>Ga0209619_10002564_pt1 | contig 13191 bp, 9 predicted proteins | sample Rifsed16ft3_FD_184011 | JGI IMG/M metagenome (GOLD analysis project Ga0209619, IMG submission 184011) | Soil microbial communities from Rifle, Colorado, USA - sediment 16ft 3 (version 2) | ecosystem: Environmental > Terrestrial > Deep subsurface > Rock core/Sediment | place: Rifle, Colorado... | reverse complement strand
TACGCCGGGCAAAATATAAGAATCCAATTACTACAATCAAATATAAAATGTTGTAGATGTGATTTGGATTATATGTACGCTAAAGCAATATTTTTTCATTAACTCGCATTATCGGATAAACCTTTTCGTCCTTATCAAAATATGGCGACTTGCGATAGAAAAAATCTAAGCGTTCTAAGGAATCATTCCTAAAATTTTCATCAGAATCTAATTTGGAATGGAATTCATCTCTTAATTTCTGGTTATCCTTCAACATTTGTTTTGCAATAGGTTCCATCACATAAACCTCTACGTATTCTTTTCTTTCGAAAAAGGAATTAAAGAATCCCCATCGCACAAAAGAATCTGGAGCCATGGGTTCAAGGAGATTCGCAATCACGCGTAAGGTTCGCTGGTTGGTTCTGACTACGATAGTGCCTTTTGGAACTTTTATTTTTTCGGTAAACGGGATAACATCAAATGTGACTTGCTGTTTGCCTTCGTAAGGTCGCGGTACAAATTGGTCATTCACAAATTTGTATCTGTCAACCGTCATTTTCATTGATGAAGATAAAACATAACATTTAATTCCATGCAGGTTCAGAATTTCTGCTAAGCGAGAAAATTCCTTGGGAATTAAATATGCTTTTGGAACATTTACTGCAAATTTTACTCTTGTTTTATTGTATAGAGGAACATCAACAACGATTGGTTTATTAGTATAACGCAGTAATTCATTTCCTGTTATCTCGCTGTCTTCTTCGAATGATTCAAATCCTTTGAAGGAAAAACTGGCATGTTTACCTGTATCTTCAAAATCAACGGGAAGAACTTTCCCTTTGTTGTAATGATAATTTATTGTGTGATTGTCTGCTTTTTTATTAAGTGAAATTAACTCGTGGTGATTGCGATTTATGAAATCAATAGTATGAGTCATCATAGATTTTGTTGAGAATACACGATTGTCAAAAGGCTTTAAGCTATGAGTTTCGACAAGAAGGCATATTCTGTTTTGAACGGCGCAGTAACCGGTAGAAAATCTTGGTAACATCGGATAGTCAATTATTCCAGCCATCAGCTTATCGTTTTTGAATTCTATGTAGCGAGTTGTTAGAAAACCATCCTTTTCAACTTTCTTAATTAAATACGGAAGATATCTTCCGTTGATCCAGCTGCTTAAATGATTTGAGATGTTTGCTTTTCGTTCGAGACCGTAAGTAACATGATATTGATAATCAGCGCCGTTGGTTGTGTGATTATCGATCATAAAATCGGGAAGCCAATCGCTGAAAAGTTTTAGCCAAGCTTTCATTTCAACAGAATCCGCTTTCATGTAATCGCGATTGAGATTTAGGTTGTGAGATGTTGTTCGCCAGCCCATCATCAAAGGTCCATTTTGGTTTGGACGGTTAAACTGACTTAATCTCTCATGTCCATCAACATTAAAAACCGGAATTATCAACAAGACTAAATTCTTTAGTAGATTGAATTTCTCTTTTGTTACAAGAATATCGCGCAACAAAAGCATGCAAGCATCTTTTCCTTCAATTTCTCCCGAATGAATTCCATTTTGAATAAGAACAATTGCCTTACCGCTTTTTTTAGCTTTCTCAAATGTGAATTCTTCATTGCCGGCGACGATTAAACATTTTAACTCTCTGCCTTGAGGTGATATTCCGATTGTAAACATTTTGGCATAAGGAGTTTTATCCTCAAACTTATTGAAGTATGAAATTGTTTCTTGATAGGAAGGTGAACTTTGCTGATTTGATTTTTCAAAAAGTGTAAGCCAATCTTTTGAAAACTGTGGCTGCTTAGTGGTTCTATTCATATTGAATCTATTGTGATTGATTATTTATTGCTCAAAGATAAAAAGAGAAATTTACTTTCGATAACACAAGAAATAGAACGCTGATCATTATGATAATTATGATCTTAAAAAATTATAATAGATCAGTCCAATCAGCGCTTGCCACTATGTGGTTCTATTGTGTTTAATTTTATATAGTTAATTATTAGGATCGAAATTGATAACTTTACATCGTTGTATTGCAAGAATTAAGCTAATCGGAAATACTCAAGAATCCTTTAATCAATAATGACAGAAAAACAGAAGGAGCGCAACTCATGAAAAATTTATTTTTATTACTAGCCGTTTTTATAATATTCTCATCTTACACAAATTCACAGGATAAAAATATGGACAACCCTTTTTTCAAAGAATGGAGCACACCTTTTCAAACTCCCCCTTTTGATGAAATTAAGATAGATTATTATCTCCCCGCTTTTGAAGAAGGTATTCGCCTGCAAAAAGCTGAAGTGGATGTGATTATCAATAACACAAAAAAGCCGACGTTCGTGAATACAATCGAAGCAATGGAAAAGAGCGGTAAACTATTAACTAAGGTAAGCAGCGTGTTTTATAATCTTAACTCTGCAAACACAAATGATGAAATGCAGAGTATTGCCAAGACCGTTGCGCCAATGTTATCAAAGCATAATGATGATATAAATCTGAATGAAAAACTTTTTGCAAGAGTAAAAGCCATTTACAACGAAAAGGATAAGCTGAATCTTACAACAGAACAGAAAACAGTTTTAAAAAATTATTATGATGATTTTATCCGCGGCGGAGCTAATCTTAACAATGAACAAAAAGAAAAATTCAGAAAAATAAATGAAGAGTTGTCTCTTCTATCCTTGAAGTTTGGCGAGAACCTGCTGAAGGAAACAAACTCAATTGGATTGATCATTGAAAATAAAAACGACCTTGCCGGACTTCCAGAATCTGTAATACAATCTGCTTTTGAATTAGGAAAAACAAAAGGTCACGAAGGCAAATGGGTTTTCACACTTCAGAAGCCGAGCTTCATACCATTCTTGCAATATTCTGAAAAAAGAAACTTGCGAGAAGTGATTTTCAAAGCTTACATCAACCGCGGTAATAACAATAATGAGTTTGACAATAATAAAACTCTTTCCAGTATTGCAGCGCTGAGGGTGGAAAGAGCGAATCTGCTTGGGTATAAAACTCATGCTGACTATATCCTTGAAAAAAATATGGCAAAGAATCCCGAGACGGTTTATAAGTTTTTGAATGATCTTTGGAAACCGGCATTGAACAGAGCCAAAATGGAAATTGATGACATGCAGAAGATAATTAATAATGAAGGGAATAACTTTAAGCTCGAAGCATGGGATTGGTGGTATTATGCTGAAAAGGTCAAAAAAGAAAAATATGATCTTGATGAAAAAATGCTTCGTCCATACTTCAAGCTTGAAAATGTTTTACAGGGAGTTTTTGATGTTGCATCGAAGCTTTATGGAATTAAGTTCGTTGAACGCAATGATATTCCAACTTATCATCCCGATGTAAAAGTAATCGAAGTCAAAGAAGCTGAGGGTAAGCACATCGCAATTCTTTTTACAGATTACTTCCCTCGCGACAGCAAAAGAAGCGGCGCATGGATGAATTCCTTTAGAGATCAATCTAATATCGGCAGCAATTTTATTACGCCGATTATCAGCAATGTTGGTAACTTCTCAAAACCAACTTCGGATAAACCATCTTTGCTTAGTCTTGATGAAGTGAATACACTATTTCATGAGTTCGGTCACGCTTTGCATGGACTTCTGTCGAATTCAGTTTATCCAAGTGTTTCAGGAACATCGGTTCCTCGAGATTTTGTTGAACTTCCATCTCAGGTTATGGAGAATTGGGCATTAGCACCTGAAGTGCTGAAAATGTATGCAAGACACTATCAAACTAACGAACCAATGCCAGAAGATTTGATTAAAAAAATAGAGAACTCTCAACTCTTTAATCAAGGATTCGAAACAGTTGAATATCTTGCCGCATCTTTTCTTGATATGGATTGGCACGCTCTAACAGTTCCGGAAGAAAAAGATGTAACAGGTTTTGAGAAGGAATCGTTAAATAAAATTGGACTGATTCCTGAAATCGAATCACGTTATCAAAGCACGAATTTTCAGCATATTTTTTCGGGAGGATATTCATCGGGATATTACAGCTACATTTGGGCTGCAGTTCTTGATGCTGATGCATTTGAAGCTTTCGAGGAGAAAGGTTTGTTTGATCATGCAACAGCTTTATCATTCAGAAAAAATATTCTGGAAAAAGGTGGAAGCGAAGATCCGATGGAATTATATAAAAGATTTAGAGGCAGAGAACCAAAGGTTGATGCGCTGCTAAAACGAAGAGGTTTAAATTAATTTTCATGTGGGTGTTAAATTCCAAATGGCAAAAAACAATTTCCAAATAAAATCCAATGTCAAAACATCAAATACTAAATGTTTAAGATTTGAAATCTATGATTTGTAATTTATTTGTTATTTGTTCCGCCCTTGGCGGATTGGATTTTGGAATTTTGATTCCAGACACTTTCTTTACTTGAGCAGATTAAAAATTATATGCATAAAAAAATTGTTGTCCTTGGAGCCGGTATTTCAGGATTGGCTACTGCTTATCTACTTATGCAAAAAGGATACGATGTTACGGTGCTTGAAAAGAAAAGCGAAGTTGGCGGTTCCATTGAAACGTCTTATGAAAATGGATTTCTTTTTGATCACGGACCATACAGTGCATTAGAGACAACTCCGTTAATTTCAAAATTTGTTAAGGAATTAAATCTTCAAGATCAGCTTGTTTATGCAAGCAAAGCAGCAAATAAAAGATACATCTTACGCAGCAATACACTTCATGCATTGCCAATGAGTCCGGCGGCATTTCTGAAAACAAGACTTTTTTCTCCTAAAGCAAAGCTGAGATTATTTGCAGAACCGTTCATCGGAAAATCTAAAGACGGCTATTACCAAAGTCTTGCTGAGTTTGTTACGCGACGGCTCGGCAGAGAATTTTTGGATTATGCATTCAATCCTTTGGCCGCAGAAATTTATGCCGGCAATCCCGAAAGTCTTAGCGTTAAGTCTGCTTTTCCAAAGCTTTATGCACTTGAAGAAAAATACGGTGGATTGATTATCGGAACATTTAAAAGCATTAAAGAAAGAAAGCAACAAGCAGAAAAATCGAAGCAAAGTGCAAAAATGTTTTCATTCAAAGATGGAATGATAGTTCTTCCCCAAGCAATTGCAAAATATCTGGACAGCAATTTATTTCTTCAAGCAGATGTAAAGAAGGTTGAAAGATCTGATGACGGTTATACTATAAACTGTGTTTACAAAAAGGAAAATATTTCTATCCAGGCAGATATTATCATTTCAACTTTACCTGCTTTCAATGCTGCAGATTTGTTTGGTGATTTTGATGAGGGATTGAAAAAACATTTGCTCGATATTTATTATCCGTCCATGCTTGTGCAATATTTGGCTTATAAAAAAGAAGATATTAGAAGGTCATTGGACGGTTTTGGATTTTTAGTTCCTTCCAAAGAAAGAAAATCTCTTCTTGGTTCAGTATGGAACTCGGTTATTTTCCCGAATAGATCGTCTGAAGATACAGTATCATTCACACTTTTTATTGGCGGCGCACGAGATCCGGAAATTTTAAGCTTAGATAAAGAGCTGCTGTTTATGAAAATTAGAGGTGAATTCGAAACATTGATGCAAATTTCTGGCGAACCGGTATTTTCCTCATATAAATTCTGGCCAAAAGCTATTCCCCAGTACGACATCGGTTATGTAGAGCACGGAAATTATTTTGATGGGTTCGAGAAAAGATTTCCAGGAATTATTCTAAGCGGAAATTACAGGGGCGGAATTTCAATCAGTGATTGTATCAAGAACTCGGAACTTGTTATGGAAAAAGTAATTAATTAAAAATTAAAAAGAATGCGAGCCGGGTAAATGAATAGCAATAAATTTTTAGATAAGAAAATTTTATCAAGGAATTGAATAATGTTTATAGGACATTTTGGTGCTGGGTTCGCTGCTAAAAGTGTAGATAAAAAAATATCGCTTGGCACTTTATTTCTCGCCTCTCAATTTATTGATTTGCTCTGGCCTATTTTACTTTTACTTGGACTAGAAAGCGTTAAAATAGAATCGGGCAATACTGCAGTCACGCCGCTTAATTTTATTTCTTACCCAATTTCGCACAGCATGTTTAGTGTAATTATCTGGGGAATATTATTTGGGATAGTTTATTACTTAATCAAGAAAAATCCGCGTGGGTCAATCCTTCTGGGTGTTTTGATTTTCAGCCATTGGCTGTTGGATTTATTAACTCATCGTCCTGATCTTCAATTATTTCCATGGAGCAATTATAAAGTCGGTCTTGGTTTGTGGAATTCTTTCGCCGGAACAGTCGTTATCGAAAGTTTAATTTTTATTCTCGGGGTTCTTATTTTTTATAAGGTCAGTAAGCTGCAAAGCAAATCAAAGAAAATATTATTTTGGAGCTTAGTAATATTTCTTGCGGCTATTTATGTTATGCATTTGTATGGCCCACCCCCTCCCTCCGCGGAACCAATTGCATTTGTTAGCTTAGCTCAATGGCTGCTCATCGCGTGGGCTTATTGGATAGACCGCTCACCTAAGTCACACTTGCGTTAATTTACAAGTTGAGATTAGACGCTGCTATTTACGACTACATCTCAACATCTAATTTTATTATATTTGTTACAGAATTTCAGTAATTGCTTTTTTGTTTTACTTATGGATGTCGAAATACTCTCAAGAATTCAATTCGCCTTCACAATAGCATTTCATTATATCTATCCGCCTTTAAGCATTGGGCTTGGCGTAATACTTGTGATCATGGAAGGTACATACCTCAAAACTAAAAACAAGCTTTACGAAAATATGACGAAATTCTGGGTTAAAGTTTTTGCTTTAACATTTGCGATGGGTGTTGCAACCGGAATTGTAATGGAGTTCGAGTTCGGAACTAACTGGGCAACTTATTCAAGATTTGTCGGCGACGTTTTCGGAAGTGCTCTTGCTGCCGAAGGAATATTTGCATTCTTTCTTGAATCAGGTTTCTTGGCTGTTTTAGTTTTTGGCTGGAACAAAGTAAGTCCAAGAATTCATTTCCTCTCCACGATAATGGTATCATTTGGATCAATGTTAAGCGCTGTCTGGATAGTTGTTGCGAATTCATGGCAGCAGACTCCTGCAGGATTTCACATTGTTGGTGAAGGAATAAATGCTCGCGCAGAGATAACAGATTTTTGGGCAATGGTTTTTAATCCATCATCAATGGAAAGACTGTCTCATGTTCTCTCAGGGGCATGGCTTGCAGGAAGCTTTTTAGTTTTAAGTGTATGTGCATTTTATCTTTTAAAGAATAAGCACATCGAGTTTGCTAAAGCCTCTTTTAAGATTGCAATAATTTTTGCTCTCTTTGCTTCTTTGTTCCAATTATTCACAGGACATCAAAGCGCAATTGGAATAAGCAAAACGCAGCCGGCAAAGCTTGCCGCTTTTGAAGCACATTACGATTCATCTGCACCAGGTGACCTTTATCTGTTCGGCTGGGTAAATGATGAAAAGCAAAAAGTAAACTTTGGTGTGAAAATTCCCGGAATGCTTAGCCATTTAATTTATGGCAATACTCAAAAATCCATATCTGGATTAAACGCTTTCGCTCCTTCCGATAGACCGCCTATTAATATCGTATTTCAATCTTATCATTTAATGGTTGCTATAGGATTCGGCTTAATCGCAATTAGTGTAATTGGGATTTTCTTTTGGTGGCGCGGATCATTGTTCAACAAGAAATGGCTTTTATGGTTTTTTGTTTTTGCTGTTTTAGGTCCGCAAGCGGCAAATCAGTTTGGATGGATTTCTGCTGAAGTTGGAAGACAGCCATGGATTGTTTATGGATTGCTCAGAACTTCGGAAGGATTATCAAAAGTTGTAACGGCAAATCAGGTTATGTTTTCACTTATTCTGTTTACAGTAATTTACTTTTTGCTTTTTGTGCTGTTCCTTTATTTGCTTAATGAGAAAATACAGCATGGTCCGGAATCAACGGAAACAATTCCTTCGGAGTATGAACATCAAAAAGGAATTTTAGAGCGATGAGCTTGAATGTTACACTGAGTCCGACTAAGGCGGATCGAAGTGTGACTGTCAGTCTGAGCCTGTCGAAGACCGACAAATAATTTTTTAATCTACAGAAATAATACTTATGGAATTTACATTCGACTTAAATACAATCTGGTTTATTCTTATTGGAGTATTGCTGATAGGTTATGCAATATTGGATGGATTTGATTTGGGAGTTGGTGCACTTCATCTTTTAGTAAAAGATGATTTGGAAAGAAGGACAATGATAAACTCAATAGGTCCGGTTTGGGATGGAAATGAAGTCTGGCTTGTAACAGGCGGCGGGGCATTGTTTGCAGCATTTCCTCATGTCTATGCAACTGTGTTCTCCGGATTCTATACGGCTATCATCTTACTCTTATTTGCATTGATCTTCCGGGCAATTGCTATTGAGTTTAGAAGCAAGAGACCGGGTAAAACGTGGAGAAAATTATGGGATGTTGCATTCGGTGTTTCAAGTATACTAATTGCTTTGCTGATGGGAATAGCGCTCGGTAATATTGTAACCGGAATTCCTCTTGATGCAAATAAAGAATTTGCCGGAACCTTTTGGAGCTTGATTAATCCATACTCATTACTTGTTGGAATTACAACCCTGGCATTATTCATCATGCACGGTTCTATTTATGTTGTGATGAAAACCGAAGGCGAGCTTCAGAAAAAAATTCGCAGCTGGGTGAATAACACAATCATCTTTTTTGTGATTAGTTATGTTACAACTACAATGTATACTTTAATCTACTATCCTCATATGGTTGAGCATTTCAAATCTGCCCCTGAACTTTTTATAGTTGCTGTGTTAAACATGTTTGCAATCGCTAATATTCCGAGGGAGATTTATCACGGAAGAGAATTCCGTGCATTTCTTTCTTCATGTGCAAGTATTGCAGCGCTGCTTACTCTTTTCGCCATTGGATTATTTCCCAACATAGTTCTTTCCACTCCAAATCCGGAATACAGCTTAAACCTTTACAATGCTGCATCATCACAAAAAACTCTGAACATTATGTTGATTGTCGCTATCATCGGAATACCGTTTGTGCTCGCTTATACAATAAGCATTTACTGGATATTCAGAGGCAAAGTTAAGATTGATGTTACGAGCTATTAAAAGCCTGATAAAATTTTCTTTCCTTTTATTCCATTGCACGTTATTTTGGTTTTGTACAAGTTTGAATTAAGCAATTCAAGATTTACTGATGTGACAAATCAAAAGAATAATTTCGGGGTACAAATCGATGACAAGCACACCATCTAATCAGAAATCATTGGGGAAAGCAATTCGCTGGACAGCAAGATTAACAGGCGTATTAAGCATTGGAGTTCTTCTATTATTCTTCATTGGTGAAGGATTCAATCCCACAAAACTGACTATAAAAGAATGGATTCTTTTTCTCTTTTTTCCTTTCGGTGTAATGCTGGGTTTACTTGTTGGATGGAAAAGAGAATTTGTTGGCGGCTTGATCGCCATAATAAGCTTAGCTTTGTTTTGTGCACTGGAAACAATAAACGGTGGCTTTCCCGGATTAGCTTTTTTCGTATTTGCTTCACCGGGAATTTTATTTCTACTTGCGAGTTTAATCTCTAAAAGAAAAACACCCGGGCATTTATAATTTATCATTCAACGCCCAACAAACCAACTACCAAGCGGTGTATATTTCTATCAAATAATTGCGGGAAATATTATTGAAACGAAGAAGATGATGTTACTGAGATGAGCACAATAGACCGTTGAAGATACATGAGATTTTATTTTCCTTCAACAAACTCGTAACCCGCACTTCTAATCCCTTTTATATAAACCGGGTTATCCGGATCGGGTTCGAAATATTTGCGTAGCCGCGAAATGAAATTATCAATAGTTCTTGTTTCAACTTCCGTACTGATGTGCCAGACATTTTCAAGCAGTTCTTTTCGGGAAACAATCTTTCCTTTTCTTTCTATTAAATATTTTAGCACCATAGCTTCACGTTGTGTCAGCTCAAATTCTTTTGAGCCGCTTTTGCATTTGAAGTTTTCGAAATTAACAGCATTCTTTCCGAAGCGATAAACCGGACTTAATTCAACTGAAGTTTTGTACCAATGTTTTCTCTTCAGCATTCCTTTAATGCGCAGTAAAAGCTCTTCAAGATGGAATGGTTTCGTCATATAATCATCTGCACCAAGCTCAAGTCCTCTAACTTTATCTTCGCTTGAAGTTCTTGCCGTTAACATTAGGATTGGCATTTGAGGAGATTTTGTACGGACTTGTTTAGCGATTTCAAATCCATCGAAATATGGAAGCATTATATCGAGAATTAGCAAATCATAATTACGCGTTTCAAAAAAATGTAACGCTTGTTTTCCGTCTTTTGCCCAATCTACAATATAACCTTCATCAGTCAAATTATATTCAAGGCCTACTGCAAGAGTTTCTTCATCTTCTGCGAGCAATACCTTGCTGCCCTTAAATGAGTTATTCTCCATCGGATGATTCCAGTATTTTTTGGTTCTTAGCTGTTCTTCTCAGCAATGAGTTTACATAAATATTTCTGGAAGTTTTATAAATAGGAAGCTTAATCCTAAATGTTGTTCCCTTGCCAATTCCTAAACTGAAAACAGAAATTTTTCCTCCATGAAATTTGATTATTTCTCTCGCCCAATACAATCCAAGTCCTGTTCCTTTAACATTTGGAACGTTAGCATTTGCAATACGTTGAAACTTATCGAAAATTCTCTTTTGATCTTTGGGATGAATACCGATTCCTTTGTCGCAGAATTCAATAAATATGTTTTTTTGATTGTGCGACAATTTAACATTTATATCTACTTCTTTTGGTGAGTATTTAAACGAGTTACTCAAGAGGTTATCAAAAACTATCTGTATTGCTTCTCTATCGATGACACACTTATAATCAGCTGAACCTTCAAACCTTACCGATCCTGAAGAAAGTCTGAACTGATTGGCAGAGCCCTGCACTAATTCTTTTATAATATCATTCGCATTGTAGATATGATAATCATACGCAATTCTTTTCTGTTCTAGTTTCGAAATCTCCAGAATAGAGCTTATCAATTTTTTAAGTCTGTCGGTATCCCTTTTCATCATATCATAAAATTCTTTTTGCTTCTCAATAGGAACTTCTTTTGTACTAAGAGTTTCAAGATACAATTGAATTGATGATAAGGGAGATTTCAGCTCGTGAGAAACATTGCCGATAAAGTTATCATAAAGATTTGTGAGCTTCATCTGAACGGTAAGATTACGAAAAGCGAGGACCATTGCAATTTCGATGGCAACCATTAGGATTATTCCGAGAACAAATATTAATACATTCGGACTGTCTATTGCCAATTGTGGAGAAAGCGGATTGCCGACTTGTTCAAAGATCAAGTAATTAGTGACGTACCAGTATATCCATAAACCGAGCAGTGCAAGCCATGCAAGCTGAGCAAATACAAATGCAATTATGAGGTAAAGAAGAGAATGTTTCCTTTTCATCTTCGTTTAATTAGTTAACAGCTATTTAATCTTGAAATTCCTATCCCAAATATCTTTTAATGGTAGCAAAAGTCAAATGCACCAGTTAAAATTATTACAATTCTTTTACAAACGATAAATAAAAAAATCAGGATAATTGTGTAAGCGTTAAAGTGATGATTAATGATAAATGCTGATAGTGAAAAAATCAACGTTGGTGAATCAGAATTACGCTGAACGCATTTCATTAAATGATGGGAGAAAATAATGAAAATATTATTAGTCTATCCTGAAACTCCGGTAACGTTTTGGAGCTTTAAAGATGCTTTGAAATTCATTTCAAAGAAATCATCAGAACCGCCCCTGGGTCTTATTACAGTTGCCGCAATGCTTCCGCAAGATTGGGATAAAAAATTAATTGATCTTAATGTAGCTAAGCTTATAGATAAAGATATACTGTGGGCAGATTATGTTTTCTTGGGCGGAATGAATGTGCAGATTAATTCGGTTAAAGAAGTTATAAGACGGTGCAACAAGCTCGGTACAAAGATAGTTGGCGGCGGTCCGCTCTTCACAACACAACACCGGGATTTTTTAGGCGTTGATCATTTTGTTCTGAATGAAGCGGAAATTACTCTTCCTCTTTTTCTTGAGGATTTAAAAAACGGAAACGCAAAACATTTGTACAGCACGGAAGAATTTCCAGACATATCCTTAGCCCCAATGCCGATGTGGGAATTGCTGGATATGAAAAAGTATGCTTCAATGAGCGTGCAATACTCAAGAGGGTGTCCATACGATTGTGAATTCTGCAGCATTACGATGCTTAACGGAAGAAAGCCCCGTACAAAAAGTAAGAAGCAATTTTTAGATGAATTGAACAGACTATATGAATTAGGTTATCGCGGCAGTGTACCTCTTGTTGATGATAATTTTATAGGCAACAAAAGAAAGCTGAAAGATGAAACGCTTCCTGCAATGATAGACTGGTTAAAAGAAAAGAAATATCCGTTTAATTTCAATACTGAAGCATCCATAAATCTTGCTGATGATGACGAGCTGATAAAAATGATGGTTAAAGCTGCTGTTCACAGCGTATTTATAGGAATTGAAACTCCGAATGATGATAGCTTGAAAGAATGCGGCAAAGCTCAGAATCAAAGACGCAATCTCGTTTCATCAGTAAAAAAATTGCAGCAGCACGGAATGATCGTTTCTGCCGGTTTTATTATTGGATTTGATAATGACCCACCGGATATTTTTGATCAACAAATTAATTTTATTCAAAAAAGTGGGATAGTTTCTGCAATGGTGGGGTTGCTTAATGCACCGGAAGGAACGCATCTATTTAAAAGAATGCAGAAAGAAAACAGGCTGCTGGAAAGCTGTAACGGCAACAACATGGACGGTTTAACTAACTTCATTCCCAAAATGAATTATAAAGATTTGATTGCCGGCTACTCAAGAATAATTCATACAATTTATTCCCCGGGAGAATACTACAAACGCATTAAAGCTTTTTTAAAGGAATACAAAGTTCCGGAGTGGAAATCTTCAAAGCTCAGCTTAAGCGAGATAAAAGCATTCGTAAAGCTGTTGTGGCTAATTGGTGTTCTCGATAAAGGGAAGCGTCATTTCTGGCAAACGCTGGTGTACAGCTTTTTCAGGTATCCTAAAAAGTTTTCTCTCGCAATGACTCTGACCGTGTACGGTTATCATTTTAG
>Ga0209619_10002559_pt1 | contig 13200 bp, 13 predicted proteins | sample Rifsed16ft3_FD_184011 | JGI IMG/M metagenome (GOLD analysis project Ga0209619, IMG submission 184011) | Soil microbial communities from Rifle, Colorado, USA - sediment 16ft 3 (version 2) | ecosystem: Environmental > Terrestrial > Deep subsurface > Rock core/Sediment | place: Rifle, Colorado... | reverse complement strand
CTTGGGCCTAAGGATCGGCAGGGCCCGGCCTCAGCCGCAGTGACCTCGCTTCAGACAGGCTAGTGCCGTTTCAACTATTTGCCCCAAGATGGTGAGGCTCCCGCTCCTTTCGCCCCGAAGTGGGGAGCCTCGACCGGGGGCAAGACGTAGGCCGGACCCCTCGAAGGTGGCCACTTTAGAGGTTTCCATGGCTGCACTTGCTGTGCGGGCACCAAGTCTCCTGGTGCCGTGTACGTCTCAAAGACTGGCCCTGGTCGGCTGCATATGCCGCTAGGCAATCTGCATCTCCTGTATGTTTCCCGCGATGCGTCCGAAGGATCTTGCCCATGCCATTGCTTGAAACCAGGAAGCTCTCCTTGAGTTTCGGCGGCCTCAGGGCGATCGACATGATCGATTTGACCGTTGAGGCCGATGAGACTGTCGGCCTGATCGGTCCAAACGGGGCCGGCAAGACCACACTGTTCAATTGCGTGACCGGGATTGTCCCTCCCACCTCCGGAGAGATCCTGTATCGCGGGGAGAGCCTGACGGGCCTGAGACCGGACCAGGTGGCTGCGAAGGGGGTTTCTCGCACCTTTCAGAACATCCGGCTCTTCCGCGAAATGACGGTCCTCGAGAACGTGATGGTCGGGGGCCACTGCCGCACACGGGCCGGCGTACGCGGCGCGATATTCAGACCAAAGGCCGTCGTAAAGGAAGAGGAGGATCTGGCCGCCAAGGCCCTCGGGCTTCTTCGGTTCGTGGGCTTGGAGCAAAAGGCCGATCTGTGGGCGAGACAACTCCCCTACGGTGATCAGCGTCGTTTGGAAATCGCCCGGGCCATGGCCAGCGACCCGTCCCTGCTCCTCCTGGATGAGCCGGCCTGCGGGATGAACCCACAGGAGACCAACGCCCTGATGGAGTTGATTCACCTGATTCGAAAGCGTGGCATTACGGTTTTCCTCATCGAGCACCAGATGAAAATGGTCATGGGTATCTCCGATCGCCTGGTGGTGCTCGACCACGGGATCAAGATCGCAGAGGGTACACCGGAGGCCGTCAGAGCAGATCCCGCGGTCATTGGCGCATATCTGGGGAAGGAATCGATCGGTGCTTAGACTGGATGACGTCCATGTGCATTACGGCATGATCCACGCCCTAAGAGGGGTGAGCCTCGAGGTCAAGAAGGGTCAGATCGCTTGTCTCATCGGCGCCAATGGCGCCGGAAAGTCGTCGACCTTGATGGCCGTCTCTGGGCTCCTCAGGCCAAACGCAGGGCGGATCGTTTTCGAGGGCGACGACCTTGCTGACACTCCACGCCATGCCATCGTGGAGCGGGGCATCTCCCAGGTCCCGGAGGGGAGGCGCATCTTTTCGAGGCTTACCGTGCTCGAGAACTTACAGATGGGCGCGTACATCCGCACCGATGCGGATGGCATTCGCCAGGACCTCGATTGGGTGTTCGGCCTTTTTCCCATTCTCGCGGAGCGGCGTTTCCAAATGGGTGGAACCCTGTCCGGCGGTGAGCAGCAGATGCTGGCCATTGGCCGCGCATTGATGGCCCGACCACGCCTCTTGTTGATGGACGAGCCGTCACTTGGCCTGGCCCCGAAATTCGTTGAGACCATCTTTGAGGTCATCCGAGAGATTAACACCCATGGAACCACGATCCTTCTGGTGGAGCAGAATGCCCACATGGCATTGTCGATTGCTTCCAGGGGCTATGTCATGGAGTCTGGCCGGATCGTTCTGGAGGACGACGCGACAAGCCTCATGGTGAACAAGGATGTCCAGAAAGCCTACCTCGGGGGATAACGCCGGCAGGAAGAAGATATCCTGGCTCGGTCCGGGCTTCTTCATCGTGGTCCTGCTGGGGCTCATTCTGTCGGGCATCCATCAGGAGATCGGGGAAGCCAGGGCGGGGACGACCCCTGACATCACCATCGGGATCGTGGGTCCGATGTCGGGGGATATGGCTGAACTGGGCCGCTACGTGCGAGAGGCGGTAGGACTCCAGGCAGAGGAGTGGAACGACAAGGGAGGGCTCCTTGGGCGCCGCATCAGGGTGCTGGTGGAGGATGATCATCACGATCCGAAGGAAGCGGTTGCCGCCGCGAAACGGTTGGTTCGCGCGAGAGTCTGGGGGGTGATCGGGCACCTGACGTCGGCCGCCTCCTTGCCGGCGTCAGGCGTGTACCACGCGGCCGGGATCCCCCAGATTACCCCATCCAGCACCGACCCTCGACTGACCGAGCAAGGGTTCAGGAACCTGTTTCGGACCTGCGGGCGAGACGATCAACAGGGAGAGGTGGCGGCGAGATTCGTTCTGGACGCGCTTCACCCGAAACGCGTGGTCGCTCTGCACGATCAGACTGCCTACGGAAAGGCACTCGCGGACACCTTCAGCCGGCAGATCAGGCGGGATGGCCGGCTGCTCGCGACCACCTTCACGCTCTCCGCCGGCGGGAAAAATATCGCCTCAGTGCTCGAGGCCATAAAGGCCAAAGAGCCGGACGTTATCTACTTCGGGGGGATCTATCGTGAGGGCGGTCTTCTCGTCAAGCAGCTCAGGGAGCACGGCGTCAAGGCCACGTTCGTGAGCGGGGATGGGGTCATCGGTACGGAGTTTATCAGCCTTGCCGGCGACGCAGCCATGGGGACCTACCTGACCTTCGCCCCAAATCCCCTGCGGCTGCCGTCGGCCGAAACAGTCATGAAGAAATTTCAGAATCGGTATGGCGCCATCGGCCCCTACAGCCTCTACGCCTACGACGCAGCGGGCGCCCTATTCACTGCCATTGCCAGGGCCAAGCCGAAAGCTGCGGCGCGGCCCGAGCTTCTTCGGGTTTCTCAGGTCCTGCACCGGATGACCTACATGGGTGCCCTCGGCATGCTCCGATGGAATCGAAAGGGGGACCTGGTCAACCCTCCGTATGTGATCTACCAAACCAGAAAGGGAGGCAGTTTCCAAGGATGGTTCGAACAGGTGACCGGCCGCCCGCCCCAGCCCAGAGGCTAGCCATCACATCTGGCCACCCTTCACCACAGGCGATCACGACGGCCGTTTCAATCCTCCGCCAGGGTGGCTTGGTCGCGTTCCCGACCGATACCCTCTACGCGCTAGGAGCGGATGCCTCCAACACACTCGCGGTAAGGCGCGTCTTTGCCGCAAAAGGTCGACGTTTGGCCAATCCAATCCCCTTGCTGGTGGCGGATTTGGCGATGGCGATTCGAATAACGGGTGATCTGCCCCACTCTGTGGCTCGGCTCGTCGAACGCTTTTGGCCGGGGCCACTGACCCTTCTGGTGACAGCGCCTCCTGGCATCTCCCGCCTACTGACCTCCGGCACTGGCCGGATTGGCCTCAGGGTCCCAGATGCACCGGTCGCCCTGGACCTGATCCGGCGCCTTGGTCGCCCAGTGACCGGGACCAGCGCCAACCGCTCTGCGGGGAGGGAGCCCAGAGACGCGGATGAGGTCTACCGGCAACTGGGTCACCGCGTGGACCTGATCCTAGACGGCGGTCCGGTTCCCATCGGGAGCCCGTCAACTGTCGTAGACGTCACCGTCAGCCCACCCCGCATCGTGAGAGAAGGCGTTCTCCGGCGTCATGCGGTCCTCAGTCTCCTGACCACGCGATCCCGCTCGCCGAGGGCCGGGCCCGCCGTCAGGTAGTCATGAAAGCCTTTGGAAAGCACCGGGGAATATGATACCTTAACCTTAACTAAGGTGAATCTGCGGGGCATCGGTCGAAGCGAGCGTGGGAACGATGAGCGTTGAATCAATTATCGAACGTGTCCGCGCCATGAATCATGAGGCGGATGTGACCCTCCTGCAACGCGCCTACGACTTCGCAGCCAGGGTGCATAAGGGCCAGGAACGCGTTTCTGGCGAACCCTACCTCTCGCACCCGCTTGCGGTGGCCGAGATTCTGCTTGACCTGAAAATGGATGTGGAGAGCATCGCGGCTGGCCTTCTTCACGATGTGGTGGAGGACACCCACGCTTCTCTGGAGCAAGTCAGGCAGGCCTTCGGGAACGAGATCGGGGATCTCGTGGACGGCCTCACCAAAATCAGCAAGCTGCACTTCGGTAGCCGGGTGGAGCACCAGGCCGAGAGCCTCCGGAAGATGGTTCTGGCGATGTCGAAAGACATCAGGGTTATTCTGATCAAACTGGCCGACCGTCTTCACAATATGCGGACCCTGGAGCCGCTGCGCGAGGAGAAGCGGCGGCTGATCGCCCGGGAGACCCTTGACATCTATGCACCTATCGCGCACCGTCTTGGGATCTACTGGATGAAGGCGGAGCTGGAAGACTTGGCTCTCCGCCACCTCGAGCCCGAGGTCTACCACGACCTGGCCGCCAGGGTGGCCAAGAAGCGCCGAGAACGCGAGAAGGATATCAACGAGGTCATCGAGATCCTGCAACAGAAATTGACTGAGGTTGGCATCCAGGCTGAGATCATAGGACGCCCCAAGCACTTCTATAGCATCTATAAGAAGATGCGGGATCAGCGCAAGGAATTCGATGAGATCTATGACCTGACCGCGGTCCGGGTCATCACCGAATCGGTCAAGGATTGTTACGGTTCGTTGGGGGTGATTCACTCCTTGTGGAAGCCGATCCAAGGCCGGTTCAAGGATTTCGTGGCGATGCCGAAATCCAACCTCTACCAGTCCCTGCACACGACGGTGGTCGGCCCTGTCGGGGAGCCGGTGGAGATCCAGATTCGAACCCACGAGATGCACAAAACGGCGGAAGATGGGATCGCCGCCCATTGGGTCTACAAGGAGGGGAGGGCAGCGCTGGACCCAGCCGACAAGGGATTCGCCTGGATTCGCCAGCTTCTGGAGTGGCAGCGGGAACTGAAGGATAGCCGCGAATTCCTGGAGACGGTGAAGGTGGATCTATTCCCCGATGAGGTCTACGTGTTTACCCCAAAGGGGGATGTCAAGAGCTTTCCCAAGGGGGCGACCCCCATTGACTTCGCGTTTGGTGTCCACACCGATATCGGCTTCACCTGCGTGGGGGCCAAGGTAAACAGTCGCCTGGTCCCACTCCGGTACGAGCTGCAGAATGGCGATATCGTGGAGATCCTCACCGATGTGAAGCACCGGCCGAGCCGTGACTGGCTGAAACTCGTCAAAACGCCACGAGCGAGAGGGCGGATCAAGCAGTGGGTGAAGACTGAGGAGAAGCTCCGGAGTATCAGCTTAGGAAGAGATCTTTTGGAGAAAGAGCTGCGACGGATGGGAAAGAGCCCGGCCCAGATCCTCAAGCCAGAAACGATGGCGACCATGCTTGCGCGCTCTGGATTCTCGGCTCCCGATGAGTTCTTCGCTACTGTTGGATACGGCAAGCTCTCTCCTCGCCAGGCCATGGCCAGACTGCTGCCACCGGAGGAACTCCCGCCCGAGGGGGAGGCCAGGCCGGAGCGAAAAGCCCGCCAGCGGCCGGATGATGGCGTGACCCTTCTTGGGGCGCATGATTTTCTGATTCACTTCGCCAGGTGTTGCAGTCCGCTGCCAGGCGATGAGATCGTCGGGTTCATCACCAGGGGGCGGGGGGTGTCGGTGCATAGCGCCGACTGTCCCAATGTGGACCAACTCTTCTACGACCCAGAGCGAAAGATCAACGTATCATGGGATGCCGCACCCACAACCCCCCACCAGGTGAAGATCCGGGTCACGATCGGAGTGGATCGGCCAGGCATCCTGGCTGCGATTAGTACGGCGATCTCCGCGAGCAAGATCAACATCGCCCAGGCCGATGTGCGCGTCACGGAGGACCGGAAGGGACTGAACACCTTCACCCTTGAGGTGTCAGACCTGAAGCAACTTCAATCGGCAATGGGAGCGATTCGCCAGATCGATGGCGTGATGGGAGTAGAGCGGATTCGTGGGTAACGGGGGGGCTTTTCTCTTAGCCGGCCTTTTTAACGCGACCAGAGCGAAGGCAGCGAGCGCACACGGCGACGGATCGTGGCGCCCCCTTCACCAGCACGCGATGGCGCGTGACATTCAGGTGCTGGCGGCGCTTGCTGACGTTGTGCGCGTGACTGACTTGACGACTAGTCTGAGGCCCCCTTCCGCAGATCTCGCAGCGTGCAGGATGTCTGCTCGGCATTCGGATCTCCCTATTGGTCGGTTGCTCTCGAGCGATCTCTGACGGACAACCGGTATAATACGACATTGTCGCGGCAAAATCAAGCGGAGAAGCTTACGCGTACTGTCTACAGCCGATGAGGATCATTGGCGGCACCGCCAGGGGGCGACGCCTTCGGGCGCCACGTGGTCTGCAGACCCGGCCAACCTCGGGGTATCTCCGGGAGGTCCTGTTCGATCTTCTCGCTCAGGAGGTATGTGGCCGGAGTTTCCTTGACCTGTACGCGGGGACCGGAGCCGTGGGCATCGAAGCCATAAGCCGGGGCGCAACAAGAGCGGTCTTCGTGGAGCAGGACCGGTCGGCCCTTGCGATGCTTCGCCGGAACCTCGAGGTGTCCGGCTTTCGCGATCGGGCCGAGGTGATCCCACTGGAGGTCCTCCCTTTTCTGCGTCGGGCGGCCTTGAGGTCGAGCCGGTACGACGTAATCTTTATGGATCCGCCTTACCAGCGATCCGGGGCTCTGGCCGCCCTGTCCCTGGCTGCTGCAGCACGCGTCCTTGCGCCGTCAGGGATGGTGGTACTGGAACAATCGTTAAAGGCCCAGCCGATCTCTAGCCCTGACGGACTGGCGCGCGTCCGAGAGGTTCGACACGGCGACTCAATCCTTCAGCTCTATCGACAGGAGGCGGCGTGACAGCTCTGGCGATCTACGCCGGGACATTCGATCCCTTCACATTCGGACATCTCGACATCGCGAGACGGGCCCATAGACTATTTCCCCCGCTGGTCATTGCGGTGACGACCAACCCTGAAAAATCAGCTCTTTTCAGCCTTCAAGAGCGGCAACAGATCATCCGAGACGCCACCAGAGGGATGAGAGGGGTCTCCGTCGACTCTTTGGATGGGCTCCTGGTGGAGTATGTCCGGCGCAAGAGGGCCGATGTCGTCATCCGAGGCATCCGGGCGCTCTCCGACTTTGAATACGAATTTCAGATGGCGCTCATGAACCGAAAGCTATCCGAGGAGATCGAGACGGTATTCCTGATGCCCCACGAAAAATACTCGTACCTCAGCTCTCGGCTGGTCAAGGAGATCGCACTCCTGGGTGGAGATGTCTCCGCGTTCGTGACGCCGATGGCTCAGAAAATGTTGAAAGAGCGCGCCGCCCTCAAGGGGGCGAGAGGCCCGAGGCGCAGATCATGAGCGTTAGACTTTCGAGCCGCGCCATACTCACCAAGCCATCGGCCACGCTTGCCATTGCCTCTCGCGCCAAGCGGATGAAGGCAGAGGGGATCGACGTGGTCGACTTTGGCCTCGGAGAGCCCGATTTCGAGACGCCGGCCCACGTCAAGGAAGCGGCGATACAGGCCATCCGTGAGGGCTTCACACGATATACGCCTGCAAGCGGCATCGACGAACTCAAAGAGGCCATCATCACCAAGCTCAAGCGGGATAATGGGCTGTCTTACCGGCAGGAAGAGGTGATTGTATCCTGTGGATCAAAGCATTCCTTATTCAACGTTGCCGAGGCGCTATTCGAGTCCGGGGACGAAGTGATCGTTCCCGCGCCGTACTGGGTGACGTACACTGAACAGATCCGCCTTGTCGACGCGTGTCCCGTCATCGTCGAGACGAGAGAGGAGGAGGGTTTCCACCTCACCCGCCGATTGGTGGAGTCGGCTATTACACCCAGGACCAAGGCGGTTCTGCTCAATAGCCCGTGCAATCCGACCGGGGCTGTGATCCTGCGGGAGGAGTTGGAGGCAATCGCTGCGTTAGCGATAAAGCGGGATCTCCTTCTGATTTCGGACGAGGCCTATGAGTCCCTGACCTATGACGGGCGAGCGCACGTGAGCGTCGCGTCACTCGACGAGGAGGTCAAACGGCGGACCATCCTGGTCAACACGGTGTCCAAGGCGTACGCCATGACCGGGTGGCGCATCGGGTACGCGGCGGGGCCGGCGGAACTTATCAAGGCGATGAGTGCCATCCAGAGCCAGGTGACGTCGAACCCCACGTCGATTGCGCAGAAGGCGGCGATCGCCGCTCTTCTCGGTCCGCAGGATCTCGTCCTGGCCATGAAGGCAGAGTTCGACCGCCGCCGACGTTATCTGGTGGGCCGGCTCAACGTCATCCCGGATCTTCGATGCACCAACCCGGAGGGCGCTTTCTACATCTTCCTAAATGTGTCCGGGTTTTACGGGAGAATGGTGGATGGCCGGCGGATTCGTAACTCCACTGAGATGGCTACCTATCTCCTCCAGACGGCGCATGTCGCGCTTGTCCCGGGGGTAGAATTCGGGAGCGACGCCCACCTCCGCCTTTCATACGCGACACCCATGGAGACAATCGTGAAAGGGGCGGACCGGATTGAGAGGGCACTGGGCTTGCTACATCGCTGACAGGATCAGTGGCTATCCGTGGCAGGACACGCCAGGATCAAGACGTTGACAGCTCAGAGCGGGAACGCGAGGGCGGAAGGCCGGATATAGAACGAAGTGGCGGTGGCGCACGGAGCAGCGTAGGGATGCCGAAGCTGAAGCTGATCACATTCGGCTGTCAGGCCAACGAACTGGACTCGGAGCGGATTGTCGGTCTCCTGGCCCGGGAAGGATACGAGCTCATCGAGCGTGATGAGGAGGCCGATCTCATCATCCTCAATACGTGCGCGATCCGAGAGAAGGCGGAGCAGAAGGCCTACAGTCGCCTCGGGACCTTTCAGGAGTTGAAACGCCGGAAGAAAGGGCTGCGCATCGGCATCTGCGGCTGCGTTGCGCAGCAGGAGGGCCGGGCACTGCTCAATCGATTTCCGTACCTGGACTTTGTGGTTGGTCCGGCACAGCTGACCTCAATACCAAGGCTGCTTCGAGATGGGACCAATCGCGGCCTTGCGACGGCCAGGACACCAGCCTTCTCCTATCCCGTCTCTGCGCCGGTCTACCGCAGAAGCGCCGTCAAGGGATGGGTCAGCATTATGGAGGGGTGTGATCACTTTTGCACCTTCTGCATCGTCCCCTTCACACGAGGGCGAGAGCGCAGCCGGCCCCTCCAGGAGATCGTTGAGGAGATCCGCGAGTTGAAACAACGGGGGTACCGTGAGGTCACCTTGTTGGGCCAGACAGTCAACTCCTACGGGAAGAAGCTTCGACCGCCCGCCAGCTTCGTCGAGTTGCTCGAGACGATCGATCGCGTCGTCGAAGGGGAGATGCGGGTGCGATTTACCAGCCCGTATCCAGGTGACGTCACAGAAGAGCTCGCGGAGGCAATGGCCAGCCTCCCGAGCCTCTGCGAACACATCCATCTTCCGGTTCAATCGGGCTCGGACCGGACGCTTCGCAGAATGAAGCGCGGCTATAGTCGTGACGATTACTTGGAGAAGGTCGAGCTCCTCCGGACGAAGACGCCAGCGCTTGCTCTCACCACCGACATCATCGTCGGGTTTCCAGGCGAGACGGAGAGAGACTTTGAGGAGACTCTGAGTCTCATCCAGGAGGTGGGCTACGATGGGGCCTTCATCTTCAAGTATTCCACGAGGCCTCACACACCGGCCGCCCGCCTGTCTGATCAGGTCCCTGAAGAGATCAAAGGGCGCCGATTGGAACAGGCGTTAGGCCTCCTGAATAGCCTGTCTCTCGAGCGCAATCGCGCATACCTCGGTCGTACGGTGGAGGTGCTGGTAGATCGTGAGGATGTGAAGGGGGATGCCGTTCGCGTGGCCGGCCGGACGAGGGAGAACAAGATCGTCCACTTTTCCGGCGAAGGCCCAACTGACGGGGACCTTGTGTTGGTGGCTATCACTGGTGCCAGCGCACTCCACCTCCAAGGCGAACTTATCTGCGCCAATGGAGGCAAGTCCTCGGGAAAAAAGGATTTGACAACCTTTCGCCCCCTATCTATGATATCGTAAACCTCCGAAAGGAGGGCCGATGAGGCGCTTCAATCTCGCAAGTCCGGCGGCATCCGGTAATCCTGACGAGAAAGCGGCGTCGGAAGCAGATGGTGGGGCACCCCCCTCGAGGGTCCGCCTTCTGTTACTCATTCTGCTTCTGCTAGTGGTTGTTGTTATTGGAGTCAGACACTTCATCGGGACATATCGCGGCAGGGAAATCAATCTCTCCTTGCCTCTTCCAGGGCGTGTCGGTACTCCGCCTGTGAATGATGGGCCGCGACCTTCGCCGGCGCCTCCGACGCCCGTTGCGGGACTCAGCCCTCAGCGCCCGGCAGAGGTGTCTGGGCTCCGCGAGGCGCCTCGGTCCGGCTCCAATCTTACGCCTCCTCCACCGGATCAACAGGCGAAGCATCCCGGACCCCAGTCTCCTGAGCCGGGCGGGGTGCGACCACTGGGTGTTGGTGCGCCGGAGGCTGCGAAGATTGCCTCGCGCAGACGGTTCAGCGTTCAGGTAGGAGCGATGGCGCACGAGGCTAACGCGCATGCGCTCAGGCGTCGACTGGAACAGCTTGGTTACCCATCTACGATCCGTAAGGGGCGCGCCTCCATCTCCCATCAGGTCGTGTTTGTGTCAGCCCCCGGTGATGGGAACGACGCTCACGTCCTGATGGAGAAACTCAGAGCGGAGGGATTCTCAGCATTCGTAAGCGAATCAGGTGGGCGCTATCGCGTCGAGGCCGGCAGGTTAGTCCTGCTGGACGATGCGATCGACCTTGCCCGTGACCTTCAGAGGAAGGGGTTTACCCCCACCATTGCCGCAGAGACGGTGAACACGACGCTTTACTTGGTTCGAGTGGGCGAATTCAGCAGTCGTGCCAAGGCACGCCAAACAAGCCGAGAACTTCAGAAGAAGGGGTTTCCGGTTCTCATCTCGAAAGAACCAGTCGGCGGCGAAGCTGCGGAACCGAAAAGGGATGTATCCGGCATGAGAGGAGAGGAACGATGACCAAGGCCGACATAGCGTCGATCGTCGCCGATAAGGGCCTCACGAAGAAACAGGCGATGGAGGCCGTGGAGGCCACCCTCGACATCTTGAAGGAAACCCTGAAGAAGGGGGAGAAGATCCAGCTTGTGGGGTTTGGTTCCTTCCAGGTCAGGGCCAAGCGGGCGAGAAAAGGGCGGAATCCGCAGACTGGCAAGGGGATCACCATCGCCGCTCGAAAGGTGCTCAAGTTCAAGCCCGGCAAAGCCTTACATTTGGTGGTCAACGCAGGCGGGTAACAGAACGCACAGTGTGATGAGGGGCGTCGTGCCGAGCGCACGAGTGGGGGTGGCGCGATCGAGGCCTCGGGGCTCACAAAGGCCTATCTCTCGCCTTCACGGCTCAGACGAGATCCCGGAGAAGCTCTATTTCAAGATCGGAGAGGTTGCCCAGTTAACCGGGATTCAACCGTATATCCTCCGCTACTGGGAAACCGAATTCGGTACCCTCCGGCCAGCCAAAAGCCGGAGCGGGCAACGCCTGTATCGGCGAGGCGACGTCCTGGCCGTGCTCCGCATCAAAGAGCTGCTCTATCGGCAGCGCTTCACCATAAAGGGTGCCAAGCGCCATCTCGCCGCCGAGGAGGGGACGCTTCCCCCTACATATTTGGATTCCCTGCGACGGCTAAAGGAGGAACTGAAAGAGATCTCCGTATTGTTGCGGAAACATTCCCCCTGACTTGAAGACCCGGCACGTTCGGGGCGTGGCGCAGCCTGGTAGCGCACTGGCATGGGGGGCCAGGGGTCGTTGGTTCAAATCCAATCGCCCCGACCAACAAGACTTCATGTCTCGCCTCATGAGCGTCTGAGGATCACTCGCGGGCAGATAGCCATCTGCTCTTTTTTTTGGGTCATCAATGAATATCCTGATCTCAAATGACGACGGCATTCACGCTCGAGGTCTTCGCGTGCTTGCGGACGCCCTGTCCAGCCTTGGCGAGGTCTGGGTGGTGGCACCAGATCGTGAGCGGAGCGCGGCCAGTCACTCCCTCACGCTGAATCGACCACTCCGGGTCACGAAGGTAGGTCCGACCTGGTACACGGTTGATGGGACACCGACCGATTGCATCGCCCTGGGCGTCATGGGCATGATCAAGCGGAAGTTCGATCTGGTGGCTTCAGGGATCAATCTTGGCGCGAACATGGGGGATGACGTCACCTATTCAGGAACGGTGTCCGCCGCCTTCGAGGCGACGCTGCTCGGCCTCCCGGCCTTTGCCATCTCTGTTGCGGCTCAGCGGAGGGTTGACTTTACGGCCGCAGGGCGGGTCGCCGTCCTGCTGGCGGAGTTGATCGCGAAGAATGGGCTCCCAACAGATACCCTCCTGAACGTGAATGTGCCGAATCTCCGGGCCTCACAAATAAAGGGGATCGCGATCACGCATCAGGGGAGACGCCGCTACGGCGAAATCATAGTCAGAAAGGTGGACCCCCGCGGAAAAGCGTATTATTGGATCGGGGGGAAAAAGCCCTCCTGGGAACCCTCGGAAGAAAGCGATTATGCCGCGGTGACGGCCGGGCTCATATCCGTTACGCCGCTTCATCTGGATCTGACCAATCCGACCGCTCTCAAAGAGCTACGACGTTGGGAGTTCCCATGGGACGCTCGTGATGAGGCAGGCGGCTCCCCTCGGTCAACGCGCCGTGCTCGAGGGAATCGGAGCTCGACCGATTGATCTCCCTTGTCCTTCACAAGGCGAGGGCGTCATGGTAATATGAACCTCCAGATGCCATGAGAGATGGCAGCATGAGGTAACGGTGGGCACGATGAATAGTAGGTTTGCCTCTACATGACAGACTACGCTGTCGCCCGACAGCGGATGGTGGCCGAGCAGCTCCTGAGGCGCGGCATACAAGACCAGAGGGTGCTGCAGGCCATGAGGAAGGTCCACAGACACCTCTTTGTCGAAGAAGCTCTCTGGGGGAGGGCCTACGGCGACTACCCGCTACCGATAGGGGAGAAGCAGACGATCTCTCAGCCCTTCATGGTTGCCCTCATGACTGAAGCGCTTGAGCTCAAGGGTCATGAGCGGGTTTTGGAGGTTGGAACTGGTTCAGGATATCAGACAGCGGTCCTGGCCGAATTGGCGACCAAGGTGTACTCCATCGAGAGGATCAGGGCGCTCGCGATGCACGCGATTCGGCGTATTGAGTCGCTTGGGTACTATAACGTGCTGATCCGGG
>Ga0209619_10002547_pt1 | contig 13211 bp, 11 predicted proteins | sample Rifsed16ft3_FD_184011 | JGI IMG/M metagenome (GOLD analysis project Ga0209619, IMG submission 184011) | Soil microbial communities from Rifle, Colorado, USA - sediment 16ft 3 (version 2) | ecosystem: Environmental > Terrestrial > Deep subsurface > Rock core/Sediment | place: Rifle, Colorado... | reverse complement strand
CCGCCTCTCACCCTGCCAGGTCGCGCCGGGCAGGGCCCCTACAATGACCGCCGCATGTTCGAACGGACGTACCTCCCCGATGGCCCGCGGGTCATCACCGCCCGACTGTCCGGGGCCCGCTCAGTCGCCGCGGCTGTGTACGTCCTCGCCGGCTCGCGCGCCGAGACCGACGACGATGCCGGCGCGGCCCACTTCATGGAGCACCTCACGTTCCGCGGCACGGCCGGGTACCCGTCGAGCCAGGCCATCAGCGAAGCCGTCGAGGGCATCGGGGGGAGCTTCAACGCGGCCACCGACCGCGAATCGACCGTCTACTGGGCGAAGGTCCCGCGACGCGAGACGCGCCGCGCCATCGAGGTGCTCTCGGACCTCGTCGTCCGGCCCCTCCTCCGCGACGGGGACATCGCCGGTGAACGGGACATCATCGTCGAGGAGATCCGCTCCTACCGTGACGATCCTTCGGATCTCGTCTCCACGCTCTTCGACCTGGCGATCTTCGGGGAGACGCCGCTGGGGCGCGAGATCGCAGGGGATGAGGGATCCGTGCGCCGGCTCGCGCCGGCCACCCTGCACGACTTCTGGTCGCGCTCGTACCGCCCCGCGCACTGCGTGGTCGCCCTGGCCGGCGACGTCGACCATCGGGCCGTGGTCGACCTGGTGGCGGGTGCCTTCGGGACGGGCAACGGCGTCCGACCCGGCTTCTCGGCGCCGCCGAGCCTCCCATCGCGGCAGCGGGTCAGGCGGGCCGAACGCGACACCGCCCAGGCGCATTTCTGCGTCGGGGTCCCCGCCCTGCGACGGGACCACCCGGATTCGTGGGCCCTCGAGATCATGAACACGGTGCTCGGCGAGGGGATGAGTAGCCGTCTCTTCCTCATCGTCCGGGAGCAGCTCGGTCTGGCCTACGACGTTTCGCCCATCCTCAACGCGTATGCCGACTGCGGGATCTTCGGCGTGTGCGCCGGCGTCGATCCCGACGACCTCGGGCCCGCCCTCGACGCCGTCCTCGCCCAGCTCGCGCGGCTGCGCGACGAGCCGGTTGCGGCGCATGAGCTCGACAAGGCCAAGGCGTTCGCCGGCGGCCGCCTCGAGCTGCGTCTCGAGGAGACCCATCACCTGGCCGCGTGGGTCGGCGTCCAGGAGGCCCTCCACGACGAGGTGCTCGATCTCGACGAGGCGCTCCAGCGGATCGCATCGGTGACCTCGGAGCACATCCGGGAACTTGCCGGGCGACTATTGACCGACGATGGCCTGGCCCTGGCCGTCGTCGCTCCGGCGGGGGCGGGCCTGGGGCTCGAAGAGCGGCTCCACCTGCCGTGACCTCCGCCTTGATCGGAGCGTCAGTCCGCCGCCGGCGAGCGTCGCGATGACCGCCCCGGCCGACGCCCGTTCGACCGATCTCCGCCTGGCCGGCGTCCACCTGCGTCTTGGGCAGTACGCCTTCGCGCGTGCCGAGCTCGAGACCCTCGCCGTCCGTGGCGTGCTCGACCGGGAGGCTCTGGCTGACCTCGCCGAGGCGCGCTGGCGGACCGGCGACCTGCAGCGTGCTGGGGAGGCCGCGCAGACCTACCTCGAAACCGGGGGAGATCGGACGGTCGTCCTCGTGATCGCCACGGAGGCGGCCATGGCTGACGGGCGCCCGACGGAGGCGCGACGTCTCGCGGACTCGGTACTCCAGCGTACGGATGATCTGGACGCCCTATTCGCGGGCCTGCCCCGCAGTCGTGCGTGGCGCGCTGCCGGAGCGGCGGAGGAACCCGTGGAAGAGGCGCAGGCTCCGGCCACGGAGGTCGCGGGCGAGCGGAAGCAGCCCGAGGCGCGGGCCGCGATGCCGACGCCTGGCGTGCGCGAGACCGGCTCTGCGAGCGCCCACCGCCTCATCGCGTTCGCCGCCGCGGCTCTCCGCGACGATCGCGGACGGGCCGCCGTCGAGCTGGCCCTCGTCCTGCGCTCGGAGCCGTCGCTTGCCCCGGCCGTGCTCGAACTGCTGGCTCGGAACGCGGATGGTGTGGCTTCACGTTCGGCGGCCGCCCTCGAGGTCGTTCGCGGCGACGCGTACCGTCTCATCGGCCGTCCGCGTGAAGCCGAGGAAGCCTACGCCCGAGCGGTGGCCATCCTGGGCGACCTCAGCGGTCCGGCAGCATGAACGAACGGACGCTCGTCCTGATCAAGCCCGACGGGGTCCAGCGACTGCTGGTCGGCCGGATCCTGGCCCGTTTCGAGGAGCGCGGGCTGCGGATCGTCGGGCTCAAGCTCGTGAGGGCCGATCGCGAGCTGGCCGAACGTCACTACGCGGTCCATCGCGGGAAGGGCTTCTATGAGGGCCTCCTCGACTTCATCACGTCTGCCCCGCTCGTGGCCGCCGTGCTCGAGGGGCCCGGCGCGATCTCGATGGCCCGCGCCATGCTGGGGGCGACCCGGCCGCAGGAGGCGGCGCCGGGTACGATCCGGGGCGACCTCGCCATCGACACGGGCCAGAACCTCGTGCACGCATCGGACAGCGCGGAGGCCGCGGCCACTGAGCTGGCACTGTGGTTCGGGCCGGCCGAGCTACACGACTACCCGCGCGACATCGACCGCTGGATCGCCTCCCCCGGCCAGTGATCCTGGCCTGGCGACGGGCCGCGCCTCAGGGCCCCGGAGAGGCAGGCGGCAAGACCGGCTCAGGCAGGATCGCGGCCGCCTCGCTGAGACCCGCCGGCCCGGCCGCCAGGAACACCCCCCCGAGCCCCACCGCGACCGTCAGCACGACGGAGATCGCCAGCCGCGAGAATCGCGCCGTCGCGAACGCGTAGCGCGCCAGTTCCCGGACGTCGCGCTCCGGTCGATCAGGCGGGACGCGCACGCGCAGGCGGGCCCTGATCGGCAGCGGAGGCCCCTCGGCGCGCAGCCCGATCCACAGCACTCGCATGAACGGCACGTAGGCGAGCGCCCAGCCCCCGTAGGCGACCCATCGCAGCGGCCGGTCGGCGGCGGACTGGATGATCGACAGGCGGGCGTCCCACGAGTCGAGGCCGGGGAATCCGAGGCCGACCGCGATGGCGCACAGGAGCCCCACGGCGAGCAGGGGGCTCCGACGGGCCCACCCCTCAAGGCTTCCGATGAGGGCCGTTCCCCGGACGGCGATGATCGCGGCCATCCAGGCGGTCAGGCCGACCTTCGAGACGACGAAGTACAGGGACCACACCCGGCCCGCCTCCCAGACAGACGCGTCGAACGCGCCGAAGGCGAGCAGGAAAAGGCCGGCATCCTGGACGATGCCGTACGAGACGATGTGCTGGAGGTCGTCGCTCTCGGGCGGGCGGCCGAGCGCACCCATGCCACCGACGAGGAGCGAGCCCGCGCCGACCAGCGCCACGAGAACCGGGACCGCCCCGAGGTCGACCGGCTGCCCCAGCAGGATGCGATGCGACCAGGTGAGCGCGACGAGGAAGACGAGCACCGGCAGCCAGGCCAGGAGGAGCGGGATCCCGAGCGGCACCGCCGCGCGGACCACGCGCGCCGTCGGAGCATGGAAGGGGACCGCGCCGAAACGGATAGCCAGGGCGAGGGACATGGCCAGGGCGGCCGCGCCGCCCGCGAGCGCATCGAACACGAGCGGTCCGGACGGCCCGACCAGCCACGCGGCCGCGACCACGGCGATCGTGCCCGCGCCCACGAGTCCCTGGAGGTAGACGAGCGTCACCCGGCGGTCGATCGGGTCCACTCGCCGGGTGGCGAGGGACATCAGGCCAAGCGCGCCCGCCGCCGTCGCCGCGAGCAGGGCGATGGGCAGCGCCTCGATCGAGAGCGCCAGGGCACCGCCGCCGAGCGCAGCCAGGGTGGCCGCCGGCAGGTCCGGCTGCCAGCGCGTGACGAGGGCCACCAGGCACGCCGCCAGGCCGGCCAGGCTGCCCACCACGAGGAACCAGCGCAGGAACGGCGATCCGACAAGCCTCCCGCCGAGCAGGTTCGCCTCGGCGATCTCGCCGATGAGGAGCGCGGCCGCGACGCAGCCGATGAGCCCGCCGAATCCGACCGCGAGCGTCACGCGGGGGTTCCGCCGGGTGAGGAGGGCAAGGGCGGCCGCTCCGATGGAAACCGCCAGGAACAGGCGCACGTCCATCGTCAGTCGCCCCCGTCATGGACGAGGTTCGGCTGCTCGGCCGGGGCGGTCACGGCCACGGGCGGCCGTTCGGGGCTGCCGAGGAACGCGGTCGCAGCGGTGACGGCAAGGAGGGCCAGACCGATGACCACGTGGTCGAGCGGTCCGCTGGCGCCGGCGAGCCCGGTGACGGCCAGCGAAGCGGCCAGGAGCAGCATGATCGCGCCCAGCCCCCCGGGCAGGAGTCGGGTGGCGCCGATCCCCAGGGCGAGCGCCGCCATGCCCGCCGCCGCGGCGCTGGCCAGGCCGACGAGCGGCCCGCGGTCGGGGCCGAGCGCGGGCGCCAGGACCAGTGCGGTGACGAAGCCGAGCAGCACGAATGGCCCCCCGGCGACCGCCGATTCGCCGCGCAGCTCCGTCGCCTGGTCACGCCCCGTGGCGATCCACAGGAGGTACGCACCGGTGAGAACGGCGACCTCGCGGAAGGCGAGCGGGAGCAGCTCAGGGATCTGATGGCTCACCAGCGGGGCGGCCACGAGTGCGACTGTCACCCCCAGGATGCCCATTCCTCTGTCCCGCGCGGCGGCCGCAAGGATGCTCCCGGCGCAGACCACGAGCGCGGCAAGTTCGGCCAGCCCGGGCATGGGGGCGACTAGACGGCCGTGGCGTGAGCCATGGCAAGACGCCTCACGGCGCCGTGCGAGGTACCTCGCGCGCCCGGCTGTTCAAAAGCGCGCTGGCCCAGTTCTGGGTACACGGGATGGACGAGGATGCCGAAAGAGTCGAGCGGCCAGTAACGCAGCCAGGCACGGCCCACGACGCTGTCCTGCCGGACCGGTCCAAAGACCCTCGAATCGGAGGAGTTCTCGCGGTTGTCCCCGAGGACGAAGAGGTCCCCCGCTCCGATCGCCCAGCCGGAGGCTGAGCCGCTCGCCTGCGTCGGCTCGTTCTGGCGTACGTACGTTTCCTCGAGGCGGATCTCGTTGACGTAGACGGCGCCGTCATGGATCTCGATCATGTCGCCGGGGAGGCCGATGACCCGCTTGATGAACGGCGTCCCGTCGCCGCCGTACTCGGGTGGGGGCTCGAACACGATGACGTCGCCGCGGCCGTACTCGTTGAAGCGGGGCGTCAGCTTGTCGACCAGGACGTACTGCTCCGGGAGGAGGGTGTCCTCCATGCTGTGCTGCTCGACCTTGTAGGGCTGGGCGACCAGCGTCTGGATGACGAGGAAGATGACGACGGTCAGGACGACGGTCTCGACCAGCTCGAACAGGCAGCCCGCGGCGCTCCTCACAGGTGGCGGAGTATAGGGGCGCGGCGCGGTGCGACAGGTTCGCGGCCGGTCTGGAAGTTCCAGGCGCCATGCGGCGTTTGACCGGCCGCGACCCCTATTGCTAGACTCGCCCGGCTGAGAGTTCCAGCCCAGTTGCGGCCGGAGCTCTTTCCTTGTCAGAGGAGCGCCCTCGAGATGCAGATCGCCAGTGCGATCGTCTGGATCATCCCGGCGGCCGGTCTGGCGGCCGTCCTCTTCGCCGCGTGGCTGGCCCGCGACGTCCTCCGCCGCGACACCGGCACCGAGGCGATGCAGGAGGTTGCCGGCACCATCTTTGAAGGCGCCGTCGCCTTCATCCGGCGGCAATACCTGACCATCGCCGGGCTGGCGCTCCTGGCCGCGGTGCTCATCGGCCTCTTCATCGGCGCGTTCGAGACGGCGGCCATCGCCGACACGAACGTGTTCGGCCCGGAGCTCGGCCTTCGCACCGCCGTCGCCTTCCTGGTCGGATCGGCGGCGTCGATGCTCTCCGGCGTGATCGGCATGTACATCAGCGTGCGCAGCAACGTGCGCACCGCGGCGGCGGCGCGGCGCAGCCTCGTGGAAGCGGTCACCGTTGCGTTCCGCGGCGGCGCCGTCAGCGGGTTCCTCGTGGTCGCCCTCTCGCTCCTCGGGGTGTGGGGCATCTTCGCCCTCTACGGCGGCTTCGACCCGGGCGGCGTGCGAGACGCCCCGTTCCTCATCGTCGGGTTCGGTTTCGGGGCGTCCTTCGTGGCCCTCTTCGCCCAGCTGGGCGGTGGGATCTTCACCAAGGCGGCGGACGTCGGCTCGGACCTCGTCGGCAAGATCGAGGCGGGCATCCCCGAGGACGATCCCCGCAACGCGGCCGTGATCGCCGATCTCGTGGGCGACAACGTCGGGGACTGCGCGGGGCGCGGCGCCGACCTCTTCGAGTCCACCGCGGCCGAGAACATCGGGGCGATGATCCTCGGGGTCGGCGTCTACGCGGTGGCCGTGGCGGCGGGTTGGCCGAACCCCGAGAACTGGATCTTCTTCCCCCTCGTCGTTCGTGCCTTCGGGCTGCTGGCGACCATCGTGGCCACCTTCTTCGTGCGCGGCCGCGAGGACGAGGACGCGATGCAGATGCTCAACCGCGGCTACTGGGCCACGACGATCCTGTCGGCCCTCGGCCTGCTTGTCGTCACCAACGTCATGATGGACACGGGCGGCACCCTCGGCGCCCAGGGCATCCCGGCCTGGCTGTGGTTCTGGGGGGCCGGGCTCGTGGGCCTCGGGACGAGCATCGTCTTCGTGTACCTCACCCAGTACTACACCTCGGGAACGTACCGCCCGGTCAAGGACATCGCGCTCGCGTCACGGACGGGCCCCGCCACCAACATCATCGCCGGGGTGGCCGTCGGCTTCGAGACCACGGTCGTTACCGCGATCACGATCGGCGTCGCCCTCCTGCTCAGCCACTGGCTGGGCGAACAGGCCCACCTCACCAACGCCGCCGGTCGCGACGTGGGCGGGCTCTTCGGGACGGCCGTCGCGACGATGGGCATGCTCATGACCACGGCGTTCATCCTCGCCGAGGACACGTTCGGGCCCATCACCGACAACGCCGGCGGCATCGCCGAGTTCAGCCGCAGCGAGGCGGGCGCGCGCCGGATCACGGACCGTCTCGATGCCGTAGGCAACACCACCAAGGCGCTCACGAAGGGCTACGCGATCGCGTCGGCCGGCCTGGCCGCCTTCCTCCTCTTCAGCGCCTACATCGACAAGGTCAATCTCGTCCTGGCGCGCCAGGGCCGCGAGCTCATGGAGTCCGTCAACCTCGCGAAGGTGGACGTCTTCGTCGCTGCCCTGCTGGCCGCCATGCTCGTCTACTTCTTCAGCTCGCTGGCGATCCGCGCCGTCGGGCGCGCGGCCCAGTCGATCATCCTCGAGGTGCGCCGCCAGTTCCGGGAGCACCCCGGGATCATGGATTACAGCGAGCGTCCCGACTACGCGCGCGTGGTCGACATCACCACAAGGGCGGCGCTCAAGGAGATGGTCGCGCCGGGCCTCGTCGCCGTGATCACGCCCATCGCCGTGGGGATCATCCTCGGGCACGAGGCGGTCGCGGGGCTCCTGATGGTCGGGACCATCGCCGGCGTCCTTCTCGCCACCGTCCTCAACAACGGCGGCGGGGCGTGGGACAACGCCAAGAAGTACATCGAGGCCGGCCATCTCGTGGACGACGACGGGGCGGTCATCGGCAAGAAGACGCCGGCGCACGCGGCGGCGGTCGTCGGCGATACCGTGGGTGACCCCTTCAAGGACACGGCCGGGCCGTCGCTCCACGTCCTCGTCAAGCTGCTCGCCACGATCACGCTCGTCCTGGCGCCGCTGTTCATCAGGTAGGTCGCGGCGGCCGCCGTGGAGCCCGTCGTGCAGGCCCTCGTGATGGGCATCGTCCAGGGCCTGACCGAGTTCCTGCCGATCTCCTCGGCCGGCCACCTGATCCTCGTCCCGTGGCTCCTCGGCTGGGACGATCGGTTCGTCGCCTCGCTCGCCTTCAGCGTGATGCTCCATCTCGGCACCCTCGCCGCACTCTTGCTGTACTTCGCCCGCGACTGGATCGGCCTGATCGACGCTGGCCTTGCGTCCCTGCGCGAGCGCCGCATCGGGGACGACCCGTCGCGCCGGCTGGCCTGGGTCCTCGTCGTCGCGACCGTGCCCGCGGGCCTCGCCGGCGCCCTCCTCGGCGATGCGGTCGAGGCGAACGCCCGCCGTCCGGCCATCGTGGCCGCGGCCCTCGTGGTCGGGGCTGCGATCCTGTGGTACGCGGACCGGATCGGCCGGCGCGACCGCGGGCTCGATGGGGTCGGCTTCGGCGGCGCCCTGGCCATCGGGGTCGCCCAGGCGGTCGCGCTCGTCCCGGGGATCTCGCGTTCCGGTATCACCATCGCCGCCGGGCGCCTGCTCGGCCTGGAGCGGGAAGCCGCCGCGCGCTTCAGCTTCCTGCTGGCCACCCCGACCATCGCCGGGGCTGGCGTCTTCGAGCTCACCCGCCTCGCCCGTGGTGAGTCGGGCGTCAGCCCGGACGCGGCCGTCCTGGTCGTCGGCGTGGTCGCCTCGGCGGTCACCGGGCTGCTGGCCATCCACGGCCTCCTGGGCTGGTTCAGGCGGCGGGGGGTGGGGATCTTCGTGCTCTACCGCCTCGCTCTGGCAGGCGCTGTCGCGGTCCTCCTCCTGCAGGTCTAGGAGGTGGGCATGGAGGTCATGAAGCGCGTTCGTCACGGCGCCATCCGCGACATCGTCTCGGCCCGCCCGGTGCGAACGCAGCAGGAGCTCGCCGCGGCACTGGCGGAACGGGGCCTGCGGACCACCCAGGCCACCATCAGCCGCGACGTCGCCGAGCTCGGTCTGGTCAAACAGACGCGCGACGGCGTCCAGATCTATGCGCTCCCCACGCGGCCCAGCGAACCGCCGGGGACGGGCGAGGAGCGGCTGCGCGACCTCCTCCGCGACCTGCCGGTCGAGCTGCGCGAATCGGGACTGCTGCTCATCGTGCGCACGCTGCCCGGGAGCGCACACGCCATCGCCGCCACGATCGACCGGATGCGCTGGAACGAGGTCGCCGGATCGATCGCCGGCGACGACACCGTCTTCGTCGCCTGCCCGGATCGGGCGTCGGTGGGTCGCCTGCGCCGGCGCCTTGTGCGCCTCCTCGGATGAGCTCCCCGCAGAAGGACTTGTGGCCCTCCGAGGTCCGCGGCGCAGCTCAACGTCGCTAGCGGCCCGAGGCTCTTTGACACCCCCATCGGGCCGCCGTACAATCCGGCGGCTCGAATTCCCGCTGCCCCTCGGGCATGCAGAGGAGTTCGCTTTCCTTTCCTAGCCTGCACCGGGCGGGGGCGATCGTGAACAGCAAGCCGACATACGTCTCACGCGAGGGTCTGGAGAAACTGCGTGCCGAGCTCGATGAGCTGGTCAACGCGCGGCGCCCGGAGATCGCCGGGCGGATCCACGACGCAAAGGAGCACGGCGAGCTCGCCGAGAACGCCGAGTACGAGGACGCCAAGAACGAGCAGGCCTTCGTCGAGGGCCGCATCCTCGCCCTTGAGACGCTCATCAAGAACGCCATCCTCATCGACGAGAAGCACGCCACCGACCACGTCGCCATCGGCTCGACCGTGACGGTCGAAACGGACGACGGGCGCCAGAAGTTCACCATCGTGGGATCGGCCGAGGCCGACCCCAGGGATGGCAAGATCTCCAACGAGTCGCCGGTCGGTCGCGCCCTCCTCGGCCGCAAGAAGGGCGACAGGATCGTCGTGAAGGTCCCGGCCGGGGACTTCGCCTACAAGATCGTCGCCATCAGCTGACGCGCCCGGACGAGCTGGGGGAAGGCTCGTGTTCTGGGCCGACGAGCTGGCCGGCGCGGTCAGCGGGCCGCAGGTCGTCAACGACTCCAAGACCCCGTCGGGCACGATCCACGTCGGCGCCCTTCGTGGGGTCGTGATCCACGACGCCATCGTGCGGGCCGTGCAGGCCGCCGGCCGCGAGGTCCGCTTCGTTTACGGCATCGACGACCTCGATCCGATGGACGCCCAGACTCTCGCCGCGAGGGAGGGGCGCCTGGAGGACATGGGCAAGCCGCTCGCCCACATCGCGCCGCCGGCGGGGAGCACCGCCTCCTCCTGGGCCGAGCACTTCGCGGGCCAGTTCCTGGCTGCCTTCGCCCACGTCGGGGCGCATCCCGAGCTGTACCGCATGAGCCGCCTCTATGCCGAAGGCGCCTTCGACGGGTTCGTTCGCGCGGCCCTCGAGCGGGCGGCCGATGTGCGTCGCGTCTACCTGGAGGTCTCGCGCTCGCGCAAGGCCGACGACTGGTTCCCGCTCCAGGTCATCTGTCCACACTGCGGCAAGGTCGGCACCACGGTCGTCGACTCGTGGAACGGCAGCGAGGTCCATTACCGCTGCGAACGGGACCTCGTGGCCTGGGCGCATGGGTGCGGTCGAGACGGCTGGATCTCGCCCTTCGGCGGCAACGCGAAGCTGCCCTGGAACCTGGACTGGGCGGCACAGTGGCGCCACTTCGGGGTGACCATCGAGGCGTGCGGCAAGGACCTTTCCACGGCGGGCGGGTCGCGCGAGCGCTCCGACGCGCTGGCCCGCCAGGTCTTCGGCTTCGAGCCGCCTATCAACCTGGCCTACGAGTTCGTGACGGTCGCCGGTCGCAAGATGAAGTCCTCGGCCGGGACGGGGGCGGCGGCGCATGAGATGGCCGAGTTGTTGCCGGGCGACGTGCTCCGTTTCATGATGCTGCGTCACCGACCCCGCCACGCCATCGACTTCGACCCCTCGGGTGACACCATCCCGCGTCTCTTCGACGAGTACGACCGCATCGCCCGGGCAGCCGCGCGCCTCGAGGTGCGCGGCGAACTCCCGCCGGACGCCGACGCGATCTTCCGGGCGAGCCTCGTCGATCCGGGCGCTGATCCCCTGATCGAGGGTGCGCGCTACCGGCCATCCTTCTCCCGCGTGGCCTTCCTGGTGCAGGTGCCGGGCGTGGACGTCGCGAACCGCGTCGCCGCCGAGAAGGGCGCTCCCCTTGATGACGCCGAGCGGGGGATCCTCGCCGAACGGGCGGCCGTGGCGCGGCGCTGGCTGGCCGACTATGCGCCTGCCGAGGCTCGCTTCGCGATGCGTGAGGACGGGCTGCCGTCCGAGGCCCGGGCGCTCTCCGCAGAGCAGCGCCTGTTCCTCGGAGCCCTCGCCATCCGCCTGGAGCGAGACGGCCCTTCCGAGGGGGACGGTTGGCAGGCCATGATCTTCGACGTGGCTCAGCAGGGCAGTCTCCCCGCGGCCCGCGCTTTCGCGGCGATCTACCTCGCCTTCCTGGGGCGGCCGAGCGGGCCGCGGGCGGGATGGCTCCTCGCGTCGCTTGAACGGGAGTTCGTTCTGGCGCGCCTCCGCGAGGCAGCTGGCTGGGACTCGGGCGCCGATGTCGTCGCCCCGGCGACGCCGGGGGGGCAGCCGTGAGCGTCGGCCTGCAGCGCCTGCGCGACGACGCTGCGGCGGTGCGGCGCGGCATGGCGGCCAAGGGCGATGACCCGGCCGTGGTCGACCGGGCAGTCGGAGTCGAAACACGCCGGCGCGCCCTGCTGGGCGAGGCTGACGAGCTGCGCCGCCAGCGCAACCTTCTCTCCGGGCGCATCGAAGAAGCGGTCCGCGGCGGGGCCGATGCGCAGGGGTCGCAGCTCGTCGGGGTCCGCCGCGAGGCCGCTGCCGTCGGGCAGCGGATCGCGTCACTCGAGCAGACGATCGCGGCCGTCGAGGCCGAGCTCGAGGAGCTCATGCTGCGCATCCCCAACCCGCCCGATCCGGACGTGCCCGTCGGCGGGGAGGAGGCGAACCGCATCGTGCGGACGTGGGGCGAGCCGCTCGCCCATGCCGAGTACGACGGGGGATCCGCCGGCACCTGGGAGCGGCGTCCACACTGGGAGGTCGGCGAGGCACTCGGGGTCCTCGATCTCGCCGCCGGGGCCAAGGTGACCGGCTCGGGCTTCGTGTTCTGGCGCGGCGCCGGCGCCGCCCTGCAGCGGGCTCTCATCGACCTGATGCTGACCACCCATACCCGGGAGCACGGCCTCACCGAGGTCTGGGCGCCTGCCCTGGTGAACGCGGCCTCGGCGCGCGGCACCGGCCAGCTGCCCGACAAGGAAGGGCAGATGTACGTCGTCCCGAGCGACGAGCTCTATCTCGTGCCCACCGCGGAGGTCCCCATCACCAACGTCCACCGCGACGAGATCCTCGCCGCGAACGACCTCCCGCGCCGGTACGTGGGCTACACGCCCTGCTTCCGGCGGGAGGCGGGCGCCGCGGGCAAGGACACGCGCGGCATCCTGCGCGTCCACCAGTTCGACAAGGTCGAGATGGTCTTCTTCGAGCGACCGGCGGATTCACCGGCTGCCCTCGAGGAGCTGACCGGCTTCGCCGAGGTCATCCTCCAGCGCCTCGGGCTCGCCTACCGGGTGGTCGTCCTGGCCAGTGGCGAGATGGGCGTGACCCAGGCGAAGACCCACGATCTCGAGGTCTGGGCCCCCGGCGTGGAGCGCTGGCTGGAGGTCAGCTCGTGCTCGAACTTCCGCGACTACCAGGCCCGCCGCATGAACATCCGCTGGCGACCCGAGCCGGGCGCCCCGCTCGAGTTCGTGCACACCCTCAACGGATCGGGGGTCGCGCTGGCGCGCACCGTGGCCGCCATCCTCGAGTGCTACCAGCAGCCCGATGGCTCGGTCCTCGTGCCGGAGGTCCTCCGTCCGGCTCTCGGGATGGACCGCCTCGCCCCGCCCGGGAGCTGACCCGGGCCCGCCTATACTCGGAAGGGCGCCCGCGGAGAGGTGGCCGAGTGGTTGAAGGCGGCGGTCTTGAAAACCGCAGGGCGAAAGCCTCGGGGGTTCGAATCCCTCCCTCTCCGCCAGCCGCCTAGAGCCGGGCGGCCTCGCTCATCTCGGCGCCTTCCGGCTCGGTCGTGCTTGCCGGGGTCGGGGCTCCTCCTGCGGGCTCGGTGTCGCCGGCCTGCTCGGGCCCGCCGGCCGGTGCGCTGGGAGCGACAGATCCGACCGCGCCTTCGCGTCGCGCCTGGTCGAGCCGCTCTTGCATGAGCTGGAGCGGGGCCGGAAGGCCCGTCCAGAGCGTGAATGCGGCGGCGCTCTGCTGGACCAGCATGAGCTCGCCGTTCATGGTCTGACAGCCGGCTGCCACGGCGTCGCGCAGGAAACGCGTCTGCGGCACTGTGTAGACGAGATCGAGGACGAGCAGCTCGACGGGGATGAGATCGCCGGGGATGGGCGTCTC
>Ga0209619_10002545_pt1 | contig 13215 bp, 9 predicted proteins | sample Rifsed16ft3_FD_184011 | JGI IMG/M metagenome (GOLD analysis project Ga0209619, IMG submission 184011) | Soil microbial communities from Rifle, Colorado, USA - sediment 16ft 3 (version 2) | ecosystem: Environmental > Terrestrial > Deep subsurface > Rock core/Sediment | place: Rifle, Colorado... | reverse complement strand
GCGGGGCGTACCCTGGCCGATGCGGTGGCAGACCTCCCCGGCGGCCTCGGCTCGTTGGCGCCCTCCGGGGGAAGGTTCCCGATCGAGCGGATAGCGAGCCTCGCCGGCGCAGTCGACCGGGCCGCGGCGCTCGTGAGCCGCGCGCACGCGCGTGTCGCGGCGAGTCCTGGGGAGATGCTCCCGGGCGTCGTCGACGACGCGAGGTGGGAGGCGGAGACCCAACTTCGGTCCTTGTCGACCTCCCTCGGGGCGGCCGCGCGGGTGCTCGAGGGGCTCCCGGGCTTCCTCGGTGCGGACGCCCGACGCCGGTACTTCTTCGGCGCGCAGAACCCGGCCGAGATCCGCGGGACCGGGGGTCTCATAGGCGCCTACTCGATACTGACGGTCGAGGACGGCCGGTTCGAGTTCTCCGACTTCCACCCGATCCAGGAGCTACCCCTGCTCGGCACGGAGAAGGTCGAGCCACCGAGCGCCGACTACGCGAGGAACTACGACTACTACCGGTCGGGCGACGGGTTCTGGCTGAACGCCAACATGACGCCGGACTTCCCCTCGGCCGCCGAGGCCTTGGAGCTCTCCTACGAGGCGGCCACCGGCGACGAGCTCGACGGCGTGATCGCGGCGGACCCGTTCGCGCTCGAGGCGCTGCTGCAGATCACCGGCCCGACCGAGGTACCCGAGCTCGGCCTCGAGGTGGGGGCCGGGGACGTGGTGGCGTTCACGACGAACGAGGCCTACGCGAAGTTCACCGACGCGCCCACGCGCAAGCTTGTCCTCGGGGCGGTGGCCTCGGGCGTGTTCGACCGGTTCCTGCACATCCCCGACCCCTCGCTCCGGCAGCTGCGTGTGCTCGCCGACGCGGCCGCCGGCGGTCACATAAGCATCTTCGCCGACGACCCGGAGCTGCAGGAGGGACTCGCCGCGACCGGCGTCGGAGGCGCGCTCCCCAAACCTACCGGTGACTTCCTCTCCGTGATCCAGAACAACGGCTCGGCGAGCAAGGTCGATTTCTACCTCGAGCGCACGCTCACCCACCACGTCCGACTCGAGGGGGACGCCACGGTCACCGCGACGACGGCGATCACCTTCCGGAACGACGCCCCCGACCGCGGCATGCCGCGCTACGTGATCGGGCCGTTCCACGGGATCTCCGAGGCCGGGGAGAACATCCCTCTCGTCAACCTGTACTGCGGCGTGAACTGCACGCTGGCCGAGGCCGAGCGCGACGGGGAGCAGGTGGACCTCGCGCGGGGTACCGAGCTCGGCCTGACCTACTACCGCGACTACTTCGACATCCCGAGCGGCCGCTCCGCCGAGCTACTGGTGGAGACCTCCACCCCCGATGCGTGGGAGGGGAACAGCTCGGGGGGCACCTACCACCTCACGTTCCTCAACCAGACGACGATCCGGCCGACGCGGGTGCGGATCGAGATCGAGCTGCCGGAGGGCATGCGGGTCGCCCAGATGAGCGCGGATCTCCGCGCGGAGGGGGACACGCTGGTCTTCGAGGGGATCCCCCCGCGGCTCCTCGAGCTACAGGTGCGGTTCCGCCCCCCGTTCCTGCTCCGGATGTTGCGGAACGTGACGCGGTTCCTATCGGAGCCGGTGGTGCGGGTGGGCTAGAACGCAGGAGCCCCCGCCCGAGGGCGGGGGCTCCGACGAACGATTTCCTATCGGGTCGCGGACGCCTTGCGCCTGCTGGCGAGAAGTGCCGTAACGCCCACGACCACGAGGACCGCGAGGATCGCGACCCCGAGCGAGATGTTCGCGCCGGTGAAGGCGGAACCCCCGCCGGCGTGCTTCACGTCGGTCGGTGGCGGGTCCGAGAACGGGTACTCCGCGAGCGCCGGGGCCGCAACGGCGAGGCAGAAGACCGCCGCCGCCGAAAGAGCCATCCCGAGCCGCTTCATCAACGCCCCTTTCGATCCTTGTCCGTCGGCTTACCTACGTCGACACCGAAGTCTAGGCGGTGGGCGCCGGATGGACAAGGGACGAACGCCTCTGGTCGCACGGTCCATATCGACGAACCAAGGTCCTAGGCCACCGGGTCCCGCCGTGCCCCACGAGGTGGAAGGATCCTTGCGCCTCGCAAACGACGATCCCGGGGCGAGCGCTTCCACTCCCTCCACATACCGCATCCTCTGTACCCCGAGGCGTCCTTCGCCCCCCGTCGCGCTCCCCGCCGGGGGACGCCGTCCGGCAAGGGGTTCGCGTAGACGGGCGACCCGACCTGGCCCGGACTGCTCACCTTTCTCCTCAAGTCTGCGGTAGTCCCTGCCGATAGGCGGGGGAGCACAGAGAGATGCGCCTGCGAAAGGCAAACCCGCCGGGGGGGCGGGGCCGCAAAGCTCCGGGCCCAGACCGGTGGCCGAGCCGCTGAGCAGGGATCGCGAGGCATCCGCCTCCGCCCCGCTCGCAGAGCCGCGGGGAAAGGAGGTTCGCGATGCGTGCATCGCACGCGCGAGGGGGAACCGCGGTAGCCACGCTGCTCGCCATCCTGATTACGGTCGGCGCTTCGATGCCGATCAAGGCCGAAGTGGTTCGGACACCACCGCTCGTCCCGAGTCGTGGAGCCTACTTCGGTGGCTACTACCGCATGACGGACTGGTCGGTCGAGGCTCAGAAGAGCACGTTCACCGATCTCGAGGCTGCCATGGGCCGGACCCTCGACATCGCCCACTTCTACTACGACTTCAACGGCGCCATCAACCCTTGGCGCGACAAGTGGCACATCGAGAACGGGCGCATCCCGATGATCTCGTGGCAGGGCTACTACACCGACCAGATCATCACGGGCCAGCACGACGGGACCATCGCTCGCTGGGCCGACGACATCAAGGCGCTCGGTGCGCCGGTGTTCCTCCGGTGGTTCTGGGAGATGGACGACAAGAAGAAGGCGCACTGGACGCAATCGCCCGAGAACTTCATCGCGGCGTGGCGACGCCTGCACGACATCTTCACGGCTCGCGGCGCGACCAACGCCGTGTGGGTGTGGTGCCCGAACGCGTGGGCCTTCCGGGTCAACACGGCCAACCAGTACTATCCGGGCGACGCGTACGTCGACTGGGTGTGCGCCGACGGCTACAACTGGGGGACCCTCGGCTATGGGTACGACTGGGATCTGTTCCCGGCGATCTTCGGCGACTTCTACGAGCAGTGGGCCGGACGCAAGCCGTTGATGGTCGGCGAGACCGGCGCCGTCGAGCAAGGGGGCAGGAAAGGGCGGTGGATACGAGACCTGCGCTCCATACTCCGGTTCCAGCTCCCGGAGATCAAGGCTCTCGTTTACTTCAGCTCGGCCGACGGCGTCTACGACTTCCGGATCGGGACATCGACCAGGGCGTACAACGGCTACACGGCGCTAGCAGGGCGACGGTATTTCAATCCACCTCATCCCGCGAGCTAGGGTCCTGGGCGGCAACCGAGGCCGCGGGGGCGCCTCACGCCCCCGCGGCCTCCGCCATCTCTCCCAGGATCGCCGGGTACACCCGGGGGTTTCGCCCGGCCCCGGCGGCGGCCGCCTCCTCGAACCGTACGTAGAGCTCGGCCGCGTATAGACGCCCGGCAGCGGCGGCCGCATCGTGATCCATCCCCAGCCCCCGGAGCGATGGCAGGGAGGCTCGCCTACCCCACTCCAGCGACCGGGGGAGCGGAAGCCGATCGTGGAGGAACGCCACGCTCGTGTAGAAGTGGACGAGGTCGAACCCAACTGGGGTATGGGCCGCGCTGTGCTCCCAGTCCCACGCGGCCAGATGCCCCTTCCGGATCGCCAGGTTCCACGGGACCCAGTCCCCGTGCCACCGACCCACCGGCAGCGTCGCGCGGCCGTGCTCTCCCTCGATGCGCGCGAGGAGCCGCTCTGCCGGGAGGGCGACATCGCCGCCTAGGTTGGCGATACGCGCTCTCAACCGCGCGAGGTACGGGCTAGCCGACAACGATCCGCGCGAGACCGACCCGAGCTCCGTGACGGCGCGCGTCACCTGGAGCGGAGGCGGCTGGCGCAACGGCCGGAGGCGACTGACGCCCCGGGGCAGCGGTGAGACGGCGGAGAGCGCGAGTCCACGCCACGCCCCCTCGTGCATGACCCGCGGGATCCACAGCGAAGCCTCCTCGGTGCCGTTCAGCTCTCGAAGCGTAAGCGCCTCGTTCCGTACTAGCCCGGCGGTGAAGGCATTCCACCCGACCTTGACGTAGGCGACGGGCCTGCCGCCGAGCGAGAACAGCTGCGCAACCGGCTTCCTGTTGGGCCCCTGACGGCCCACGCCGAACGCGGCGAGGACCCGCTCGGATCCGAGCGCCCGCTCGAGGTGTCGCACGAGCAGGATCGAGCCGAGGCGATCATCGGGCAATGACCCCGGCACGCACACGAGGAGGGGCCCCCCGAACACGCGCCCACCGAGGCCGGCGCGCACGAGGAGCGAGGCCGCCTCACGTGCGGTCCGAACGACCGGCGGCCGGAGCGAGTTATACCGGCGCAGCGAGGCTGCCGCCGAGCGACGCGACTCCACCGAGACGAGGAACCGCGGGCGAGCCAGGCTTGGGATGACCGCGTACGACTCCACGACCCGATACCCGTCGGGGACCGGACCTTCGAGCACGGCACGGACATCTTCGGTGCCGCCCCAGATCACGTCGACGAGCCAGCGCAGGCTCGGATGTACCTCGCCCACCCGCTCAGCTCCAGTCGAACCGACGACCGAGGAGCTCGAAGAGCCGTTCGTTGTGCGGCCGGAAGTGGGCGACGAGCCGCCGGCGCGTCTCCGGATCCATCGAGCCGCCCTCGGCGGCGTTGAACTTCTCGTAGCTGTTGAGGTCCATGGGTCGAACGCCGAGGAAAGCGTGCACGCGACGCAGCTCCTCTCCGGGTTGGGCGAAGAACTCCTCGCTCCCGACGACGAGGAGACGCTGCCTGGGGAACCGCTCCAGCCAGACGCCGAGTTGGTCCGCGTACTCCCCCCGCGCCATGTAGGTGTGATGCTGGTGGGAGAAGCTCCGGTATCCCGGGTCGTCGCGGAGCCGCGCGAGCTCGCCAGCCGTTCGCTCGGGCTCGCGGGCGATGGCCTCCGCGAATGGCAGCGTTTCGTAGCCGAGCCGCGCCTCGTGACGCCATTGCGAGAACGCTCGCTCCACGGGGTCACGGACCATCGCGATGAGCCGGACGTCGGGGAGGAGGCCGGCCACGCGCTCGGGTACGAGGGGGTGGACCAGGTAGTAGGGGCTCGCCTCGCCCGGGACGAGCGACTCGCCGGTCCGCTCTCGGTGCCTCAGATGCGCCGCTCTGGTGGGGAAGAACCGTCGGTACCAACCCTCCCCGCGGTCGTACCGCAGGTCGAAGAAATGCACCTCCTTGGCCAGACGCGCGCCTGCGATGTCTGGGTGCCGGATGAGGTAGTTGTAAAGCGACGTCGTGCCGGCGCGCTGAGCACCGATGATGAGGTAGTCGGGGAGCACACGGGGACCGCCGACAGCGGCAAGTCCGACGCGGAGCACGCCTTTCGCGCTCTCCCGCACGTCGCGGGGCACGGCCCGAACGAGGCCCCGCACGCTCACGTCTCCCACCCGAAGTCGGTCCCGATGAGCTCCGCGAGCCTCCGGTTGTGCGGTGCGAAGTGCTCCCGCAGGCGGCGTCGGATCGAGGCTTCCATCGCGGAGCCGGGATGGTAGTTCAAGCGTCCATACCCCTCGAGATCGACGAGCGGGAGCTCCAGGAAGGCCTGGACGCGCCGGAACAGGCCGGCGGGGTCTTCGAACATGTCCTCGCTCCGCACGACGAGCAGCCGCTCGCGCGCGAACCGCTCGAGCCACAACTCCAGCGGTGCGGCGTACTCACCCTGGCCAACGTAGGTAAAGTGCTCGTGGGCGTAGCTGTACGCGTGCTCGTCGGCGAGCAGCCGGGCGGCCTCGCCTCGCACGCGATCGGCCTCCGCGTCTATGGCCTCTTCGAACGTGAGGGGCTCGGCGCCGTGACGGAGGCGCTCTCTGTAGTGGGAGAACGCGCGCTCGACGGGATCGCGAAGGATCACGATGAGCTTGGCGTCGGGCACGGTCCGATGCGCTCGCTCGGGGGCGCGCGGATGGAAGAGGTAATAGGGGCTCGCCTCGCCCCCGAGGTAGGGGCCGCCGAGGCGCCGCTCCATCCGCCGGACGCGCGCCCGCGTAGGGAAGTGCGATCGGTACCATCCGTCCCCGTTCGCATAGTGCAGGTCGAAATACCGGATGCCCTTGATCCGTTGCACCGCAGGATATATCGGTGACACGTGCGGGTGCTGTAGGAGGTAGTCGAACAGCGAGGTCGTGCCGCCTCGCTTGGCGCCGATCACGAGGAAGGACGGGAGCCCGCGGGTGCCACCCGTGAGGACGCCCCACGAGCGAAGCGCCCCTTTCATCCCCTCCCGGACGGAGCGGGGCGCGCGGTGGCGGATCGGGGCGCGCAGGATCCCGGCAGAACCGTCGCCGTCACCTCCACGGCGCGAGAAGGCCCCCACGAGCAACGGAAGCCTAAGAGTGTGGCGCAGGCGCCACAGTAGCGGTCCGTACAGTCCGCCCGCGACCGCGAGCGCCAGGATCCCAGACCCCCAGGTCGCTCCGAGGGCGGCGCGCGCCGCGAGACCTGCGCCGCCGACGCAGACGAGCGATCCCGTTGCCACCTTCCAATACCCGTCGCCGAACGGGCGGATCCCGAGAAGGAACCGGACCTCGAGCAACGCGGCGACGTTGTCGAACACGATGCTCGCCGTCCACGCGATCGCCGCGCCCTCGATCCCCAACCGCGGGATCAGGAGGAGGTTCAGCCCGACGTTCAACGTTACGGCGCCTATCGTGTTGAAGAGGTTCCACGAGCTCCTCCCGCCCATCAGCAGAACGGCCGTCACGTTGCCGGTGCCGAGGTTCACGAGCATCGCGAGCGAGAGGATCAGCAGCACGTGCTGGCCCCGCGGGAACTCGGGACCGAACAGGCCGAGCACGAATGGCGCGAACGTGGCGAACGCCAGGTAGAGCGGCCACGATGCGGCGATGAGCCACCATGTGGCGACGCGGTAGAGGTCCTCCGCCTCGGCCTTGCGATCCCGCGCCAGCAGGCCGCTCAGCTGAGGCGCGAGGGCCAGCCGCACGGCCTGCAGAGCGAGCGTTCCCATCACCACCAGTCGGCTCACGGCCGCGTAGACGCCGGCCTCTTGAGCCGTCCTCATCGACGAGACGAGGAGCACGTCCAGCCAGGTGATCGCCACCTGGAACGCACCGGCGAGCCCGCGGGGGCCAGCGAAGCGCCAGAACTCGGTCGCCAAACCGGGCGGCCGTGAGCGTCGGGCCGGCACCCCTGCGTCGCGCTCGAGCGTCCGGACCAGCCGGTCGAAGACGAGGACGGCGACCGCGAACCCGGCGACGACCGGGATCACCCACGCGAACGCGATCCACGTTGCGCTCAGGCCGAGCAGGACCGCCCCCAGCACGAGCAGCAGGCGTGCCGCGGGCTTCCCGAGGTTCTCGACCAGCACGTACGGCGCCATCGTGCCGAAGCCGCGAGCGCCCGACACCAGCACCGTGGAAGCGCCGGAGACGAGAAGGAACGGCGCGAAGAGACGCAGGTACTCGGAACCCTCCGCTCGGTAGGCTTCCTCGAAGATCGCGCGAGCGAGCGGGGCGGCGAGCGCGAACACCAATGCGGCGGCGACGCCGCCGGTCGCGAGCACCGGCCACAGCGCCGTCGCGAGGATCGGGCGAACGTCCGCGTCTCGGCCGAGCGCTCGGTATCGCGATATCGCACGGACGAGTCCCGTGTCGGCTCCGAGCTCCGTCACGTTGCTCGCGATCATGAAAAGCGCGACCGCCGCGAAGAAGACGCCGGCGCCCTCGGCACCGAGGCCGCGAGTAACGACGACGACCAGGGCGAAAGCGAGGATCCCCCCGAGCACCATCCCGGCGAGGTTGAGCGACCCGCCGCGCGCCAGGAGGCCCAGGTCGTCGCTCCGGCGGCCCTGCGCCGCCCGAGACGGGGCCGCGAAGTCGCGCGCGCCCTCGAGCACGGACTACCCCGCCCCCGCGGCCGCCGGCGCCCTCTCGCCCGCCGTCGCCGTCGCCTCCACCGCCTCGGTAAAGGCGCGGCGCTCGCGCAGGGCGATCGCGCTCGCGAGCATCACCACGTGGATCTGGCTCGGCAGCATGCCGTAGTAGGGCAGCTGGAGCAGCACGATCACCAGGGTGACGTGGGACCAGAAGGTGGCCCAGGAGCCGCCCCGCCGGCTGATCCACGCCACGTAGGCGAACCACCCAACGTAGAACAGAGCCCCCGGGACCCCGTGGGAGAACAGCACGAGCCAGAGCTGTCCCTGGGTTCCGACCGACGGGAGGTTGGGGTTCTCCGCCGAGGGCCGCGGCGATCCGTAGCCGAGGAGCGGCGACTGCAACACGCCTTCGCCGGCCTCCGATGCCAGCGATATGCGCGCGCGGTTGCTGTGACCGGTCACCAGCCGGTCGGCGACGAGCTCCCGCAGGGGCGTGAAGGCGATGACGAGGCCGAGCACGGCGAACAGTAGCAGCACCCCGCCGAACGCGGTGCCGCGTCCGAGAAGCGCGAACCGCCACGATGCGTACAGCAGGCCGAGGCCCAGTGAGAGCCACAACCCCCGGTTGAGCGACATGACTATCGGGACCGCGGACGCCACTAGGAGCGCGATCGTTATCGGGCGCCAACCCCACCGGCGGATGAACGACCAGCTGGCGATCAGGAGCGGCGTGAGCAGAGCGAAGTTGGCACCCCACTCGTTCGTGTACACGAAGGGCGCTGCGGGGCGTCCGACAGGATACCCGAGGAAGTCGTGGATCTGCGCGAACCTTGGGTGCACGAGTTGAGAGAACCACTCGTTCGCCATGAACCTCCCGGGCACGATCGACTCGACCGGCGTCGAGAAGCTCACCTCGGAGAAAAGCACGCCGAGGTACCCGCCCGCCACGACGTAGGCCCAGAACACCCCGAGGGCCAACAGGATCCGGCCCGTCGGGAGCTGCTCCTCGGTCGAGTTGTAGACGTAGAGGAACAGGATGGTCGCCGATAGATAGAGCGATGCGCGGTAGATGAAGACGAGACCGCGCGTCGGCTCGTCCAGCATGAGGGCGGAGCCCGCCATCCAGACGAGGAACGCCAGCCAGATCCCGAACCCTCTGGGAGCGCGGACGTCACGCCGCAGGACGAGGGACGCGAGCATCGGGAGGGCGAGGATCGGCCAGACGAACGCCCCCAGGCCGAGCACCCACCAGATCGGAAAGGCGACGAAAAGGGCGTAGAGCAGCAAGCCCGCAGGTAGCCGTAGGGAGCGTGTCGTGGTGGGCCTCGCCATCAGATCCCCTTCCCGACGGAGTGAGCCAGGCGGAGGATCGTCTCGGGACGCAGGAGCCCAAGACTCACGAGGAAAGCCAGGTATGCCCGACGCTCCCGCCAGTCCGCACGGAGAGTCCGTCGGGCCCAGCTGCGAGCGAGGGCCCGATCCCCCGCCCCCGCGAGCGCGAACGCGATCTGCCCGCTAACGCGGGCGAGTCCCCGGGGGTCGGTCTCGAACTCCGGGTAACGCTGCAACAGGTAGGTGAGGCCCTCCGCCATCATCCGCCAGCGCCCTTCGAAGTACGACGCGGTCCCCCAGTGCACCCGGACGAGCGGGCGAGGCACCGCCACGATCGGCGCGAGGCGTGCGGCCCGGAGCAGCCACTCGTAGTCCTCGCCGAAGCTCCCCGGGATCTCCTCGTCCACCTGGCCGATCCTCTCCAGGAACGCGGAGCGCCGCACGAGCAGCGTCGAGGAGTGGAGCTCCGCTACCCTGGAGTGAAGCAGGTGACGGAAGGTCACGAGCTCCGCGGGCGGCAGACGCTCGATGCTCCGGCCCCGATACTCGACGACGATGCCCGAGGAGGCGACGTCCGAGCCGGGCTCGCGGTCCAGCGCCTCCACCTGCAGACGCAGCTTGTCGGGCAGCCACTCGTCGTCGTCGTCGCAGAAGGCGAGGAGCTCGCCGCCGGCGCGCTCCGCGCCGGCATTCCTGGCACCGGCCAGCCCGGGTCGGTGATCGTTCGAGACGACGTGGACGCGCCGCCCGGGACCGGTCGTCACCTCGATCGCCTTCGGATCGCTGCGATCGAACACGACGAGGCACTCGATGTCGCCGTCGTATCGCTGACCGAGGATGGCCCGAAGCGCGCGTCGGACGAGCTCGGGGCGATCCCGGGTGGGCACGACGGCGGTCACCGGAGGCACGCTCACCGGTCGCCTCCTCCGCGCACGCGGTACCCGTAGCGGTAGAGCAGCGGCATCGTGATCGCGGAGACGAGGCGCCGGCGGCCGGGGTCCATCCCATGCCTCCACTCCTCGTCCGGGCGGAGCTCCACGGGCCCCGTGCGGAACCGCATCGGGTTGCCGGACACGGTGTGTCCGACGCCGAGCTCCGCGGCACCGTCACGAAGGAAGGCGAGTGCATCGTCTCCGAGCCCCTCCCCGGTGAGGTGGAGGATCCGCTCCAGCTCGCGGCGGGGGTCCGCAACCAGGGACTCGTAGCGAACGAGGAGCATCGGCACTCCGGTAAGCCGGAGCAACTCGAACAAGCCGTTGTACGCCACCCAGTCGGTGCCGGCGCGTGCGGCGCCCGGCGTGGGCATGTAGGCCTCGCCGGCGACGACCTCCGGGCGCCGCACGCGCCTCCCCCACGAGAACGCGACGCCGCGACTGTCACGGACGAGGTGCGCGACGCGAAGATCGACGCCCGGCACGCGGCGCAGGAGGAACGCCGTCGACGCGTGCTTGGACGAGTCCACGACCACCCGCGCGCCCGCGACGGAGGCCAACGCCCCGTACAGTCGACCGAGAAGGTGGGCGTATCGCCGCAAGCGGTCCCGGTAGCGGCCGCGAGGCGCCAGCATGAGGGGGATGAACCGGTTTCGGTCGACGCTTCGCTGCAGCCCCAGGACCTCGGCGGGCTGAAGCCTGTCCCAGCCGCCGAACGCGGCCTCGCCGACATCCGCCCAGTACGGGCACGCGCGGAACCGCTCGCCGCACCCACACAGCTGGTCCCCTGCTAGCCCGCGCCGCCAGAGGTGCACGACCTCGCCGACCGACACGAAACCGGGGATCTCCCCCAGCATGCGGTCGAGCAATGTGCTCCCGCTCCGGCCGGTGCCGCCCACGTAGAGCACACGTACCCGCCGGGGCGGCGAAGGCGCATCGGCGGCGAGCGCGTCGACGAGCCGCGCGAACCGCTCCACCCCCTCGGGCGGCGCGTCCACGGGCCTCCCTCGCATCGACCTCTTCCCGGAGAAGGCCTCGTTCAGCAGCACGTGGAGCCGTTCCTCGCTCTCGGCCAGCTCGACCTCGCCGAGCGCCGCGAGGCGACGAGCGAAGCGCACCTGGTGGTCGTCGACGTGCTCCCCGTGCGCGCGGGCCCGCGGGACCACGACGGGAACCAGACCCTGACGGCGGGAGAGCACGATCGTCCCCGTTCCTCCGTGACAGACCACGACCTCGGCCTCCCTAAGGAGCTCCTCGACCTCGTGGAACGCGAGGAAAGGAGCGCCCTCGGCGTGCCGGGGAGGGGCCGCCGCCCCGTGCTGCACGAAGCACCGGACCCCCGGCGCCGACACCGCCCAGGAGTCCACCCACCGCACGAGCCGTTCGAACGGGTAGGACTCCGTCCCGACCGTGGCGAAGAGGAGCGGTGATGAGACATGGCCGCCCATCGCCACCTACAGTAGCGACCCGACGACCTGCCCTGTGGGATAGAAGCGGCGTTGGTCGGGCCACTGCAGGACGAACAGGTCGGAGATCGGGTAGCACAGACGGCCCGAGAGCGAGGGCGAGTCGATCCGCTCGTAGGCCTCGACGAACACCGTCCGGATACCCAACAGGCGGGCCACGATGAAGAACGGCAGCGCGACGCCGGCTCCCGTTGACACGAGGATGTCCGGTCGCTCCCGCCGGACGAGCCGCCAGGCGAGGCGGAGGTTCCGAAGGAGGTTCGGCACGTTCCGCTGCGTGGGATGGTGGGCCCACGCCACGCGCTCGCCGGCGAGGAGGGACTCCGAGTCGGCCTTGCGGAAGGTCACCCAGGAGCGGTCGTGCCCCGCCCACCATGGGCGGAGCGCGTGGAGGAGCAGGAGATGCCCCCCCGACGAGCAGACCAGCAGGAGGCGCATCGCGCTAGTAGGACCCGCGGCGCGAAAGGAGGATCGGCAGGGTCTTGGCAAGGATGAACAGGTCGTAGGCGAGCGACCAGTTCTCGATGTAGAAGAGGTCGAGCCGGACGTACTCGTCGAAGGACAGATCGCTCCTGCCCGAGACCTGCCACAGACCGGTGATGCCCGGGCGCACCTCGAGCCGATCGAACTGCCAGTCCTCGTACTGGCGGACCTCCTCGGGGAGGGGTGGCCGGGGGCCGACGAGGCTCATGTCGCCGCGGAGGACGTTCACGAGCTGCGGGAGCTCGTCGATGCTCCAGCGGCGGAGGCGGCGACCGACGCGCGTCACCCGGGGGTCGTCCCGGAGCTTGAACAGTGGGCCGGACGCCTCGTTGCGCGCCCGGAGATCGCCGAGCATCGTCTCCGCCCCGTTCACCATCGTCCGGAACTTGAGCATCGTGAACGGGCGGCCGCGCTGACCGACCCGGGCCTGCCGGTACAGCACGTGGCCGGGCGACGTGACCCTGATCGCGACGGCGACAACAGCCCAGAGCGGAGAAGTCACGAGCAGACCGAAACCCGCCACTAGGAGATCGAACGCGCGCTTGGCGACGGCCTGAGAGCCGGTCAGCCTGGCCGGGGTGAGTGACAGCGCCATCACGCCGCCGATAGGCTGCACGGAGAGCCTCGACGAGAGCACTTGCGGAAGCGTGGCCGTGACGCGGACTTCGACGCTCTCCAGACGGACGGCCTTGGCGACGTGGCCCATCTCCTCTACGCCGATGGCGCTCGCGGCGACGAACACGCATTCCGCACCCGTCTCGCGGATCATCTCACGGAGGCTCTTGATGTTCCCGAGGATAGGGAGTCCGTCCGTTGAAGGCACCTGCACCTGTGCGGTCGACACGAACCCGAGGGCTCGGTAGCCGAACGAGGGCGCGCGCATGAGCTCCTCGAGGTGGATCGCCTCCTCGTTGGTCCCTACGATCAGCGTTTGGAACGAGTAGCCGCCGTGCGTCCTCTTGCGCCGCACGTAGCCGTGCCAGAGCCGTCGCGAGGCCA
>Ga0209619_10002542_pt1 | contig 13225 bp, 14 predicted proteins | sample Rifsed16ft3_FD_184011 | JGI IMG/M metagenome (GOLD analysis project Ga0209619, IMG submission 184011) | Soil microbial communities from Rifle, Colorado, USA - sediment 16ft 3 (version 2) | ecosystem: Environmental > Terrestrial > Deep subsurface > Rock core/Sediment | place: Rifle, Colorado... | reverse complement strand
TCAGGCGCTCGACGGTATAGAGGTTGATGCCACAGTGGATCGCCATGAAGGCGATGCCGTCTATGCACTGCTGTTCGATCAGGTCGAAAAGCATTTCTTCATCGAGCTTGTTCGGATCGCCGTACTTCCTTCCTGCCTCGCAAAAAGCCTGGTACAGGGGGACATTCCCGACCGGCAGGTCCACAGCCGCTATTACTTCGCGCCGTACGCGGTCCAGGTCGCCGCCCACCGAGAGTTCCATGAGCGTGTCCGCGCCTGCGGCTTCGGCAATTTTCGCTTTCCTTGCCTCCGCGGCATAATCGACAATGTCCGACGACGTGCCGATCGAAGCATTCACCTTCGTGCGCAGCCCTTTGCCGACGCCGACCGCTTTCGGCTGCCTTAACGTGTTCCAGGGAATGACGATCTTTCCCTCTGCCACCATGGTTCGTACATACTCAGTTGATACATCCTCCGCAGCAGCGACTGTTTCCATCTGCGGAGTAATAAGCCCTTTGCGGGCGTGCTCTATCTGGGTTGTCATAGGTCTTCTCCCTGGGATTATCACGTACGGTTTCACCTGCCGTACACACAGGATTCCTGACCAACAGGATCATCCCGTCATCTATGACAACACAGAGAATAATATGGTGACCATGGTCTCTCCTTGTACGCGAGGATCGGAATAAGACGTCTCCTGGCTCAGGACAACCTACTCGCCTGCCTTCCCACCCTGAAGGGCAGTGGCACCATCGGCTTTCGTTTCCATCACAGTTGCGCGACAGCAGGGGAATCACACCCCTTTCCGCTTTCTTATTCCTCCGTAATACCGCAAGACAACAAAAATCCCCAGCCTTCTCTTCAAGACTGGGGATTAATAGACGTAAATTAACCCACACAGGGTCTTACGGCCGAAGACTGTGCGAGAACATCCGGCAGGTCTTCTGGCTCTCCCGCCTCCACCTGCCTTCCCGGTCACCTTCAGGGTGACCAGTGGCATATTTCCGGTGGAGGCTTATGGCCCCGTATGATGATGGGGCCGGGATTACAGCGGCGGGTCCGCTCCCGATTCTCACGGGATTCCCTTTGCCTGGATGCAGCGTACTTATGTAAGCAACAGCCCTTTTATAGCACGGAAAGATTTCAAAGTCAAAATGTTTTTAACCTTCCTTATATTATATTATTATAAAAGGGGAACACTTCAAATTTCCGCTCCAAGATGCCAGTTCTATCGGCTTTTCGCCGCCTACTTCCAATGCTTTTTTGCCCGCGCGAATATCTCATCAACGCTTTGCCCTTCATACAACCTGCGGGAGACCGCAACATAATCAGTCTGTTCGCGATGCAGCATGGTGAGGAATCTCCATGCCGCTGTTGTGCCGAGCGATTTGTTCAACGCTTCGATTCCCTTGAGTTTAATCTCGGTATCATTCATGACCTTCGCCTTCATTATTCATCCACCTCCCTGATGTATTCCACGGGATTCACAACCTTTATTTCCATATCCAGCCTTGCGGACCTTTTGATAAGATCGTCGTCACATGTTATGAAGAAGACGCTTTTCGCGATATATGCGCAAGCCAAATGGATCGAGTCCTTTGCCGATAGCCTCGCCTTACGCTGAAAGTCCAACGTCAGATCATGTATTTCCCTGGTCGGTCCTATTCTTACCTTGCAAAGATCAGCGAGTCGCGCGACGGACGCCTTCCGCTCCAGGAATGGGCACAAAACGTTCTCGTCTTCATGCATAAATGACCAGATGAGCCGAATGACCTTTCTCTCCGCCCTCGCAAAGATTTCCTCGCATGCCAGCGTCTCCATCTGGATTTTGACCTGACCTGGATCGTCAAAACCCCGCTGAAAACAATTGTAATCCAGATAAACCATTTCCATACGTATCATTCTGCATTATCTCTACAGAGATGTCAAGGCGGAAACAACTCATGTCTGCCGCTGAGCAGAGGCGCAAAAAGCGTTCTCGCAATCAACAAATAAATGCAGCGTCAGCCGGAACAGGGCGTGCGAAGCGAAGTGGCAGGCCTGAGCAGTAACAAAGTCAAAATGTTTTTTATAACGTCACAGAACATCCGGGATCTCAATCCTGCAAGACTACCGCTGTGAGGCTATCATGTCTCTATTTCTCTTCCTCGCTCTCCGCGGTCCACTCAAGCCGTTCTTTAAGGTTCTTAACGAACTGCCTCGTTATCTCTCCGAGCTTTTCGGCCGCAACAATGTCCTGGAGCATCGAGAGCGGTCCGATGACATGGGCCTCGATCCGGTACGTGACCTCCGTCTCGTCTTCGGAAATCCTGCGAAGGGCGATGGACCCTGAACTCTTAAACAGCTCCGCTTTCGCATCCCATGCGATCTTTTCACCTTTTATGAATTCCGTATTATGCGTAAAGATATCGACCGTGCGACTGAAGGGTCCCAGGGAAAGCCTGACGGTCCAGATCGAATCCATATCATTGAGGATCTTGACCCCCTTGCATCCCGGAAACAGACATCCGACCTCGTGCCGGTCCGCTATAAATGACCAGACCATCTTGAGCGGAAGCTTGACCGTAAATATTACTTCTTTTGCCGGCATCTACTTTTTCCTCCATAATCATACTACCACCTAACCCGGACAATCCGGAACTAAAAAGGCGTCTCGCGCAAAGACGCAAAGGACGCCAAGGTTTTAAACCAAAATTTCGCCTTTCTTTGCGAGCTTGGCGGCTTCGCGCGAAACATTCTTCCCATTTTGAACAGTATTTGATTCTTAACAGGCTGAGCGGGCTGCCGACCGCTCTCTCGATCGGCTTATTTCAGAAATTTCCATCACCGTTGCTGGGCAGCACGTTCCACTTGCATTTTGTTCATGGGTATTGTATAACCGTGCATGCGCCTGCTGCTGAAACCGGTCGACATGCTCTCTCTTTTGTTCATCGGCCTGCTCTCGGCCGTTACCCTCGCCTTCTTCCCGCTCATTCCCATCTGGGGATGGCTCGTGACACGATATGCCCTTCTCGCCCTCGCAGTTATTTCCGTTGCCTCGTATAATGGACGAACACACCCGTGGAAGCCGGCCGTGTACCTCCAGGCCTTTCTGCCCGTGCTCATCGTCATGGTAATATTCGACAGCCTCGGCGACCTGATCCCGCGGCTCTGGCCGCATTATTTCGACGATGTCCTGATCAAGATAGACTACGCCCTCTTCGGCGTTCACCCCACGCTTTGGACAGAACGTCTCATTCACGCCGGACTCACGACTGCGCTCCAGTTCGCCTATATAAGCTATTATCCCATGTCGATCGCGCTCGCCGTCGTCCTCCTTCTAAAAAATAAACGGGAGGAGTTCGACACGGCTGTCTTCGGGCTCATTCTCTGTTTTTACCTTTCCTACGTCGGCTACATACTCTTCCCGGCTGTCGGCCCTCGATTCACCCTCGCCCATCTCCAGACAACCGGCCTCCAGGCGAATTCTCTTACCACGGCCATCCAGAACACGCTGAACGGCCTCGAATACAACAAGACCGACGCTTTCCCGAGCGGTCATACCGCCGTGGCCCTCATGACGCTGTATTACGCGTGGAAATCCGGAGAAAAGGCGCTCGCGTGGGTCCTGCTCCCGCTCGTATCAGGACTCATATTCGCGACGGTGTACCTCAGGTACCATTATGTCATTGACGTGATCGCCGGCATCCTGCTGACCGCAGTGACGATTTATTTGGCGCCGAAACTGTATGAGGGGCTTTCGAGATTAACCAAACCATCTGACGGCTAATGTCATAGCAGCGCCCGACACGATGGGGATCACAAGATTGTCATTGACGGGAAGCGGGATGAGCTCAACCCCCGCCGCGATCACTGCGCCGAGAACAATAACCAGCGGCACGGGAGCTATCCCGAGCTGGGTGAGCAGAACTCCCGCCGCCATGGCGGCAAGAATAAAAGCGGCCGTGCCCTCCAGGCTCTTGTCTCCGATCCTGGTCTTTCCGTAACGCTCTCCCACGGCAGTCGCGGCCACATCGCCGAAAGCAAGAAAGCAGACCGCGGCCGTCGCGAGCGGAGTGGAATAGAGAAAAAGAGAAAGACCGATGCCGAGGACATAGGGCGCCGTTCCCGTGAGCTTATTCGCCTCGTTCTGACGGACAAAACTGCCGAACCGGGAATAAATGAATTTGTTCACTGAAGGGACCTTCAGACGGACGATATCGAGCGCGAGAACAATGAAAAAGAGCGCGCCGTAAAACAGGAGCGCTTGCTCCCGACCGAGAACGTAGTAGAGAGAGAGGAGTCCTGTTCCGCCGAAGAGATGATAGATTTTGCGACCAAGATGCTTCATAGACAATGACCAAACCTCAAGCACCAAATTTCAAATAAATTCCAATATCCAAGCGCCGCCAATCATACAATCATCAACGACTATGTCAAACATCAACACTGTTTAATGATTGTAATTTGGTTATTGGTGATTATTTGTAATTTGGGATTTGTTATTTGAAATTTATATTGTTTTCTCATACAGCCGGTACTTCTTGTAAAGTTTTCCGCCCATGAGTTCGCAGCCCTTCTGCATCAGGGTATTGTCCTCCAGCACCCATGACATCTCCGCCCGTTCATAGCCTTTCCTCATGGCTGCCTTGAACGATTCGAGATAGAGCAGCCCCTCGATGCCTTTTCTCCGGTATTCCTCTTTCACTCCCATGGTCAGGACGCGGATGTCGCTGATCTTCCGTGAATGCCACAGGAACTTCATGATCCCCACCAACCCGAGCCTGCCGTTTATCCTGCTCAGCACCTGATTATAGTCGGGCACGGCCATGAAGAACCCCGCGGGATTTCCGTTCACCTCCGCCATGATGAGCAGCTCGGCCACGATGAGAGGCTTGAGCCGTTTTGCCATGGAGTCGATCTCTTCATCGGTCATCGGCACAAAACCCCAGTTATGGCTCCATGCCGAGTTATAGATGTCTTTTACCGCGGTCAATTCTTTATCAAACTGTTTCATATTCGCGGGCCGTATGATAAGACCCGGGACCCGCGCCTTCAAGCCGGATGAGAGCTTTTCGAGCCGGCCGGCCGCGGACACGTTCTTGATGACCGAGATATACGCATAGAGGTCCTTGACCTTTGTCATGCCGCATCGTTCCATGTAGTCGAGATAATAGGGCGGGGTATAGGTCATCATGATCATCGGCGGAGAGTCAAAGCCTTCGAGGAGGAACCCGCACTCATCATTGGCAGAGGGGTTCATAGGACCGCGCATGATCTCGATGTCGCGGTCCTTCAGCCAGCGCGAGGCAACGGAAAGCAGCCCCTCGGCAATGGACGGGTCCGGCAGGCACTCAAAGAAACCGAAAAAACCGGCCTGCTCATTGTGGATATTGATATGGTTGCGGTCGATGATCGCCGCGATCCTGCCGACGACGGCCCCGTTGTTCCGGGCAAGAAAATACGCGGCCTCCGCGTGGCGGAAAAACGGGTTTTTGCCGCCCAGGACGAATTTCATCTCGCCCAGGAGCGGCGGGACCCAGTTCGGATTTCCTTTGTATACATCCCAGGGAAAACGGATGAAATCAGTCAGTTTTTTTTTGTCCGTTACTTGTTCAATTTGCATAAAGGATCTATTATCGATAAAATCGTCATGCTCGCCCCGTATCAAGTACAGGGTAACATGCAGCGAATTCGGATGTCCACCAGCTCCAATCGCTTATTAAATTATCCCGAGTTTTTTCCCCGCCCGCTCGATAATTCCGAGCACCCGGTCGAGCTGTTCTTCCGTGTGCGTAGCCATGTAGCTCGTGCGGATCATGCACCGTCCCGCCGGCACGGCGGGAGGCGCCACGGGATTCACGAACACCCCGTCTGCGCTCAGGATCTTCCACATCGTGAAGGCCCGCTCCATCTCTCCCATCATGAGCGGGATGATGGGCGTCTCGGCAACGCCGGTGTCGAACCCCATCTGCTTGAAGGCCTTCATCATCTTGTTCGTGTTCGCCCAGAGGCGCTCCCTCCGCTCCGGTTCCTGATCGATGACGTCGAGGGCCGCGATGACGGAGGCCACGGACGCCGGCGGCGGGCTCGCGGAAAAAATAAGCGGCCGCGACGTATGCTTCATATAGTGGATCACATCCTCATCGGCCACCACGAATCCGCCGATCGATGCAAGGGACTTGCTGTAGGTGCCCATGATGATGTCGACTTCCTTCTCGAGCCCGAAATGCTCGGCGGTGCCGCGGCCGGTCTTGCCGAGGACCCCCACGCCATGGGCGTCGTCCACCATGATCCGGGCGCCGTATTTTTTGCAGACCTTCACAATATCGGGAAGCGGCGCAATGTCGCCCTCCATGCTGTACACGCCGTCCACCACGACGAGCTTGCCCCGGTCGCCGCTGGTCTTGAGAACATGATCAAGGCTTCTCATGTCGTTGTGCCGGAATTTTTTCACTTCTGCGAACGACAGCCTGCAGGCATCAATGATGCTCGCATGGTCAAGCTTGTCGATCACGACAACGTCGTCCTTGCCGGCGATGGATGAGATGATGCCGAGGTTTGTCTGGTATCCCGTCGAAAACGTGAGCGCCCCCTCCTTGCGGAAAAAAGAGGCGAGCTTCTCCTCAAGCTTCACGTGCAGGTCCAGGGTCCCGTTCAGGAAGCGCGATCCGGCACAGCCGCTTCCGTACTTCCGTATTGCTTCAATGGCGGCTTCCTTGACCTTCGGATGGCTGGTCAGTCCGAGATAGTTATTCGACCCGAGCATGATCATCTTCTTGCCCTGAACCATCACTTCAGGGTTCTGTTCCGATTCGACCACGCGAAAATACGGATAGAATCCGGCCGCCATAATCTCTTTTGCCGTCGTGTATTTTCTGCACTTCTCAAAAAGGTCCAACGTTTCTACCTCCCTCAATTTCTCTACCTCCCTCGCGCGATCGCTCCGACCGGTGTTATTTTAGTCCCCGTCCTGCTTTACGTGATCCAACCCTGTTTCCGGTACCACTCCCAGGTGATCTTAAGGCCCTTCTCCAGCGGAAATGCGGCCCGGAAACCGAGCTCGTTCTCGATCTTCGTGAGATCGCAGGTCCAGTATCTCTGGACCGCCTCCCGCACCTTCTGCCTGTTCGTCAACGCGGGTCGTGATGTAAATACGCTGCCGAGCTCCGAGGCCAATCCCATCAAGTACGCCGCCCAGCAGGGAATCTTGATGGTCCGCGCCTTGACTCCTCCGGAGGAGAGCAACGCCTCTCTGAACTCCGGCCAGGAATACGGCCTGTCCTCGGCGACAAAATAGATACTTCCGCTTGCTGTCTTTTTTTCCGCCGCGAGCAGCAAGGCCGAAGCCAGGTCTTTCACAAAGCAGGGATTGATGAACCGCTTCCCTCCGGCCAGTTCGACCCACAGTCCCCTTGCCGCCCAACGAAACAGCTCGAACATATCCGCGTCTCTCGGGCCGTAGACCGCAGAGGGCCGGAGAATGACGACGGGAAATCGGTCCTTGTAGCGCATGGCCTCTTCTTCAGCCAGGAGCTTGCTCTTGCCGTAATCAGACACCGGACGCGGACTGTCCGTATCTTTGACCGGCGTCCCATCACTGCTCGGTCCAGCAGCAGCAAGGCTCGACACAAGGATGAACTTGCTGATGCCCGGATTATATCTCGCGCAGGCCTCGAGAATGTTCCTCGTGCCGAGCTGGTTCACCTCATAGTATTCTCTCGCGCGCCTCGCTTTGGTCAACCCGGCAACGTGAAAGACAAGAGAAACATCCTTCACCGCAGACGCAAGTGATCCGGGCAAAGAGCAGTCTCCCTTGATGAGACGAACATCAAGCCCCTTGATCCACCGGAGATGCGCAGGGTCCCTCACCAGACAGGTTACAGTGCTTCCTTGTTGAAGCAAGGATTCCACCAGATGACTGCCGACGAAGCCGGTGCCTCCGGTGACCAGAACGTTTTGATGTTCGACCTGCTCCATATCCTTTCGAGCGTGAGCGAATAAAATTTTATGGTAGTGTAACCAAAGTATGCCGGGTTGTCAAGGATTATGAGTTCAGACTTTTGTTAAAATTTTGCATATGAAGGCGGGGCGAAAGGGAGAAAGGCAGGGAGGAACAATTTTACGGATGAAAGCGTGAAGAGACAAAATAAAAATATTCTTTTTGCATGCAAGCCTTTTTTACGGACGTTCACAATTTATTCATGTTCTCAAACATTATTTCACCGGCGCTGTCCTTATATAATTATTATCATTTTTCCCACCGTGACAATTTATGCAGACGCCAACCCTTCCCGCTGCGAGCACCTTCCCGTCAGGAGCATATTGAAACCAGTGCCAGTCACCTGCTTGGGGGTTGTACCCCTTTATTTTCAACATCACCGTAAGCCCGATCAGTTTTTTATCGGAATCGTAGTTCTCGGTAACGATAAGAGACCCGAAGGCCATTCCGCCCTTGCCGGTGATTGACCGGTGCGCGACAGGGCTTACGTAGGTCGTGAGAAATGCCCCGTGTGGTTCTTTTCCCCGGCGGAGTCTTCCCACGCCCGGCCAGAGTTCCCAGGACGTGTAGGGAGTGTCTTGACTGATATATATGAAGAATTTTGCCGCATCGAGTCCTGTCTTTTTGACATCGCATCCCGGAGAGTCCGTCATATCCTGTGCATGTGCAACGAGATGAGGCCAGAAAAGGAAAGCCGTGACGAGAGCATACAAGAATAGTTTTTTCACATGAATCCCCTTTGTAACTACTCAAGTACTCAGGTCTGCCATGAGCGAGCGGCGCAGTAAGCGTGCAGGGCATATCTGAACGAACGCCGCATCAGCCAAAACAGCGCGTGCGACCTGCCTGCCGGCGGCAGGAGCGTGAGCGCTGCGGGTAAAAGCCATCATAAATATTGTGGTACAACGTTATATAGCATGCTATGCTCCGGAGCGACTGGCTGACCTGAGTAGTTACTCCCTTCCTTTTGACATAAGCTGAAGTAGTGAGATGCAGGGCCCCGCTCTCACTACTTCGGCAGACTTGCCATCCGAAATTACGGTTCTCTCTCCGATCAATGCGTTCCCGGTTCAAGCTTACTGCCGCGGTTTGCCCAGTAAATGTACGCCTCGAGTGCCTTCATGGCGTCCGAGTCCGGGTCGAGTTTTTCTCCCTCGTTCGGTTTCTCGATGCACCAGTTGATCATGTCCCGCAAGGTGCTGAACTTGTTGATCTGCTCCTGGAACTTGGGAAACTCGTAAGGATGGTTGTCGGACGCAAATGGATGGCACATGGCGCATGCCATGCCGGTCCGGGAAAGCTTGGTCCCCATCTTCTTCTCCGTGGCGGCGTCGCCGTGGAAGAGCAGATCGCCGATCTTCACCTGCTCCATGAATACATCCTCAAAGGCCTTGAGCTGCTCCGGCGTATGCTTTGCCTTGTGCGCCATGCCGGGGGTGGCCCCAAAAACGATGAACAGGACCAGTCCCAGGGACGCGGCCAGCACCGCGAGACTCAACAGTGTGCTTTTCTTCATGACTCTTTCCTCCTCGCGCAAAAAAGGTTAGTATGTTTTGTGGTAACTGCTCAGGTCAGCCACGCGCTCTGTCGCTTAGCGTGCTATAAGACGTTACCGCTCACTGAAACGAGTGCTTTTACCTGCAGCGCTTTCGCTACGCTCGCGTTGTTTTATCGTGAGTGACGTACTATATGCTTACACTGCACGCTTACAGCGCCTATCGCTCATGGTTGAGCTGAGCACCTGAGTCGTTACATTTTTTGTCCGGGACCTACGGCCGGTCGGCGATACGAGGGCTCAGAACCTGGTTGTCGTTGTCGCCGGTTCCCGAATCCACCTTGGTCGTGGCAAATACGTCTTTCCGCCACATCATGTACTCGTTGTCAACTTTCCCGGCCGCTGTCACGGCCAGTTTGCTCCAGCCCACTCCGTCAAAGTGATCGCCGGGATCGACGCGCACCAAAGGCGTTGTAAGTTTGGGCACGCCCGTGGGTGCATAGGGCCACGTCCATGCCGTGGCAAGCATGCCGATGGACCGCATCCTGCCGATCTCGTTGTAGAGCACCTGGTGGGTGTGGCCGTGGATGTTCGTTACGTTGTTGTAGGGCTTGAGCACCTCCTGCACCTCTTTCCAGTCCCTCACCCAGAAATTCCACGGCGGATAGTACTCATAGAGCGGGTTATGGCTGAAGACGATCACGGGCTTGTCCTTGGGCCAGTCGGAAAGGGTCTTGCCCAGCCAGTCGAGCTGGTCCTTCCCCACGCCCGCCCACGGTCCGGCGACGGAGCCGTCGAGGGTCGCCATGTGTCCCATCCGCTCCTGCGGCGACATCTTCTTTGCCGACCAATAATCCGGTCCGCGGCTTATGGTGTCGAGCCCCACGAAACGCACTCCCTTGTGGTCGAATGTCCAGTTGGGCTTGCCGAACATCTTCGTCCACGCAGCGCCCATGTCAAGGTACCAATCATGTTCTCCGGGGATGTAATACTTCTTCACGGTAATGGCCTTCAAGATGTCCGCTCCGAGCTGAAGTTCCACCGGATCGCCGAGCTGGGCCAGATCTCCGCCATAGATCATGAAGTCCGGAGCGGGCTTCATCGCCTTCACGTCATTGACGGCCCTCTCGACTTTCTCGACAAAACGCGTGTTCAGCGTCTTGGGATAGAGGTGGCTGTCGGAGATCCATGCGAAGCGGAACGCCTCTGCCCCGAAGGCAACATCGATGGTCTGGATGAACGGGAACAGCCCGCTCGCCGCGGCGCCCGCTACCGCGCCAGCCGCGAGCGACCTTCGAAGAAATATACGACGGGTAATTCCGTTTGCCCTGCCGGGATCGCCTTCCGGCGGGACTGTCTTGTTCACTAATTTTTCGTCCCTCTGATCCTGCTTGCTCATAAGTTACCCCCCTTTCACAGTGATTTAACAGCTGCACATGATGTGCTACTTTTTGATTTCAACGGGGACCGTCACTGTCTCGTTCGACTTGACAATGACAGGCATTTCCATGCTGCCGGTATGTTCCTGCCACACGACCATGGTGTACTCTCCCGGCGGTACAGCGGGTATGCTGAACGTGCCGTCTTTGCCCGTAACCGCATAGTACGGATTATCGGCCGCATAGATCCACGCCAGCATCCAGCCGTGGGCGTCGCACTCTACCCGGACGATTCCCGGTTTCCTGATCGGCCGCTCCACCCGCATCCCCTGCTTCGGCATGGCCACGTTGAATACGGTGGCCTTGATCAAAAAGCCGTGGGTGTTATGGAGCACCGGGTCGGAGTTCAGGATTGCCAGGTTCATCCCCGCAGGCATCACTTGCACGTGGGGTTCGAAATTGCACTTGCGGTTGTTGATGGTGGGCGTCTTTTTCGGCTTGTCCCACCGTTTGCCCTTCGGGACCTCTTTCAGATAAACAATGGCGTCCAACACGCCGCTGTCCGGACCGACAATGACTTGCGGTTCGTCCCGAATGCCCCCGCAGACCTCCTGGTCCTTGGTCGGGATGATCTTTCTCGTCGGCACGGAGCCCGTGTAGGTCACCTTCCCCTTGATTGCGCCTCCGTCGGCAACCTGCATCTCCTCGTAAGACCACGCAGAGGGAACCAGGCCGATCAGACACACGGAAGCAAGAGAAATGAAAATGCTTTTTCGAAGTTGCATGAATGTACGCCCCCTTTCAAAAAGAAATAGTACTCTAAGATGAGTATGCGGCAAGAGCGGCAGACGCCGTTACAGACCGGGACCCCATCCTCCCCAGTACCTGATAAGGTAATAAATACCCCACACGATAAGGCCCGCATACACAATAATGAGCCACACCGGAACCTTTCCCTCGTATGACTCTATTCCGCCAAGGTACGTCTCTTTTTCATTTTTATTCTCGTCCATCGCCAAGCTCCCGTTCGAGTATGCGGTATTTGACGTCCTCGGTGTCTTCCATCTGTCCGGAGAGCACCGCCCAGATGAATATGGAGAGCGCCCCGAGACCCATGCCGAGAGCCACGCAAAAAGCGAAGAGTACGGTTATTTCTATCATGGAGGCTACCTCGCGTCCGCTGACAGACTAAGGACAAAAAAGGTCAAAGCCCAGCCGTCGTCGGGAGACGTGAAGGAGTCGCTGAACGACGGCATGGGCGTGCCGCTCAATCCCGTCATGAAGGTCCGGAAAATATCTTCCGGCCGCGGGCCGCTCTTGAAGATGCCCAGGGTAAAGTTCGCAGGAGGGATCCTGTTCCCGAAATCATCTTCCAGCGTGTCCGACTTGGGCCCGTCTCCCTTTCCCTCATTGCCGTGGCACTCCCAGCACTTCATGTCTTCAAACACCTTTTTCCCCTTCGCGATCAACTCCGCCGAAGGTTTCGGCGGCCGTGGGATCATGATCGGCGGCTCCGGTGGAAACTGCTTAAAATCAGGAGAGAACGTCTTGATATAATGGATGACATCCCATCGGTCATCCTCGGGGAGGTTGAACCATGGCGGCATGGCGGTTCCCCTGATGCCCGTGGTGATGGACCGGTAGAGATCTGAATCCAGGGGGACCGAGCCCGTGGGTGTGGTCCGGAATTTAAAAACGCCCGAGGTGAAGTCCCGCGGCTGGGCGATCTCGAACAGTACCGCGAGAGGCGCAGGCCCTTGCCCGTCTCCCTTTTCGCCGTGGCAGCCGGCGCAGCGCCGCTCATACACCGCCTTGCCGTGCTCGACGGAGGCCTTTGTCTCGATGGAAGCGGACCCGGTCTGAACGATCTGATACGAAAACGCGTCGCGCCACTTGCCTTTGTTCATCCCCATATTCTGCACAAAGGCCACGACCGCCCTGCCCTTGTCACTCAGGACACGCTTGCCGTCAACCTTTTCTTTTTTAAAGAACCAGGTGAATTTCGGCATCGTGGAATCAGGCACGATCGCCCGGGGATCGAAATAATGCGCCGCGTGCCAGTCGTCCCCGTACTTTCCGCCCGCGCGCGTGAGGTCCGGTCCGATCCTCCTCGTGCCGACGAGATGCGGGAGATCGTATGCGTATTCACCGAATTCCGACACAGGTCCCCAGCGCCGGTTCTCTCCGGCTATGGGCCGCAGGTACTGGGAATGACAGTACCAGCATCCTTCGCGGATATACACCCCTCTCCCCTTCTCCAGCAGTTCGGAATACGGTACGGCATCGGCCTTTATCTCCGTGAGCTCGCCCAGCGGGGTCCGGACCGTTCTGGTGACGGTCTTCACCCTCGCTTCCTTCATGAGATAGGGAAAAATACCCTGTACCGCAAGG
>Ga0209619_10002538_pt1 | contig 13248 bp, 12 predicted proteins | sample Rifsed16ft3_FD_184011 | JGI IMG/M metagenome (GOLD analysis project Ga0209619, IMG submission 184011) | Soil microbial communities from Rifle, Colorado, USA - sediment 16ft 3 (version 2) | ecosystem: Environmental > Terrestrial > Deep subsurface > Rock core/Sediment | place: Rifle, Colorado... | reverse complement strand
GCCAGGTGCCAGAAAAGAACGATGGTAATAAGGCTCCAGAAGGCAAGAATTGCTTTGAACCAGAAAACGTTTCCCGCAAGACCGGCCAGCAGGTATAGAAGGGGGGGCTTATTATCATAAACGTCCCGATAAAGCGTCAAACCACTCCTTACCCCTTCCCCCAAGGTCAAATAAATCATCTCGTCTCCATACGAGAAGGGTTCAAAAAATGTGGGAATTCTGAGGAGGACCACAACGGCCAGAACTATGGCCAGCCATACGGGGATGTGGGTTTTTGCGATGAACTTTTTCATCTTAATCTTACCAGCCAGACTATCTTCAGAGGTTCAAAGACTTTGACGTCTCCTTTAGTATAACCAGGGATGGAGACCTCCTCAATGGGGCCCGAGGTAATTGCCCCGATTCTATTTATCCCCCGGGCAGCCTTTCCCGTAGGGAGGGAGGAGAGGATATCGTCCTGGGTCATGAGGGCCGTCCCGACATAATAAGGGAGAGGCCCGGGGGTATATATTGGGGCGGGTATTCCGTAATACTTGGATTCCCAGAGATGGTGGGCCGCAGAGTTCCAATTTATAAGCATGTCGTCTCCCCTTTTGGCTTCCTTGACATAGGCTGCGAATTCCCTAAAAGGCCTCTTGGTGGGATGGGTAAAGTAGAAAGAGTCGATGATTACAAAAAAGACCAGAAGACCCGCAACCGCGGGCAGGGAAATTTTTCTTAAGTTTGAGGCCAGAAGAAGCATTGCCGCGGGGATTGCATAAAGCAGATATCTGTCAAAAAAGACCGAGGAGAACTTCTGAGAAATGATATAAGCAGCCAGAATAGGAACGAAAAACCAGGTGAGAAGAAAGAGGGATTTCTCCATATCCTTTCCCCATCTGCGGACCAACACTATTCCCAAGGCAAGATATAAGGCAGGCTTGGAGAGAGAATGGGAAATTCCCTCGGCCAGGTACTTATAGACTAGGTTTCGAAAATCGGTCAACGTGGGGGTTCCCAACCAGAAGCCTCCCCCAACCATTTTTGTCTGGTTATACAAAGGGATTATCCAGGGAAGGTAAAGAATACCAACCGCCAGGAAAGATTTAAAAATCTGAATCGCCGCCTTTTTCTTACCGAAGAAATATTCCTTCAGAAACCACAGGCCCTGAACAAGAATCGCAAAGATGGCAAAATGGTGGGTATAAAGCGCGGCGACGGTTGCAATAACGTAGGCGAGATGGTTCCTTTTAAGGAAAAAATACATCGAGGCGGTGACGGTTGCCGCCAGGAGTGAATACATTCGGCCTTCGAAGGCGTAGCTAAAGAAGAAGGGATTAAGAAGAGTTAAAGCCGCCGCCAGAAGCCCGGTTTTCTTGTTCCAAAGGTGCTCCCCGATTTTGTAGACAAAGAATATGGCAATTAAAAAATAGAGGAATGAAAGAGCCCTGATGGCAACCTCGGATGAGCCCAAAAGCCTGAACCAGATATGCTCGGTAAGGTTATATAAAGGCGGAGAAGTATCCCGGGCGATGGTTGAGATTATCTGGGGAAGGGATTTTTGGGAGAGAATCGCGCTGAAAGCCTCATCTCCCCAAAGGCTGGCAGTAAACTGGTTCACAATTTTAGTTTAGCAAATATTTGTTAGAATACGTTAGTGTTACCCATAATTTTTGCTCTGGTTTCATATGTCGGGTGGGGAGTAGGAGATATTTTCGGTGTTGTCTCAGCCAGAAAATTGGGAGGATACTCGACTACCCTTTGGAGTTATATTTTCAGTATCATAATTTTAACCTTCTTACTCCCCTTTGCCCCAGGAAACATAAGAGATTTTAATCTGAGCACGCTATTTTTGAATATTCTACTGGCAATAATCGGCGCAGTTGGCTTTGTTGCCTTTAATGAGGGAATGAGACTTTCGAATGCTTCTTTGGTGGGAACAATTGCAGCAGCATTTGCCACTCTGGCGGCAGTTCTCTCGATAGTCTTTCTTGGAGAAAGAATTACAACCCTTCAGGCAACTGCAATCGTAATAGCTTTTGTGGGTGTTGTTTTTTGCACCTTTAACTTTAAAGATTTGAAAAAAGGGAAATTAATCCGGAATAAGGGATTGATACTTGCCTTGGTTGCGATGGTTACTTGGGGGATTTACTTTGCTTTCATCAAAATTCCAATAAGACAAGTTGGCTGGTTCTGGCCTGTATACGTTGGAATGATATCTGTTCTTCCGCTTTACCTCCTTTTTGTAAGATTCCGTCAGATTAAAATTGTAAAACCCACCCTTAAAGGAGCCTTACCCTATCTTTTGACGGGTATCATTACCTTAAGAATTGCTGAGCTTAGTTTTAATTACGCCATCTCAATCGGCCTTACTGCGATTGTTGCTCCCATTGCCGGATCTTACCCGAGCTTATTTGTGGTCTTGGCCTCAATATTTTTTAAGGATCCAATAACAACCCAAGAAAAATTTGGCATTGTTGTGACTATTGCGGGGGTAGTTCTGCTTTCTCTCCTTAGTGCTTGATTTCTATACCTTTTCCGTGACTCGATATTCCAGATATTTTCCGAGCATGAGCCGGGTGTGGGCATCCAGGCCGGGAAGGGCCGAGAATAAAAATCCAGCAATAGGCATTAGCACAAATTCAAAAGGAACCAGAAGAGCTCTCCAGAGGGGAAACTCCTTAGGGCGCTTGGGTTTATATATATTATCGATAATTATCATTACGAGGAGGAATAAGAGGGCAACGGTCAGGACAAATGAGGAAAGTCTGGGCACCGTATAGCCTAGCGCGGTTCTGGCAAAGTTGGGGTTAAGAAGCGAAGGAATAGTTAGTCCCAAGGTGATGATAAACCAGTTCACGGGCCACATAAAGTGAGCCCAAATGGCAAACATAAGTCTCATTGTTTTATCCCAAAAAGGTACTCCCGGGGTCAAGAGATAGTTTTTGATAATCCAGGGGTCATCCGAGACTCCCCAAGCCCAGCGTTTATACTGCTCATATTGGTTTTTGAGTGTTTTGAGAAAAGACGTGGATTGAGGCGCATCGGCATGCAGGGGCAGATAAATGGGGTCTACCTCCACCTGGCCCCTCTTTTTATAGTAGGCCTTGAAAAATATGCCCCAATCCTCGGGAATTTTATCCGGATCCCAATAATCCACCTCATCCAGAAGCTTAAAGGAAAGAGAATAATTTTGGGCATTAATCAGTCTATCCTTGCGGGGTAGAAGGGAAAGATTCCAAATAGAGGAAAGGGTATTGGGGACCCGGGTAATTGCGGGAAGCTCCCAAATGTTGTTGTAAAACATTACGGCAGGCTGCCAGAAGTAGTTATAGCGCTTGGGGTTATCCAAAAACTTAAAAGTTAGACAGGCAAAGTGCTGGGGATGATACTTATGGTCCGCATCGCAGCTGGTGACTGTCAGATAGTTGGTATCTACCCCGGCTTTTATTAGTCTTTTCTTTACCCAGAGGGCGGCGTGCCTTTCGTTTGAGGCCTTGCCTACAACCTCGCCCGGGGCAAGCTCATGGACAGTGACAAAAAAGTTTGCAAACACTCCTTTGAATTTTGTTTTAAGCTGTCTTACTTTTTGTTCCCTTTCCTCCCTGGGTTCCTTTTTCTCCATTGCCAAAAGAACGATTATTTGTTCTCTGGGTAGAGTCTGTTCTGAAAGGGAGGTTAGCGTTCTTTCGAGGATATAAATTGGCTCTTTGTAAGTGGGGATTAACACCAGGTGGCGTACCTTCTTCCAGTCCGGGAAAGCCCTCAAATCACCTACCCAGTCGTATGCGATAGAGGCCTGGATCCTTAAGTGGGAGATAATTGCAGTGATTGCAATCTGCAGAGATTGGTAAAACCAGTAGATGTTAAAAATAAGAATAAAGTAGGCAACCGTGGTGGGAATCACAAAAATTCCCCAGTAAGGGAAAAGAATTATATTCCAGGAGACAAATCCGGGAAGAATTTCCAGAAGTCGGTGGATAACCCTGTCGTTTCTTATAATAAATTCACGCATCTTATTTAATGCGGGGGAAAAGCGGCGCTTCTGATTTTATCTTAGGACCCTTAAACTGTTTTTCTATTTTTTCAGCTGTTTCGGGGAGGAAAGGCCTTAAGTTGTAGGCGATGTCTCTAATATTTGAAACAAAAAGATTTAGCGACAACTCTAGACCTTTTTTGTCATCAATACCCCAAGGTTTTTTTTCATTTATAAGCTGGTCTAGCCACCTTATGCCCCACTTTACGTCACGACCCCAGATGTAATTTAAGGCTCTGGAAAAATCGTACTTCTGCAGATACTCCTCGACCGGTCGTTTTAGCCTCGGTTTTGTTTGTTCAATACTGACGCCAGCGTTTTCGCAGAGCTTGGCAACCCGTGCGACCAGATTTCCCAAGCCATTTGCAAGGTCTGCGTTGTAGGCATCCTTGAGTTTTTCCTCTGAAAAATCTCCGTCGGTGAAAGGAGAGACTTTAGCTAAAAGGTAATATCTGAGGGTGTCTACCCCGTATTTTTCAATGAATTCATTTGGGTCAACAACATTTCCCAAGGACTTGGACATCTTCTGTCCGTTAACGGTCAGATAGCCATGAACGAATATTGTTTTGGGAAGTTTTCGCCCTGCAGAAAGAAGAAATGCGGGCCAGTAGACTGCATGGAATCTGGTAATTCCTTTGCCAATTGCGTGTACATCCGCCGGCCAATATTTATTATATTTATCCTCATCCCAGCCGAAACCTATCCCCGACTGGTAAATGTTAAGAGCGTCAAACCAGACATAAATTCTCTGTTTTGGATCTCCTGGAACTGGAACCCCCCAGTTTTTGGCACGTTCGTTGGTTCTTGAGATGCTGATATCCTGAAGGGGTTGATTAAGGAAAGAAAGAATCTCATTTTTGCGTGTTGCTGGGACAATTTTTAATTGGTCCGACTTAATAAGGTCTATAAGGTTGTCTTGGTATTTTGATAGCTTGAAGAAGTAGTTTTCCTCAGAGACCCTTTCCAACTTTTTGCCTGGATGTTCGTAACACTCTCCGTTTTCGTTGAGCTCCTCGGGAGAATAAAAAGTCTCACAGCCGACACAGTAAAGGCCTTCGTACTTTTTCTTGTAAATATCCTTTTCGCAAAGCTTCCAGAGTTTCTGTGCAGACTCGTGGTGTTTTTTGTCCGAACCCTTCTGCCAATAATCAAATTCGGCATTCAGGGCAATTGCCAGCAGTCTGAAAAGTTCCGTATTTTTGTCGACAAAGTCCTGAGCGGGAACTCCTGCCTCTTCTGCGGCCTGGACATTTTTAAGAGCATTTTCGTCTCCCCCAGAAAGGGAAATGGAATCCTCGCCCAAAAGCTTGTGATATCGGCGGACTACATCTGTTTGAGTAAATTCCAGGGCATGTCCGATATGCGGCTTGGCGTTAACATAGGGAATGGCAGCAGTAATATAGAATTTCTTGGTCATGAGGCTATTTTATCGCGTGAGGGGGGTCTAAAGCTACTGGCGGATGAATTTTTTGATTTTTTCAGACCAAACGTTGGCCCATTCTTCCGCTTCCATCTGCTTCAGGGCCAGGATCATTCCGGCGGACTTGGAAATACCCTGGATTACGGCAATTGTGGCGCTTGAGACCTTAAGATTGTCTTTGATGTTTGTATAACTTCTTCCTTTTTTGAGCCAATAGGAAACGGCCAGGCGTTTGGCAAAGGTTTCAAGTTCGCTTTCGTTAAAGAAGTCTTTGAGGAAAGTCTCTACATCTTTGGGTTCTTTGAGGTCTGCAAGGGTCTGTGCCAGAGTTTTGATTATCTGGGTCTTAAGGATAGGATTCATTTTTTGCTCTGATATTCTCATTGTTTAATAGGTTGAAGCAGGTGCGAGAGCAGTATAGCAAGAAAGGTAGTCCAGTCAAGTCCTAAGAACCTCTTTTGGAGTAATACACTTCAAGAGATATGGCAATTCCCGCAATTAAGAGAAGATTTATTATGTTGCCTACGCCCAAATATCTCAGGAAAAGAAAAATGGTGACGGCGGAGGACAGAATTAAACCTCTTCTTGAGCTAGCAAGAGCCGTAGAGAATGTGAAGAGAAAGGCCAGGAAGATAAGGATAAAGAAAAGAGGGACTACAAAGGCCTTATCGGGCTCGACAAAATAGACTAGGGAAAAAATAATTATCCAAAGAAGAATTGTAATGGCCAAGGTCGGAAAAAAGTTCTTCCTGTCCCTTGCCGCCTTTTGCCTTAAAGCCTTCTTCATACCTTTCTTCATTTTACCCCAGTCGGGTGGTAGAATGGCAATGTCATGGACCCGACAGTCACATTGGTAATAGTTGTAGCGGCTCTGGTTATCATTGCCATTTTCATCAACAAGCGCCTAACCGAATTGAAAGAGTCCCAAAAACCCTCCGATGAGCTTCTGCAGATAATTAGAATGCTCCAGTCCGGCTCCAAGGATGACAGAAAAGTATTACTCGACTCCCTGCAAAAAAATACGCAGTCGATGAATGAAAGACTTGATAATGCGGCCAGGGTGATGTCCCAGGTGCAAAGAAACTTGGGAGAAATGAGTGAGGTGGGAAAGGGAATAAGAACTCTGCAGGAATTTTTGCAGTCTCCTAAGTTAAGAGGGGGCCTGGGGGAGGAAGTTTTAAAGGAAATGATTGGCCAGACCTTTCCCAAAAACGCTTTTCATTTGCAGTATTCCTTTAAGAGCGGGTTTAAAGTGGACGCGGTATTAAAAACCGAAGCGGGCCTTCTCTGTATCGACTCCAAATTCCCGATGGAGAATTTCAACCTGATGCTCAAAGGGGAAACCGAAGCGGAAAGAAATGTTGGCAAAAAGCAATTTACGCAAGACGTCAAAAAGCACATAGAGGATATTTCCAGAAAATATATTTTACCCGAAGAAGGGACAATGGATTTTGCCCTGATGTATATTCCTTCCGAGGCGGTTTACTATGAAGTTGTCAATATCCAAGAGCTAAGTAATTTTGCCAGGAGGTTGAGAGTTTATCCGGTGTCCCCCAACACCCTCTATGCCCACCTCCAGGTGCTACTTTTATCGTTTGAAGGAAAAGATTTGGAAGCAAAATCACGAGAAGTATTCAGAATACTTAGGGCAATTCAGAAAGACTACTCAAAAGTTGACGAAAATTTGGGGGTTTTACAAAAGCACCTCAATAACGCCTACAACATGATGAGTTCGGTCATTACTTCCTTCGCCCAATTGGGCCAAAAAATTACTTCAACCCAAACCCTCGGGGCGGGAGTTAAAAAAGAAGTTAAGGAAATAGAAGAATAAAGCTCTTTCGTCCTTTTGGACTCTTCAGTAGGAGCACACACTCCTAGAGAACACGGTATTAAGCCAGGTCATCTTTTTGTCGGCGAAAAGATGATGGCGGGTTAACCGTAAACCCTTGAAACCAGTCAGGTTCGAGTCAGATCCGCTCCGAAGCGATCACTTCTGACTCTGCCAAAGTCCACAACCAGGGCAGCCAGGATGTCCTTGACCGAAACGACTCCAACGACTTCCTCTCTCAATTCCGGTCCATCCACAACAACAAGGTGTGTAACTTTGTCCTCGTACATGACCTCGGCGCAGTCGAACATGTCTGCACCTGGCCGAATCACCTTGACGTTTGTGGACATGACATCCTTGATGGGTGCCAGAGCGCTTCTGCCGGCGATTTCTCCCTTGAGGGCATAGTCGGTCTTGGTGTAGATGCCCACAGGAATTCCGCCGTCCATGACCACAACCGAGCTGATCTTGTGTTCTGCGAACGCCCGCAGAGCATCAAGAACCAAAGCGGTCGGTGGAACCGAGATTACCCCCTGTACTTTCTTCATCTCCATTAGATTCCGAACGATGTGCATGGCGGGTCTCCTTCCTCTGGTCTTCGGATTGGACTTAATGCCGACAAGGTGCGATGCTTCCGCATGCAATTTTGCGGGCATCACCGTGCGAGTATTATACATCATTCACTTTTTAATCTGATACAATTGCCTCGTGGTCAGAAGTAGCCTGGGGATAAAACTGAATAAAGAACAACTTGCCGCGGTCAAGTACGGCAGGGGCCCTCTGCTTATCATTGCCGGGGCGGGGACGGGTAAAACAGCGGTTATCACCGAAAGAATCAAATATCTCATTCTTTCCAAGCAGGCAAAGCCGGACGAAATTCTGGCCCTGACCTTTACAGAAAAAGCGGCCAGAGAAATGGAGACCCGGGTAGATATTGCCATGCCCTATGGATATACCCAGATGTGGATATCCACGTTCCACTCCTTCTGCGACCGGATTTTAAGAAGGGAAGCGCTGCATATTGGTCTTGACCCTTCATATAAATTGACATCCGAGGCGGAGATTACCCAATTTGTCCGCAATAATCTTTTTAAGTTTGACCTGAATTATTTTCGGCCTCTGGGGAACCCCACGAAATTTATCGGAGGCATGCTGCAGCACTTTTCCCGACTTCAGGATGAGGATGTCTCCCCGAAGGAGTATCTGGAGTGGATAGGCAAACACAAGAAAGGTTTGGACCGGGAAGAATATGCAAAATATTTTGAGCTGGCGAAGGCATACAAAAAGTACGACGAGCTCAAAGTCAAAGAAGGCTTCATGGATTTCGGGGATTTGATTGCGAAGACCCTGCAGCTTTTCCGACAAAGGAAAAGCGTACTTGGGCAGTATCAGAAGCAATTTAAATATGTCCTGGTTGATGAATTTCAGGACACAAACTACGCCCAGAATGAGCTGGCAATAATTCTTGCCGGGAAGTCCCGAAACCTTACTGTTTGCGGGGACGACGACCAGTCAATCTACAGATTCAGGGGCGCGGCCGTTTCCAACATTGTTCAATTCAGAAAGAATTTCAAAAGGTCGAAAGTTGTTGTTCTTACCAAAAATTACAGAAGCACCCAGGAAATTTTGGACAGGGCCTACGGCCTTATCCAGAACAATAATCCCGATAGGTTGGAGGCGGTTGAAAAAATAGACAAGCGCCTCGTCTCCCAAGTCGCCAAAGACGGGGAGGAAATAGGATTTATTCATGCCGACAGAGTCGAGAACGAGGCCGATCTGGTTGCCAAAAAAATTGAAGAAGTAAAAACCCAAGGACATCATGACTGGAAAGACTTTGCAATTCTGGTAAGGGCCAATGCCCACTCGGAGCCATTTAGCCGGGCTCTTTCCCGACACGGAATTCCCTCGCAATTTTTGGGCCCCGGCAGACTTTTTAGGCAACCCGAGATAGTGGACCTTATCTCCTACCTTAAGGTAATTTATAATTTCGAAGATTCGGTTTCTTTTTACAGACTAATATCCCTCGAGTACTTCGATATTGCCCCCCGAGATCTGGCCGCGATTGGCAACTATGCCAAGCGCTATAACCTTTCTCTTTTTGAGGCCTGCGAGAAGATAGACGAAATTTATGTAGCGAGGGATACCAAAGAAAAGATAAAGAAGATTTTGGAGATAATCCTCAAGCACTTAAAACTCTCAAGACGCGAAACCGCGGGACAACTTCTTTATTATTTCCTGCAAGATACGGCCCTTCTGCAAAAACTTCTCAGCCCCGAGACTCCGGAGGCGGAAAAGAGAGCCGCCAACATTTCTAAATTGTTCGACAAGTTAAAGACTTATGAGGTTGACCATCAGGATGCAACCGTTTCCGCGGTTGTTGATTGGCTGGAATTATCCAGTGAACTGGGGGAGTCTCCGTTGGCGGTTGACTCCGACTGGGTCGGGGTCAATGCGGTTAATATATTGACACTGCACTCCGCCAAAGGGCTAGAGTTTCCCGTTGTCTTTTTGGTAAACCTGGTTGCCCAAAGATTTCCCACAATAGAGCGCAGGGAGCAAATCCCAATACCAGATGGCCTTATTAAAGAGCTTTTGCCTGTCGGGGATTACCACCTGGAAGAAGAAAGAAGATTGTTCTACGTGGGGATGACTCGGTCAAGGGAGAAACTTTTCTTTACGGCCGCAGATTACTACGGGGAGGGAAAAAGAGAAAAGCGTCTTTCCCCTTTTATTTTCGAAGCGCTGGGGGACTCGGCCGTATCTGCAGAAATTGCGGGAGAGAAAGGCGAGCAACTGACATTTTTGGATTATGCGGCCCCCCAGATAATCGAGAGCAAATACCAAAAGCCTAAGCTCCACATTGACTATCTTTCCTATTCCCAAATAGAGACATTTCTCACCTGTCCCCTGCACTACAAACTAAAATACATCCTCAAAGTCCCAACCGCACCGAGCGCCTCCCTGAGTTTCGGCACCAGCATCCACGCGACATTAAAGAAATTTTACGAGGCAGTTTCTTTGGGAGAGAAACCCTCCTTAAAGTTTATTTACAAATGCCTTGATGACGTCTGGGTCAAGGAAGGCTTTACCAGCAAAAACCATGAGAGCAAATTCTACCAAAAGGGAAAACTTTACTTGGCGGGTTTTTTTAAACAAGGCTTTGACAGAAAGATTTTGCCGGCTGCCCTAGAGCAGCAGTTTACAGTTCCCTTGGGAGAATTAAGAATCGGAGGAAGACTTGACAGGGTAGATATTTTGCCGGACGGGGTGGTCGAGATAATAGATTACAAAACAGGGGCAACAATCCCCAGCCAAAATGAGGTGGACAAAAATTTGCAACTTTCCTTTTATGCCCTGGCGGCAACTTCCATTCCCCAGCCGCCTTTCGGGAAAGTCCCCGAGAAAGTAAAACTTTCTTTATATTTTCTAGATTCGCAGGAGAAACTGACAACCACGAGAACAAAAGAAGATTTGGAGAACGCCAAAAAGGAGATATTGAAAGTCAAAGGGGAAATAGAAAAATCAGACTTTGCCTGTTCCGGAAACATTCTTTGCGAAAGATGCGAGTATTCTCTTTTTTGCAGAACCAGATAGATTATATAGCCCAAGTTTTCCCTTAACCGGTATGGGAGGGACCAGCGGATTGATATTTCTTAAAAACCAACTGTAAGCCCCCGGATAGATTTTAATGCAGGCTTTGGCCTCGTGCTCTTTTTTCATCGGTTCAATATCATAAAGCTCGACAACACAAAGGGCATACCCGGCTGGCTCAATACTCGGTTTTTTGGAAGAACAAATAACGACGTCTCCCCGGTAAGGCGTTTTCCATTTCCTGGTTTCAATGGTTTTTTTGCCGGAGGCAACCAGATTTGCCCAGGGTTGTTTAAGAGAAATTGCTTTTAGAATCATAAGAACCATTTTACAAAAGTTCCTTGGTGGGAAACTTCATGACCCCCGAAGGATTTCTTAAAATGGGTAAAACCCTTCCAACTTTTATTGGGAAACCTCTCATCATAAATTCCTTCAAAATCAAACACCTTTGCCTTTTTTGTTTTCGCCCAAAGAATTCCGTCCCAAACGATTTTATACTGCGCCAATGCCTTTCTCCCTTCTTTATTTGTAAAAGCCTGCCAATAATAGGCAATTCCGTCTCCAATCAAGAAAATTGCCCCGGCAGTTAAGTTCTGGGTTGCTAAAAATAAACATTTATCTTTAAAAGTGTTTTTAAGCGCCAGAAGATGGGTAAGGCGAGGAACATAACGCTTTAGTCCCACGGATTTTTTCCAACCTCCCCTAAAATTTATTAAGTTTTTTACTTCCTTAGTTTTTAAATTCATTGTTTTTTTGATTGCGTAGCGCGCATCCTTTTTCATTGTCTTTAAAAGTTCTTTTTCACTCTTAACCAGCTCCAAAAGAAGGGTTTTCGTAGGAAGATAGGGAGACTTGCTTGACCTAAAACCAAGAGACCTTAAATATTTTGCGTCCAACTCATTCGCCGGCTCAACAATTACTTGAAAGGCCCGATATTTTTTGGCAAGCTCTCTGATTTTGTCCATCCGAATCTCCTCGGGTCTTTGAATTTTGAGGATGGAGCCCACCAGAGGGAGTTTTTTAATGAAGTAATTTATCTCGGCTACCCTTTCAACCTTCCACCCGATTCTTCCCAAATAGCGGGCATACTCTTTGGTTTGCCTGATGTCGACCATCAGAATCTTGGCTTAACAAATTTGCTCTTAGCCCGAAGGAGATTCCAGCGAATCCCTTCGGCAATTCGGTAAATCCAGTAGACAGGACTAGTAACAAGATCCCAGGTTCCGAGAAACTCCACAACCCTGGGGTTATATCCTTCCTTAAACTTGGTAAACCCTTTTCCTTCTTCCCGACCCCACAAGTCAAAAGTAGAAAGACCCAAGGATTTTCCGAAACGGATTGCCTCCCACATCATGAGGTTATTGGCCATGACGTTTTTATACTTCTCGGTTGAGGCCCCATAGGGATAGTAAAGAAAGCCGTGCCAGACAAAAACGATCCAGGCGGTGATGATCTCTCCTTTATACCTTGCCGTTAAAAGGTGAGCGATTCCGGCAGGAGCTAGGATTTTCCACATCAGCTCATGATAGTGCCGGCTGTGTGCATAAAACCCCTGACGCTCAACCGTTTCCTTAGTTAGCTCAAGATATTTTTTAAATGCCGCCTCCGAATTGTCTTGGGTAACGCTGACTCCGTTTTTGACTGCATAGCGGATGTTGTAGCGGGTCTTCGAAGAGAAGCCTTTCATTAACTCCTCCTCGCCCTTGGTTAAATCAATCCAAAAAGTAGAAGGGGTAAAAAGGGTTTTTCCCCTTACCGCTCCATTATTTTTAAGAAGCTTTATTAGCTTTTCGTCTTTGACAACATTCGGCTCGAGTTTGATAAAAACAAGATTTTCTTTTTTGGCCAAATCCCTTAACTCATCGAGCATTTTTTTGGTTGGAGCGGGACCTTTGATAAACATTCCGATTTTGTACGGAGTAAGGGGAATTCTATGCAGAGTTAGCTGTCCGAAGGGGAGCCGGACGACCTGGTTGCCCCATTTTTCCCGAAACTCTCCCCATTCCCAGGATTGTAAGGGGTGAGGGGCTACCTGGTTAAACGTATCTTTATCCATTTGTTTCGAGGTATTTTTCTATAATATCGTCGAAAGTTCCCTTAACCGAAAAATCGCTACTACCAATAGTTTCTAACAGATTTTCGGGAATGTCTATTATAAAGCGGCTGGGAGGATTTGAGATTTTCTCTCCAAAATAAAGTCGTCTTGAGGCGTAGGAAAGGTAAAGCAGTTTCTTGGCCCTGGTCATTCCCACATATGCCAGACGCCTTTCTTCTTCCAGCTGCGCTCCGTCCCAGAGGGAACGCGAATGGGGGAAAAGCCCCTCTTCCATTCCGACGATAAAGACGACGGCAAATTCCAAACCCTTAGCCGCATGCAAGGTCATTAAGGTCGCC
>Ga0209619_10002536_pt1 | contig 13253 bp, 10 predicted proteins | sample Rifsed16ft3_FD_184011 | JGI IMG/M metagenome (GOLD analysis project Ga0209619, IMG submission 184011) | Soil microbial communities from Rifle, Colorado, USA - sediment 16ft 3 (version 2) | ecosystem: Environmental > Terrestrial > Deep subsurface > Rock core/Sediment | place: Rifle, Colorado... | reverse complement strand
GGGCCGACGCCGCCTTTGCCAAGCCTGAGATTTACGAAGCTCTGGAGGAGCGGAGCGTGAAGTGCGCCATCCGCATTCCTTCCAACGACAATCTGGAACGCGATGTTGCCGAACTGCTGCCGCGCCCGGTGGGCAGGCCCAGCCAGAAGCCCCTGGTGGAGTACAAGAGCTTTCTCTACCAGGCAGCCGGTTGGAAGACGGCCCGACGGGTGGTGGTGAAGGTGGAACATCATCCGGGGGAGTTGTTTCCCCGAAGGAACTTTATCGTGACGAACCTGACGCTTCCGAGCCGGGCGGTGGTGCGGTTCTATAACAAGCGGGGCACTGCCGAACAGTGGATCAAGGAAGGAAAACAGGCAGTGAAGATGACGCGGCTGAGCTGCCACAAGTTCCGATCCAACGAGGTGCGGCTCTGGCTGACCATCATCGCGTATAACCTGGGCAACCTGTGGCGGAGACTGGTGCTGCCACAGAGAATCGGAAGCTGGTCCTTGACGAGCCTCCAGCAACGGTTGGTGAAGACCGGAGGACGGCTGGTCAAACATGCGCGGTACTACTGGCTGCTCTTGGCGGAGAGCCATCTGACGAGACGGTTGTTTGGAAGTATGCTCCTGCGGATAGCCGGGCTGTCCCTTCCGGCGGGATAGCCAAGGTTGTGGCAGCCGGGAAATCGATCTGGAGCCACCAGGGACGGAGGGGTGTCTGACAAAACCGGATGGGAGGACCGCAGTCAGCAGTTTCGGGACTCGCGTTGGGGCAGACGGGACCCTGTCCAGAGCCCCCGGGCCCAGCCGAAGAAAAAATAGTGCCCTGGAATCCCTCGATGGGTGTGGATTGTGAGCTGTTGGGAGCTAAAAAGGAAATTCCGGTTTATAGCCTGAGCGTGCATATCTCCGTAAATAGCTTATTCGGAACCAAGAAACGGGGAGAAAAATCCTTATGAATACGCAAGCAGTGGAAGAAACCGTGTCGGTCCAAGCGGGCCAGTCGGACAAGGACCAGCGGAGCTTTATTGAAACGCTCCGGGGCACCGGGGACGTGGTGTTCGTGGACAAAGAGGTCCACTGGGACCTGGAGCTAGGCGCCATTAGCCGGCGCATGACCGAGATAGACGGTCCGGCGATCGTATTCCGAAACATCACGGACTATCCGGGCCAGAGCATCTTTGTGGATCCGATTTCGACCTGGCGCCGGGCCGCCATAACACTTGGCCTGCCGGCTCATGCCCGCATCCCCGAAATCTATGCGGAATACATCCGCCGGGACGCCAATCCCATCCCGCCGGTGGAGGTGAAAGATGCCGCTTGCCGCGATGTGATCATTCGAGGCAAGGACGTGGATGTATGCGAGCTCGCGACGCCCATGATCCACGAGGGAGACGGCGGGCGTTATCTCGCCACCTGGTGCATTGACGTCACCAAGGACCCCGATACAGGCTGGGTAAACTGGGGCACCTACCGATTCATGATCCACAACAAGCAGTACCTGTCCGGCTGGCCTTTCCCTCTGAGTCATGCCGGGAAAATGCTGCAAGAGAAATATCTTCCCTTCAACAAACCGATGCCGATCGCCATCGTCATGGGGGCGGATCCTGCCAGCCACCTGGCGGCGACCTCTACCACGCGCATCGGTCGGGATGAAGCTTCCCTGGCCGGAGGGTTGGCAGGGCACCCGATCGAAATCGCGCGCTGTCTGGACAGCGATCTCACCTTCCCGGCGTGCGCCGAGGTCGTTCTCGAAGGAGAAATCCTCCCGGACCGGAACGCGCATGAGGGCCCGTACGCGGAGTATCCCGGTTACCGTTCCGGGGAAATGGGCTCCGGTATTCTCATGAAAGTCAATACCATCTGCTACCGCAAGAATCCCATCCTGTCCATGGATTGCACGGGATTCAAGGATTGCAGTTCGGTGGTCATTGCGCTGGGCGGCGGCGTGGACATCCAGAGGGGTCTGGAGCGGGCCGGCGTTCCGGTCACGGGCGTTTACGTGCCATCGGAGGGAGCCGTTCACCTTTGCATCGTCGGAGTCAGCAAGGGAGGCCGGGAAGTAACGGAGAAGGTCCTGCATGCTCTGACCGGCCGTCGGACTTACATGACCAAGATTCTTGTGTGCGACGACGACATTGACATTTTCAATCTCAGCGAAGTGATCCATGCGTTTGCTACGCGCTGCCACTCCCGGCGCGGCGTCATCATCAAGGACATCGAGAAAGGTGCCGTGGCCCTCGCCGCTTGCTACAGCCAGGAAGAGCGTGCAAGGACAGCCGGGGCTACGGCGGCATTTGACGTAACTTTCCCACCCGAGTGGGATCGCTGGGAGACTCCAGTGCGCGCGACGTTTGACAAGATGTACCCAGCCGAGGTCAAAAAGAAAGTGCTGGATAACTGGAAATCCTACGGGTTGTAGCCAGTAGCGCCAGCGCCCTCGCTGGCCTGTGGGCCGCGGGGCGAGGCCATACGGAACAAGTTAGGAGGAAAGATTTCCGTGGAATATCAAGCCCACGTGCGCCACATGAAAGACGTGCAAGAAGCTGCTGGCCCAGATTCCCACCGGGGCGCTGGGAACCGCCGAACAAGTGGCACGCCTGGCATTGTATCTGGCGAGCTACGATGCCTTCTCTATCACCGGGCAAGCCTTCCCCATGGATGGCGGGCTGAGCTAGGAGAGGGAGAGCCACGTGTCACCAAAAGAGTTCCTCCCTGGTGGAGTTTGACCGGAGCGAAGTCGAAGGGCGTGGGACAGAAGCGAGCATGGCGCACGTAATTTTCGGCAGGGAATACCCGGAGCAGGTGGATGCCATTGTCATCGGCAGCGGCATTGGGGGACTGGTGTGCGGCAATCTGCTGGCGCGGGGCGGAATGAAGGTGCTGCTGCTCGAACGCCACTCCATGCTGGGCGGCTTCTGCTCCACCTTTCGCCGCAAGGGTTTTATCTTCGATGCGGCGACACATTTCTACCCCTTGCTGGGAAATCCGACCACCCTCACGGGAAAGATTTTGCGTGACCTGGAAATCCCCACCGAATGGGTCAAGAGGGACCCGGTGGACCGGTTTCATCTTCCGGGCCTGCCCACGTTCGCCGTGCCCGCGGATTTCTCCCAATATCTGGAGAAGCTGAAGAGTTGGTTCCCGGAGGAGGCCGCCACGGTGGATCGGTACTTTGCGGAGGTGCGCCAAGCCTGTCTCTACGGCCTGCTCTACTATTTCAAGGGAGTGGACAACGAGCAGGCGCGCCGCCTGGAACGATACACCATCACGGAAAAGCTGGACGAGCACTTCCGCGATCCGCGGATCAAAGCGATTTTGATGGCGGACTCACCGCACTGGGGCTCGCTTGCCAACCGGACCTCCTACCTGTTTGACGCCATGCTCCGGTTCTCCTACTTCCTGGGAAACTACTACCCGCGCGGGGGGTCGCAGAAGTTCGCCGACGACCTGGGGCGCGCCCTGATTGCCCAGGGTGGCAAGATTCTCACGTGCGCCGCCGTACAGCAAATTCTGGTGGAAAACGGCAAGGCCCAGGGAGTGCGCATCCGGACCGTTTCCAAACGGTTTCCCCAGGAGTGCGTGTTTCGCGCGCCCGTTGTCGTATCCAACGCCGACGCGGTGCATACCTATCGGGATCTCATCCGAGAGAAGCATTGTGGCCGGTGGATGATCGAATATCTGGAATCGCTCCGGCCGACCTATCCGTGCTTCCTCATGCACATGGGCTTGCGGGGGGCGGACGCGGCGGCGCTGGAAGCGGCCGGCGGGTATCATTGGAGTTCCTATGATCTCAGCGACGCCATTCGCAATGTCTTCAAGATTATTGTTCCGACGCACTACGATCCGAACCTCGCGCCGCCGGGCTGCCAGATTATCATCATTCAAAAGCAGACGCCGGTGCGGTTGGAGGAGATCACCGACTGGGCGGCGCACAAAGCGGCGGTAGAGGAACGTCTCCTGGAACGACTCCGGGAAATTTTGCCGGGCATTGAAGACCACATTGTAGTCCGGCTGAGTGCTTCAGCGCGGACTTCCTACTATTACACGAACAACTGGCAGGGGGCCATGCTAGGTTGGGAGATGTCGCCCGGCCAGCTTGGTTCCGCCCGTCTTTCGAACGCGACTCCGGTGGAAAATCTCTACCTGACGGGGCACTGGACGCAGCCGGGGGGCGGCATCACCCCGGTCATCATTTCAGCGCAGCGCGTGGCTCGAATGATCTTGAAGGGAAGCCCCGCGGAAGCAGACCTGGCGGCGCAGTACTTTGCGTTCCGCTCGGCAGCTGTGCCCCACGTAGAGAGGGTCCGAAGCGGGGGGCAGCAATGAACTACTGCGTCCTTACCCCTGAGCAGCAGCGCCAAGTGATGGACTCTGCGCTGCAACTGATGTCGGCGCACGATCTGGCGGAGATCACACTGGAGCAGTTGACGCATGCCTCCGGCGTCTCCGCCTTTGACATCATTCGCCATTATCAAACGAAGGAAAACATCTTGGCGGCGGTGCTGGAACGGGAACTGGAGCTGATGGCGGGCGCGGTTCCGTCGCCCGAACTCCGTTTCCCCAGCGAAACGCTCCCGGATGAACTTCAGGTGCTGGCGCGCATCATGCTCCAGGAATATCGGGTCCGGCTACCCTTTATGGGCAAGCTATTAGTCGGAGCGATGCAGAACCCGGAGGTGGGCGCGCTCTTCTACCGCAAGTTTATCCAGCAAGGAAGATTGTTGTTTGCCAAATTCTTGGACATTCGCAAACAACGCGGAGAGCTGCGGGAAAGCGTGGACGTGGAGGCGGCGGCGGCTATGTTCATCTCCGCGCTTTCCGGCATTCTGCTGGTGGTGGAACTCTTCGGCGGCAAACAGGTGGAGCCGCTCGATGAGGAGCGACTGGTGTGCGAACTGACGGACCTTTTTCTTCACGGGGTTTTAGAGCAATGAAAGTGGCAGTCTTCGGTTTCAACGGCCCGGTGGCGCAGGAAACGCGGGGGGAGCTAACGCGCCGGGGGCATCAATGCTGCGCGGCGGGCTCGGATGCGGTTATCTACCTGCCTGGGTCGCTTCCGGAACTGCGCCAGTTGGTGTCGCAGGGAGGATTCCGAAGGCTTGTCGTGCGGAGTCACGTCTCCGTGTACGGAGCGCATCTTGTGATCCGAATGGCAGGGACCTGGCTTCCGGTTGTGCTCAAGAGCCTTTCGAAATCGGTTCCTGACCGGCACGATTATTGTGACTGTCAGCAGTCCATGGGAGAACATCGGTTTATCTTTTCCAGGGTTGTCAGATACGAGCCCCAGCCCCCGCACTCAAGCTTGGAGGTCAAGAATTGAGATTCATCAAGAAAGGGTTGTTCCAGCTAGTTCTTGGTTCGGTGCTGCTTATTGAATGCGCTTTTACCTTGGCGGCCCAGCAAGGTGAGAACGAATACGGGAAGAGCCGGAGTTTTTTCGATGGCCAGTACGGGGGACTAGCGGCCAACTTTCCGATGGCAAGGAAATACGCCTTTAGGGGAGAGTCAGTGAAGCGCTTCTTAGCCGCATCCGTTCTGCTGGTTGCGGGCGCAGTGGGCGCGCGCACGGCGCTGTTTACTGTCCCGGCCAGCAACACGTCCTGGTTTGAAGACATCACCGCGCAGGCGGGCGTGGCGCACAAACATACCAACCGCTCGTTCCAAAATCCCTACGCGCACATCATGGAGGTTGTCAACGCCCAGGGCGCGGCCGTGGCCGTGGCCGATTATGACGCGGATGGATTCGAGGACATTTTCGTAACCGACTCCAAGGTGGACGGTAAGAACCGCCTCTACCACAACAACGGCGACCTGACCTTCACGGACGTGGCCGCCAAGGCTGGCGTGGCCAACGGGAACGACGAGTCCAACGCCTCGGCCGACGCGCTGTGGCTCGATTACAACAACGACGGCCGGCCCGATCTGTTCGTGGTGCGCTTCGGCCACAGCCAGTTGTTTGAGAACCAGGGGCGCGGCAAGTTTCGGGAAGTCACCGGCCAGGCAGGGATTAACGGCTACCGCAACGCCATCAGTGCCATTGCATTTGACTACGACCGCGACGGGGATGTGGACCTCTTTATTGGAAGCTACTTTCAACCTGTCAACATCTTTCAGCCGGACACGCCGCGATTCTTCCCGGAAAGTTTCGAGACGGCGAACAACGGCGGCGGCGTCACGGTCTTCCACAACGACGGCGACGGAACGTTCACCGATGTATCCGAGCAGGTCGGCATTCAGTTGAACGGCTGGACTCTGGATCTGGGGCATGGCGATGCCGACAACGATGGGGATGATGACCTGTATGTGGCCGTCGATTTCGGCACCGACCGATTTTTCGTCAACAACGGCGACGGCACATTCACCGACCGGACCGAGTCGGCCATCGGCATCGATACCAAGAAGGGGATGAACGCCGAGTGGGGCGATTACGACAACGATGGCCTGCTCGACGTTTACGTCACCAACATCACCGATGACTACATGCGCGAGGGCAATTTCCTCTGGCATAACAACGGCGATCTCACTTTTACCGATGTCTCGCGCGAAACCGGCACCTTCGATACCGGCTGGGGATGGGCCGGGAAGTTCTTCGATTACGACAACGACGGATGGCTCGATCTCTACGTGGTCAACGGGTGGATTTCGGCGGGCAAAGAGAGCTACGTCCCGGACCTCTTTCAGATGATCCTGCGGCCGAACGTGGATTTTGCGGATTTAAGGAACTGGCCCCCCATGGGCAACAAGAGCTTGAGCGGGTATCAGAAAGAGAAGCTCTTTCACAACGAGCGGGGACAGTTGTTCCGGGAAGAGGCCGCTCGCCACGGCCTGGACTCGATCCGCGACGGGCGCGGGATCGCCGTGGCGGACTTCGACAATGACGGGCGGCTGGATTTGTTCGTTACGAACGCGAATGCCGAGCCTTTTCTTTATCACAACGTCTTGCCGGAACCGGCTCATTGGGCCGAGTTCTTGCTGGAGGGAAAGCCTTCCAACCGCGCGGCCATTGGCGCGCAACTGCGGCTGACGGCCGGCGGCAAGACCTATCTGCGCTTCGTCAACGGCGGCAACGGATTTGCCGGTCAGAGCACTCTGCGGGTGCACTTTGGTTTGGGCGATTCCAAGGTCATTGACCGTCTGGAGGTCCGCTGGCCCTCCGGGAAGCAGCAGGTATTCGAAAAACTATCGGCGGACAAAATTTATCGGCTCGTCGAGGGCCATTCACAAGTCAGCACTTTTGTAGCGAAGGCAAAGAAGCAATGAAGAACATAAAAGCGGAACCTGCAACGCCACCTTTTTCTTCGTCAGGGCACGACGGAAATAGGAAATTCGAAGATATTTCCCACAGCGACTGGGTCGCGGATTACCGAGGCGCTATAGGGCTGGGAGTAGGAGACTACGACGGGCATCCATCTGGTTTCCAGCGTGGGAGTTGCCATGGCTGACGCGACGTATGATGCGATCATTATCGGGGCAGGGCACAACGGGATGGCGCTGGGGACGTACCTGGCCAAGTGCGGCTGGGAGGTCGCCGTCTTCGAGAAGAGGGCTGAGGAGGGCGGCGGGCTCTGCACCGAGGAACTGACCCGCCCCGGTTTCCTTCACAACGTTCACTGCAATTACCACAGCTTGGTCGGCGTCTGCCCTGTCTACGATGACCTCGACCTCTATGCTCACGGCCTCCAGTACGTCCACCCGCCCGTGCAGATGGGTAGCGTCTTCCGGGACGGCACCGCCCTCACCGTGCATGGGGACATCGACAAGACCTGCGCCTCTTTTGCGCGCTTCTCGGAGAAGGATGCCGGGACCTTCCGGCGGCTGCACGATGAGGTGAAGGGGTACCTGGACCTGATCCTGCGCACCCTCATGTATTCGCCTCCCATCTCGTTAATGGACATCACCAAGGCGCTGGTGGCCTGGAAGGTGACGGAAAAGTCGGAGTTCCTTAGCGTCCATCTGCGCAACATGTCCATCAACCAGTTCCTGGACAAGCACTTCGAGAACGAACGCATCAAGGTGCAGCTCGCCTTCCAGGCGGCCATCTCCGGTTACTCCACCGATCGGAAGGGATTGGCCGTGTCGTTCCCGCTGCTGGTGGGAAAGATGGACAACTGGCATGTTTGCGTCGGCGGCTCCCATCAGTTGGCACATGCTCTGTGGGAGGCCTTTGCCCACGCAGGAGGCAGCGTGTACCTAAGCACGCCAGTCGCCGGAATCGTCACTGACAACGGCCGCGCTACCGGCGTTCGCCTCTACGATGGCAGCGAGGCGAGGGCTCGCTACGTGGTTGCCAGCACCATCGACCTGGAACAGACGTTCTTGAGGATGCTCCCACGGAAGGAGCTCCCCACGGCGTTGGTGTGTCGGGTGGAGAATTACCCGCACATGGACTGGTCCTATTTCAGCGTTCATCTGGCGCTGCAGGAGGCCCCCCGGTACCGCGCGGCAAACTTCGACCCCGACATCCAGCAGGCTTGGGTGCTCAATGTCGGCTATGAGTCGCTGGAAGACCTGAACGAAGACTGGCAGACCGTCCGCGCAGGCCGACTGCCCGAACCGAAGCCTAATTGCGCAGTCAACACCCTCTTCGACCGCTCCGACGCCCCTGACGGTTGCTACACCGGGCTCCTCCGCCAGATCGCGCCCATCGGCATCGGCACGGGCGGTATCGAGGCTTGGAACGAGATGGGTACGGTCTACGGGCAGCGCTGCATCGACGCGTGGGCGGAGTATGCTCCTAACGTCAACGGCGCCATCATCGAGTCTGCTCCCTACACGCCCCTCGACATTTCCCGCCGCATGATCAACATGGTGCGGGCGGACTGGATGGGCGGTCTCATCGACCTTAGCAACATGCTGACGGAACGTCCCTTTCCGGATCTCTCGCAGTACAAGACGCCTTTCGATGGGTTGTACATGTGCGGCGCGACGCAGCACCCGCACGGTTTCATCACATTTGCGCCAGCCTACAACGCCCTTCAGGTCATCGCGCAAGACTACGGGTTGGAGCGATGGTGGAAGTAAACAAGCCGGCGGGTGACGGGACGTTGCCGGTGACGTTGGTCGCCGGCGAGAAGGCGAGCGGGCTCGCCAGCATGACCGCCCGGTACCTGGAGGATCTCCTGGCCGGCTCGTCGAAGAAGCGGGAGGAAGCCGCCGCGCTTCACGGCCGGCTCGGACTCCACGCCCGCGAGGGTGACGTGCAAGTGACTATCGTGTTCGGGGAGCGCAGCATTTCCATTGAGGAGGGCCTGCGCGACCCGGACGCTGTTATCAGCGGTGGTATCGGAACCTTGATGAACGTGCTCGCGGGCAAAGCGAACCCCGCCTGGAAGCTATTTCGGCGCCAACTGACCGTGCGGTCCACTCTGCGGCAATTGCTCTTCGGCCATCGAATCTTGCGACTGATGCGCTTGCCGGGCGCGCGTCCATGGAGCGGGCTGCCTCCCTTGGTGGTTTTGGCTGCGGCGGGTACTGCGGTCGCCGTTGTTGTCGTTCTGCTGATAGAGTGTGCCCGCTGAGAGGAGCAGGAAAGGGAACGATGCCTGATGCGACCTTCGACGCTGTGATCGTTGGGTCTGGCCACAACGGGCTAACTCTGGCGGCTTACCTGGCCAAGGCCGGCCTCTCCGTAGGCGTCTTCGAACGCCGCCACGAGGACGGTGGTTGTGCCAACACGGAGGAGGCCACCGTTCCCGGCTTTCACCACAACCTCCATGCCCAGTACATGGAGTTCATCGACTATATGCCCATCTACCACGATTTCGGGCTGGAAAAGATGGGCGCCCGCATGATCTACCCGGAAGCGCAGCTTGGGATCACGTTCGCTGACGGCAGACCGCCCATCGTCATTTACCGGCCGGGTCTGGAGGAGAAGACGCGGCAGAGCATCGCCGAGTATTCCAAGCACGACGCCGAAGTCTGGTGCGAGTTGAAGAGCAAGTTGATGGCTAACGACCGGGTCATGGCGGCCGGCCTCTACAGCGCCACCGAAGCAGCCGGAGAGGACGGTGCTCGCCCCATGTCTGAGACACGCGCGGCCATACTCGTCTGGAGGGCGCTTGGCCTCCCAGTCGCTGACTTGGCCAAGAGTCCCAAAGCGATTATCGACCGCCTCTTCGAGTCACCTGAGATGCGCACGCTCCTTTATCGTCAGGCCGTCGAGTGGGGGGCCAACCTTCACGCCGGCAACGGCGCCGAGTTCCTCGTGTGCGTCCTGTGGCTGAGCGCCATCCACAAAATGTCAGTCGGCGGGACGCACACCTTGGCCCACGCCATGGCCAATGCTGCCATGAGGCAGGGGGCCTGCCTGCGCTTTACCAAACCGGTCGTGAAGATCCTGCTGCGCGGCGGCCGTATCACCGGCATCCGCCTCAAAGACGGTACCGAGATCGAGGCAAAGCTGCTGGTCGCCTCCAACGCCGATCTCCACCAGACTTTCATCGACCTCGTCGGCGAAGAGCACCTGACCGAGTTCCGGCGGGAGTGGCTCGCCCGCTGGCGGTATGGCCCGGAGCATGTGATAGGTACGCTCTCCTTTGCCCTGCACCAGGCGCCTGCCTACAAGTCGGCCCGCTGGAACCCGGATATCGACCGCTGCTTCTATACCGTAGTCGGCTTCGAGACGCCGGAGCAGATGTCGGACCACATCATCGAGGCATACGGCGGCGCCATCCCCTCCAGGCCAGGCGCCGGCACCTGGGTCAACTCGCTGTGGGACCCCACCCAGGCTCCCCCCGGCAAGCACGCCATGAACGGCTGGTTCTTTTTCCCCCGTGCCTCCTGCCTGACACCCGAAGCGTGGAACCAGGTACGCTGCACCTATAACAACCGTTTCCTCGATCTTTGGGGCCAGTACGCCCCCAACATGACTCGCGAGAACGTCATCGCCTCCCGGCTTTACACCGCGTTCGACATGGAGAAGAAAATCGCCATGCCCGAAGGTGACTTTTACTACGGCCACACCGGAGGCGCCGCGACCGCCGGTCCCTGCGGCTACCAGTACCGGACGGAGATCGCAGGTCTCTATCTTTGCGGCGCTTCTGCCGGCTGGGGTGGCATGAATGCCGCGCCCGGTTATAACGCCTTTAAGGTGATCTGTTACGACTACAAACTGCCCAAAGTTTGGCAGCATTCCTATCGCAACTATTGAGGCCGCTATGCCTGCTATCTACACCACCGAGTGGTACGACAGCTTGAAGGAACTCCTGAACCGCAGCGACGAGGTCGCCGACAACGCCCCTCGCGGTGTCTGGAATTTCCTGGCGGAGATCAAGGGCGACGGAGCCTCCCCTTACTTGGCGCCTGCGGACGTCAAGCGCTTGGCCATCGCCTTCAAAGACGGCAAGTGCGACAGCTACCGGGAGCTGGTTGACGCGCCGCCACGCAAGGACTTTCAGTTCATTCTGGAGCTGCCTGCCACTCTCTTCGAGAGCATCGTCGCTAACCTGGCCGACCCGGTGGCGGAGGGACTGAAAGGCGCTATCAGGATCACCGGCGATATGCGCATGGTCATGCAGCACGCCGAGCTCGTGAACATCCTCTCGAAGATATACCAGCGCGAGGTGAACACCGACTGGCCGAAAGGCAAGCCGCCCTACCCCGCCGGTCTAGTTGCTAGAGATGAGGCGCGCAATGAAATTCAACAGGCTCCAGATACGACTTCTCCCTAGCGTGTGGATCCTCGCTTAGAACTGCGACGGACATTTCGGGAGCGATATCCCGACCTCCGTTTCGTTGGTGATTCTGAATCTGCTGAGCGTGAGTTGCTTGAGGAGGGGCGGGCCGGATTTCTAATTGACCCACTTGATAGGGAGTTTTTCTTGAATGCAACCCCCGAGCAGATACGGAAATTTTTCGCAGCCCTCCAATGAGCGTGCCCGGTTTCCATTTGGGGGATCTCCCGTTGGAACGAGCTCATCTTGCGCACTCACCGCTGCCACGCAGGCTAGAAAAAAATGGAAAGACGCCACATTGCAACTAGAGGTTGGCTTCTATCAATCGCTGAAGTGCCGCCTTCAGCTTGGGTAGGTCCGACTCTCGAAGCTGGCTCATCTTTGTGTATCCGCCTAAGCATGCTTTCACCTTAACTGTTGTGTAGCTTCCCTGCCCGTGCGTCGGACCGAGAAAGGCCATTCGTCGCGGTTGGTCCGAGCGGTACTGAATGTGGATGCAATCGTCGACTTCCGTGCTCGGACTCTTGCCGTGTTCCAGGATGACCTTGTCGAAAGGCAGACCGTTATCCTCACAAACCCACCGATAAATCTCGGCGAGCTTCGTGGAAGAGTGATGGAATGGCCGACAGGGGTTTCTGGTAGCCTTTACTGCTCAATCCCCGTACTTCCCTGCACCAGGTGTGCCTGCCCCGGATCCCCAGCGGTACCGCTATACAAGCTGATGCCATGAGTATGCCTCGCGTTCGCTTTTGCAGCTGGTAAGGCATCTACTTCAGCCTTGGAATAGACCCCGAGATTGGTTCGCGCGCCAGCAGCCGTCGTCGCCTCAGTACCTCCGCGCGAAACGGGCAGGAAGTTGACGAAGTAATCGCCGAAGAACAAATCTATGTTCTGCGCGGTCACATTTTTGGTTGCATCGGTAAAAAGCGGCTTCGAGGCGGTCAGGTTGTCCAGGATCAAGGTCGCAATCAGCTTGAGCACTCCGTTAATGATGGCATTGCCGTTGACGACGACTTTGGGCGCAAGAGCGTCGCTGAAGACCGCGTCGGTCCACCGACATTCACGCGAAGGCGGACAATCGCCCTCCCTTGACACCCTGGGCGAGTAACAGGGAGTCAAGGGCAGAAGCCAAATCAGGATCTTATTAGCCTGCAATCAATTTCGGATCACCGTGGCGTCCTTCACAGCAACTTGAGTCCAAAAGTTAGCGAAGGTTTTTCGAATATCGCCAATCCAGGGGATTCAATGTTGCCGGTAATCCACTGAAAAAAATGGTCGGCCCTAGTGGACGATTTTAGAACTGTTCCCCTAGTGCAAATTGACCTAGAGAATCTATTAGCTATGCCTTGACCTTGGGGCTTCCCCTTTGGGGATGGCAGTGCGGTAGAAATCATCACAGCCGGGCTATTTGTAGTTGGGTCGGGGGTCTGTGTTGTTGCAAGGATCGTTCTCGACATACGAATAGCGGTTCCAGGATTGAGGATTGCTGGCACGGCCTCGAATACGGTCGGGGGATAACCATCTGCCCAAATTGCAGGCGTATTGGCGATACAAAGTATGATCTAGGCCGGATTCGGTGTCGCGCTCGTGGCCT
>Ga0209619_10002533_pt1 | contig 13257 bp, 10 predicted proteins | sample Rifsed16ft3_FD_184011 | JGI IMG/M metagenome (GOLD analysis project Ga0209619, IMG submission 184011) | Soil microbial communities from Rifle, Colorado, USA - sediment 16ft 3 (version 2) | ecosystem: Environmental > Terrestrial > Deep subsurface > Rock core/Sediment | place: Rifle, Colorado... | reverse complement strand
GCGAGCGCGAGGGCGTACGGTACGAGCTCGAGCACTACTGGCGCGTGCCCCGCACGCCGTTCGACGCCGGCGTGGTGGCCGCCGTCGAGCGCGCCGCGAAGGCCTCGGGCGCCGGCTGGCGCCGCATCCTCTCGGGCGCGGGGCACGACGCCCAGTACATGGCCGCGCTCGGTCCGGCGGGGATGGTCTTCGTGCCCTCGCGCGGCGGGCGCAGCCACTGCGAGGAGGAGTTCACGCCGATGGACGACATCGAGCACGGCGCGAACACGCTGTTCCTCGCCGCCCTCGACCTCGCCGGCCGCGCCTGACGCCCGGGCCCCTGCGCCCGCCCCGGCCGCTCACCGCCGCCCGAGCTTGACCAGCGGCAGCGCGCCCTCGAGCTCCCCCTTCAGCATCGGGTTTTGCTTGCCCCCGACCGCGCGGGCCTTGCGGCTCACCTGCTGCTCGACGTACTCGTACAGCTCCTGGAGCGTCACGATGCCGTCACGGTTGGCGTCGGCGACGCCCCGGAGCCCCTGGACCAGGTAGTACGTGAACACGCCGTGGCCCAGCTCGGGCAGCTCCACTGACACCTCGGCCGGCCGCGAGGCGGTGACGATCGCGCGCCCCTTCGCGCGCGTGAGGCGCTCGAGGAAGATGTCGTCCACGCCGGTGGCGCGGGTCTTCTTCGACACGAACGTCCGCCCGCCCGCCGCGCCGCTGAAGCACGAGTCGAGGAAGGCGACGACGCGCTCGGACTCGAGCCGCCCGAAGATCGTCTGCAGCTCGTCCATCGGCAGCGCCGTCGAGTAGAGGTCCTCGGGGTCGGCGTCACGCGGGATCAGGTACTTGGCGAGCCCGTCGCGCTCGAGGCCGCGCTGGTCCACCTCCGGCGCGCCGTGCCCGGCGAAGTAGATGATGACCGTGTCGTCCCGCTTCGCCGCCCGCGCCAGGAACGTGCCGAGCGCCCACTTGATGTTCCGGAGCGTGGGCTTCCGCTCGCTCGCGTCGGTCAGCAGCAGGACGTTCTCCTTCTTGAAGCCGCCGATGCTGACGAGGGCCTCGTACATCGCCTCGGCGTCCGACACCGCGTACGTGAGGCCGGGGATGTCGCGGCTCTCGTAGCGCCCGACGCCGATCACGACCGCCCAGCGCTCGGCGGCGGGCGGCGGCGCGGGCGCGGCCGGGGCCGGCGCCGGCGCCGCGGCGACCGCCGGACGCTCGTAGAACACGGTCCGGATCTCCTGGCGGGTCGTCCCGTCCGGCTCGGTCGCGCTCACGACGACCGCGTTGGCGCCGTCGCGCAGGGTGATCGGGACGCTCAGCGCCACGGAGGCCTGCGGCGTCGCCAGCGCCTGACGGTGGACCTCGGCGCCGTTCAGCGTGATGCTGACGCTCGCCACGCCGCGGCTCGAGCTCGCGACCGCGGCGACCACGCTCGAGGTCTGGGTGACCTTGGCGAGGTCCTGGGGATAGCGCACGTCCACCTTCAGCGTGGCGACCCGCTCGTAATAGACCGTGCGGACCTCCTGCTGGGTCGAGCCGTCCGCGCCCGTGGCGGTCACGGCCACGGTGTTCTGGCCCTGCCGGAGCTTGAGGGGCACGTGCACCGCAAGCGCCCGGCGCGCGGCCGGCTCCTCCATCCGCGAGACCTCGAGGCCGTTGAGCGTCACCACGACACGGCTCACGCCGCGCTCGCTCGAGGCCACGCCGGCGAGCGCGATGTCCTCCTGGGTGACCCGCGCCTGGTCCGTGGGCGAGGACACGCTCACGCGCAGCGGCGCGGGCGCCTGGGCGAGCGCCGGCGCGGGCTTCGCCGCGGGGGGCGGCGCCGGGGCGGGGGCCGATGCGACCGCCGGCGGCGCCGCCGCCACCACGCCGCCCGCCGCGACCAGCTCGGCCGAGAGGGACGCAAAGTCGCCCTGGCCGTCGATCTTCACGATCCGGCCGAGCGCTGGCGCGTACCAGATGGTGAAGCGGTCCTCGTCCCTGAACCTCCGCCGGCCGTCGCACAGGGGCGTCCCGCTCAGCTTGGCCCCGAGCGCGTACTCGATGCGGTAGGCACCGACCGGGCCCGCCGCGGACGAGACCTGGTCCCAGGCCGCGACGCGCCACGACAGGACCAGGTCCTGGCGACAGGCGCCGCCACCCCCCAGGGCGTAGTCGTAGCGCCCGTGCTGGACGGCCACGCCATCCTCGCCTGTGCGGCCGACCGCGAGCGGCCAGGCGAGCCTGGGGGCCGGATCGAACTCCCACTCCACCGTGCCGTTCCGCATGGTCCGGACGATCGCCAGGTCCCGGCTGAGGTGAACCTCGCGGCCCCCGGGCGCGACGTAGACGTAGCGGTCCTTCTCGACGCGCGCGAGCTCGTACGCCCCGTCGTTCCGGAGCCAGCGGTCGCCGACCGCGTAGGTGGGCCGCACGGCTACGGACGGCGCGGGCGCGCTCGACGGCGCGGGGGGCGGCGCGGCGGCGACGGCCGCAGGTGCCGGCGCGCCGGGCGGAGCCGCGAGCGTGAACGCCAGGCGCGGGCCATCGAGCTTCACGAGCCGCCCGAGCTCCGGCGCGTACCAGACCGTGTAGTGCCGCTCGCGGCCCTCGGGCCGGCTCTGGGCGACGGCGCGGTTCACGGACTCCGTGGACAGCGCGATCCGGAACGCCCGGACGCGGACGCCCGCGACCGCGATCTCCTCCCAGGCCTCGACCTTCCAGATGAACCGCACCTCGAGGCCCGACTCCGCGGGGGCGCGGAGGGTCACGAACGCGACGCCGAACTTCCCGACCTCGAGCGGCCAGCCGAGCCGCGGCGCGGGATCGAGCTCCCACTGCACGCTGCCCCCCTCGACCGCCTTCACGATCACGAGGTCCTGCGACAGGTGGATCTCGCGCCCGCCCGGCGCGACGAACACGTAGCGGCCGCGCTCGACGCGCGCGAGCTCGTACGCCCCGTCGCTCCGGAGCCAGCGGTCGCCGACCGTGTACGTGGGCCGCTCCGCGCGCGGCGTCTGCGCCGGCGCGGGGGCGGCCGGTCCCGCCAGCAGGAGGAGGGCGCCGAGGACGAGCGCGCGGCGCGGCGTCATGCCTTCGCGAGACCCTCGCGGGTGAGCGGCAGGCGGCGCACGCGGCGGCCCGTGCGCGCGAAGATCGCGTTGCAGACGACGAGCGTCAGCATGGGGCCTCCTGGCCGGCGGGCGCCGGCCGGGCCATTATCCCACTGCGCCCCGCGGGCGGGCCTCATTCCGCCGGCGGCAGGGCGTCGCCGGTCACGTAGGGGGTGACGCGCGGCGGGCGGTGGCGCAGGCGCAGGCGCGCGACCACCGGCAGGTGGTCGGAGGCCAGGCGCGAGAGGCGGCTCTGGTGGACGTGGAACTCCTCGCCCTCGAGCTCCACGTCCCAGTAGATCCGGTCGAGCGCGAACAGGGGGAACATCGCCGGGTGCGTGCGCCGCATCCGCCGCATCGGCGACGAGAACTCGCGCCGGAACCCGCGCGTGACCGGGCCGCGGTGCCACTCGTTGAAGTCGCCCACGAGCACGCGCGGCCCGGCGAGGCGCTCGGAGGCGCGGATGAAGCCACCGAGCAGCTGGACCTGCTCGCGGCGCTCGCCGAGCCCGAGCCCGAGGTGGCAGTTGAAGACGTGGAGCGGCGTGCCCTTCACGTCGAGGTCGACGCGCAGGCAGCCGCGCGGCTCGCGCGCGCCGCGCGAGAGGTCGAAGCGCTCCGAGCCGAGCACCGGCAGCCGTGTGAGCACCGCGTTGCCGTAGGCCCCCGTGCCGTGGGCGCGCGTCTCGCCCATGACGACGGTCATGCCGAGCGTCGCCGCCAGGTACGCCGCCTGGTCGGCGGGCGCCAGGCCGTTCTCGCGGATCACCTCCTGCAGGCCGACCACGTCCGGCGCGAGCTCGGCGATGACCTCGCCGATGCGCTCGAGGTCGAGCCGGCGGTCGAGCCCGACGCCACGGTGGATGTTGTAGCTTGCCACCGTGAGCGGCGTCACGCGGCCCGGTCCTGGTAGCGCATGAACAGCGCATAGAGCTCGATCGGGTGCGCGATCGCCGCCGGGGCCTCCGCCCCGGGCGGGCGGAGCAGGAAGGCGTGCAGCTCCTCGTGCGCGGGGCCGGCGTGCGCGCCCACCTCGTTCACGTAGGACACGTGCCCCTCGGGCGCGTCGATCCCGTAGATGACGAGGTCGCCCGCGCTCGGCATCGCCATGAGGTCGCGCACGCCCTCGACGACCCGCGGCAGGTCGTCGCGCCCCGCGAACGGCCCGCGCCCGAGCTCGTCGAGCCGGTAGGGCTTGCCGCGCCAGAAGCAGAGCGGGCCCGCCGCCCCGCGCACCAGCACGATCCCGACGCCCCGGTGCCGGGAGAGCGCTTCCACCAGGCCCGGGAACCGGGGCTCCATGTGCTCGAGGGGCACGGGCTCGGGCGTGTCCACGAAGTAGACGAAGGCGTTCGGGCCGGCGGCGATCACCCGGACGCCGGCGTGCTCGCGCACGCCGCGCATGCCGCCGAGCACCGCGGGGAAGTCCCGCTCGAGGTAGTTGACGAAGCGCTGGAACATGCCCGGCGCCCGCGTGCCGACCGCGCGCAGCGCGGCCGCCCAGCGCCGTCCCGGGCGGGCCGGCCGCGGCGCCGGGCGCGGCGCCGGCGCGTCGAAGAACTCGTCGAACAGCGCGTCCTCGAGCGGCCGGCCGCGCGCCAGGCGCCGGTAGGGCGTGCACGCCGCCTGGCCGTGGTCGGCGAGGATCCAGAGGTCGTAGCGGTGCTCGGGCACGCGTCGCAGCACGTTCCAGAGCTGCCGGATCGAGGCGTCGACGCGGCGGAGGGCCCGGAACGCCCGCCGGTGGCGCGGGCCGTACGCGTGCGCGAAGACGTCGTAGTCGAGGTAGTTGACGTAGATCGCGGGCACGCCGGCGTAGAGGTCGCGCGAGACCGCGAGCGTGAAGAGCTGGCGCAGCCACACGGAGATGGCGATCTTGATCGCGAGCCAGCGCCAGCCGCGCGCGCTCTCGCCCACCGGGTCCGCGACGAGCCGGAGCAGCGCGCGGGTCAGCTCGAGCGCCGTGAGCGTGCTCGCCTTCACCGCGACCCAGCCGAGCACGACGAGCTTCGAGACCAGCCGCAGCAGCCCCGCGCCACTCGGCCGCCACATCATCGCGAACGTGAGCAGGTTGTTCGCCGCGCCGCCCGTGAACACGCAGCCGTAGGCGCTGCCGTCCGCGAGGATGCCGCGCCGGCCGTCCGCCTGCGCCCGCTCGACCAGCGCCGCGTCGCCGCCGCGCGGGAAGTAGACGTCCGCCCCCCGGCGCTTGTCGCGGTAGTGGAAGCCCGGGATGTCGGGGCGCACGCCGTACATGGCCGCCAGCTGGAAGGCCGGGGTCGAGCTCGGCAGCCCGACGCACAGCGGGACCAGGCGGAAGCCGCGCTGCTCGAGGAGCCGCCGGAGGAACGGCGCCCGGCCGAGCGCCAGCGCCTCCTCGAGCACCGCGCGCGAGAGACCGTCGATCTGCACGACGAGCAGGCGCCTGCGGTCGGCGGCGGGCGCACGGCCGAGCCGCACGCGGCGCACGAGACGGTCGAGCGCGTTCTGGACGCCGAGGACAAGGTCGTCGAGAGGCATCGCGACCTTTATTGTAGTATCGAATCGCCGATGAGCCAGCCGGTGCTCGACGCGGTCCGGACGTTCGTGGCGACCGAGGTGCGCCCCGCCGCGCCCGCGCTCGAGCACGCCGACGCCTACCCGCACGCGCTGGTCGCGCGCCTGCGCGAGCTCGGCCTCTTCGGGGCGCTGATCCCGGCTGCCTACGGCGGCCTCGGCCTCGACGTGACGACCTACGCGCGCGTCGTCGAGGAGCTGTGCCGCGGCTTCATGTCGCTCGCCGGCGTGATCAACAGCCACACGATGATGACGCTCATCGTGCTCCACCACGGCACCGAGGAGCAGCGGCAGCGCCTCCTGCCGCGCTTCGCGAGCGGCGAGGTGCGCGGGGGCCTCTGCCTCACCGAGCCCCACGCCGGCTCCGACGTCCAGGCGATCCGCACCACGGCCCGTCGCGAGGGCGACCGGTACGTGCTCGACGGCACCAAGATGTTCATCACCAACGGCCGCGAGGGTCACGCCTTCGCGCTGCTCGCCGTCACCGACCCGAAGGCCCGGCCCCCCTACCGGGGGATGTCCTGCTTCATCGTCGAGAAGGGGCACCCCGGCTTCCGGGTGATGAAGTCGCTCGCGAAGCTCGGCTACAAGGGCGTGGACACCGTCGAGCTGGTGTTCGAGGGCGTCCCCGTGCCGGCGGCGAACCTCGTCGGCGGCGTCGAGGGGCGCGGCTTCGCGCAGGTGATGCAGGGGCTCGAGGCCGGCCGCCTCAACATCGCCGCGCGCTGCGTCGGCGTCGCCCAGGCCGCGCTCGACGCGAGCCTCGAGCATCCGGCGGCCGGCGACGACCCGACGCCGCTCGCCGGCATGGCGACCCGCGTCCACGCCGCGCGCCTGCTCACCTACTGGGCCGCGGGCATGAAGGACCGCGGCGAGCGCTGCGACCTCGAGGCGGGCATGGCCAAGCTCTTCGCCTCGGAGGCGGCCCACGAGGTCGCGCTCGCCGCGCTCCGCTGGCACGGCGCGCGCGGCGCCTCGACCGAGCTCGAGGTCGAGCGGCACTACCGCGACACGCCGCTCATGCTCATCGGCGAGGGCACGAACGAGATCCAGCGCACGCTCATCGCGAAGAGCCTGGTGACGCGGCACGGCGAGACGCTCGGCGCCCTCACCTCGCGCGAGGGCGAGCCCGAGGAGCGACGCCAGATGGCGCTGGCCGTCCGCCAGTTCGTGGACAAGGCGGTCGTGCCCGCCGTCGGCGACCTCGACGCCGCCGGCCGCTACCCCGCCGAGCTGCTGCGCGGCCTGGCCGAGCTCGGCATCCTCGGCGCCACGATCCCGCCCGAGTGGGGCGGCCTCGGCCTCGACGCGCGGACGTGGACGACGATGGTCGAGGAGCTCGCCCGCGGCTCCGCCGCGCTCGCCGTGCTCACCGCCGTCCACCTGGCCGCCTGCGAGGCCGTCGCGCGCTTCGGCACCCGCGCCCAGCGGGACCGGCTCCTGCCCGCGCTGGCGCGCGGCGAGCGCCTGGCCGGGCTCGCCTTCGGCGGACGCCTCGACGCGCGGCGCGACGGCGCCGCCTGGGTCCTCGAGCTGCCGTGCGTCGTCAGCCACGCCGCCGCCGACGTCTTCCTGGCGCGCGGCGGCGCCGACGCCCTGGGCGCCGCCCTCCTGGTCCCGCGCGACGCGCCCGGCGTCAGCGTGCGCGCGGCGCCGCCCGACGTCGGGCTCCGGGGCCTCGCCCGCGCGCTGCTGCTCACGGACGGCGCGAGGCTCGGCGATGACGCTCTCCTCGGCGGCGAGCTGGCGCTCGCGACCTTCGACCAGGCCCGGCTCGGCCTCGCCGCCGTCACGGTCGGGCTCGCGCAGGCGGCGTTCGAGGCGGCGCTCCGGTACGCGCAGCAGCGGACGGCGTTCGGCAAGCCGCTCTGGCAGCACCAGGCCGTCCAGCTCAAGCTGGCCGACATGGCGACCGCGATCACCGCGGCGCGCCTGCTCCTCCAGGACGCCGCCGAGCGGGAGCGGCGCGAGGCCATCCTGAGCGCGCGGGTCTTCGCCGCCGACACGGCCGTCGGCGTCACGCTCGAGGCCATGCGGATCCACGGCGGCTACGGCTACGTCGCCGAGTTCCCGATCGAGCGCTGCTACCGCGACGCCGCGCAGCTCCTGCTGACGCCGACCGAGGTGGAGCAGGACCGCGCCGCGCTCGGCCGCGCCGTCGCCGACGCCTGGCGCGCCGCGCACCCGAGCCCCCTCGACGCGCTCCTCACCCCCCGCTGAGGTCGCCGATGGCCTACGGACGCTACTTCGAGGAGTTCACGCCGGGCGAGGTGATCCGCCACTGGCCCGGCCGCACGATCAGCGAGGCGGACTGCACGTGGTTCGCCCTCCTGACGATGAACCAGCACCCCGTCCACTCCGACGCCCACTACGCCGAGAAGCACACGCAGCACAAGCAGCGGATCGTGCTCGGGCCGCTCGTCTTCGCCATCGGCGTCGGCATGACCGTCGCCGACGTGTCGGGACGCGCGATCGCCAACCTCGAGTACGAGCGGATCACCCACGACCGGCCGACCTTCATCGGCGACACGCTCTACGCCGAGACGACCGTCCTCGACACGCGCGAGTCGAAGCGGGGCGATCGCGGCGTCGTGGCCGTCGAGACGCGCGTCCTGAACCAGCGCGGCGAGGTCGTGATGACCTTCCGCCGCAAGCTGCTCGCGCCGAAGAAGAGCCACGCCACGCTCGGCGAAGGCCAGCTCCCCTCCTGATGCCACCCGACGCCGCCCGCGCGCCGCTCGAGGGCCTCCGCGTCCTCGCCGTCTCCCAGTTCGGCGCCGGCCCCTTCGGCACCCAGCTCCTGGCCGACCTGGGCGCGGAGGTGCTCAAGATCGAGGACCCGGCGGTCGGCGGCGACGTCTCGCGCTCGGTCGGGCCGGACGCGCGCGAGGGCGACTCGCTCTACTTCCAGTCGTTCAACCGCGGCAAGAAGTCGCTGGCGCTCGACCTGCGCCACCCCGAGGCGCGCGGCGTGCTCCACGACCTCGTGCGCGTCTCGCACGCCGTCTACAACAACCTCCGCGGCGACCTGCCGGCGAAGCTCGGCCTCACCTACGCCGCGCTCGGCCGGGTGAACCCCGCGATCGTCTGCTGCTCGCTCTCGGGCTTCGGCGCCACGGGGCCGCGCGCGGCCGAGCCCGCGTACGACTACCTCATCCAGGGCTACGCGGGCTACATGGCGGTCACCGGCGAGCCCGGCGGGCCGCCGGAGAAGTGCGGCGTCTCGGTGATCGACTTCGCCGGCGGCTACGCCTCGATGGCGGCGCTCCTGGCCGGGCTCTGGGACGCCCAGCGGAGCGGCCAGGGCCGCGATCTCGACGTCTCGCTCCTCGACACCGCGGTGAGCATGCTCTCCTACTTCGCGATCTGGGCGCTCAACCGCGACTGGCAGCCCGCGCGCGTCGCCGACTCCGGCCACCAGGCGCTCGTGCCGGCGCAGAATTTCCCGACGAAGGACGGCTGGATCGTCGTGTTCTGCAACAAGCCGAAGTTCTGGGAGGCGCTGGTGGACGCCCTCGGGCTCCCCGCGCTCGGGCGCGACCCGCGCTTCGCGACGTTCCCCGACCGCCTCGCGCACAAGGACACCCTGCTCCCCGTCCTGAAGGCGCGCTTCGTCGAGCGCACGACCGCGGACTGGCTCGGGCGCCTGCGCGGCCGCGTGCCCTGCGCGCCGGTCAACACGGTGGCGGAGGCGCTGGCCGACGAGCAGGTGCGCGCCCGCGGGATGCTCCTCGAGGTCACGCACCCCGAGCTCGGCACGCTGCGCGAGGTCGCCTCGCCGGTGAAGACGCCCGGCGCGGTCACGCGGCCCGGGCCGGCGCCCCGGCTCGGCCAGCACACCGACGAGATCCTGCGCGGCCTCTTGCAGTACGCTCCCGACCGGATCGCCGCCCTGCGCGCCGCCGGCGTGTTCGGCCGCCCCGAGGACGAGATGGAAATCCAAGGGCTAGACTGAGACCATGGCCGAGCAGGTCCTGCCCGAGTCCGAGGTCGAGGGCATCACCGAGGGGGCGGTCGCCCCCCCGTGGATGACCATCCTCCACAACTGCGAGTGTCACACCTTCGAGCAGGTGGTGAAGCAGCTCCAGAAGGCGATCGGCTGCAGCGAGGCCGAGGGCTGGGAGATCGCCTGGCAGGTGCACAACACCGGCAAGGCGGTCGTGAAGGTGGGCGCCGAGGCCGAGTGCGTGCGCGTCGGCAACATCCTGGCGTCCATCGGCCTGGTCGTCACCGTCGTGAAGTCGTAGCGCCCGGCGCCGTGACGGCCGGCCGCTCTCGGTTCTACGTCCGCGCGACGACCTGAGCGAGGAGGACGCGCCCCTCCTCGAGGTTGCGCGCGAGGTTCCGGGCCATGACCCGGAAGTCCGGCCCCAGGAGCACGTGCAGGCCGAGCGGCGGCGGATCCGCCGCCTGGACCTTCTTGACCAGGCTCGTGAACCACAGGGTGGCCGCCTCCGTCGTGTCGTCCCAGCGCTCGATCCTGAAGCCGCTCGCCTCGAGCAGCCGCCGCAGCTCGTCCGGGGTGACGAGGAAGCTCGCCTCGGGCGAGCGGGCCCACGGGACGGGAAAATGCACGGGGCCGGCGGGGCCGGCGAGGACGTCGTAGAGCGCGAGCGCCCCGCCGGGCCTGAGCACGCGGTGCATCCCCCGGTAGAGCGTCGCCTTGTCCGGGATGTTCATCGCGGCATGCTGGGTCCAGACGACGTCGAAGGCGCCGTCCGGGAAGGGCAGGTCCAGCGCATCGCCCTGCCGGTACGTCACCAGGTGCGCGAGCCCGGTGCGCTCCGCGAGCATCGTCGCCACGCGGCAGTACTCGTCGGTCAGGTCGATGCCCGTGACCCGGCAGCCGAACGCGCTGGCGATGCAGCGCGACGGCCCCCCGATGCCGCTCCCGACGTCGAGGACGCGCGTGCTCGCGTCGAGCCCGGCGGCGCGCGCCAGCTCGAGCGTCGCCAGCCGGCCGCGGACGTGGAACTCGTCGATCGGCGCCAGGTCCTCCGGCGCGAGGCGGTCCACGTCCTTTCCCGCGCTGGCGAGCGCCGTGAGGACGAGCGTCGCCAGGTCGCCCCTCGCGTAGTGCCGCTTGATGTCGTCGTTCAGCGAGCTCGATGGCTCCATGGGACCCACTCGTGTCCGAACCCCGCAAGGAGCAGAAGACCGACCCGGGCGGCTGCGCCGACTCCTACGACCACGAGCTCGACGAAAAGCGCAGTGGTGCGCACCTCGACCTACAACCCTTCCGATAGGCCGGCGCTGACGGTATCCCATCTGCCCGGAGGTGGCAAGGTGCGTGAGCGCTGCGGGGCCGGAAGACGGATGAAGCTCTTGCTTTACATCACGGGGCCGATGATCCAGGGGGCGAACTCCTCCTCGCCCACCCCGGAGAGCTCGCTCTTCGTGCGCTTGCCCGAGGCGACCGCCAGCATCTCCTCGAAGATCTGCCGGCCGACCGCCGGCAGCGGCGTGCCCTCGAGGATCACGCCGCAGTTGAGGTCCATGTCCTCCGCCATGTGGCGGTACATCAGCGAGTTCGTCGCCAGCTTGATGGACGGCACGGGCTTGCAGCCGAACACCGAGCCCCGGCCCGTCGTGAAGCAGATGAGATTGCAGCCCCCCGCGACGAGGCCCGTGATCGAGACCGGATCGTGGCCGGGCGTGTCCATGAAGACGAAGCCCCGCGTCGTGATCGGCTCGCCGTAGAGGAAGACGTCCATCAGCGGCGTCGTGCCGCCCTTGGCGACGCCGCCCAGCGACTTCTCGAACACGGTCGTGAGGCCGCCGGCCTTGTTGCCGGGCGCGGGGTTGTTGTCCATCGCCTCGATGCCGCGGCAGTACCACTCCCACCACGTGTAGCGGTCGAGGAGCTTCTTGGCGACACCCTCGCTGATCGCGCGGCGGATCAGCAGGTGCTCGGCGCCGTAGATCTCGGGGGTCTCGGCGAGCACGCCGGTGCCGCCGTAGCGCACGAGCTCGTCCACCGCCCAGCCGAGCGCCGGGTTCGCGGTCATGCCGGAGTTGGCGTCGGAGCCGCCGCAGTTCGTCGCGAGCGTGAGCTCCGAGACCGGCTGCTTCGTCCGCCTCGCCGCGTCGGCCTGCGGGAGCAGCTTCGCCACCTCGGCGGCGGCGCGCTCGACGGTCTTGCGGATGCCGCCCGCCTCCTGGATGTTGACCAGGAACGGCTTGCGCTCCGGGTGGCCGGGCGCGGCCATGCGCTGGCGCTCGACCATGCCCGCGGCCTGGTTCACCTCGCAGCCGAGCCCGACCAGGATGTAGGCGGCGACGTTCGGGTGCTTGGCGTAGCCGGCCAGCACGCGCTGGAGCGCCAGGTGGTCCTCGCCGAAGAGCTTCGTGCCGCAGCCCGACTTGTGGGTGATCGCGATCACGCCGTCCACGTTCGGGAACTCGCGCTGGACGTCGCGGAACTTGTCCTTCACGAACTGGGAGACACTCGCCGAGCAGTTGACGCCCGAGATGATCGCCACGTAGTTGCGCGTGCCGACGCGCCCGTCCTCGCGCTCGTAGCCGTCGAAGTGGCGCATCCGGTCGGGCGGGTAGAGGTCCACGGGCCGCACGTCCACGCCCACCTCGTAGCGCTCGGCGCCGAGCGCGCCGATGCCGAGGTTCTGCGTGTGGACGTGGTCGCCGACGGCGATCGGCTGCGTGGCGAAGCCGATCACCTGGCCGTAGCGGCGCACGGGCGCGCCCGGGGCGAGCGCGCGGCGGGCGACCTTGTGCCCGGGCCGGATGTCCTGTCGCACCGTGATGCGCGCCGCCCCGTCTTCCAGGACCGACCCCGCCGGGATCTCGGCCTTCGCGACCGCGACGTCGTCCTCGGGCCGGAGCAGCACCGCCTTGTCCGTCAGCGCGAATGTCCCCATGGGCGTCTCCTCGTGGCCCCCCACTATACCGGATCGCCGGCGCCGGGCGTCTGGATGCGGAGCACCGCCGGCGGCGCGGTCTCGAGCTGGATCGTCGTGTGGTCGATGCCGAAGCGCGCGTGCAGCACCCTGTGGAGCGCCTCGAGCAGGCGCTCGCTCTGGCCCACGTCGTCCACGACGACGTGCGCGCTCATCGCCTCCATGCCCGACGTGAGCGTCCAGACGTGCAGGTCGTGGACGCGCCGCACGCCCGGCACGTGGCGCATCGCCTCCTCGATCTCGCCGAGGTCGAGGTGCGCGGGCGTGCCCTCGAGCAGGATGTTCACGGCCTGGCGCAGGAGCCCCCACGTGCGCGGCACGATGAACAGCGCGATCGTGGCGCTCGCGAGCGGGTCGGCCGGCGTCCAGCCGGTCGTCAGGATCACCGTCGCGGCGGCGAGGACGGCCACGGAGCTCAGCGCGTCGCCCGCCACCTCCAGGTACGCGCTCCGCACGTTGAGGCTCGCCGCCGCGGCGCCCCGCAGCAGCCACATCGCGCCCAGATTGACGACGAGGCCGCCGGCGGCGACGGCGAGCATCGGGCCCCCGAGCACCGCCGGCGGCGCGAGCAGGCGGCGGTACGCCTCCCAGAGGATGCCGCCGGCGACGACGAGCAGCACGAGGCCGTTCACGAGCGCGGCGAGGATCTCCACGCGGTAGTAACCGTAGGTCTTCTCGGGCGTCGGCGGGCGGCCGGCGATCCA
>Ga0209619_10002527_pt1 | contig 13277 bp, 13 predicted proteins | sample Rifsed16ft3_FD_184011 | JGI IMG/M metagenome (GOLD analysis project Ga0209619, IMG submission 184011) | Soil microbial communities from Rifle, Colorado, USA - sediment 16ft 3 (version 2) | ecosystem: Environmental > Terrestrial > Deep subsurface > Rock core/Sediment | place: Rifle, Colorado... | reverse complement strand
CGGTGCAATTCAGCCGTTGACATCACTATAAGGAACTGGTAAATTGAATTTTCCCCAATTGAAACATATCCCACATACCACGGTCCCATCGTCTAGTGGCCCAGGACGTGGCCCTCTCAAGGCTAAAACACGGGTTCGACTCCCGTTGGGACCGCCATTTTTGAAGAACTCCACCATAAATGGCGGAGATTCTTCGACGGCGAGCCGTCCCTTTCAACCCCGCCTCCGCTTCCCCCTTTATCAGGCAATCTGAAATATCAGGCAATCTGAAAAATAGTTGACTTTTGTCATACCCATCCATATAAAATCACTGCAGAATGGAAGAAGATTGAAGAACTCCGCCATAAATGGCGGAGTTCTTCTCGGCAAGGAATATATCTTTTATATAGCTCGCCTTGACCCGCCACTAAAGGGGCGGGAATTCGGCGAGCACCCGATTAACAAACCGCGCCGGTTTAAATTAAGGAGGGAGACGATGGAAAATGCAATTGGCGTAAAGGAGGAGGCCATGGGAAAGACTCTTGACGTAAGGGATATGGCGCCGAAGGAAAGGCACCCGAAGATATTTGAAACCTTCAATGCCCTCAAGGCCGGAGAGTCGTTTGTCCTGGTAAACGACCACGAGCCGAAACCTCTTTTGTATCAGTTCCAGGCCGAGCATGACGGCCAGTTCGACTGGTGGCCCCTTGAACAGGGCCCGGCCGTCTGGAGGGTGATGATTGTCAGAAGAAAAGAACCGGACCCCGAAAGGACCGTCACCGAATACATGCAATCCGACCACAGGAGGCTGGATTCCATATTCGGCAGATTCCTCGCATCCGTTAAGGAGAAAAGATGGGACGACGCCTCCGGGGAATTCAGGGAATTTTCCCTCGGGCTTAAAAGGCACATAAGGGCGGAAGAGGACATACTGTTCCCCGTCTTTGAAGAGAAGACAGGGATGCGCGACGCAGGGCCCACGGTTGTAATGCGGATGGAACACAAGGACATCCATGAGCTTCTGGACAGGATACTTAAGAATACGGACGCAAAAGAAGACTCCCGGATATCCGCGGACTCATTTACGATAGCGAATCTTCTCGCGGACCACAACATGAAGGAAGAGCATATACTCTACCCTGAGAGCGATTCGCTGATAGAGGAAAGGGAGCGGAAAGAGGTTATTAAGAAGGCCCAGACCCTTTAAGGCGGAAATAGAAAAATAAGGAGACGGAACTAACCCTTTTTCCCCGGCAACGCCGTCTCCTTAAGCAGGAACACGCCGAGCTCTTTGTCCGCGCCGCCTATATGGTTTTTAAGCCACAGGACAATCCTTTTTCTCACTTTTAGAACGAGGGGCGCGCTGACGCCCTTCTTGAGTTCGGCCTTCAGGCGCGAGAGGTCTTCTATAAAATAGGTGTGTTCTTTCATGTGGGAAAGGGTGCCGGGATACTGGGAAGAACCCATGGCCTTTTCTTCGTCATGGAAATGAACCACAACGTATTCGTCAAGAAAATCAATAAGCCTCGTTACCTCTTCTTTTCCACCGCCCATTTCTATGGCGCCGACAAGCCCGCTCATCTTTTCAAATAAACTCCTGTGCTGCGCGTCAAGCCATAGGATGCCGGTTTTAAACCTTTTATCCAGTGTAACCCTCATAATGATTTAAGACGGTCCGAAAGATTTAAAATAAAAAAACTCAGCGCCGGATACGAAAAGCCGGGCGGATTATAAGCCGGTTGACAGGTATCGGAGATTGGAGATATCATTTAAAGATACCCGCAAAGATATTCGCTAAAGATACCCGGTAAAGATATCCGGGATTCCCGGGCTTTTAAAGAAGGGTTTTAGAGAGAGATATCAAAAAATACCCCTGCCGCCAAACGTCTTCCACCGGACTTTGCATTGGCGGACTTTGCGATTGGCGGCCTTTGCCATTGCGGGTCGCGCTCCGGTTCAAAAGGCCTGCGCAGAAAAACCGGCACACAGGTGACTCAGGGCAGTTTAGAGTCATGCCCGGGACTATCTATGGCACCCTTCTGAACAATGGGCAATTCTTGGAACTCTGAATCTTTTCATAACATCTACCTCCTTTCTTCTTTTATACTATTATACACCTGTTATAACCAAAAATCCACAGTGGGGCGTTACTCCCAGCCCTCTTCGCCCTCACCCTCTTTTACCCCTTCGCCCCCCTCGCCCTCTCCGCCCACTCCGCCCACTCCGGAAGAATAGCCGTGCGACTTATAAAAGACCTCCCTCAGTTTCTTCAGCTGTTTCGCGTCAAGGATCTTTTTAAACTCTTCGAGCTTTTCTATCCTGTAGAGCCGGAGCCTCGCCTTAAGCCCCTCTATCTCCTTTATCTTTCCCTTTACCTTTTCAAGATTGACCGTCTCCTCCGACATCAACTCCCTTAATTCTATCTCGGCAACGCTGGCATCGGCCCCGAGTTTTATTGTCTCCTTTTTGTAAGCAGACTTTATCCTTTCGGCCTTCTTTGTCTGGTCTTCGGTCAGGTCAAGTTTGGAAAAAATCCCTCTGAAAAAATAACCGTGCTCACGCCCCATCATTCCCGCCTTTTCTCCGTAACCTCCCATATGACCCCCATACTCACCATGGTGCCTCGCCCATGCAAAAGATGCGAGAAGAACCACTGCGAAAACCCCGATAAACAAAAATGCCGCCTTTTTCATGTCATCCCTCCTTTTTATTAATTCAATGCCTGCTTCAGGGTGAATCTTTTCCAGGCTCTCCAAAACCAATGAACCGGCTCTCAAGCCAGCCCCGCAGAACCTTCCACGGTTTCTGTTTTACCTTTGCCGCCACCCACCGGTAAAAATCCCCCGGACTTTCCTCCCCGCGGATAACATTATAGTATCTGAGCATAATCTGCGGTTCTTTTTCAACAAGCCTGTACCAGAGCCTCGGATGATTGTAGACAAGCTCAGAGAGCCTTAGAAGATAAGAAAATCCGGGATAGACCTCTTTTCTCAGCCACTCCTGGTAAGAGGTGAGGTCAACCGTCCCTTTTCCTATGGAATCGGCTATTGCGGAGGATGCGGCATTGGCCGAGGCAATCGCATAATAAATCCCCTCGCCAAGGAACGGGTCCACCACATGCCCCGCGTCTCCAACGGCCACCGCCCTCCCCCTGGTAAGTTCCGCGCCCTTTCCGTAGTAAAGAGGGATTGTCCAGCCGGCTTTATTTTCCACCCTGAGATTCTTTAAAACCCTGTGCGATGAAATAAATCCGTCAAAATATTGCCTTATCCTCCCTCCGACCCTGAGGGAATCCCCTGCGATACCTATTGAAAGCACGTCTTTTTTCGGGAATATCCAGCAGTAGCCGGATGGAACAGAGCCGAAATCTATAAAAAGCCTGCCTCTGAATCCTTCCATCCGCGATGGGTCGCAGGGGACTTCCGCCGTAATGGATACGGCGCACTCTTTTTTTTCGAGCCTGAAATACCTTCTCCCAATCCCCCCCGCGCCGTCGGCAAAGACAACAAACCTTGCCCTGGAATTCCGGTTTCCTTCGCACGCAACGGTAAAAAAAGAGCCCTCTTCCGTTACCTCTCTTACCCTGCAGTTTTCAAAGATTTTTGCCCCGGCAGTCTTTGCCCTGTCTTTAAGAAAATTATCGAATGCGTCCCTTCTTACATTGTAGCCAACGGGCCTTTCTGAGATGATGTCCAGGAACCGCGCGCTTTTAAAACTGAATGTTGCGCCGTAAACGGCCAGGTCCGAAACCTCTGACACGTCAAAATCAAGGACCTTCTGCGCCTTTGTTGACAGGCATCCTCCGCAGGATTTGTACCTTGGAAATTCCTCTTTATCGAAGGCCGCAACCCTCAGCCCCTTTTTTGCAAGATTATACGCGGAGACGCTTCCCGCGGGGCCGCACCCTATGACCGCCACGTCATAGATACCATTATCCGGCATATCCTACTCCGTCTCCTTTTCAACGCTGTATTCCATGAAATCGCCCCAGAACCCCGTCTTTACAAGCGCCTCATGCTCCCACCTCAAAATCTTCAGATGCCCTTTCTCCATCTCCAGAAGTCCCGTAAGAAGAACCTTCTCGCCGGGCTCCTTTGCCTCTTTAAGCATCCTGCCGTAGAAATCAACGGCCTTTTCTTCCACCCCCACCGCGATAAAAACGGCGTTCTGTTCTGTCTCGTTTTGTTTGAGTTTCTTAATCAGTTCATTCTCCCCGGGGAATATGGGAAGCCCCTTTTTTCCCCTTTCGCCCCTGCCCTTTATAAGCGCCTCCTTATAGCCAATCCATCCACCGCCTTTCTTGATTGAATCGGCAATGGCCGCGATTACGTCAACATGCTCAAGCTCTTCCTTTGACAGGTGCCTGAAAACGTTTTTCCCTTTTTCATCCGTAGCCACCTCTTCCGCGTGCCTGTAAAAGGCATGGCCCTTTATTTCGGTTTGATAGGCTAAAAGAAGTTTATCCGCGAGATGGGGGCTTTCTTTTTTCATACTACCTCCATGGTTATTTATTTAAAGACAACCGCCTATTTTCTGCCCTTATCCATTTTCCCCGCCTTTTCCAGGTCGCGCTTTTTCTCAAAGGCCTCGCTCCTGATTTTATCCTCGCAGGCATGGCATATAACCGCATCGGAGGGCCTGCCGCAAACAGAACAAACGTGTTTCTTCTCTTCCATCTTTTTCTCTTCTGGCTTTTTCTCTTCCGGCTTTTTATCAGCCATCGCCGCGCTCCTTATTTGAATTTAATTTTCAAGAAAATACGGCATTAAAAAGATTACCACTCTTTGCCCTGTCTTTCAACTGTCCTAACCTGTCCTAACCTGTCCTAATCAGGGGCCCTCTTTCGCGCCTCCAAAGGAAAAGCCCAGAAGACGCGGTTCTTTTACACCCTTACTCTGGATGAAAACCTTCATTACGTCGCCGATATCGCCGGGCATCACGAGTTTTTTAATGCCCTGATTAAAAGAGATTGCCTCGTAATCTTTCAGCGCCGCGCCGCCCGCCTCCTTGAGTTCCTCCAGTATTCCAAGGCCAAGAAGGAAGTTCCTCTGGGTCGTAAAACCGGCGGGCATAAGACCGGATTTAATCCCTTCGTTTTTGAGCGTTGTAAAATCAACATGGCATGTTATGTCCTGCATGCCCACCATGCGGTACGGGTCGTCGTTCATCGTATGCCTGTAATGGCAAAGAAGCGTTCCCATCATCCCCTCTCTGTAAAGTAAAGAGGCCGGCATGCCGTAATCTATGGTCATTACAAACCCCTCCTTAAGAAGCGCCCCTGCCTTGCCTATCCACTCCTTCGCGGAAAGATTCACCTCGGCCCTCTGGCCCATAAAAAGGGAAATACCGAGGTCCCGGAAATATTCTGCCAGTCCCTCTTTTGAGGGTTTATCCTCCACATCCACAAATATTGCGTTTTTATAACCGACGTAGATCTCTTTGAGGCCGTCCTCCCTTTCCACAACCCTGTGAAACGGAAGGGCATCCAGAAGTTCCTGCGAGCATATGCATCCCGTAACGGGATGGTTTAATCTTGAAATATCATCGTACCAGGCTAATCCTTTTTTGCCGGGTTTTCTTAAAAAGGGATTTTTCTCAACAAGGCATATCTTAAGGGTTTTTGAAAAACCGCCATAGAGTTCGCTTACCGTATCCGCTATCCCCTCGGTAAGATAACCCCTTCCGGCGCCGGCCTCCACAAGGTAAAACGGATCCGGCTCTCCGATGACCTGCCACATCTGGTGGATCTGCTTTGCGAGCATCCTTGAAAAAACAGGACTTACGTCAAGGTTCGTTATGTAATCGCCCTTCTTGCCCCACCTGTCCCGGGCTGACATATAGTACCCGCCGCCTTCCCGGTAAAGGGCAACATCCATAAACTCCGCAAATGTTATCGGGCCTTTTTTATTTATGCGGCCTATTATTTCATCCAGGGCTGAATTTTCCACGGGTATCGGATATTCCACGGATATATTAGATAAATTCTCACGGATATATTCCGAAAAAAAACAGTCCCTTTTTATGCCGCCTCCGTTACCTCCGTAAACGCCTCAGCCGGCGCATAACACTCCGGGCAGTACCGGGGCGGCTCCTCGCCGGTAAAGACATATCCGCACTCCGCGCATCTCCATTTTTTCATAAGGCCTCTAATCAATCTTTCTGCCGAGCACCGTTTCCCAGTTATTAGCGTGGTCTTCCTCCACGGCAAGGATTTTTTCGAGAAGCCTCCTTGTGGTAGTGTCGTCTTTTTCGCAGAGTTTTATATGCTTCCTGTAACGCGCTATCGCGTCGTTTTCCGCCTTAAGGTCGTCTTTTACCATGTCCAGAAGGGAGCCGCCCCTCTTGACCGGCACGGCCTTTTGAACAGGAACGCCCCCGAGATAGACGATCCTCTCCGCGAGCGACTCCGCGTGTTTCATCTCGTCCACGGCGGATTTCTTAAACTGCTCTATTATGGCCGGACTCTCCTTTCCAGCGGCCTCATAGTGGTGTCCCATGTACTGAAGTACTGCTCCGAGTTCGTAAGCCCTGTCAAGGTTCAACGCGTCGAGCAGTTCTTTCCTGGCTTTCTTTGCCATACCTACCTCCTTATCTTTCTGGGTTTAACTTCCGGCTGGGTTTAATTTCCAGTCTCCTTTTACGCAGTGCTTTTCCCGGCGCCTGTTAGATTATATATGTTAGATTATATACGAGAATCCCAATATTTCCACTCCTGCCATTTCTTGACAACCTATGGATCCATGCTCTACTTTAAATGTTCTTCTGTTGATTTGCAAGGGTAAAAACCCCGCGGAAAACAGAACGGCCCATATCCTCTGCCGTATTCATATTACCATATTTACAGATGAAGTGGAAAAACGTTACGGAAAAATTAATAGAATCCCACCTTGTTTCCGGCCGCATGTTCCCCGGCGGGGAGATAGGGATAAAGATTGACCATACCCTCACCCAGGACGCGACGGGAACGCTCGCCTACCTTGAGTTTGAATCCCTCGGACTTGGCTCCGTAAAGACGGAACTCTCTGTAAGTTACGTTGACCATAATCTTTTGCAGACCGACTTCAAAAATGCCGACGACCACCTCTATTTAAAGGACGCCGCGATGCGTTTCGGCATTCATTTTTCCCCGCCCGGAAACGGGGTTTCCCATCAGGTTCACATGGAGAGGTTTTCTGTTCCGGGTAAAACACTTCTGGGCTCGGATTCCCACACCTCGACCCAGGGGGGGATGGGGATGCTGGCTATAGGCGCGGGCGGGCTTGATGTGGCGCTTTCCATGGCGGGGGAGCCGTTTTTTTTCAGGATGCCGCGGGTCATGGGGGTCCGGCTCAAGGGAAAATTCAGGCCATGGGTTTCGGCGAAGGACCTGATACTTGAGATGCTCCTGCGCCACACCGTAAAAGGGGGGCTGGGGAAAATCATTGAGTACTTCGGGGAGGGGGTAAAAAATCTATCCGCGGGGGACAGGGCAACGATTGCGAACATGGGAGCGGAACTCGGCGCGACGACGTCCGTATTCCCTTCCGATGAAAGGACGCTGGAATTTTTAAAAAGGCAGGGAAGGGCCGGGGAATGGATGCCCATTTTCGCGGACAAAGGAGCAGACTACGGCGAAACCGATGAGATAGACCTCAAAAAACTCGAGCCCCTCATTGCGTGCCCCTCGTCCCCCGATAACGTTAAAAAGGTCAAGGAGGTTGAGGGGACCCCGGTGGGGCAGGCCATTGTGGGCTCTTCCGCGAATTCTTCTTTCCGGGACATTATGATGGTCTGCAATATTTTTAAAGGCAGAACAGTCCATCCCGGCGTAAGCCTTGAGATAAACCCCGGAAGCCGCCAGGTGCTTGAAAACATTGCCAGGGCAAACGGCGCGCTTACCCTTACGCACGCGGGCGCGAGGATCCACCAGTCAGGGTGCCTCGGGTGCATAGGCATAGGCCAGGCCCCCGCAACCGGCATAAACTCGGTAAGGACATTCCCGAGAAATTTTCCGGGAAGAAGCGGGACGGAAAACGACAGCGTCTATCTTTCGAGCCCCGAGACCGCCGCAGCCGCCGCGTTCTTCGGTAAAATAACCGACCCGAGAAGGCTTGGCAGGTATCCCAGGGTCGTTGAACCGGAGAAATACCTTTACAACGACTCACTGATTATAAAACCTTTAAAACCGCGGGATAGAAGCAGGGTAGAGATAAGGCGCGGCCCCAACATCGCCGCATTCCCGGATTTTACCCCCCTTCCCCCATCCTATGAGGGAGAGGTCCTTTTAAAGGTGGCAGATAACATCACCACGGACCACATACTGCCGGGAGGGGATAAGGTCATGTCTCTAAGGAGCAATATCCCTCTTATAAGCGAACACCTCTATGAGAGGGTTGACCCTGCATTTGTTGAAAGATGCGCTGAAAAAGGGGGCGGCATAATCATAGGCGGCGAAAATTACGGACAGGGCTCGTCGCGCGAACACGCGGCGGTCGCCTCAAGGTATCTCGGCGTAAGGATAAAGATAGCAAAAAGTTTCGCGAGGATTCACCGCTCAAACCTTGTAAACATGGGCATTGTCCCGCTTCTTTTCAAAAACCCTTCGGACTACGAAACCATACGGAAAGGAGACACTCTGAGTTTTCCCGAACTCAGAAAAACCATTGAAAAAGGCGCTGATAATATCACCGCGGCGCTTAAAAAAGAAGGAAGGGGGATTCCCTTAAGTCTCGATTTATCGGAAAGGGAGAGGGCCTCCATACTCGCCGGAGGGTTGCTCAAAAGCGTTATGAAAAAAAAGACGGCCCTCTGAATGCCGCAGGAGAAAGGCCTGCCTCTGAAATCAGCGCTATTCCTCGTAAGTTAAAACCCTTATTATCCCTGCCGCCTCGCCGCGGATACCGGGCGTTACGGCATCGCTTACAGATATCACATTCTTTATGTCCCCGGATGAAATAAAATCGTTTACCGCCCTGTCAAGGTCGGAAAGTTCGTGCATCACATGGAATATCCTTAATTGCGAAGTAAAAGTCTTTACCTTTATCATCTTTCCATCCCCCCTTACCTTTTTCTTATAAGATAGCAGAATTTTTGCCCCTTTCAACTTTTGAACCGGCTGCATCCCCGGAACCGGTTCCATTTTTCCCTGTTCCATCTTCCCATGTTCCATTTTTCATTGACATGTCCGGCGTTCATAACTTAAAATATCCTTTCACTCACGGCTGCAAAACTAAAACTCTTTCACGGATAAATCTTCCGTTAAAAAACGCGTGTCAGGAAAAATAACCTCAAAGCGCTTATTCCCGGTAATTATAGGCGCTTGCGCGATGGCGGGAACGCTGATACTCTGGCATGCGCTGAATGCGCGTGAGCGCTCCCTTATTGAACGGACGGTTGAATCAAGGGTGATGGACTCCTATCTGCCGGAGGTAACCCTGATTGCCGGGATTTTCATATCATTGATGCTCGCCTGGATTTACCATATCCAGGCGTCCCGGCGCCGGGAAAAAAGCGGATTGCAGATACTGTCCACCGCGGTTGAACAGAGCCCTGTCTCGGTTATGATTACGGATGTGAAAGGCAATATAGAATACGTAAATCCGCATTTTACGGCTGTAGCCGGCTACAGCCCAGAGGAGGCCGCCGGAAAAAACCCGCGTATCCTTAAATCCGGCCTGCAGGGCAGGGAATTTTACAGGGACCTCTGGACCACCATAACCTCGGGCAGGGAATGGACCGGAGAATTTCACAATAAAAAGAAAAACGGGGAACTTTATTGGGAAAAGGCAAAGATATCCCCCATAAAAAATAAAGACGGCGTCATCACCCATTTTGTCGCGCTTAAAGAAGACGTTACGGCGCTTAAACTTGCCGAAGAGGCTTTAAAGCGGCACACGGAGGAGCTTGAACGTTCAAACAGGGAACTTGAACAGTTTGCGTATGTCGCCTCGCATGACCTTCAGGAGCCTTTAAGGATAGTGGCCGGCTACGTGCAGCTGCTCTCCCGCCGCTACAAAGGAAAACTTGACGAAAAGGCCGAAGAATTCATTTCATTCGCACTGGATGCGACAAAAAGGATGCAGGCCCTCATAAGCGATTTGCTTGCCTATTCGCGGATTGGCTCAGGAGGCAGAGACTTTGGAAGTGTTGACATGGAGAAGGTTCTGGATTCTACCCTTCTGGACCTGAACCCGGCGCTGTCTGAACGCGGGGCAGAGGTTACGCGAAGCCCCCTGCCCTCCGTCAAGGGAGATGAACCGCAGCTCAGGCGGTTATTCCAGAACCTTATAGGGAATGCGGTGAAGTACTGCAATGAAATGCCGCGGATTCACGTATCGGCGGAAAAAAAGGCGGATTCATGGCTTTTCTCCGTCCGCGATAACGGCATAGGAATAGCCCCCAGGCACCATGACCGCATCTTTCAGATATTCCAGCGCCTCCATGCCAAAAACGAATACTCAGGCACAGGAATTGGACTTGCAATATGCAAGAAAGTGGTGGAAAATCATGGGGGGCGCATATGGGTGGAGTCGGAAGCGGAAAAAGGCTCGACATTTTACTTTACAATACCAACAAGGGGTGAAATCGCGTGAACGGACAGACAAAGGGAAAACCTATAGAAATACTCATGGTGGAAGACAACCCGGCCGATGTGCGCCTTACACGGGAGGCGTTCAGGGACGCTTCGGTTCTGAACAACATGAACGTTACAGTTGACGGAGAGGACGCGATGTCATTTTTAAAGCGCGAGGGCAGATATAAAGACTCGCCGCGCCCGGACCTCATTCTTTTGGACCTCAATCTTCCAAAAAAAGACGGAAGAGAGGTGCTGGAGGAAATAAAAGAGGACCAGGATTTAAGACGCATACCGGTTGTGGTGCTTACAACGTCGGATGATGAAAAAGACGTTTCCAGGGCTTACAACCTTCACGCAAACGCCTACATAAAAAAGCCGGTTGACCTGGATCAGTTCATCAGGATAGTGGCGGTTGTAGAGGATTTCTGGCTCTCCGTGGTCAAGCTGCCCCAACAGTAAGAAAAAAAGATATGAGCGAAGACAGAATCAGGATACTTTTGGTTGAGGATAACCCCGCGGACGCGAGACTTCTGAAAGAAATGCTCGGGGACGCCGGGGCGGCGTTTGACCTTACAAATGCGGAGCGCCTTACGGAAGCGCTTCGGCGTTTGAACGGGGAGGCCTTTGACTGCATACTTCTGGACCTTATGCTCCCGGACAGCCGCGGGCTTGAAACATTTTTCCGGGTGTACGCGCGGGCATCCCATGTGCCCATAGTTGTGCTGTCGGGCCTCAGCGATGAAAACCTCGCCGCAACCGCCGTAAGGGAAGGGGCGCAGGATTATCTTGTAAAGGGCCATGTTGACGGCGGCCTTCTTTTGCGCTCCGTGCGCTATGCAATCGAAAGGCGCAGACAGAAGACGGAGAAACTTTCTCAAAAGGAGCGTCCGGACCGGCAAGGCGGCGAACCCAATTACCTTAAAACAATCGGCGCGAGCCAAAAATTCAAAGAGGTCATGGATGTCTCTTTGACGGTTGCCGGGACATCAACGACCTCGGCATTGATACAGGGAGAGACAGGGACCGGCAAGGGGCTTGTGGCAAACATCATCCACTTTTTCAGCGGCAGAAAAGACTTCCCCTTTATCAAACTCAACTGCAGCTCCGTGCCCGATGCCCTGCTTGAAACGGAAATGTTCGGGTATGAAAAAGGCGCGTTCACCGATGCGAAACAGACCAAAAAAGGCCTCTTTGAAATCGCGGACGGAGGAACGGTATTCCTCGATGAAATAGGAGACATGGACATAAGGCTCCAGCCCAAGCTTCTTCATTTTCTTGAAAACCGGACATTCAGAAGGGTCGGAGGGGTTCGCGACATAAAGGTGGATGTCAGGATTATCGCCGCCACGAATAAAGACCTTGATACCATGGTCAGGGAAAAAAGATTCAGGGAAGACCTTTACTACAGGCTTAAGGTAATGGTCATAAATATTCCTTCCCTGAGGGAAAGAAAAGAGGATATAATGCCGCTCGCGGAACACTTTATGGAGGAAAACGAAAAAAACCTGAAAAAGGGCGTAAAAGGACTGTCGGCCGAAGCCAAAGACCTACTTTTGGAATATCCGTGGCCCGGAAATGTCCGGGAGCTTAAAAATGTAATCGAAAGGGCAATGATACTGGCAAACTCCGGCATGATACAGCCGGATAATCTCCCTCAGGAACTTCTTGAAGGGGCCGGTTCTTTTTATATTCAAACAAAGGCTTCCCCTGATAATATGACGCTTGAAGAGATAGAAAGGACTCATATACTCAATGTCTTTGAAAAGGTTAAGGGCAACAAAACCCATGCCTCAAAAATACTCGGCATATCCCGCCTTACGCTGAGGGAAAAATTGAGAAAATACGGGATAGAGCCACAGCCTGGTTAAAACCACAAGCAACTGGTAACAATCTTATCACCTCGTCTGGTAACAATCTTATCAGTATCTCACCTCATGACAATCAATATTTGCACAACTATTTGATTTATATCAATAATTTATTTTGGCACGGCTATTGCAATTAGTAATCCTGCATTGTATTGGATAGGCGTGGATAAAGACACTTAAACAAAGGGAGGGATATATGCAAAGATGCGCAGAAGTTACCGGAATGAAATCCAGCACCTATTTCAAAACAAAGACACGGAAAAGAATGCCGGAGAAATCCGGCGCCGTCCATGAAGAAATATCAGAAAATCCTTTCAGGCCGCCGGATATTAAAACGGCATTTAAGCCGGCATATGAAGAAACCGGGGAATCATCGGGGAAAAACATAAAAAAAGGAGAACATCTTCCAACGGGCAATTCCCTGAACATTTATTTTGCCGGCATAAGAAAGCGCCCTCTTTTAACCCGGGAAGAAGAAAAGATGCTTTCAAAAAAGATTGCCCGGGGAAACACGGAGGCGCGCAAAACCATGATAGAGGCGAATCTGCGCCTTGTAATAAACATTGCAAAGCGTTACACGGGAAGGGGCGTCCTTATGGAAGACCTTATAGAGGAAGGCAATATCGGGCTTATAAAAGCCTCCGAGCGGTTCAGGGGGGAAAGGGGGTGCAAGTTTTCAACATACGCCACCTACTGGATAGAGCAGGCGGTAGAGAGGGCCGTAATCAACCAGTCCGATGTGGTGAGGCTTCCGATACATGTAACGCATGATATCTCAAGGCTTGCAAGGATAACAGGCGAGCTTAAAAGAACCCTTAAAAGGGACCCCCGCACGGAAGAACTGGCGCACGCAATGGGGGTTTCCGGGCGCTATG
>Ga0209619_10002525_pt1 | contig 13280 bp, 13 predicted proteins | sample Rifsed16ft3_FD_184011 | JGI IMG/M metagenome (GOLD analysis project Ga0209619, IMG submission 184011) | Soil microbial communities from Rifle, Colorado, USA - sediment 16ft 3 (version 2) | ecosystem: Environmental > Terrestrial > Deep subsurface > Rock core/Sediment | place: Rifle, Colorado... | reverse complement strand
CAAAGCGAAGCCGGCAGCTCAATCAGGGGACAGCGCCCACTATCCAGTCCAAAGGGTATAAGCCGACCTATATCGCCCTGGAGGAGATGGCGGCGGGCAAGGTTGAGTACACCGCGACCCCGCTTGAAGAAGTGGTCAAAACGGGGGTCTTCGCAGAGGCGGTCAAGCCCACCTGGTTCAGGGAAATCGCCCCCGAGGCGGTCACGGCCGAGGAAGGGACGGAAGAGGAAGAAGAGCAGGAAGCTGAGGAGGCGGCTCCTGCTGAGGCGGAAGAGGAGGTGGCGGAGGTCGTCCCGCCGGAGGTTGAAGGGGAGTTCGTCGATCTCGACCAGATAGAGAAGGCGGCCGAAGAAGAGGAAGAAGGATAGGGGAATCGCATCGCGGCGGAATGAGTGATGATGATCAGCGGGGTCATCCTGGCGGGGGGACAGTCCACCCGGATGGGCCGCAACAAGGCGGTCCTCGAGATCGGGGGGAAACGCCTCATCGACCGATTGGCCCATGGACTTCAGGGAATTTTCCCAGAGGTCATCATCGTGGCGAATACCCCGGGCCTGTACGATGACGTCGGTGTGCGGGTCGTCCCGGACCTCATCCCCGATAAGGGGTCCCTGGGCGGCATCTACACCGCCACGGCGACCGCCAGGCACCCGTGGGCCTTTGTGATGGCATGCGATATGCCGTTCTTCAACCCGGGCCTGATCCGGCATCTCGCGACCCTGACCCACGGCTGGGATGCGGTCGTCCCGTACACCGGCGATTGGGAGCCCCTCTTTGCCCTGTACGCCAAGACGTGTCTTCCCGAGATGGAGCGCCTGATCCGCGCCGGCGATTTAAAGATCGCGCGGTTCTTTCCCTCCGTCAGGGTCCGGCGGGTGGGCCCGGACGAGCTCGGGCCGCACGATCCGCAAGGGCTCAGCCTCTTTAATATGAATACCCCAGAGGAGTTCGCCCGGGCCGAGGAGTGGTGGCGGCAGCTCACAGCGACGGCGTAGCATGCTCATCCTCGCTGCCAGATACCTCCTCCCGGTGAGCCACCCCCCGATCCGCGACGGGGCCCTCCTCATTGAAGGGGCCCGCATCCGCGCCGTCGGGCCGCGGGTGAGTCTCCGCAGGCAGTATCCCGGGTCGGCGGTGCGCGATCTGGGGGAGGCGATCCTCCTCCCCGGCCTCGTCAACGTCCACACCCATCTCGAACTGAGTGCCCTTCGTGGAGATGTCCCTCCGGGTCATTCCTTCGTCGACTGGGTCTTGAATCTGCTCCAGCGGAAGCGCGGCCTCTCCTGGGAAGCGTGTGCGACCGCTGCGGAGGCAGGGGCCGCCGAGCTCATCCGGTCCGGCACCACCTGTGTCGGCGAGGTGACCGCGACGGGGGCAAGCCTTGCCGGATTGGGCAAGAGCGGCCTCCGGGCAGTGGTCTACCGCGAGGTGATCGGCCTGGACGATGCCGGCGCCGAGCAGATTGCCGAGACCCCCTTCGCGCATCTGGCGGCGATGCGGGAGGAGGTCCGGGGGAGTCCGCTCGAGGTCGGCATCTCTCCCCATGCGGCCTACAGCGTCTCGCCCGGGCTCTTCCGCCTGTGTCGTGATCTTCAGCAACGGTTGGGACTCAAGGCGGCGATCCACATGGCCGAGAGCTCAGCCGAGATCGAGTATCTTCGATCGGGGACGGGCGAGATCCGGACCCGCCTCCTGCCGGGGACGGGCTGGGGTGACGTTCCGCCGCCGATTCTCGGGGCGACGCCGGTCCAGTATCTGCACCACCTGGGGTTCTTAGATCCGCAGTGCCTTGTGATCCACGCCGTCCACCTCACAGAGGCCGATCTCGAGATTTTGGCCCAGACCCGGGGCGCCGTTGCACATTGCCCCCGGTCCAACGCGTATCTCGACGTGGGCAGAGCGCCGCTGAAGGCGCTCCGGGATCTCGGGATCACCGTGGGCCTCGGCACCGATTCGCTGGCGAGCGCCGAAAGCCTCAGCCTCTGGGACGAGATCCGTTTTGCCCATCAGGCGCATGGCGGTCTGCTCTCCCCCGCAGAGTGGATCCGGATGGCGACCACGGGGGGCGCCCGGGCCCTGGGTCTTGACCGCGAGATCGGGACCTTGGAGCCGGGGAAACGGGCCGATCTGACCGCCCTCGCCCTGGACGGACCGGAGGCTGACCTGTATGAGTTTCTGCTGCACGAGGCGAGTGCAGCCAAGGTCTTGCTCACCACGGTGGACGGGAGACCGCGGTACGAGAGGGAGCCGTTGTGAGACGACCCCGGGTCGGCAAGGTCCGCTATATCAACTGCGAGCCGGTCTATTCTGGGATCGAAGAGGGGGCCGTGGAGGCCGGCTGTGATCTGATCGAGGGGAGTCCGGCGGAGCTGAACCGCATGCTCGCGCGGGGTGACCTGGATGTCTCGGTGATCTCTTCGTTAGCCTATGCGCAGGCTCCAGCGGACTTCCGGCTCCTTGCGGACCTAGCGATCGCGTGTGACGGCGCGGTGGGGAGCGTGCTCTGCGTGAGCCGACTGCCGCTTCAAAACTTGGATGGCGAACGCATCCTCGTCACCCCGGAATCCCTTACCTCGGTCTATCTGCTCCGGCTCCTACTCCAGCGAAGCTACGGTGTCCGCCCGGTCTACCTTCGGGCGGAGGTCCCCGAGGAGTTTCCGGCGGAGGTCGCCGCGGGTCTGTACATCGGGGATCCGGCGCTGCGGGCGGGACATGCGCGCCGATACCCTCATCAATTCGACCTGGGGCAGGGGTGGAAAGAGCTCACCGGCCTCCCATTCGTTTTTGCCCTCTGGGCGGTCCGGGAGGAGTTTTACCGGGCGAATCCCGAACGCACACGGCAACTGCATCGCGCGCTGCTCGCGTCGAAGGTGTATAGTCTGGGCCGGGCCGAGGCCCTCAGTGCCGCAGTCCATGGCCGGGTCGGCATCAGTGAGGAGGCCTGCCTGAACTATTTTCGCAAGCAGCTCTCCTTTGACCTCACGCCGAGGCACCTGGAGGGGTTCGAACAGTTCCTCCAGAGCCCGGAACTCGATGGGCTCGTCAGCCGTCCGGTTCCCTGGCGGTTTGCGTAGATGGGATGATAATCTCCGTGAGGCGGTCCGGCGGATCGAGGCATATAGATCTCCTCATCTTCGACCTGGACGGCACGTTGGCCGATACGCGGGCCGACCTCACTGCGGCAGTCAACCACACCCTGGAGAAGCTGGCACTTCCCCCCCTCTCCATGGAGCAGGTCTGCCGGTACGTCGGCGATGGCCTGGAGACTCTCCTGAGCCGGGCGCTGGGACTACAGCACGGTGACCTTGTGGACAATGCGGTGCGGCTCTTTCGAGACTATTATGGACTGCACCTGCTCGATCGGACCCGCCTCTATCCCGGAGTCCGGGAGACCCTCGAGCATTTCCGCGGGAAGCGAAAGGCCATCGTGACCAACAAGCCGCTCGCCTTCAGCGAGCGCATCCTCGCAGGTCTCGAGATCGAGAGCCACTTCGAGGTCATCCTGGGCGGGGACAGTACAGTTCAGCGCAAGCCGCATCCGGAGCCTGCTCTGAAGGTCCTGACCCTCACCGGAGTTGATCCGCAGCTGGCGGCCATGGTCGGGGACAGCCCCGCTGATATCGAGATGGCAAGACAGGCTGGGCTTTATAGCGTCGGCGTGACGTACGGCCTGCGGTCCGCCGAGGAGGTTCGGGCGGCGGGACCTGATCTGCTGCTCGAGAGTCTGCCCGAGCTGCGGCACCATCTGCGCTGACGACGACCGGTCGCGGTTCAGGGTTCAGAGTTCACGGTTCATGGACTTCGCGCCGAACCTCGAACCGTAAACCATGAACTGTTGACTATTAACTCTTAACTATCCGGCCTAAGCACTCGACTCTCAACCGTGAACCCTGAACTATGAACGATGAACGATCTCAGATCTTGGAAAGACTCCAGGCGCAGGCTGACGAGCTGTTGGGGCAGACACCGACCCTCTTCGCCTACGGCATCGCCGATCCTGGTGAGTTTCCCGCCCTCAGGGATGTGCACTTGGCCGCCTATATGGAGCCCGGCCTTCCACCCGAGAGCTACTTTCACGTAGAGATTCGACTGGAGACGTTACTGGAAGAGGCGCTGGCGGTCCCTGCAGCCGGGGCGCGGATCCTGAACGGGGCACCCCTGACATTTCAGGGTGCCGTCCTGACGGCGGGCCGGGCCATTTACAGCCGCGACGAAGGGTCGCGAATCGCCTTTGAAGAGAGGGTACGGAGGGAGTATTTCGACCTCAAGGAGATGCTGGCACTGCACGGCCAGCCGATGCGGGAAGAGGCGGTGACGGTCCGGACTGAGGAGATCGCAAGCAGGCTCCACGCCCTAGAAGGCTACCTCGCCCGCATCCGGGCCCTCGGGGATCTTTCGTCTCCCGACCCGATCAAGGAAGTGGCGGGCCGCTACGCCCTGCAATCCGCCATCACTTCGTGCCTCGCGGTCTGTCTCCATCTTGCCTCCGCGTTGAAGCTTCGCCCTCCCCGGGACTTCATCGATATTCCCGAGGTCCTGGCGGAGATCGGTCTGTTAGAGGGAGATGTGGCTCGGGAACTGGCCCGCCTGATCGGGATTCGCAATCAGCTCGTCCACGATCCTGCCGAGGGAGATCCCACGCTTTTCGAGGGGCTGCCCGGTCATCTGGCGAGTCTGGATCGTTTTGCCCACGCCGTCCGGGAGCGTCTCCAGAAGTAACCCCAGGACGTACCAATTTCCGTAATTCGCCTCTCGGGTTCTCTCATCCCCTTCTGTGGCGGCACCAGGCGTACAGCGCGTCGTACAGGGGGAATTCGAGCCGCAGCTTCTCGTGATCATCCGGGCAAGAGAGATAGAACCCTTCGGCGATCGCCTTGAGTCCGGCGGCCTGCGGGACAATGTGTACGTCGGCTTCGATGTCGGCCCCGTGGACAATCTTGGCCAGCTCTCGGAGGGCGGGATCATCAAGCCGGTACTCCTCGATGAGGACTTCAAAGCTGCACTTGTTCCCTCGATGGGTGTAATCGGCCCCCGGCGTGTCAAATGATCTCCCTCCCCCCGTACGGGCGATCTCCAATACCTGCTCCTTCGGGACGAAGAGGAACTCTGCGTCCGGATCGATAAACTTCTTGATGAGCCACGGACAGGCCACTCGGTCAGTCTTTGCTCCCTCTCGCGTTACCCACTTCACAATTGCTCCCCTCCTCTTCGGGTCTGCCCCATTTCTCCCGTCCCGCCCGGTCGATGCCTGTCCTAGTCTCCCGAGTCTTATGGCGCAATCAAATGCGTTCTCCTTCGGGGTGTCAAGGCCTTTCCCAGGGGCTGGTGGCCCGCTCGGGAGAAGGGGCCGAAGGGCGAGGCGTCAGCATCATGGCAGCTGCGCAGACTTCGCGAGGGAAGGTGGGTCCTCGGCGTTGAGGAGGGTTGAAGGAATTCGCTTGTCGGGATCGGCCATTTCTTGATAGCTTTCATGTCTCCGCGGGGCGGACAGGCCAGTGCGATACCCGAGGAGATGGCGAGGAGCCTTGAATCCTCGACGGCTCTAGGACAGTCTAGCGCTTGGGGGACCGAGAGTCGTGGTACCACAGCAATGGGAATCCAAGCTTCATTTTGGCCCCGCTTCGGGGGACAATGGCCCCTTCCCTCACCTGGCCGAGGACGTCCGAAGGGGCCTGACCCGGATCCCCAAGGAGCTGCCGCCGAAGTACTTCTATGACGCGCGAGGCTCAGCGCTGTTCGAGCAGATCTGCGAGCTGCCTGAGTACTACCTGACCCGCACAGAGCGCGCCTTACTCATCCAGATCGCCGGTGAAGTCGTTGCGTCCGTTCGGCCCGCCACCCTGGTTGAGTTCGGTTCGGGAAGCTGCCGCAAGACCCGCATCCTGCTCGACGCGATGGCGCGCCGTGAACTCCTGGATTGTTACGTCCCGATCGACCTGAACGAAGATCTGCTCCGGCAGACGACGCAGACGCTCAACGAGGAATACCCCGGCTTGCGCGTCCAGGGGGTGATCGGTGACTTCGAACAACCGGTGGAGATCCTCCCGACCGGGGAACCCAGGCTGGTCGCTTTCCTGGGCAGCACCATCGGGAACCTCACCCACGATGGGGCCATCGGCTTTCTCCGCAATGTGGCTCGCCTGCTCGCTCCGGAGGATCGATTCCTGCTCGGCACGGACCTCGTCAAGGACGTGAGGGTTCTGGAGCGGGCGTACAATGATGCCGCCGGCGTCACCGCCGCCTTCAATCGGAACATTCTTTCCGTGATCAACGAGCACTTGGACGGCCATTTCGAGCCGAATCGCTTCGAGCATCTCGCCTTTTACAACAAAGAAGACTCGCGGATCGAAATGCATCTGGTCGCTCGTCAGTCACATCAGGTTTCCATCGATGCCATCGGACTCACGGTGGAGTTTGCGAGGGGTGAATCGATCCGGACGGAGATCAGCTGCAAATATACCCGGGCGATGGTTGAGGGGATGCTCGCAGAGGCCGGCCTTCGCTTGCTCCGATGGGATACGGACAAGGATCGCCTGTTTGCCCTTTCGCTTTCCACCCTCCTGCATTAAAATCATCGTCTCACGGTGCCTGTGGTCGTTTCGGTCTGCCCTCTCACAGAAATCACCCTGTGTCGGGGTGTTCAAGCGGTCCGAGACGTGGGGATGTGCATGAGGGGACGCTCCGAGATCACTGCCGCCGAGCTGGCTAAAATCTTGATCGATGCGCGTGCACGGACCCTCGCGCTGGTCTCGGATCTCACCGACGAGCAGTTGATGGGGCCTCGCCTGCCGACCGTGAACCCTTTGCTCTGGGAGATCGGGCACGTGTCCTGGTTCCAGGAGAAGTGGGTCTTGCGGCATCGCGGCAAGGAAAAACCCATTCGTGGGGATGGTGATGCGCTCTATGACTCGGGCCGTGTGCCCCATGACAGCCGGTGGGACCTGCCCCTTCCGTCAAGAAACGAAACCTTGGCGTACATGCAGCAGGTGATGAACCGGATCATCGAGCGGCTCGGTGCGATCGAGCTGGACCGGGAGGAGATGTACTTCCATTACCTGGCCGTCTTCCATGAAGACATGCACGATGAGGCGTTCACATATACGAGGCAGACCCTGGGGTACCCACGCCCCCCCCTCACCGCCCTTCCCGAAGGGGCCCGTGATGGCCAGACCAGCGGCGGGCCGCTTTCGGGCGATGTGGAGATTCCCGGAGGGACGTTTCTCCTCGGGGCGACACCGGATATCCCCTTTGTCTTCGACAATGAAAAATGGGCCCATCCCGCCGTGATCCGGCCCTTTCGCATCGCGCGCGCGCCGGTCACCAACCTTGAATTCGCGGCCTTTGTGGAGGACAAAGGATATCTTAGGCGGGAGTGCTGGAATGATGAGGGGTGGTCGTGGCGCGAACAGGCCAGGGCCGAGCATCCGCTGTACTGGCATCGCGAGGCCGGGGGGCGTTGGTATCGTCGGCGCTATGACGAACTCGCTCCGCTGGAGGAACATCACCCCGTCATTCACGTCAACTGGTACGAGGCCGAGGCCTACTGTCGTTGGGCGGGCCGGCGACTGCCGACCGAGGCCGAGTGGGAAGTGGCGGCCAGCGGCGAGCCATCGCCCGATCGCCGGACAGTCGCGGGACGCAAGCGGACCTTCCCGTGGGGCGAAGACCCGCCGTCGCCCGCAGTGGCCAACCTGGACGCCCACACCGGGGGGTGTATCGATGTCGGCGCCCTGGCCGCTGGCGAGAGCGCCTTTGGGTGTCGCCAGATGGTCGGCAACGTGTGGGAGTGGACGAACACCACCTTCGGACCCTACCCCGGCTTCGTGCCCGACCCCTACAAGGAGTATTCAGAGCCGTGGTTCGGAACGCGCAGGGTGCTGCGCGGGGGATGTTGGGCGACCCGCTCACGCCTCATCCGCAATACCTGGCGGAATTTCTATACACCCGACCGCCGTGACGTCCTGGCGGGCTTTCGCACCTGCGCACCCTGAGGAGTTCGCCAGAGGCAGTCAGACAACGTTCGCACTTCTCGTTACTGGATGACACAGATCGCGCTCGAAAAGGTCAGCAGGGTCTACGGCGACGAGAAGGCCCTTCAGGATATCGATCTCACCTTCACGGACGACGTGACCACCGCGGTCGTCGGCCCGAGCGGTAGCGGGAAATCGACGCTGCTGCAAGTAATCAACGGGCTGGTCAGGCCGAGCCACGGCACGGTGTTCGTTTTCGGGGAGCCCATCGACTATGCGCGCCTGCCCGAACTTCGATTGCGGATCGGGTATGCGGTCCAGGGGACAGGGCTTTTTCCCCATCTCACGGTTGAGGAAAACATCACACTCCTCGCGCGCCTGGTTAAATGGGACGCGGAGCAGGTCAAGGCCCGGACCGAGGAACTGATGCGGCTCGTAAATCTGCCGCTCTCCTTCGCCCGGCGCTACCCGCACGAGCTGAGCGGAGGGCAGCAGCAGCGGGTGGGACTCTGTCGCGCCATGGTTTTGAATCCCCGGATCTTTCTCCTCGATGAGCCCTTCGGAGCCCTGGACCCTATCACGCGCAACGAAATCCAGCGGGAGTTTCTGCATCTGCAACAGATGGAGGCACGCACCATCGTGCTCGTCACCCACGACCTTCGAGAGGCACTGAAGCTGGCACAGCGTCTCGTCGTCCTGGACCGGGGGAGCCTGGTGCAACACGGCACCCGCAAGGAGATCCTGGAGGATCCGGCCAACGGATTTGTTCGGAGTTTCTTTCAGTCCCAGCTCGAGCAGTGACGCCGAGGGGTCAAGATGCGCACCGCGGTCATCTCGCTGGTCACATTGCTCTCCCTGCTTCTAGGGCCCGATACCGCAGGAGGGCAGACGGTCGTGGTGGGTTCCAAGCATTTCAACGAGGGGTACATCTTGGCCGAGATCAGCGCGCAACTCCTCGAGGATCGAGGGTTCCGGGTCGAGCGAAAGTTCGGTCTGGGGGGAACGCTGGTCTGTTTCGAGGCGCTCAAGAATGGCGAGATCGACCTCTACCCAGAATATTCCGGGACACTCGAACAGGCGATCCTCAAGTTGCCCCATCGGGTCTCGCACAGGGAACTCCGGGAGATCCTCAGGCGCCGGTTTGACCTGGACCTGCTGGAGTCCTTCGGATTCAGCAACACCTATGCGATCGCGGTCAGCAGAGGCCTCGCCCGGGAGCGGGGGTTGAAGACGATCAGCGACCTGGCCAAACTTCCGAACCTCCGTGTCGGCTTCAGCCATGAATTTCTCAATCGCCAGGATGGTTGGCCCGGGCTGGCGCGGACGTACGGACTCCCCGCGCGGCCCGTGGGGATCGAACACGGGCTGGCCTATCACGCGATCCGGGAAAAGAGGCTCGACGTCACGGATGTCTACTCCACGGATGGCGACATCAAGAAGTTCGATCTCGTCCTCTTGGAGGATGACCGACGCTACTTTCCTGAATACCTGGCTGCACTCCTGGTCCGGAGTGGACTGGATGAGCAGATCAAGCGCATCCTCGGCGAACTGGCAGGCACCATCACCGCGGCTGAGATGCAAGGGCTCAATGGGCAGGTCCTCCTCGAGCGCAAGAGCTTTGCCGAAGTCGCCCAGCAATTCTTGCGCGAGGAAGGTCTGCTCCGAAGTCAAGGAACGGCCCTTTTAGGGAGCAGATGGGGGACCCTGCTTTTTCGGGCGGCGACCCATATCGAGCTTACGCTGATCGCCCTCGTCGCGGGTATGGCGGTGGCGATCCCCGGCGGCATAATGATCTACCGACTCCGTGCCATCTCGAAGCCGGTCGTTTACCTCGCCGGATTGCTACAGACCATCCCCTCCATCGCCCTGCTCGCGTTCATGATTCCCTTTTTCGGCATCGGGGCGACACCGGCCATCGTGGCCCTGTTTCTCTACGCCCTGCTCCCGATCCTGCGAAACACCGCCGCGGCGCTCTTTTCGATAGATCCGGTCCTGAAAAGAGTCTCGGTTGGGATGGGGCTTACCGCATGGCAGCGTCTGCGGTACGTCGAACTACCCTTGGCCGCCCCCACAATCCTGGCCGGCATCAAGACCGCCGCTGTCATCAACATCGGCACGGCCACGTTGGCTGCCTTCATCGGCGCAGGGGGGCTGGGCGAGCCGATCGTGACCGGGCTGGCGCTGAACGATACCGCCCTGATTCTTGAGGGGGCGGTTCCGGCCGCCCTGCTGGCGGTCGTGACCGAATGGGGTTTCGAGGGGCTGGAGAAGCTGTTGATCCCCAAACACCTGCTGCAAAAGCCCGCTGAATAGAGATCTGGCGCGGTGGCGTTTCTTGTTCGCCTCAGACGTCTCTGCCAGGCCGAGCTGTGTCGCTGTACAATGAATGCCAGTGGGCTATCAAGCGTTGCCCGCGTTATGAAGCAAAAGGCCGGCTCAATTAGGCGCAAGGTCATGATTTGCAGGGCTAATTGTTGTGCCGGGCCTTATGGCACACTCCTTGCTAGGCTCCGTAGTGGTTGTCCTCACTTCATCACGTCTAGGCAAAGAACTGGAAGGGGAAGATGCTGAGGGAAAGTGCATTTCTGAGACGGCTGCGCAAAGAGCTCCCGGTGTGGCTTCAGCAGGGCTGGGTCACCCCGGGGAGTGTACAGAAGATCCTCGACCATGTCGCCGCTCAGCGCGGCACCGGCGTTCGATATCTCCCCCTGGCGTTTTCGATTCTCGGGGTCCTGTTGCTGGGTGCCGGCGTCATCACCTTTTTTGCCGCTAACTGGAGCATCATGCCCAAGGTCGCCAAGCTCACCCTTCTCTTCGGCAGCATGTGGCTGGCCTATGCGGGGGCGGGCTATGCGCTGAGATACCGGGAAGCCCCGCAGCTCGGCGAGGCGCTGCTCTTGCTGGGCGTGATTCTCTTTGGGTCCAACATCATGCTGATCGGCCAGATCTACCACATTGACGCCCACTATCCGAACGGGGTTCTGCTGTGGGCCCTGGGCGGGATGGTGACGGCCTATCTCATGTACTCTCAGTCCGCCATGGTCGCGGCGATCGCGCTCGCGACGCTCTGGACCGGCATGGAGTCCTTTGGATTCGACCGGAGTTTCCATTGGCCTTTCCTGATCCTATGGGCCTCTTGCCTTCCCGCCATCCATAAGAAGAGATGGATGCCCGCCTCACACGTGGCCATGATCGGCCTCCTACTCTGGAGCTGGTTTGCCTTTCAGCACATTACCTGGAAGTCGCAGGACTGGGGGGGCGGCGTGCCGCTGTATCTGATGCAGATTTACTTTCTAGCCTATCTGGGGATTTTTGTCTTGGGGCTGGTAATGGCGACGTACGGCCACCTCAGCCCTTTCTCCGGTGTGGTCCAACGCTACTCGGCCTTCGCGTCCCTGGCGAGTCTTTACGCCCTGACCTTCCCGCATCTTCACCGCGGCGTCGAGTGGTCGGGGGCAGGAAGCCGTCTCCGCGTGGCCGCCCAAGGTTCCTGGGTCATGGTGACCCTGACTGCCCTGGCTGCGGTGATCGCCTTTGCCTTATGGCACCGGGTCCGGACCTCCGGGGTGGACCGGCCGATTTACCTCAAGTGGGGAGATGGCTTGCTCGGCCTGACGATCGCCCTCGTCCTGGCCAATCTCTTTCTGACCGGAACGCATGGCGGGCCCGTTGCCATTGCATTCAATCTCCTCTTCCTTGCAGGGCTCGTGTGGCTCATCTTTGCGGGAATGCACGGCAATGACCGGGCCTTGGTCAATATGGCCTTTCTCTTTTTCGGCGTGGGGCTGCTGAGCCGCTATTTTGACACGTTCTGGACTCTACTGAATCGCTCGTACTTCTTCATGGGCGGCGGTCTCCTCTTGATCGGCGGTGGGTACCTCCTCGAGAAACAACGACGTAAGCTCACCGGCCGCATCGCCGCGGCGCAGGCTGAAGGGAGACACCCATGAGGACGACGCTCCGCCTCGCTATCCTCATTACGCTGCAAACGCTCGTCCTGGGGGCGATGATCGCCATGAAGCAGTGGACCTTGAGCACTGGCACCCCCATTGTGCTCGAGACCCAGCCGATCGATCCCCGCTCCCTCTTCCAGGGAGACTATGTGCGTCTGAATTACACAATCAGCACCCTGGGCGTGGCCGATCTTCCCGCGGACCGTCCATTCAAGAAGCACGGGCGGATCTACGTCCTCTTGCGGAGAGGAGATCCCTATTGGGAGCCGATCTCGATCCATCACGAACGACCCGCGTCACCGCCAGACCACGTCGTCCTGAAGGGCACGGTGGTCGGCATGGGGAACAGGCGGTGGAACCCGGACTTACGGTCGTGGGAAGCGACCGAGCACTTGATGGTGCGGTACGGCATCGAGAATTACTTTGTCCCGGAGGGTGAGGGACGAGATGTGGAGCGCCCGACGCCGCATGAAAAGATTTCCATCCGTGTGGCGGTGGATCGCTTTGGCAATGCCGGCATCAAGGCCGTGTTGGTCAACGGCCGGCCGCGGTACACCGAGACCCTCTTCTGATCCCCCCACCCCTTCCTTGGCAGTTTCGACGACCTCCCGCTTGGGCCGGGCGTTCCCGTGGTGTAGAATAGTGCGGTTATGCGGTGGCTGGTGGACGGGTACAACGTGATCCGGTGCGACCCGGGCCTGGCGGCTCACGAGGGCGAGAGCCTCGAAGCGGGACGCGATGCGCTCTGTCGCCTTCTGGCAGACGCCGCCCGCACCTCCGGTGACCAGTTCACGATCGTGTTTGACGGGGCGCGAGGCGGCGGTGTGACCTTTGCAGGCAGGGGCGTGCGCATTCTCTTCTCGCGGGCGCCGGAGCGGGCCGATCACGTCCTCGCCCGGCTGGCCGGTGCAGGAGTCGCCGTAGTCTCTAATGACCGCGAGGTTCGGCAGGCGGTTGATCGAGCGGGGGCCATCGCCATTACCGCTGATAAATTTCTCGGCCGTATCCTGGCAGCTCCCAACCCCCATAAAGGCGAGGAGGAGGACGATGTCCTTCCGGGGCCGAAAAGAGGCAATCCGCGGAGGCTCTCTAAGAAGGCCCGAGCGGCAGAGAGAGCCCTCAAGCGGATCGGCCGCACCACCAAATGATTCCCCTAAACAACGTCGCCTAGAGTGAAACCCCTATCGTCCCGAGAGGTTTGCCCTCGACAGGTGGATCCCGGGCCCGAGCAGGAGGTTGAAAGCTCTACCTTAGGGCAGGGACGGTGTCGTCGATTTCGAAGCCGTGGGCCTCGATCATGCGGTGGGTGTCGGCGGCGGTCTGGCCCGGAGTGGTGAGGTAGCCGTTCACGAAGAGG
>Ga0209619_10002520_pt1 | contig 13287 bp, 13 predicted proteins | sample Rifsed16ft3_FD_184011 | JGI IMG/M metagenome (GOLD analysis project Ga0209619, IMG submission 184011) | Soil microbial communities from Rifle, Colorado, USA - sediment 16ft 3 (version 2) | ecosystem: Environmental > Terrestrial > Deep subsurface > Rock core/Sediment | place: Rifle, Colorado... | reverse complement strand
GGAGCCGGCGGCGCCGCCGGAGGCGACCGGCGATGACCGGCGGGCCGGTGACGGCGACGAGGAGATCGACAGGTTCTCCCTGGAGAGAGAGTTCGGGCAGCTGCTTCAGGACGGTGAGGACGGTGCCGATGGTTAGCCGACCCGGGACCGAAGGGTGTAGCTCCATATGGTGACAGCGCAGCGGAAGCCTAAGCAGCTCGGGCAGATCCTGCTCGAACAGGGATTGATCGACAATGAGCAGCTGGAGCGCGCCCTCGAGGAGCATCGCAACACTCCCAAGTCGCTCGGCCGCGTGCTGATCGACCTCGGATACATCCGCGAGCGCGACCTGGTTAGGGCGCTGGCGGAGCAGGTGGGTCTGGAGTTCGTCGACCTCACCGAGTACCGGATCGACGCCGCCGCGGCCGCACTGCTGCCCGAGGCCCTGTCGCGGCGTTACCGCGCGATACCGATCGGCGAGGAGGACGGCAAGCTCCTCGTGGCGATGTCGGACCCGGCCAACGTCTACGCGCTGGACGACATCCGCACGATCACCGGCCGCGATGTCAGTCCGGTGGTCGCGACCGCGAACGACGTCGAGCAGGCGATCATCAAGTTCTCCGGGATGGGGGACCAGGTCGAGGCCCTGGCGTCGGAGGCGGCCGACGCCCTGGACCAGGACGTGGATCTCGGCGACATGGAGGCGGCGATCGAGGAAGCCCCGATCGTCAAGCTGGTGCAGGCGATCATGACCCAGGCCGCCTCGGACCGCGCCTCGGACGTTCACATCGAGCCCACCGAGAAGGACGTGCGGATCCGCTTCCGAGTGGACGGCGTGCTCCACGAGGTCATGCACTCGCCCAAGAGCATCCAGAACGGGCTCATCAGCCGCCTGAAGGTCATGGCGGACCTGAACATCGCCGAGAAGCGCGTGCCACAGGACGGGCGCATGTCGATACGGGTCAACGCCCGCACCCTGGACCTGCGTCTGGCCACGCTGCCCACCGTCCACGGCGAGAAGGTGGTCATCCGCATCCTGGACAAGAGCAACGCGATGCTCCAGCTGTCCGAGCTCGGGTTCCAGCAGGACTCGTTCCTGTCGTACCAGCGGTCCTTCAAGAAGCCGTACGGCGCGATCCTGGTCACCGGCCCGACGGGCTCGGGCAAGTCGACGACGCTGTACGCGACGTTGAACATCGTGAACAGCGTGGACCGGCACATCGTCACCGTCGAGGACCCTGTCGAGTATCGGCTCCCCGGCGTCAACCAGATCCAGGTGAACCCCAAGGCGGGGCTCACCTTCTCCTCGGCGCTGCGCTCGATCCTGCGCGCAGACCCGGACATCATCCTCATCGGTGAGATCCGCGACCGCGAGACCGCGATGATCGCGGTCGAGTCGGCCCTGACGGGCCACCTCGTGCTGTCGTCGCTGCACACGAACGACGCGCCGAGCGCCATCACGCGGCTCATCGAGATGGAGGTGGAGACATTCCTAGTCGCCTCGGCGATCGACTGCGTGGTGGCCCAGCGCCTGGGCCGCAAGCTCTGCGAGAAGTGCAAGCAGGCCTACAAGCCGGAGCCCGCGGAGCTGCTCGAGGCCGGGTATCTGGAGTCGGTGATCCCCGAGGTGACCGAGCTGTACCGCCCCGCCGGCTGCGGCGCATGCGCGAACACCGGCTACCGGGGCCGGGTGGGGCTGTACGAGGTCATGCCCGTGTCCGAGGAGATCGAACGACTGACCGTCGAGCGCGCGTCCTCGGACGCGATCAAGCAGGTGGCCATCGAGCAAGGGATGAAGCTGCTACGTGACGACGGCCTGGAGAAGGCTCGTCAAGGTCAGACGTCCATCGAAGAGATCGCGAGGGTGGTGAAGTGAGTTGAGCATGCCGTCAGACGATCAGGAGATCCAGATCCCGGTCCCCGAGCTGCTCGAGGTCATGCTCGAGCGCGGGGCTTCGGACCTGCACCTCACGGTTGGGGCGCCCCCGACGGTGCGCCTGCACGGGGACCTCATCCGGCTGGAGGAGTACCCGGTGCTGGAGAGCCGCGGGCTGCAGGGGATGATCTACGCGATCCTCCCGCAGAAGATGCGCGAGCGCCTGGAGCAAGAGCTCGAGCTAGATATGTCCTACTCGCTCCCGGGACGGGCCCGGTTCCGAGTGAACGTGTACTACCAGCGCGACTCGCTCGGCGCTGCGTTCCGGCTGATCCCGTTCGAGATCAAGAGCGTCGAGTCGCTCGAGCTCCCCGGCATCGTCGCGGACCTCGCGCGGTATCCCCGCGGGTTCGTCGTCGTGACGGGCCCGACGGGTTCGGGCAAGTCGACGACGCTGGCGGGGATGGTCGACATCGTGAACCGCGAGCGTCAAGCGCACATCATGACCGTCGAAGACCCTATCGAGTTCCTCCACAAGCACCAGAGCTGCGTCGTGAACCAGCGAGAGGTGGGTGCGGACACGCACTCGTTCTCCCAGGCGCTCAAGCACGTGCTTCGCCAGGACCCGGACGTGATCCTCGTCGGGGAGATGCGGGACCTCGAGACGATCTCGACCGCGATCACCGCTGCCGAGACAGGGCACCTGGTCTTCGCCACCCTGCACACGCAGGATGCGCCGCAGACGATCGACCGGATCATCGACGTGTTCCCTCCCCACCAGCAGCAGCAGGTGCGTGTGCAGCTGGCCACGACGCTCCAGGGGGTCGTGACGCAGCAACTGCTGCAGACGGCAGACGGTCACGGCCGCGCCGTCGCTGTCGAGGTGCTCGTGTGCACCCCCGCGGTCCGCAACCTGATCCGCGAGGGCAAGGTGCACCAGATCTACTCGATCATGCAGGCCGGCGGGCGGTTCGGGATGCAGACGATGGACCAGGCCCTGGCCAACCTCGTGAAGTCCGGCAAGATAAGCCAGCAGCTGGCGTACGAGCGCTGCCACGACCCCGAAGAGCTCAACCGTCTCGTCGGTGGTGGTGGCGCGAGCTTCGACGCCGGCTACGGGGCCGCGGCGTCGGCCGGGATCTCGCTCGGCAACTACTGATGAGGACCGGAAGGGCCGGCTAGATGTCCAACACCTACGACTACAAGGTCCGGGACCGGACGGGCAACGTCGTCACCGGGCAGCTGGTGGGGGACAACGAGACCCTCGTCCTGCAGAAGCTACGCGAGATGGGGATGACCCCCGTCGAGGTCAAGAAGGCCGGCGGGGGCCTGCGGTTCGAGATCAAGCTGCGCCCCGGAAGGGTCAAGCAGAAGCAGATCGCGGTCTTCTGCCGTCAGTTCGCCACCATGGTGAACTCGGGCCTGCCGATCCTGCGCGCATTGGCGATCCTAGGTGACCAGACTGAGTCCAAGGAGTTGGCTAAGGTCCTCGTGGAGACACGGCTGGACATCGAGGGCGGTTCCTCCCTGTCGGCCGCGATGGCCAAGCACCCCAAGGCCTTCAACAACCTGTTCATCTCGATGGTCAAGGCCGGGGAGACCGGCGGTGTGCTGGACGATGTCCTGCTGAACCTGGCCGATGAGATCGAGAAGGACGTCGAGCTCAAACGCCAGATCAAGTCGGCGATGACCTACCCGATCGTGGTCGTATGCCTCGTCGTCCTGATCATGACGGCGATGCTCCTGTTCGTCGTGCCCCAGTTCGAGGCGATCTACTCGAGCCTCGGTGGCGAGCTGCCCCTGCCGACGCAGTTGCTCATGACTGCTTCAGATATCTTCAAGTCGTACTGGTACATGATGGTGCTCGGTCTGTTCGCCGTCCGGTTCCTCCTCAAGCGCTACAAGAAGACCGAGAAGGGTCGGGCCAGGGTCGATGGCCTGAAGATCAGGGTCCCGGTCTTCGGACCCCTGTTCCATAAGGTCGCGCTCGCCCGGTTCTCGGCGACGCTGGGGATGCTGCTGCGTGCCGGCGTGCCGATCCTCCAGGCACTGGACAACGTGAAGGACACCGTTAACAACAAGGTGATCTCGATCGCGGTCGAGGACGTGAAGAACAGCGTGCGCGAGGGGGAGTCGATCGCGAAACCCCTAGGCAAGCACAAGGTGTTCCCGCCGATGATCGTACAGATGATGGCCGTCGGCGAGGAGACCGGCGCCGTGGACACCATGCTCTCCAAGGTCTCTGAGTTCTACAACAACGAGGTCACGGCGACGGTCGATGCCCTGACGTCACTGATCGAGCCCCTGCTGATCGCGTTCATCGGTGGTGCCGTTGGGGCGGCGGTCATCGCGCTCTACATGCCGATGTTCAACGTCATCAACATCATCAAGTAGCGGTCCGGGGCATCGTGGGGGCGAGCCTGCGGGCTCGACTCGCCGTGCTCGGCTCCCTAGCGAGGTAACTACTTCGTCCGGGTCATTTCCTCGGGATCCTCCACCTCTAGGTCAAGGAGTGTGTGCGACCGACCGAAACCTGTCCGTAGATGCACACCATCGGGGTGTGCAGACTGCAGAAGGGGAGGTGACTCCATGCTTCAGCGTTTCTGGCAGCGTCGGGACGACGACGAGGGCTTCACCCTCATCGAGCTGATGGTGGTCGTTCTGATCATCGGCATCCTGATCGCCATCGCTCTCCCGACCTTCCTCGGCGCAAGGGCGCGGGCCCAGGACCGGGCCGCGCAGTCGAGTCTCCGCAACGCACTCGTCGCCGCGAAGACGATCTACACGGACGACAGTGACTACGCGACGGCCGATGCCGCTGGCCTGGCCACGGTGGAGCCTTCGCTCACCTACACTGCTCCGGCCGTGGATTCCACTGGTCCCACGGAGGTCAGTGTTCAGGCGGGCGCCCTGGCGGGCGACCAGGATTGGGCTGCGGCTGCCATGTCCGAGTCTGGCACGTGCTTCTGGATCTACGACGTGGCAACGGGACCGGGCACTTCGTTCGGTACCGGCGCCGCCGCTACCTGCGGTGGCGAAGACGCCGACGCCGCTGCGGGTGCCTCCTGGTAGGTAGGCACCTGTGTGATCAGAAGGGGCGGCCTTCGGGCCGCCCCTTCCGCGTTCCCGCCTTCAAGCGGCCGAACGCGACCTCCGGGTCGGCTCGTTCGCTGGCTTCTACGCATCGACACGATCGGCTCACGGTGGCAAGCCCGTGGGTCGCCGCGTCCCCTAAAGGGCGGAGGTCATCCGGCCGATGGTTCTCAGAGGTGGAACGAGCCTGTCTATGACGCTGAACCGGAGCCTGTTCGTGCGTATCCACGCTCGGCTGCACGACGACGAGCGTGGCTTCGGCCTGGTCGAGACGGTGATCGCGGTGGGGGTGATCTTCGCCTCGTTGGTAACGCTCGCGTTCTCCGCGACGGTCGGGTTCGGGTACCAGGACCTGGCGCGTCAGCGCCAGGCAGCCACGGGCCTGGCGAACCAGGTCATGGAGGAGATCCGCGGTCTGGCCTACACCAAGATCCAGTCCGGGCTGCTATCCACCGACGTGACGACGGACGATCCGAACATCGTGAGCTGCTCGGGCACGTACCGGTTCCTGTCCTGCACGGCGGACGCGAGCGAGCCAGGATCCGGCGAGGCGATCGTGAGCTCACCCGGCCTGTCGACGACGACCCCGCTGGTGCCACACCGCTCATCGACCGCGCCTAACGCCAACCCCGTACTCGACGGCATCACCTATCGGTGGAGCACCTACGTCACGCGTGATACCTCCGTCACGACCGCTCCCTACCGCGTGACGGTGCTCGTGACCTGGGCCGGGGGATTGAAGGGAACGGTCCCGAACAAGCTCGTGCGTGTCCAGAGCTTGTTCTGGTCGCCGACAGGGTGCCGGAGCCTTGCGACCCATCCGTTCGCCGCCCCGTGTCAGCCCTTCTTCTACGGCACGAGCATCATGCCGCAGTCCAGCGTGTCCATCTCTGGGGACGTAGACCAGCTCGACTTCGCCTCGGGCGAGCTCCTGGGGTCGAAGGTGTCCTCGAGCGTCCAACAGGAGCAGATCCAGCAGGCTCAGGGGGCGTGGCAAGGCGCCGAGGTGGTCCTTGCGGACGAGGACGGTAACGAGACCCGGGCGGGTGGCACCGTGGGCTCGACGAACGCGGACTCGGACCCGGCCACGAGCACGACGACCTATGAGCGGTATCGCTGTCCCAATGAGGTTGCTTGTGCGAGCGGTTCCGTCAGCGTGAGCAGCAACGACAACTCGATCAGCTTCTCCGCTCCCACCGCGACGACGGAGAGCGACAGCACGACGGCGGCCGGCGGGGCCAACGTCTGCCCGCCGCCGACCGCGACCGCGGAGACCGACGGCCTGCTTTGCGGTGGGGGACGGGTCCTGCGTGGCGGCGTGCTCTCGTCCACGCTCACGATCGCGAACGGTGGGTTCGCCCCGGGCGCCGTCACACTCGCCCAGATGGGCGTGCCGAGCAGCGCCTCGACCGTCCTGGCCCATCGGAACGCTTTCCCGAACACGACCGGGTGTTCCCCTCTGTCTACCACCGACGGGTGCGTAGCCTTGTCCGCGAGCCGGACCGTCGGAACCGTGAACCTCGGGAGCCTGCCTGCGGGGTTCGTCGCGCCCGCGGGGTGGTCGGGCGCGAGCGCCTGGAACGGTTACTTCCTGTCGATCGTGGACTACACGGACTCGGTCACGGCGTCCGCGGGCACGGAATCTCCGCTTCCCACCGCCACCCAGTCGGGAACGATCTACTACTGGAACGGCGCCGCGTACTCCTCGCTTTCGGTCACCGACGCGCTCGTGAACGGCCTCACGGCGTCGACGACACTCACCCAGGAGATCGGTGGGCAGAGCTACTCGGTGGTGATGAGCACGGTGGCGGCCGGGTCCGCGGCGGCGTCGACGTCCCTGACACCCACTTCGCCGGCCGGGAACTCCACCAGGACCGATGTGGTGGCGCAGTCGATCCCGCCCTCGCTCCAGATGACGTACACCCTGAGCCGCGGCGGGAACGTGCTCGCCGACCTCACGATCACGGTGAACCTCGGGACGCTCGAGGCTCGAGGTACCTACGCGGCCGCGCCGGCCCAGGGGACATAGGGGAGCGCCCATGCGGGGTTCGCGGCGACGGGTCGACGAGGAGGAGGGCCTCAGCCTGGTCGAGCTCCTGGTCGCGATGTTCATCTTCGGCATCGTGATGCTCATCTTCACGCAGACGTTGGCATCGATTCAGAGCGCCGTCGTGCACCAGGACAACCTGGCGCGGACCAATGATCAGGCCCGCCTGGCTCTCGAGCAGCTCGACCGCGAGATCCGCTCCGGCAACGTGCTGTACGACCCGTCGACCGAGTCCGATCCCTATTACATGGTCCGCGTCTACACGCAGTCCAACTCGCCGACGCTAGGCGGCTACTCGTGCGTCCTGTGGAAGATCGACGACGAAGGACAACTGCTCACGCGCTACTGGCCCGAAGGCGATGCCACCGAGGCGACCGATTGGCGGGTGGCCGCCACGGGCATCGTCAACAAGGAGCTCGGCGTTCACGCCTTCGCACTGGACGCGGATCCCCTGAAGGGCGGGCGGACGCTCGACGTGACCCTGCGGGTGAACGAGGACTACGACGATCATCCGGGATCGACGTTCGAGCTCACGCAGGCGCTCACGGGCCGGAACACCTCGTACGGGTACCCGGTGAGCGTGTGCAACGACACGCCGATCTAGGAGGAGCGAGATGCTGCGCATGAAGGTGCACGAGGAACGGGGAGCGGCGCTGATCGTGGCGTTGCTCATCACGTTCGTGGTGATGATGCTCTCTACGCTCGTCATCCAGCAGGCGATCCACAACACGGACGCCGCGGGCTACGACCGATCGCGTTTGACCTCGGTGAATGCGGCGGAGGCGGGGCTCAACTACTACTACAACTACCTGGGCAACACGACGATCGACAGCCTCGTGACGACGGCAACGACGAGGACGCTCGGCTCGGACCCGGGGACGTCCAGCTTCACGGCAACGCCGACGTTCTACTCGGACACGGCGGGGACGACCGCCTTCTCGGGGACCCCGTCGGCGAGCAACTTCCCCAGGTCCGTGAAGATCGTCTCCGTGGGGACGACAAACGATGCTACCGATCGCACTATGGAGACCTTCATCCAGTTGACCCCGATCTACGGTGGGCTGACGGGCGCGGTGGTCACTAACTCGGACACCAGCTGGTCCAACAACTTCACGCTCAATGGCAACAGCGGCAACGACGCCGACGTGTACGTCACGACGGGCAGTTTCACGGCCCCCTCGGGCGTCGAGACGATCAAGGGCAACCTCTACGTGAAGAGCGGGGCCGCCACGATCGGGACCAACCTGCACCTGTACGGGACTGTATGGGCCAACGGCTCGGTGACCGTCGATCACTCGCAGGCGGACATAGACGGAGATGTGAAGTCCTCGACGTCGTCGGTGACGGTCACCAAGGGCAACGTCGACGGCAACGCCTCCTACTGCACCGGTTCGGCGCCGGGCGCCAATGTCCATGGATCCCAGACCCAGACGTGCACGTTGGGTGCTCCTCCGGTCACGACGTTCCCCCAAATCGTGTACGACGCCACCGCCTGGACCAGCCAGGGTTACTACATCTTGACCTACACTGGGGCGACCGCGTGCACGGATGCGCAGACCTACATCGAAGGGGCGGGAGCGGGAACCTTCCAGGGTGGCGCCGGCGTTCCGAGCGGATACACCGGCGTCCTCGTCCGCATCACGAACACCTGCACGTACTCGAACTCGAACAACGCCACCATCACGGTGGGCAAGAACCTGGCGATCGTGACCGACGGAGGTATCAACCTCGCTCAGCGCTCGACGTGGAACGGCTCGGGCGGGACGAAGAACCTCTACTTCATCAGCCCGTATCCGTCGGCCGGCTCGCCATCATGCCCGACGCAGGACGTCAGTCTCGGCAACCTCACGGGGTTCAACAGCTCGGTGTGGACCTTCGTCTACACGCCGTGCACCGCCACGATGAACAACAACAACTCGGCCATGCAGGGCCAGGTCATCGGGGGAACGGTCACGATCGGCAACCTGTTCAACATGACGTACAAGCCGATCCTGGTTCCCGGAGCTCAGATCGTCGGGTTCAACCAGGACATCGCGTACATCCGCGAGGTCAACTAGCCGGCCGTCGGCCTCGGCTGCGGTAGCGTTCCCGCGTCATGACGTCGGTCGAGGTCGCCTTCCGGATCGCGATGGCCCTCCTGCTCGGGCTGGTCTTCGGTTCGTTCCTCACGGTCGCGATCCACCGTATCCCGGCGGGGGAGTCGATCCTGCGGCCCCGCTCGCGCTGCCCCGCCTGCGGAACGCCGCTTCGCAACGTGGACAACATCCCCGTGATCTCGTGGCTGGCACTCCGAGGCCGGTGTCATAGCTGCCAGGCCCGGATCTCTCCCGTGTACCCGCTCACCGAGCTCGCGACGGGCGTCCTGTTCGTCGGGGTGGCGCTCCGGTTCGAGGACCCCTGGCAGGCTGTCCTCCTCGCGCCCTTCTTGGGGCTCCTGATGGCGATCTCGGTCATCGACGCTCGAACGAAGAAGATCCCGAACCGACTCGTCTACCCCGCCCTGCTTGCGGCCGCGGTCGTGATCGTGGTGGGGGACCTGGCGGGGGGTGACCTGGATGCGGTGAGTGCCGCGATCGGATTCCTCGTGTATGGGCTCGGGCTCCTGATCGTCGCCCTGATCGCCCCGAAGGGCATGGGGATGGGTGACGTGAAGCTCGCGGCGCTCATCGGGCTTGTCCTCGGGTCGCTCGGGCTCGAGTACGTGGCGGTGGCCGCCGGAGTGGGGGTCATGCTCGGGGGATTGGGTGCCATCGTCGCCCTGGTCCTCCTGGGTGCCAGCCGGAAGACCGGCATCCCCTTCGGGCCGTTCCTGGCCGCGGGGGCGGCGGTGGCCACTTTCGCGGCCGAGCCGATCGCCGACGCCTACCTGAGCCTGTTGGCCTGACCCCAGCCCGCGCTTCGCTTTGGTTCCGAAACAGGCAGGGTCCTGTTACTCCTGTGACTTCTGAGAATCAGTGCTAATTACATCTATGTAAGTCAGCCTATCGTGCCGATTGTAGCCAGATGAGGGGATTGACGAGAGATGTTGCACTTGTTAGTGTCCGCGACCCCCGGGGCGGACAGGGACGGAAGAGGCAGGTGTGGCAGATGTGGCACATGAGCGAGTTGGGGTCGATGTTGCAGATGTGGGAGATGTGACACATGGGCAAGCGCAGGCCTTTCGTGGGTGACCGGCTCCTCACGGTCGCGGAGGTGGCGGCCACGATGCGGGTGTCGAACATGACCGTGTACAGGCTGATCAAGAGCGGCCAGCTGGCGGCGATCCGCGTGGGGAAGAACTACCGGATCCGGGAATCCGATGTGGATCGCTACCTGTCGGACCGGTCGGTCTAGGGGGTCGAACGATGGGACGCCGCAGGCAGACGGGGTGGGTCGGAGGCGACCGACTCCTGACCGTCGCGGAGGTGGCGGCCACGATGCGGGTATCGAACATGACCGTGTACAGGCTGATCAAGGGCGGCGAGATCGCGGCCCTGCGGGTCGGGAAGAACTACCGGATCCGGGAATCGGACGTGGATCGCTACCTCTCGACGCGGTCCGTGCAGGTGGAGGGCGCGTAGTGGCCAAGACGAGGGTGGGGGTGGACGTCGGCTCGACGGCCGTCCGCGTGGCCGAGGTTGCCGCGGGGGACGTGCCGGTCGTCGTGCGTGCCGCCCAGGTGCCGCTGCCGCCGGGCGCGGTGGAGGCCGGGGAGGTCCGTGAGCCAGAGGCCGTGGCCGAGGCCCTGCGCGAGCTCTGGGGGAAGGCCGGCGTGAAGTCCAAGCAGGTCTACCTGGGTGTGGGGAACCAACGGGTGGTCGTCCGCGAGGTCGCGATCCCCTGGCTCCCGGAGAAGGAGCTGCGCGAGACCCTGGCTTTCCAGGTGCAGGAGTTCATCCCGATGTCCTCGGATGAGGCCGTCCTGGACTACGACCCCCTCGGAGAGATCGATCAGGGCGGCCGTCGGATGCAGCGGATCCTGCTCGTAGCGGCCCACAAGGCGATGATCGGCTCGCTGGTCGAGGCCGCGCTCTCGGCCAAGCTGGAGCCGGTCGGGATCGACCTGACACCGTTCGCCGTGGTGCGCGCCATCGGAACGGGCGATGAGTCGCTGGATCTGGAGTCGCCGGGCGACGAGGCCGTCATCGACGTCGGCGCCCATGTCACCTCGATCTGCGTCCACGACCGCGGGATCACCCGATTCGTCCGGATCCTTCCTTCGGGCGGCCGCGACATCACGCTCGCGATCGCGCGCGGGATGGGTGTCGAGGACGACATGGCCGAGCTCCTGAAGCGCGGGGAGCCCGTCGAGATGCCCGAGGGCGAGGGGGAGGGCGAGGCAACGCCGCCGCCCGATCTGGCCGACGTCCGTCGTCTGGCGCTCACGCGGACCGGGAGCTTCGTCGACGAGGTGCGGTCCTCGCTCGAGTTCTACGCGGCGCAGGTCCCCGGAGCGCGGATCGCGCGCGTGCTCGTCGCGGGCGGCGGTTCGCGCCTGGACGGCTTCCTCGAGCTGCTGGCGGAGCGGATCCCCGTGCCGGTCGACCGCGGTCGGCTGTTCGAGCGGGTGAAGTCCGAGCTCGAACTGTCGGCCGAGGCCGCCGCGGAGGCGGAGGCCGTGCTCGCCGCCGCCGTCGGGCTCGCGATCCCGGAGAAGGGGCGAGCGTGAGCCAGGTGAACCTCCTTCCCCCCGAGCTCCGCCAGCGCCAGGCGAGCCGCCGGCTGGCCTCGCTCGTGATCGCGGCGGGCCTCGGCGTGCTGGCGCTGATCGGCGTCTTCTACTTCATGCAGACGCAGAAGCTCTCCGACGCCCAGAGCGAGCTCGAGGCGCAGCTGGCGACGAACGCTGAGCTGGCGGCGGAGATCGAGTCCTTGTCGCAGTACGACGCCCTTCAGGCGGAGCTCGTGGCAAAGGAGGCGCTCGTCGAGTCCCTCTACGTGAACGAGGTCTCCTGGTCCAGCGCGCTACTCGACGTGTCCCGGGTGATCCCCGACGCGCAGTACCTGACGAACCTGACCGGGACGATCACCGCTACGACCACGACGGCGCCGGGCGAGGTCTCGACGACGCCGACCGGAGGCACGCCAGAGACCACCCTGATAGGGAACATGACCTTCGCGGGCGTCGCCGACCAGATCGACACGATCGCGAGCTGGCTCACGCGCCTGGAGCAGGTCCAGGGGTGGGTCAACGCCTGGGCCAACAGCGCCCAGGAGAACGCGCCGTTCTCGCGGATCTACACGTTCTCCAACGGCATCGACCTGACGCAGGAGGCGGCGACCGAACGCGGCCAGACCGGCGAGGTGGCCCGGTGAACCGCCGCGCGCCGATCATCGCGGGGGCCGCGTCGATCCTGGTCGCGGTCCTAGCGGTCTTCCTCCTCGTGCTCCCGAAGATGGGAGAGGTAAGCCAGACCGAGGGGGAGTTGCAGGCCGCTCAGGACGAGGAGATCTCCCTGGAGGCTCAGCTCGGGGTGCTTCATGAGGCCCAGGCCGAGGCTCCGGAGACCGAGGCGGAGATCGCCCGCATCGAGGACGAGGTGCCGCCGACCGCCGACCTGCCCGCGCTGTTCCGCCTGCTGCAGGGGGCGGCCGACCAGGCCGCGGTGGACTTCTTCTCCTTCAGCCCGGGCTCGCCGACGCCGGACGCGACCGGGTCGTACTCGACGATCACGTCCTCGATCTCGGTGACCGGCAGCTACTTCTCGATCGACGAGTACCTGTTCCTGTTGGAGACGCTGAAGCGTGCGGCCAAGGTCACGGCGATCTCGATGGCGCCTTCGTCGGGGGGTACCGAGGACGCTACCGCCACCGCAACGGGAACCCTCTCGCTGTCCCTGACGGTGGACTTCTACACGACCGATGTGAGCGCCGGACCGGGTTCCATCCCAGGTCCGACCGAGGGCAACGCCGTGGTGCCGGAGGCCTAGCCATGCAGATGACCCCCCGCGACAAGAAGATGGTGCAGGTGGTGGGAATCGTCCTGCCCCTGCTGCTGCTCGTGTACTTCCTGTTCCTGCGGCCGGACGGCGGTGAAGATGTCGCGCAGCCGGAGTTCCCCACGGGGGCCACGGGTGGCCTCCCGACGGACACCCCCAGCGAGACGCCGTCCGAGACGCCCCGCGAGACGCTGCCGCCTGTGGAGCTCGCCGGAGCCCGGGATCCATTCTCGATCCCGCCGGGACTCGAGCCCGACACGGGCGGCAGCGTCGGCCCCTCTCCGAGCGGTACCACGGGATCCACGCCGACCGTAAGCCCGACGACGCCACCGCCCACGTCGCCGCCGACGTCGCCGCCGACGTCGCCCCCGCCG
>Ga0209619_10002511_pt1 | contig 13306 bp, 14 predicted proteins | sample Rifsed16ft3_FD_184011 | JGI IMG/M metagenome (GOLD analysis project Ga0209619, IMG submission 184011) | Soil microbial communities from Rifle, Colorado, USA - sediment 16ft 3 (version 2) | ecosystem: Environmental > Terrestrial > Deep subsurface > Rock core/Sediment | place: Rifle, Colorado... | reverse complement strand
ACCACCGACCCATTAAATGGTCAGACCAATGTTCCAGTAACATCAGTAGTCCTTGCAACCTTTGATGAACCTGTTGATCCTTTAACTGTAACCAATATCAATTTTAAATTAGTCGGACCATCAGGAGAGGTCACTGGCACAGTAGCATACAACACCGTAACACTCACTGCAACATTTACACCATCAACATTCCTTGAAGGCGGGGTACTATATACGGCTACCATAAGCAATATAAAAGACATCGCGGGCAACATAATGGCCGCACCATACGCATGGGCATTTACCACAAAAGTTCCGACTTGGGATCCGGGGGATGATCCATCTTTCTGGAATCAAACCGGTGGCGGCGGCGCTGGCTGTGTATCCAATTGGGTGCAGACAGACACTACCTATGTTTCACCCCCTTACTCATGGTATTACCAGATACCTGCCGGAAATGACTCCAAAAATAATGATTGCGCATTGGCATCAGCAAATCTAATTGATCTGACAGGGCTAACAACAGCAACTCTCGGGTTCTACCAGCAGATGTTTTTGAAGGACAACGGACCGAGCGATGATTATGGACTTGTGGAGGTCTGCCTTGCCTCAGCAGACTGCACACAACCGGCTAACTGGACCACTCTTGCGCAGTATTCAGGCAAATTCTCCTGGCGCAGGGATACAATTGATCTGAGTCTATACACTGGTCAGCAGATATATCTGCGACTCGGGCTCTACACAGACGGACAGATCCCATCACAGTACTGGTATTATGACGATCTGATAATCACCGGAACTTAGGACTTCTATTACCTGCCGGTAAACTTCGGTTTTCTCTTCTCCAGGAAAGCCTTTACGCCTTCTTTAAAATCCTCTGAACCAGCAACATCGCCGATCCTTCTGATCTCACGGAGAATTATGTCTCCAGTTGAGTGCCTGGATGCGCTAACGATTGACCTTTTTACAGCTGAATATGCAAGCAACGGCCCCTGAGTGATTTTTTTTATAAACCTGTACCCTTCCTCAAAAAGCATGTCCTTGTTGCATACCATATCCGCAATTCCGATCCTTTCTGCCTCCGCAGGATTTAATGTTTTTCCCATCAGAATCATAGGACGCGCCTTTGCGTCTCCTATCATCTTCACAAGCCTTACTGTCCCTCCGAAAAACGGATAAAACCCGAGTTTTATCTCAGGCAACCCGATCTCATAATCCCCTGCTGAAACGAACCGGAAGTCAAAAAGCATAGCCAGTTCAAGCCCCACGCCAAGTGTATGTCCGTTTAGTAAAGCAAGGGTTGGTTTTTCCATTGATTCTATCCTGTCAAAAATTCTGTTTACTGTTTTTATCAATTTTGCGAATCTCCTTGATAAAAGATCCATGCCCGCAAGCATCTTAATATCCAGCTCCGAAACAAAGGTATGGTCAATCCCTCCTGTTAAAATTATGCCCTTTACGAACCGGCTGCTCTCAAGTGCATCTATCACCTCACCGAGTTCAATGAGGGCGTCAAAGGTCATGGCGTTGTAGGGAGGATTCTGAAACCTTATTATAGCGATCTCATCTGTTTTTGTAACTGTAAAATGTCTGTATTCAGAAATTGGCATTAGAACACAAACCTATAGCCAGCAAGAAAACTGCTGCCTCCGACATTACCTGATACCTTTGAATTAAAAAGCGACAGAAGGTATCTATACTCCATAAGCATATCGCCTGGAGGTAAATTGTATATGATTCCCAATCTCATATTGTAACCAAAGGCTGTATCGTTCAGGGTACCGGAACCATGTGACGGATCGCCGTATGAATAATTAAGAGTTGAGGCGTAAATGCCAACACCCCCGCCCAAATATGGTTGAACCGGAAACTTAATCGGAGCAGTGTAAAGGATATTAAAAGTCACGGGAATAACAGAAAGTCTGTAATCCAGGCTGAGTTCTCCCAGGACGCTGGAACTCCGCGTTACGGAAGAAGATGAACTGTAGTATCCCCCCTCAACCGTTAATAAAAGCGGCTGAGTATAAAAAGGCGCGTAGTAGCCCAATTCAATCAAAAAAACAGGATCGGAGAGATACCCGCTGCTGCCGATGTAACCAATCATTCCTCCAATGTTTGCATATCTTTTTTTGGCTATCATAGCCGCTTCGGGCTTTATATATTTTTTTGCGGGCTTTTTAGGAGCAAGGCCCTGTTGCGGCGGCGATGAAATCTCTTTAACGGAAAAATAAAGCGCTCCGCCGCCTTCGCTATTCTTTGAAAGCACAAAAGAGTATGTAAACTTTCCAGGTGGCACAAATACCTCAAATATATTCGCTGTTGACGGAAGAAAGGATGCTTCCATATAAATATCGGTAAATGAATCCTGAGGAACAATTTTGATGCTCTTGTAAAGGTCATTTTCCCTGTAAATGTAAACTACTATCGGTTCTTTTGTCTGAAGATCTTTGGGCTGTATGTTCTTCCTGAAATCAACCTTTATCACGGCAGGACCGGTGATCTTTACCTTCATCGGTTCATTTTCGGAAATCAACAAATATTTTTTCTGGGTATTCCCTGAAACGAGCAAAATAGACCTGGCTTTCCCAACAAGATAGATGCTGCCGGGGGTATCATTTTCTGCTCCCGCTACAAGAGGAAAGATGAATGCAACAAGTATAAAAATTCGCAAAAAATTACCCGACATTGCCTGCGTCTCTTATAACTATCATATCAGAATACAGATCTATAATACCTTTTTTACTTGCTACCGAAAGGCAAAGCATAACGACCGTAAGACTTTTAAAGGAGATTTTTGCTATATCGTCCACTAAGCGCGTAGATTTCAGTATAATCCTGTTGGAGCTTTTTACCCCTAAATTATCCGCAAGAATCTTAACCGCATCCATAACAGTTGACATGTTATCCTTAAACATTAACTCATTTAGATTGCGCTGCAGTGTAATGGAAATGCCATTTATATTTATAACTTGAGTAAATGTGTTCTGCGCCTTATTACTTATAATAGAACGGATATCTTCAGGGGGGATAATGTAGCATGTACAGTCTTCATTTGAATAGAGCAATTTCTTGATATTTTCCGTACCGGAGGCAAAAAATCCGAACACCGCTCCCTGCCCAAGATCAGCAAGGATTATCTCTTTTAAATCCTCTGTTTTTTTTGACAGATTAACGAAGCCGTTCTTCAGAATCCACACCTTGCTCATTGCTTCCGGTTTGGGACGGAGGTATTTACCTTTATGAACAGAAATGGTTCCAGCGTTTTTCAGAAGGCTTTCAATCAAAAAATCAGGCAGCGTTGTAAATATATTAATTCCCTTTAAAAACCACATCAGTGGGATTTTACCATTATATTTTTCTTTTTTCAATTGACATATATTACCCTTTCCTGTAATTTTCATATGATGAAGTCAATAACATACAGGTCTTCGGGCGTAGATATAGATGCAGGCGACAGATTTGTAGAAATAATAAAACCGCTGGCAAAGACTACCTTCCGTCCGGGGGTAATATCAAAAATAGGAAATTTTGCAGGACTATTTGCGATTGGAAAAGGAAACTACAAAGAACCTGTTCTTGTTTCCTCAACAGACGGCGTAGGGACAAAATTAAAAATTGCTTTTATGATGGACGTACATGATACGGTCGGGATTGACCTCGTGGCAATGAATGTCAACGACATAATAACACTCGGAGCAGAACCGCTATTTTTCCTTGATTACATAGCCATATCAAAACTGGATATTAAAACTACAACAGAAATTATCAAGGGCATAGTCTATGGCTGCAAGGAATCAGGGTGCGCTCTGCTTGGAGGGGAGACAGCGGAGATGCCATCATTTTACAAAGACGGGGAATACGACCTCGCAGGCTTTGTTGTTGGCGTTGCTGAAAAAGATAAAATTATAGATGGCTCCGCAATAAAGGCCGGAGACCACATAATCGGACTGGCGTCAAGCGGGCTTCACAGCAATGGCTTTTCCCTTGCAAGAAAAATATTCTTTAAAATCCTGAAATTAAAAACATGGGGCTATATTGATGAATTTAGAAAGCCCCTTGGAGAAGAATTGCTAACCCCTACAAGGATCTATGCAAAATCAATTGCCAAGATAAAAAAGGAGTTCAATCTCAAGGGAATTGCGCATATCACAGGGGGCGGGCTAACCGGCAATATTCCAAGGATCCTCCCGCCAGGATGTTCAGCGGGATTAAAAAGAAACTCATGGGAAATTCCGCCCATTTTCAGAGTCATTCAACAAAAGGGCGCTGTAACAGATGAAGAAATGTGGAGAACTTTTAACAATGGCATAGGGCTGGTTCTTGTGGTTCCTGCCAGTGAATCAACTTCTTTAATGCGAAAGCTGAAAGCCCTGGGCGAAGCGCCTCATATTATCGGCGAAATTATAAAAAGAAAGAAAAAAGATACGGCGGTAGTCTTTGATTAAAAAATCTAAAAACCCTCCCGGCGGCAAAAATACACGACTCGGCGTGCTCGTTTCCGGAAATGGCTCCAATCTGCAGGCAATACTTGACGCATGTACAAACAAAGAAATTCCTGCGGAAGTTGTTGTTGTAATAAGCAATAAGCCGGAAGCCTTTGCCCTTGAAAGAGCAAAAAAGGCAGGGGTTACCGGTTTAGTTATTGAACATAATCGTTTTTCAAACCGGGAAGATTACGATCTGGAACTCGTAAAAGTTCTAAAAAATTACAACGTTGATCTGGTCGTCCTCGCGGGATTTATGCGCGTTGTCACTCCTGTCCTGCTCAGGGAATTTCCAATGCGGGTGATAAACATTCACCCCGCGCTGCTTCCGTCCTTTCCAGGGGTCCATGTTCAGCGCAAAGCGCTTGAGTACGGCGTAAAATTCTCGGGGTGTACTGTCCACTTTGTTACGGAGGAGGTGGATGCAGGGCCAATCATTGCACAGGTTGTTGTTCCGGTGCACGGCAATGACACAGAGCAGACATTGACGGAAAGAATTCACAAAGAGGAACATAAAATTTATCCATATGCAATAAAGTTATACTCTGAGGGAAAACTGAGGGTTGAAGGGCGAAGGGTAAGGATTACAGATTGCATGGAACCAGACGGTCCTAACTTACATAATCCAGTGGTCAGATTTGCAAACAACGATGAAAAAACCCGGAAATAACAACACTGTCCTTATAAGCGCCTGCCTTTTGGGAATAAACTGCAGATATGATGGCAGGCAGAACTACTCAAAAAACGCTGTCAGATTTCTAAAGGGTAAGCCCCTTATTCCATTCTGCCCGGAAATTTATGGCGGATTGGGAATTCCAAGAGAGCCTGCCGAAATCAGAGATGGCTCGGGGGAGAATGTTTTGAATAATACGTCCAAAGTAATCACTCGGAGCGGGAAGGATGTTACAGAAAATTTTCTTCACGGAAGCAGGGAAGGCCTCAAAATTTGCAAAAGAATGAACACGAAGATAGCTCTTTTAAAAGAAAAGAGCCCATCCTGCGGAGTAAAACGGATTTATTTTATGAATAGATTAAAGCATGGGAAAGGCGTTTTTGCCGCAATGTTATCTCAAAACAATATTGAAATTATTTCGTCTGAAGATGTATAATTACATAAAGGAGGAGAAAAATGGTTAAACTTAATTATCAGGGACATTCGTGCTTTATCATAGATGACGGTAAAAAAAGGATCGTAGTGGATCCATTCTTCACCGGCAACCCATTCACAAAACTAAAACCGGAGGAAGTGATAGTAAACGCTATCCTCGTGACCCACGCACATCCGGAGCACCTTGGAGATGCAATCCAGATTGCGCAACAGAACAAAGCGCTCATCATCGGGACATCGGAATTGATAAATTACTGCAAGTCCAAAGGAGCATCGTTTGTTCACTCCATGCATATCGGCGGAAGCAAGAGATTTGATTTCGGTGATATCAAACTTACCCCAGCAATGCACGGTTCCAGCTCCGCAGACGGATTTGCAACAGGCACGCCATGCGGATTCCTGATCAAAATAGGAGGGAAGGTTATATATCATGCAGGAGACACGGCGCTCTTTTATGACATGCGCCTCATTGGGGAGATGAACGACATTGATGTGGCACTCCTCCCGATTGGGGATAACAATACTATGGGCATTAAAGATGCAATTAAAGCGGTGCAATTTTTGAGGCCCAACTACGCAATTCCAATGCACTATGATACCTTTGAAGTAATAAGGGCAGATCCTAATGAATTCGTGAAACTTGTTCAGAGCACCAGGACTCAGGGCGTCGTTATAAATTTTGGTGAGACCTTTGAACTGCCGGGAAAATGATAACAAAACATTTTGATGCGGGTATATTTGGGGAGACGCCCTCTTCATATTTAACAGCATACCTTCTTTCCAGGCTTGGATACAGTGTATGCCTTTGTGAAAAAAGTTATGAAAAAGAAGGACCCCGATCCTATCCTTCATTCTATCCATTTATATTTTACGAAAATGGGCCATTTATGGAGACCATCCGGCTCGCTGGCAAGGAGAATGAATTCCGCAAGTTTTTGAGCCCGCTCTCAATTCAGATTATTCTGCCCGAAGGAAGAACAGAGTTTTTCCCGCAAAAAGAAAAATTACAGCGCGAGTTGGCATGGCTCTTCAAAAAAGATACAGATAAAGAAATTGAAAATATCTCCAGGATATCGGCTCTCAACAGGGAGATATCGTCCGCTGAAATGGAGATCTACAGCAAAAAACAGAGCATAAGCAAACTTATAAAACTGAAAATTAAAAGAATAACATTGCAACAAAGAAATTACGAAGCTCAAAAATGGTTAACCCATTACATTTATAAAGTCCTCGGCATTGGACTCCCATCCAGTCCTTCAGTGCATTTATACACTTCTCCGCTGAACGGAGATGCTTATACTGCCGGTAAAATGCCTGCATCGCTCATTGATTTCCTGAGTAAAAAACTCTGCGCCGAAATGCCGCGGATAAACACTGAAGGGGCAACAGTTGACCCGTCAGAACTCGCGATTACTGCAAGCACAAAGAAATTCACATTCAAGACGCTTATAATGGACACAATGCAGGCACGGCAATTTTTATCAAAAGAGGCATTGGATAAATGCCTGAAATTTTTCATGCCAGAATTAATCTGGTTTCCTGTAATTGCAGAGATAAAGAGAGAAGGATTGCCAGTAGGAACGGGCAATGACCTGATTCTTTTTGATCCGGAAAATGCTTTTGAAAACGGCAACCTCCTATATTTCAGAATTTTCAAAACAGGAGAACATGCTGAATTGAATATTTATTCCCTCTGGAATTTGAAAATAATGGAAACCCCGGATCCAATCAGGGAAATTGTCGGCGCAGTCATGGACAGAGTAAGGGACTTTATGCCTTTTATTGACAAGCATCTTATTAAGGTACAGCATCCGCAGGCTGCCGAAGAGATTCCGTCGTGTTTTTTTAATTATTTCTACAGTATCAAAAAGAAACCTCACCTGTTTAAGCCGCTATTCAGGAACAGATTAGATAAAAATATCTTCTTTGTTGGTCCGGAGTTATTCCCTCACTGGGGAGCAGAGGGTGAAGCCCTCTCGGCACTTGAAGCTGTAAGATCCGCCGAAAAAATCCTGAAGAAATCCTGACATATATCTACATTAAAATTATTATAACGACTGAAAAATAATTACAACAACGCTATCCCCGCTAAAAAAATCGCAATAAATGGAAACACTCCCGCTATAACACCTAATCCACCAGTTGATTCTGAAACGCTGGCCAAGCCAAGGGGGAGGGAATAAAAACCTGTAGAGATTGTCAACCCAGCTGTCATTCCACCAAGGATTCCTATCAAAACAAGTAAAACCCCTATCCTGATCCTCAGAGATATTAATGCTTTTCTTTTAGCGAAATCATCGTAAATAAGCCCCCATCTTCTGATTCTCGCAAATAGTCCGGACACGAGAAAAGGGCCGAGCACAAGCGATACAATGGTGTTATTCAGCATTATTATAACACCCAGGGCGGCAAAGGGCATAAGTCCCATCAATTCCATGCCCCAGCCTATAAGCAGAGCGCAGATCAATGAGCCGAGTATAGCTACAAAAACGAACTGTGCAATATCATTTTTGCGTTTAAAGTCCGGTGAATTAGAGCCGGCAAAGATGCCGAGCCTGTTCCATAATTTAAACGGAACATAAGCGTAAAAAAAATTCCCGATAAATCCCGGGATTGTGCCGGGTCCGAACATTCCGAAGATATCAGCAATCGTATTGCCTATGGCTGAACCCCATGCCCCAGCCGGACCGAACAAAAGCCCAAGAATCACGGGGAACACAGCTCCAGGCCTTATCTCTGTTGAACCTGGAATAATCACCAATGGCTTAAACGGAATAAGTGAAGCAGCATAAACAGCAGCGGATACAGCAATCAGCATAACATTCTTAGTTTCTTTCCATACTGTAAAAATTTCTTTCATTATCATTTCCTCGCAACCCAAATCCTTTCAACAGACAGTTCTACGGTTGCCGCCATTCCTGTTGTTATCTGCAATTTTCTGTATGCCATATGAGGGATTTCTATCTCAAAATGATTATCCGTTGCCCCGATTTTAAATATCAGCGTATGGCTGAATGCCTTTTCAAAAAGATTAATGATTTTCCCGCTAACCGGATTATTCCTTTCTTCGCTCTTTGTATCCCCCCTTAAAATCCTGATCTCTTCCGGTCTGATCCCCCAGAAAACCCTTTCCCCAACGGTTATCTCTGAATTCCTGAAGTTTCTCTCTATCCAGATATTGCCTATGCCCTCTGTCATGAGGCACAATTTTGTTTCGTCTGCCTTAATTACTTCTCCCTGGAAAATATTCCTGAATCCAAGAAATTCGGCTGCATCCCTCGTTCTTGGATGAAAGTATATTTCGTTTTTCTTTCCGGTCTGCTGAATTTTGCCATTTAACAATAATGATACAACATCTCCAAGAAGGAAGGCCTCCTGAAAGTCATGTGTTACATGCAGGGATGTAAAACCCAGCGTCCCGTGCAATTCTTTTATAAAATATTGCAATTGGTTCCTCACAGGCGGATCAACAGAAGATAAGGGTTCGTCAAGCAACAGGAGTTTCGGTTTAATAATGAGCGCTCTCGCAAGCGCAATGCGCTGTCTCTCCCCTCCGCTTAGTTCATGCGGAAACCTTTTCATCAGAGAGGATATTCCCATAATACCGGAAAACCTTTTCGCATCTGGAAGTGCATCCTTCACTTTTATATGCTTAGCTTTCGCGCCGAAGATAATATTCTCTTCCACAGTAAGATGCGGGAACAACCCCAGCGTCTGTGGCACGAAGGCTATATCCCTCTTTTCAGGCGGCATATGCGTTACATCTGTTCCGTTTATTAAAATTCTGCCCCAGCGAAGTTTATGAAAACCAGCAATCGTCTCAAGTAATATCGTTTTCCCAACTCCGGAAGGACCCAGAAGAACATAATATTCCCCATCTTTTATCTTGAGATTGAAATCTGTCAGAGTAAACTCGCCGAGTTTAAGTCCGAGCGATTCTATTTCAATCATATTTAATCCCTTTTCCTACAAGAGCTCTTATCAAGACCATGTTTAGCAGAGCAATAAATACAAGAAACATAATCAGCACAAAGGTCATGTTGAGATCAGCGTTGGAAAGGCTCAGAAATATACTGATAGGCAGGGTCTGGGTTTTGTTTGATATTGCACCGGCAACCGTGACAGTTGCGCCGAATTCGCCGAGCGCTTTAGCAAACGAAGTAAGCATCGCGGCAAGGATTGCGTTTCTGGAAAGAGGAAGCACTACGTATATAAATGACGCGGTTCTTGAATAACCAAGGCTGCGGGCAACAAGTTCGTAGGATTCAGGAACCGTATCAAAATGAGATTTTAGTATTCTAATAGATAATGGAATAACTATTATTGCCTGAACAAGAATTATTCCCGGAATTTCAAAAAGAAATTGAAGCACATTCTCTTCTACCCATCTCCCAGTGTGAGTATTCAAAAACATCAATACCATAGCTCCGATAGCAACAGGCGAAAGAGCAATCGGAATATCAATAAATGTATCAAGTACGCCCTTCAGCGGAATATTCAATCTTGACAGAGCATAAGCTGATGGCACGGAAATGAATATGGATATAACAGTTACAGCCGCTGCAGTAACAATGCTTAACTTAACGGCAAACCGTATATCCGGGGTAAACAATGCCGTTTTTATCTCTCCGAAGCTTACAATCGCAAAGGACGATAAGAAAAGTAAAATATAAAATCCAACAACAAGAACAACAAGAACACTTATTGAAAAGTTAAAACCTCTTTCCCCTTTCATCTGCCCGGCATCAGTTTCTCAGGCAAATTATATTCGCCGCCTAATTTTGCAGAAGGGGCATATTTTCTGGCTTCAATCTCACTGGTAATGTAGCCATTGTTTCTGAATATTTCAAGAGAATATTCAGAGCCGAGAAATTCAATAAATTTTAGAGCAAGATCCCTGTTTTTGCTGAATTTTGAAACAACCACTGGAATATAGGCAATTCTGGGGATCTCTGAAGGATTTAACCATACTGTCCCTATCCTTTCGGAATGCCATTTTTCAAAAACATTCCATCCTACGATAGCATCCACTGTTCCGATAGCTAAAACGGCGGCGACTTTTTCACAGCTCTCTACGCTGACAGCAATCTTATTCCAAATCCGGTCAAGCATGCCGTTATATTCCATGATCTCTACAGCATAAAGTCCGATGCATACGCTCTGCGGGTTTCCAACAGCTATCCTGATCCCCGGCTTTTCAAGATCAGCAAGGGTTTTTATACCTTTAGGATTACCTTTCTGCACATTTATTACAGGAATCAGATATGCAATCTTTTTTTCCGTTTCAGGCAAAACAATCTTCTTCTTTTTTGCTTTCTCCATAAAATCAGGTGAAGCCGGGAAATAGATATCGCCCCGCTCCGAGAGTTCCATCTGTGACAGAACAAATCCGGAACCACCATATGAAACGTTTATTTTACAATCGCACTGAATGCTGTATTTCTTGGCAATCTCGTCAAGCGGCGGCTTAACAGCAGATCCGGCGAAAATTAAGAGATCCGCGTAAACATGATAGGATATAAACAGAAAAAATACACTAAAAAATATTTTTCTGTATCCATTCATATTCATTTCCCTTATTGTATAATTATTCTCCGGTATGTTCGCTGTTTATGCGCGCGCTTCAAACTTGCATTTTATTTCGCCCTTCTTCAAAGAAACGACCACTCGTCCACTGTTATCATTTCCAAAGAGTTCAAAGGCGTATTCCTCAATAGCGCTGCCTATGACAGCATCAAGCGCCCGCGCGCCTGTTTCCTTTTTAATTGCCTGCTGGACAATAAAATTAATAACCTCCGGCTCAACAATCAGTGATAGCCCTTCTTCCTCAAATTCTCTGACATACCGGCGAAGTTTAATAAATAAAATATCCCTTAAAGTATCATCATCAAGCGGTTGGAATGGAATTACCCTGTGAAACCTCGCGATTAATTCCGGGAGGAACCCGTATGTATAGAATCTGCTTATATCATCAAGCTCCTCTGTACCCATTTTGTAGGCAATATTTTTTGAATTATGCGGTTCTACCTTTTTTAGAAATCCTATATCAGCGTGAGATCCCACTTCCTTAAGCCCCGAGAATGCGCCAATTCCAATAAATGTGATATCCATAGTAGAAATAAGCGTCCTGGGTCCACGGTGGGAGAACCCGTAATCAAGCGGCACCTGAACTAATGATCCCTCAAGAAGTTTCAGGAGTTCGCGCTGAACTCCATACCCGGAAACATCCTTTGTGGTTCCCTGCCCTGCAAATCTCAGATTGCTGTGCGAACCGGCAATTTTGTCAAATTCGTCGAGAACCACCACTCCGCATTCTGCCAGTTCAAGGTATCCCTTGGCTGCATATATAAGTTGAATAAGTATATTTATAACATCATCCCCAACATAGCCTGTCTCCGAAAATTTTGTCATATCCACAATTACAAACGGCAGTCTAAGTATCTCCCCAAAAAGCAATTCAACAAGGTATGTTTTCCCGCATCCTGTAGGACCAACAAAAACGGAATTGTAGCGCTGGGGCACATGCTCGCGGCCCACGCCCTTCTCATGAATAAGTTTTAATCTTTTAACATGCCTGTATGCATCAAGACACGGTGCCCGCCTTGCATCTACCTGCCCGCGATATCCGAGAGATTCAAGCTCCTGAGAAAGACGCTGCGGAGAATAAAGGGGGATGGATTGGATAAAATCCCGGATGTTAATCCCCTTATTGTTTTTGTTCATCCTTTTTTCATCTTCTTTTGTATCAAATAAATCTTTCATACTGTCCCTCGTCTATAAATTTCGTCGCAATAGTCATGAAACAGTCTTGCCTGGCAGCTATTCCTCATTTCCAGTTCATCCTTTATTTTTTTCAGTACAACATGTTTATTCCGGACCCATTCAGGCGCAACAAGGAACCTTTCCGGTGCCTCACCCGTAAGACGGTGTATTATAACATTCTCCCCGAGCCGTTCAATAACATCTGCCGCAAGCGAAGCATACTCGCTTAGAGAAAGCAGACTTACCATATTATTATTATACCATTTTTCCGCAACAGTGTCTCTAAGAATATGAAAGGCATGTATTTTTACTCCGTCAATTTTAATCTCGTTCAGGCAATTCACTGTATTAAAAACATCCGCCCGCGTTTCCCATGGGATTCCAAGTATTATGTGCGCGCAAACACTGATATTTCGCTGATGTGTTCTCTGCACAGCGACTGTAAAATCTTTAACGGTATGCCTCCTGTTAAGTTTTCCAAGAGTCTTCTCTGAAGCAGACTGGAGTCCGTATTCCATCCACAAATATGTCTTTTTGCTTATTTTTTCAATTATATCAAGAACATCATCCTGAAGGCAATCAGGCCTTGTTCCTATCGCTATTCCTACCACTTCGGGAAAAGAAAGCGGAAGCGTGTAAAGTTTATATAAATCCCCGGGGTTACTGTATGTGTTCGTATTTGACTGAAAGTAAACTATAAATTTTTTTGCCCCGTATCTTTTTTTTGCTGAATCCATTCCCTTGAGGATTTGGTCTTTCAGACTGCCAGGTTCATAACCCGGGTATAGCGCCCTGTCATTACAAAAAAAGCATCCCCCGGTACCCTTTGTTCCATCCCGGTTTGGACAGGTAAACCCACAGTGCACGGAAATTTTCTGAATACGGCTGCCATTTCTTTGTACATTCGCTGTCCCCTAAACCAACTTCAATAAACTGATTCCCATATGCGTAACCGACATGCTCTACCCCAAAA
>Ga0209619_10002506_pt1 | contig 13317 bp, 12 predicted proteins | sample Rifsed16ft3_FD_184011 | JGI IMG/M metagenome (GOLD analysis project Ga0209619, IMG submission 184011) | Soil microbial communities from Rifle, Colorado, USA - sediment 16ft 3 (version 2) | ecosystem: Environmental > Terrestrial > Deep subsurface > Rock core/Sediment | place: Rifle, Colorado... | reverse complement strand
TGAACAAAAACTCGCTGAATTTCATAACTTTGACAGAAACAAACAAAAATACAAACTGATGAGCATAGCTCCTGGTATCATTGCTTATGTCCCAAAAAATGAAGAAGATAGAATTAACGACCAACACTGGCTTTGTCAAAATTGCTTGGATATCTCTCAAAAATTTTCCATATATCAAATTGAACGTGCAGGTTCTCCAATTTATTACTGCCCGAACTGTAAAAATAAAATTCGTGTTCCCAGTCCGAATCATGAACCACCCGAAAATATTGTTTTCCGTCCGTAATAATCGTGATTAAACAAAACAAATAGTACTAACCGATAAATATTTTCTGTGCTTGTCATGTAAATAATCACCAAATATTGTATGAAAAAAATCGGGATTGCATTTGGCGGCGGCGGTGCTCGTGGTATTGCACATCTTTTAATGATTGAAGCATTAGAAGAGTTGGGAATAAAACCTTCTGCAATTTCAGGAACGAGCATTGGTGCAGTTGTAGGTGCTTTTTATGCTGCAGGTTTCACATCAAAGGAAATGCGTAAAATTCTTAATCAGCTACTTAATCCTAAAAGCGATAGTGTTTTCGATTTTCTGCTTCGTTCAGACATTATCAAACTTATTTCAATGTTTGATCCTCAGTTTATTAAGTCGGGATTTATTAAGGGTGATAAATTTCAAAAATTCCTAGAGTCACATCTGAAAATTTCCAAGTTTGAGGAATTAGAAGTTCCGTTGAAAATTTCAGCAACGGATTATTGGAAAAAAGAAGAAGTTGTTTTTGATAAAGGTGATTTGCTTCTCGCTGTCAGAGCCAGTTATTCAATTCCAGGTTTATTCACCCCAATAAAAATGAAAAACAAAATTTTAATTGATGGCGGTGCTGTTAATCCACTTCCCTATGATTTGATTAAGAAGCAATGTGACATAACGATTGCAATTGATATGACTTCATTTAACTCGGTGAATGCCCAAGAACTTCCTTCGACTTTCGATTCTGTTTTTACGACTTACCAGATCATGCAGAATTCTATCATTCAAGAAAAGTTGAAATTCATCAAGCCGGATATCTACATCAAACCAAAGATATATGACGTAAGAGTTTTTGATTTCGCTAAAGCAGATTCAATTTTTGAGCAAGCAAAACCGGCTCAGAAAGAACTAAAGAATCAATTAGAAAAATTACTTACCACAAAATAGAATTACCCTGCACGCAAAGCACTTACAATATTTAACCTAGCCGCTCGAACTGACGGCAGAAATCCTCCAAGTAAGCCCATGAAAATAGCGAAGACCAAAGATGAAACAATAATTGATGGATTTAACGAAAATGAAAAAGCTAACTCGGCGAATGAACTCCAATTTAATGTAGAGATTGAAAAGAATTGTAAAAATGAAGCAAGAAAAATTCCGATAACTCCACCGATTACTGCAATAAGTAAAGATTCAAATAAAAACGCTGTAAGAATACTTTTTCTCCTAAAACCTAAAGCACGTAATGTTCCAATTTCAACAGTTCGGTTTGCAACTGCGGCATACATAGTGATCATTGCACCAATAGTTGCACCAAAACTGAAAATTATCGTAATAAATATTCCAAGTATTCTTATAAACCCGGCAAGCAGTTCGGATTGTTCTTCAAAATATTTCTGTTCAATTTTTGGTTCAAACGGAAGCAATCGCTTTTCCGTTTCAAAAGCTTTTTTAAATTGTTCAAAATTATTTATGTCATCAAGCTTAAGAGTTAGAGTTGAAGCACTGTTTCCCCTGTTAAATGCATTTAGAAGCTGCTGAGCATCACCCCAAAACTCAGATTCAAATCCGCTTCCATTTGCCTCAAAAATACCAACAATTGTCCAGTGGTCTCCGGCAAACTTAATTTTATGTCCTATTTCTGTTCCTTCGAACTTTTTGTTAATGGATTTGCCGACAATTAATTCTCTCAGAGAAGGATTGAATAATCTTCCTTGAACAATTTTTACCTGAGGGCGGAGTTGATAAACCATTTGGGAAACTCCTCGAACAGTAATGTTACTCATACCGCCCTTTTTAATTTCTAAATTAATTATCACGACTGGTTCAGCAGAAACCAATAAATTTCCATCAGATGATTGTGCAACGTGCGGTAAAGTTCGAATTAAATTTTGTGTGTCGCCATCAATTATGCTGGTTATTTCACCCTGGGAAGATTTTCTAATCACCTTCACATTGTCTGGTGAACCCGTTGCAACTAACGTTTTTTCAACACCATAAGCCATCATTAAAGCAGCGGCAAAAACAAAAACCACCAAAGCTATTCCGGTGACAGTTATTACTGCAGTAAGTTTTCTGGTTTTAAAATTTCTGAAAGTATATTTAAATGGTATTTTCATAGGAAAGCCCTTTTCTAGCTCTCCCAAAAGGGGAGAGAATTTGATAAAATTAGATTTTCAATCAACATAATATTTTTCTTTTCTTAATAAACTTTTTTAAAATTCCTCTTCCCTTTGGCCTGCCACTTCCACGACTCTTGCCACAGGTAGGAAGAGGTTAAGCATTAGGCTTCTTCATCCAACAAATCTAAATCCTTCAACTATTTTAGTTTTTAGCGTGCGCTGAATTGGAAATAGTGCAGCAAGAATTCCGATTAGGATTGCTGCACTCATTGCCATTATTGTTGTTTTCGGTTCAATAAAAAAGAACGGAAAGAATCCTTTTGGAATTGCCTGCTCAAAACCGGCAACGATTGGGTACGTCAATGTAATACCAATTCCACCTCCCAAAAATGAAATTATTAAAGATTCGCCGAGAATCAAACCGATCAAATGATACGCTGAAAAACCTAACGTTTTGAAAACTGCATACTCTCTAGTTCTTTCCCTCGCCGCCATTATCATTGTGTTTGCAAGTACCAGCATGATTATACCTATTATCACAAATGAAATAAAGTTCATTGCACTTATAATTGCTCCCGATGCAGCAACAAATCCTTGTGTAAAAGCTTTTTCAGTCTCAGTTTTAGTTTCGGCGGAGGAATTTTTAAATAAAGCATCAATCTGATTTGAGATAGAAGCCGATTTATTGGGATCTTTAATAAGAACAATATACCATCCAACTTCTCCGGTTCTAACCGGTGATTCAATTTTCATTCTCTCATCAACATACTGCCAGTGAAACAGCATTTGTGTCGCATCGGTGTTTTTGTTTTTAGGTCTATAAATACCTCGAACAACAAAATCCCAATTCCCTGGAAAAATATCCCCTTCCAAAGTCATCTGATCACCAATTTTAATGTTGTACTGTTTTGCTATATCCGCACCTATAACACATGAGTTCCTTTCTTTCTTAAAGTTTGAAAGTTCTTCGGGTGTGATTAAAAATTCAGACATAACATCAAAAATTGTTTCAGCATCAACAGCAAGACGGGCAAAGAAGTTATTTTTATCTTTATAAACACCTCCAAACCAATTAGCAAAACTTACAGTTTGAACGCCGGGCACACTTTTAATTTTCTCTTTGTAAGAATAAGGTAAAGTAAAGATAAATGAAACCGACTGCCGGGTGATTAAGCGATTTGCTGCCGCCGCATCCACGCTCGAATCCCAAACAGTCACGACCGTTCTTAATAATCCAAATGCAATTACTGCAATTGTGATTCCGAGTATTGTTAAACCAGTTCGGAGCTTATGCCGCAGAGCATTTTTAAAGATTAACTTTAATACTTTCATATTAAGCTCCTACCAAATCACCTTTTTCGAGATGTCGAACAATCTTTGCTCTCTCTGCAGCATGAGGATCGTGTGTAACCATCAAAATTGTTTTGTTGAATTCCTTATTTAGTCTTTCCAAAAGAGTTAAAATTTCGGCGGCAGAGTTTTTGTCAAGATCACCGGTTGGTTCATCTGCGACAAGAAGAATTGGATCAGTCACAACCGCTCGTGCTATTGCAACTCTTTGTTCCTGCCCGCCGGATAATTGCTTTGGATAATGCTGAACATAATTTCCTAAACCGACAATGTCCAGCACTGTTTCAACGTGCTTCTTTCTTTCTGCCTTAGAAAGTTTTGTTAGAAGAAGCGGCAGCTCAACATTTTCAAATGCCGTGAGAACGGGAATTAAATTATAGAACTGAAAAACAAAACCAACATTGTTTGCTCTCCATTTTGCAAGTGCTGATTCGCCAAGATTTGAAATTTCTGTTTCTGCTACTACCACCTTACCCGAGGTTGGTTTATCAATACCCGCAATTAAATTTAACAATGTTGTTTTCCCAGAACCTGATGGTCCCATCAAAGCCATAAATTCACCTTGCTTAACATCTAATGATAAGTTATTAAGTACGGGAATTTCAAAGCTGTCTCTCCAATAAGACTTTGATACATTTTGAATTTGAATAAGATCCGACATTTAAACTCCTAAAAATTATTCTAAAACTTTTACTTCAATACCATCTTTTATTTTTTCTGTCACCTTAGCGATTATACTCTCTCCGGTATCTAAACCAGAAATAATCTCGATATTTTCTCCAAACTTTCTTCCCAATTGAACTTGTAATTCAACTGCTTTATCATCTTTAATTATGAAAACAACAGTTCTTCCCTTTCGAGCTACCACTGATGACGAAGGTATTAATATAATGGGTTTTTCTTTATCTTTATCTTCATCTTTATCTGTTTTCAGGGTTAAGAATGTTACTTTAGCACTCATCTCGGGTAATACACGACTGTCGTATTCTTTAAATCCAACCTTTACGAGAACCGTTGCCTTAGAACGATCTGCGGTAGGAACAATTTTAGCGACAAATCCGGGATAACTCTTTTCAGGATATGCATCCAAAACAATTTCACATTCTTGGTTTAGTATAATCTTTTCAATATTGGATTCGGAAACATCGGCTTCAACCTGCAAAGATTTCATATCTGCCATTGTAACAACTGCGGCTCTTGAATTAATGCTTGCACCAAATGGTGAAACAATTTCACCGACATCAGCATTTTTAGTTAATACGGTTCCATCAAATGGAGCTCTGATCAATGTATTCTCCAATGCGACTTCGGCAGCAGTGACTTGAGCTTTGGCTACATCAATAGAAGCAAGAGTTTTATTATAGCGAGCTTCTGCCGTTTCAAATTCTTGCTCAGATGATAATCCTTTTGAAAATAATTCTTTCTGTCTGTTGAAGAAATTTTCCGTCTCTTTAAAATCAGCTTCATAAAGTTTAAGATTTGCTTTTGACTGTTCAAGCTGTGCTCTGATGTCATTATCCTCAAGCCGTGCAACTATCTCATCTTTCTTGACTTGGTCACCTTCAACTACTCCGAGATAAACAAGTCTGCCTGTTCCTTTTGATGCAACTGCAGCTTTACGCTGGGCAACAACATATCCGCTCGCATTCAGAACAGCGCTTGAATATGAACCCGACTGCAAAGAGACTGTTATGAGCTTTACCTCCTCTTTTTTATTCAGCAATGAGTTAACATACTTGTATGCAAAGAAAACAATTACCAATAAAATTACAGAAACTATTATTCTAGTGATAATTTTTTTGTTTCTGTCCGGAGGTCTTTTTTCTTCTGTTCGATCTATTCTTAAAGTATTTAAATCAGCTTTTTTAGTTTCCACGGTATTTCCATTTTCTAAATCTAAAGTAAAATTGAGAATGGGCGACTAAAATATAAAAGAAACAGGGATAAAGATTAAACTTTTAATGATGAACAGTATGTAAGTGTGATGAAGAACTCATAAATTAAACTTATTTAGATCACCACCTTAAGTTGCTGTCAAAATTCGCTACTCATTACCTTTTACAACTCCTGTTGCGTGTGAAAAACTAACCGACAAATTATTCCGATCAAAAATGTACATGAATCTTTTCAGACAAGCTTAACTACACGAATTTTAATTTAATGCTTGAATTATCAACTGCATTTTCATCCATTCGGTTTCTTTAAGAATACTTCAACATTGTTTTCTGATTTATCATTCTTCAAGCGTCGATAAATTTCCCGGATCTATTCCCAATGCTCTTGCTTTTAATACGCGTCTCATAATTTTTCCGCTTCTGGTTTTAGGAAGTGAATCTACAATTTCAATTTGTTCGGGTTTAGCAATTGGACCGACTTCATGCCCAACATGTTGTCTAAGTTCTTCAATTAACTTATCACTTTTGGAAATGCCTGCTTTCAGAATTACAAAACAATGAATGGCATGTCCTTTAAGTTCATGGGGTAAGCCGATGGCTGCAGCTTCAGCAACTGAAGAATGACTTACCAAAGCACTTTCGATTTCAGCAGTACCAAGTCTATAACCTGAAACTTTAATAACATCATCTACTCTGCCGATTATCCAATAATAACCATCTTCATCCCGTTTAGCCGAATCGCCGGTTAAATACATTCCTGGATATTTACTCCAATACTGGCTGACATATCTATCCGGATCATTCCAAATACTTCTTAGCATTGCGGGCCAAGGAGTTTTAATAACAAGAAAGCCCTCTTCATTTGGTTCAACACTTTTTCCTTCTTCATTTACAACATCCATTTCTATTCCGGGAAATGGTTTCGTTCCTGACCCGGGTTTTAACGGAACGCAAGGCATTGGAGTGATCATAAACATTCCCGTTTCAGTTTGCCACCAGGTATCCATTATTGGACATTTTTCTTTACCTATTGTTTTATAATACCATCGCCAAGCTTCTGGATTTATTGGTTCACCTACACTACCAAGAAGACGAAGTGAAGATAAATCATGACGATTTGGCCAGGCATCACCAAATCTCATTAATCCCCGGATAGCTGTGGGTGCGGTGTACAAAATATTTATTCCATACTTTTCAATCATTTGCCACCAACGATTTGGATACGGATGAGTTGGTGCTCCTTCATACATAAATGAAGTGCTGCCATTTAATAATGGACCATAAACAATATAACTATGCCCTGTTATCCATCCCGGGTCAGCAGCGCACCAGAATCTATCATCCTCATGGATATCAAACACATACTTAAGAGTGGCGTAAGTACCAACCATGTAACCGCCATGTGTATGTAGAATTGCTTTTGGTTTTCCTGTTGTTCCGGAAGTGTAAAGCATAAAGAGCGGATCTTCAGCGTCCATTTCTTCAATCGTGCACGAGTTCCCGGCAATCGGCAATGCCATTAATTCATGATACCACATATCTCTGCCCGCTTCCATATTGATAGGTTCACCTGTGCGTTTTACAACAAGAACACTTTCAACTGTTGCGGCACGTTGAAGAGCTTCATCAGCAATTTGTTTTAATTGAACTATTTTTCCACGCTGATAAGCACCATCAGCTACGATTAGAACTTTAGATTGACTGTCTTCAAGCCGTTCGTGCAATGCTTCAACAGAAAAGCCACCGTAAACAACGGAGTGGATCGCTCCAATCCTTGCACACGCAAGCATTCCAATCATCAATTCAGGAATTCTTCCCATGTAGAGAGTAACTCTGTCACCTTTCTTTACGCCTAAGCTTTTCAGAACATTTGAGAAACGGCAAGTTTCTCTGCGCAAAGCAAAGTAAGAATAAGATCGAAATTCACCCTTCTCACCTTCCCAGATAAGCGCTAATTTATTTCTTCGAAATGTTTCTGTATGAACATCTAAACAGTTATAGGCAATATTAGTTTTTCCTCCAACAAACCATTTGAAGAATGGTTTCTTAGAATCATCCAACACCATGTCCCATTTTTTAAACCACTTTAAGTTGTTGGCTTCTTTCTCCCAGAAGCCCACATAATCTTTTTTAGCAAAATCATATAAGTCTTTACATTTTGCATTTGCATGATCAATCACATGCTGTTTGGGATAATAGACTTCTCCTGAAAGTTGTTTTTCTGGCATCTTTGCTCCTAAATAATTTTTAGTTGAAGTAATAGTTATGCAAATTCAAATTGCTGTTAAATTGGTGTGGAAATTAAGTTCTAAGGAATTGAAAAGCAATAAACTGAGGAATGATATTTATTCAGGTTTGAGGAATGAAAATCTAATTGAAGATGACTACATTTTTCAGTAGTTTGATATAGGAGTTCAGCAATGATTAAAATTTCCTTCATCTTATTGCTTCTTGGATTAATACTCGCCGATAACACCGGTCAAAAGACTAATGTGACTTTAATAACATACGATGGAGCTATAACACCTGCATGTTCGGACTTTATTAAACTTGGAATTGAATCTGCGATTAAAAACAAATCTGAATGTCTTATTATCAAGCTAAATACTCCTGGTGGATTATTAAAATCAACCAGAGTAATTGTGTCAGATATTCTCGAATCAAAAGTTCCCGTTGTCGTTTATGTTTCACCCGGAGGTGCACAAGCAGCATCGGCTGGAGTATTTATAACGATGGCAGCGCATATCGCTGCAATGTCATCTGGAACAAATATCGGTGCTGCTCATCCCGTTTCCTTGCAAGGTGAACAGGATTCTATAATGTCTGAAAAAGCTACAAACGATGCCGCTGCTTTCATCAGATCAATAAGCGAAAAAAGAAATCGAAATATGAAGTGGGCTGAGGATGCTGTAAGGAAAAGCTTATCATTATCAGAAACCGAAGCACTTAAACAAAATGTGATTGATTTAATTTCACCAAACATTGAAGATCTTCTAAAAAAGATTAATGGAAAGAAAATTGAAACTGTTATCGGTGAAAAGATTTTAAATACCGGGAATGCCGCCGTAAATGAGGTGGAGATGACATTATCTCTAAAGTTTCTAACCATATTAAGTGACCCAAACATTGCTTACATATTATTTATGATTGGTCTTTACGGACTACTATTCGAAATATTTAACCCTGGTGTAATATTTCCTGGAGTGATTGGGGGAATTTGCATCATCCTCGCTTTTTATTCGATGCATACTCTCCCGATTAACTACGCAGGTTTAGCTTTAATTGTTTTCGCAATCATTTTATTCGTACTTGAAATTAAAGTCATCAGTCACGGAATATTATCAATTGGGGGGGTGATTTCACTGATAATCGGTTCTATCATGCTTATTAATGTTGAGTCAGGACTTGAAGTGGTTATGATTTCCTGGCAAGTAATTGCCCTGTTTGTGGTATTAACGATTTTATTCTTCGGTTTTGCAATTACCCTTGGAATTAAAGCCCAGCGGCGAAAACCAACAACCGGTGTTGAAGGATTAATTAATGGAATTGGTGAAGCAATCACAGAATTAAATCCTGAAGGAGAAGTTAGAGTTCATGGGGAAATCTGGTTCGCCGAATCTACTGAAGGTAAAATTGAATCAAAAAGTATCGTTGAAATTGTTGATGTTCACAACTTAAAACTAAAAGTAAAGAAAAAATCCTAGAATAAAATTCACTAATCACGAGGAGGTGTCTATGCAATTTTTCGCAACGTTCATCGCAGTTATTGTTCTTTTCTTGTTATTCATAATTTCCAATTCAGTAAAAATATTAAGAGAGTATGAAAGAGGTGTTATATTCCGCCTCGGAAGGTTGATAGCAACTAAAGGACCGGGACTTATCCTTCTTATTCCACTTGTAGATCGAATGGTTAAAGTCAGTCTTCGAACGATAGTTTTGGATGTTCCGCCGCAAGATGTTATTACAAAGGATAATGTTTCTCTGAAAGTAAATGCAGTTTTGTATTTCAGAGTAGTACAAGCAGAAAAAGCTATTGTTGAAGTTGAAGATTATTTAGGTGCGACATCGCAGCTTTCGCAAACAACTTTAAGAAGCATTTTAGGTCAATCACAATTAGATGAACTTTTATCCGAAAGAGATCAAATTAATCGAGAGCTTCAGAAGATAATCGATCGTCAAACAGAACCATGGGGAATTAAAGTTTCCAATGTCGAAGTGAAACACGTTGATCTTCCAATAGAAATGCAGAGAGCGATGGCAAAACAAGCTGAAGCAGAAAGAGAAAGACGTGCAAAAGTAATTCATGCTGAAGGCGAATTCCAGGCAAGTCAAAAATTAGCTGATGCAGCAGAAATTATGAATAAACAGCCACAAGCATTGCAGTTAAGATATTTACAAACCCTAACTGAAATTGCATCAGAGAAAAATTCCACAATAATCTTCCCGCTTCCGATTGATCTTATTAAACCTTTTCTTGACAAGTTTGAACTGAAAGGGTGAAATGTTATTATCAATTTAGATATACCAGATTTTCCAAAGTAGAAATATTAGTTCCTAAATCTGGTATATCTAAGTGATTATTGTAGAAGGGGTGGAATACTATTACTGATTCAGATATGCCAGATTTTCGAATGCGAAAAACTCGTTGCTAAATCTGGCATATCTAAGTGATTATTATTGTTCAAAATCTAAATTGCGCGGTTCGGTTTCTTCAACTTTATTTTTAAGACGATCCGTAACCGGAACTCCCATTTCTACAATTTTTATTTCTAATTTATCAAACCAGATTTGTCCTTTACCATCAAGCAGAACTCCAAAAGATATTTCAGAGCTGTTCATTGGAACATCAAGCACCACTTCATATTTCACCCAATCGGAATTGCCGACAATTGGTCTGTCATTCATGTTATCAAAACTGAGAGGTCTTCCGATTACATCATCTACACGCATCCATAAGCCTGCCCAATCTGCAACAAACTTTGCTTTTACGTAACCTGAAAAACTTATGCGCTCACCTTTGTATTTATCAGACTTGATAACTTGCATCAGCGTTACATAACCTTGCGGACGATTCACTACCGACTTAAGTAAAGATGAGAAGTAACCTGAATATGGATTAAAGTCATCTTGAAAAATTTCGTAATCGCGTGGATTACTTCCGGCTAAAGTCCAGCCAACTGGAACACCCTTAATTTTTTCCAGCGGGACATTAACATTTGGAAATTGATTTTCTTGGGGAAATGTGGAGATACAAATTCCAAGAAAAATAAATGCTGCTAATAATTTTGTTCTCATCTTTTTACCCTTTACTGTTAAATAAACTGTTTTGTACCTTCAGCATTACTAACATTTTTCAATGTAAATATCTAATAAGATTTGCATTCAATCAAGTACACAAAATGCTTGCCAATATTGTGAGACATCTTCTACTTAAAATTCAAGAATAAATCACTGTATCATTTTTTTTGAATTCGATTTTACCTTTGGTAAGATATTTTTAAGCAAATAGCAATTGGTCGTAGTTCGGTCGAAACTCTTTGGCGTAAACCTTTAATATCACAATTTTTAGTATCGCCGTTGAGCTTTTCTTTAACATATGAAGCCGTCAATCATTTCCATATTCTAATATTCAAACTAACTCTTAATGTTTGTACATGTTTATTCAAGTACAAAGGAGATACGAATGAAGCCCATTATTATTGCAATTTTACTGTTTTCCTCCCTGCTTGCTCAGAATAAAGCTGATGACGTAAAAACATTCGCACTTAAAAACGGAATGCAAATAATCGTACTTGAAGATCATTCAATTCCAAATGTTGCAATCTATTTGTTTTACAAAGTTGGTTGGCGAAATGAATATCCAGGTATTACAGGCAATTCACATTTCTTTGAGCACATGATGTTCAATGGTGCAAAAAAATATGGACTAAAAGAGAATTTGCATTTTGTAATTATTGGAAAGTCATCAGATATAAAAGATATTGTAAAAAAAGATAGCGAGATAACAGAAAAAGAAATCACTGCGGAAGGGTTTGAGTAGGGAACGACCTCCTGGTCGTTCCGCCGTCAACGTATCTATTTTCGGAATTACCAGAAAGTAATTACTTACAACTGCTCTACCCATATCTGCGGAATTACCAGGAGGTAATTCCCTACAAATCCAAATTTTCTGGCAAATTCTTTTCTAATTGCCAATTCAACGGATTTAATTGAATGTAATTCCTTATCAAGTATAATTCTCTTTCATTTCTGATTATCCTATCATAAAAAGATTTTTGCCAATGGAATTTATTCTTTTCATCCAATAATTCGTTAATCTTTTTTGTAGTAAATGTTTTGAATCTCTGAATTATTGTCGAAAGACTTTTCTTGCTTGAACCAGTTTTGTTATCTAAGATTATAATTCCATGAATATGGTCCGGCATAATTATGAATTCATCTAATTCACAGGGATAATATTTCGGCAGGTTATTCCAAATTTCATTCACAATTTTACCATACCTTGTTAAGAAAGATTGTTCATTTCTTATTTCAGAAAAGAATTCCGTTCTATCCTCCATACAAATAGTCACAAAGTAATAGAAGTTGAGAGAATAGTCGAATTCTTTTAATCTTAACTTTTTTCTTTGTGGATAAATGTCGCTCATAAATAAATTATATCTTTCTGAAGGGAACGACCTCCTGGTCGTTCCGCCGTTTGCGTACCATTTTCGGAATTACCAGGAGGTAATTCCCTACAAAAGCATTTTCATATCATACTCTATCTTCTCTTCGCTATAGAACGGTTCGCCGTAATGCGTGCCGATTTGAAATCCATAAAACTGCGAACGTGAAACTAAATAATCTAAAAACTCCGGACGACTGATAAATGTCTCCGGTTCTTTACTTTTAGGATTAAAGAATTGTGTTCTGAATGCTTTTATTGCTTTCATTTTCTTATCAAACGAATCGGATATGTCAACAATAAAAGTTGGTTCAAAAGTGTAGGTCTGCATGTAATAAAAAAGTTTTTTAGGACGATAAGCTTTTTGTTCAACCTTGTTTTCAAAAGTTTTAACTTTTGGCAATCCTGTGGAGAACATTGCTTCCTTGACCAGCGTACTTGCATCTTGATGATCGGGGTGACGATCTCTGAAATAAGGAGCAAAAATTATTTTGGGTTTGAATTTTCTAATCTCTCCTATCACCATCAATAAATTCTCTTTAGTTCGCTGAATGTTACCATCGGGAATGCCAAGATTAACTCTGACTGAAACATTTAGAATCTTATCAGCCACGGTAGCTTCTTTTTCACGGGTTTTTTCATTTCCACGTGTTCCTAATTCCCCTTTTGTCAAATCAACAATTCCGACTTTATAATTTTGCTTTGTTAATTTTGCAATAGTTCCACCCATTGAAAGTTCAGCATCATCGGGATGAGCTGCAAAAACAAGTACATCTAGTGTCATTTTTTACTTTCTCTTCAAATTGTTATAAATACTGTTTTCAACTTATCTATTTTTTTTGTTGATTTCCACAAAGGAAATCACAATTTTAACTGGGAAATAAAATCATTTATTTAAATATTATTGAAGCTGGAAATTATAAGCAAACAAGAAAGATAGTTTTGTTGTGGTGAAAACCGAAAAGATAAAAGTTAGAATTCAGAATAATCAAAACAAAAATGTTAAACGATATATATGAGACCAATGGCAGGCTT
>Ga0209619_10002494_pt1 | contig 13355 bp, 10 predicted proteins | sample Rifsed16ft3_FD_184011 | JGI IMG/M metagenome (GOLD analysis project Ga0209619, IMG submission 184011) | Soil microbial communities from Rifle, Colorado, USA - sediment 16ft 3 (version 2) | ecosystem: Environmental > Terrestrial > Deep subsurface > Rock core/Sediment | place: Rifle, Colorado... | reverse complement strand
TCGTCGTCTCGCGCACCCAGCCCCGACTCTACGAGCACCTCGTCAGGAACTTCGCTGGGGACCCTCAGACCCAGGTCATCCTGGACCGACGAGTGGGCGAACGGCGCCAAGCCGAAGTGGAAAACAATGATGAAAAAACCGGCAAAAGCCTCAAGTCCTAAGCGCACTGCCAAAACACCCTCATCCCCATCCCCCAGGACCAACAAAAATGAGAGGGGATTGTTTCTTCGGCCTTCGGCCTCCTCGCAACTGCGAAAAGCAAGCTTTCCTGGGCCTGCTGCGCTTGACGCGCCGACCACGGTATTGAACGGCGTAGGACCAGTGAACGCCGAACGACTTGAAAAGCTCGGCATCTTCACATTACGAGACATGCTTTACCACTTTCCGCGCCGCTACGATGATTACAGTAAACAAGTGCGCATCCGCGATCTACGTTACGGTATGGACGTGACCGTTATCGGAGAGATCAAACGCATCTCCAAACGTCCAGGCAAAGGTCGCCGGGTGATGACTGAAGCTATTGTGCAAGACGAGACAGGCGGTTTGCGCGTGAATTGGTTCAATCAGCCATGGATGATGCGCAATTTGAAGACAGGTGATTCAATAGTTTTGTCCGGCAAGGTGGACCAATACCTGGGACGCCTCACGATGAACAACCCGGAATGGGAATTGTTGGAAGAGGAACAGTTGCATCCCTCGTCGCCGCAAAGCGGCTCGCTCGGGACAGGCACCAATCGCATCGTGCCGGTGTATCCGCTGACCGCAGATCTAGGACAGCGCTGGCTGCGCGGATTGATGAAGCGCGTCGTCAGCTATTGGGCGCTGCGCATCCCGGACCCACTGCCACACTCTGTCATTGAATCCGCAAATCTGGAATCGCTATCCGATGCGCTATTGCAAGCACATTTTCCGGATTCTCAAGAACAAATCGACTCAGCTCGCCAACGTTTAGCCTTCGACGAATTGTTCCTTTTGCAATTGGCGGTGCTTTTGCAAAAGCGGGCCTGGCAAGGTCAAACTGCCCAACGGTTCGACGCGCCTCAAGATTGGCTCCATGCACAAATAACCCGATTACCCTATCAGCTCACCAATGCGCAACACCGAGTGTTAGCCGATCTATTGAAAGATTTGAATTCCGGGCGCCCGATGAATCGTTTACTGCAAGGTGACGTTGGATCCGGCAAGACTGTGGTCGCCGCGCTGTGTATAGCCGCGGTGACGCGCGCCGGCGCCCAAGCCGCGTTGATGGCGCCAACTAGCATCCTCGCTGAGCAGCACTACACCAGCCTGCAAGGATTGATGGTTGGCCAAGGAAATCTACGGCCCGGTGAGTTGCGCTTGATCCTTGGCTCAACCCCAGAATCCGAGAAACAAGAAATCCGCGCCGGCCTGCGGGATGGCAGCATCAAAGTCGTGGTCGGCACGCACACGCTGATCGAAGACCCGATTCTATTCTCGCAGCTCGAGTTGGTGGCCATTGACGAGCAGCATCGCTTCGGCGTCGGGCAGCGGGCGGCGCTGCGCGCCAAGGGTACCAATCCCCACCTGCTGGTGATGACCGCCACGCCCATCCCGCGTTCACTTTCGCTCACCGTATACGGTGACTTGGATCTCAGCATCATCGACGAAATGCCACCAGGCCGCCAGAAAGTTGCTACCCATTTGCTATTGCCGCGCGAACGGGAGCGGGCGTACAAGCTGATCCGCCGTGAAGTCGAAGCTGGGCGGCAGGCTTTCATCATCTATCCGCTAATTGAGGAAAACGAAACCAGCGAAGCCAAAGCCGCGGTCGATGAACAGAAGCGCCTGAAAAAAGAAGTTTTCCCTGAGCTCAAAGTTGTGTTACTGCACGGCCGCCTAAGCGCTGAAGAAAAAGACAAGGCCATGGAATCTTTCCGTGACGGGAAATCACAGGTGATGGTTTCAACTACCGTGATCGAGGTCGGTGTCGATATCCCGAACGCAACGGTAATGCTCATCGAAGGCGCCAACCGTTTCGGGTTGGCCCAACTCCACCAGCTGCGCGGCAGGGTTGGCCGCGGCGCCGAAAAGTCCTACTGCATCCTTTTCCCGGACCACGAGGACGCAGCCGAAAACGAGCGCCTGCAAGCCTTGCTGGAAACGAACGACGGCTTTATCCTTGCAGAAAAGGACCTGGAGCAGCGCGGCCCAGGACAGTTCCTTGGCCGCCAGCAATCCGGCTTCCTCGATTTCCGACTGGCTTCGCTCAGCGATGCCCGCCTTATCGATAAAGCCCGCCGCCAGGCCGAGCTGCTGCTGGCTACGGACCCCGCGCTGAGCAAGCCGGAGCACCGCGCACTGTCCGCCGCAGTTGAAAGTTACCTCACCAGCGGTATTGGAGACCTGAGCTAATGATAAAAGCCCTCTTTCCCGCCACCTTCGACCCCATCCACAATGGACACATTGACATCGCCATGCGCGCCGTGAAATTGTTTGACGAAGTGGTTGTGGGCGTCTACGAAACGCCGCTGAAATCGGTGCTGTTACCCACGGAAACTCGTTTCGCCCTGGTGAAAGAAGCCTTCAAGGACGAGCCGCGCATCACGGTCACCACGTATAACGGCTTAACGGTGAATTTTTGCCGCCAGATTGGCGCCCAGGTGGTGGTGCGTGGTTTGCGTGTGCTCTCGGATTTCGAATACGAATTTCGCATGGCGCTGGCCAACCGCCAATTGGCGCCGGACATCGAGACCGTGTCTCTGATCACCAGCAAGGAGCATTCTTTCCTGGCATCCACCACGGTACGCGAGGTTGCCTCATTAGGCGGCGATGTGAGTGCCATGGTGCCGCCATTTGTGATGGAAGCCTTGACCAAGCGTTTCGCAGAAATGAAAACGAACGGGGAAACCGAGTTTGTCGCCAGTCCTCCCAGGGATTGATATATTTGAGAACCAATATTAGGAGTCCTGGCGAGTTGACTGTGAGCCTTTTTGCGTATAAAGTTTGGTACTTATCTTGCACCTGTGAAAGGTGTAAGGCCATTTAACTATGGATATCCTCCAACTCGTTGACCGCCTCGAAGAGCTTTTCAACCAGAGCCGTCCCATCCCGCTCACCAACAACGTGATCGTTGATGAGGACAAGATGCTGGACCTCATCGACCAGATGCGCGTCGCCATCCCCGATGAGGTGAAAAAGGCGCAAAAGCTGATCGCCGAGCGCGACCGCACTATGGCCCAGGCGACAGAGGAGGCCAAGCGCACCCTACAATTGGCGCAAGAAAAAAGCCAGGGCATGGTGGAACGCGATTCCATCGTGGCCTCCGCCGAAGCGCGCGCCAACGAGATCCTGCACCAGGCGCAGTTGGACGCGGAAGCCACCCGCGACGAAGCCGATAATTACGTCATCGAATCGCTCACTAACCTGGAAATGGAACTGGAACGCGTACTGAACCAGGTGCGCAATGGCATCCGCGCCGTCATTCAGGCGCAGGAGGAAAAGAAAGCTGCCAAGCAAGCCCAGTCGCCCGAACAAGCAACGGCTGAGTGAAAACGAGCCGCTTGATGCGGCTCGTTTTTTGTAGTCAGGATCCTCACCAACGAAATATCTGAGCCCGACAAAAATCCTGATTGAATGAAATGTTCATGCAAAGGTTGTATTTCCAAAGCAGGAAACCTGCTGCTACGGCGGTAATCAAAAGGGCAAGAATGACAACAATTCTTCGAGTTGGCATGCTAAGCTATGCCTGCTTTTAGAGATTTGCTTCGCCGCGCAGCGGGCTCGCCAAGAAAGGAACCTATAACCCTCGCTCCGGCCGCGTGAAGAAGCGCTCCTGAAGCCAATCGGTGATGCCGGGGAAAGTTGTGGCAAACCAGATGGCGATTCGCGTTACCGAAGGTATTATGCGCGCTCGAACGGGTCGCCGAGCTGCGGCAAAGACTGCATCGGCAACCTGTTCCGGTGTAAGCCGCAAGGCTTTGGGAGTAGTAATTCCCGTTTTGCGTTTTGCTTCCGTGTGCTGCCCGAACTCCGTGGAAACGTTACCCGGATAGATTACTGAAACCTTGATGCCCCAAACGCCCACCTCGCGGCGCAAGGCTTCGCTGAAACCTCGTAGGCCAAACTTGGTGGCTGCGTAAACCGTGTAGGTAGGCGTTGCCACAAAAGCGGCCTGAGAGCCCATATTGATGATGTGCCCCGATTTGCGCGCAATCATGTGAGGTAGAACTGCTCGAGTAGCCTGGATTACCCCGGTCAAGTTCACCTGCACTTGCGCGGCTATGTCCTTCTCGGGATCCAATTCCTCGAGCCACTTGGTGCGCCCGAAGCCAGCGTTATTGAACAGTATGTCAATCTGGCCGTATGTCGCGAGTGTCTTTTCCACCATATCCTGAATGGAAGCCGCAGAGCTGACATCCGTCTCCACCGGAAGCGCTTGTCCACCCTGGGCTTCGATTTCCTTTTGAAGAGCTTCCAGGCGGTCCAGGCGACGGGCGGCCAGCACCACGCGGTAGCCGCGGCTTGCGAATAGGCGCGCTGTGGCCTCGCCGATGCCCGAAGAAGCACCGGTGACAAGGATAACAGGTTGGTCGCTCATGGAACCTCTACTCTGCTATGGCAAAACGCTGCTAGGTGGGTAAATGGGAAGAATTACGAATTTCAGTATCCTCGGGGTTTACACTTGATTAAGGCGAAAGCAAAATCGGAATGCTGCTAACATGCAGCAGGCCGCCGTCACGCGGAGAGGCAGCAAAGACCACGATGCGCGCCGGTGTCTGCTCAGAAACGGAATAGGTTAGCTGTCCGCTAAAGGGTCCAGGTTGACCCATATCGGGCGCGTCGATCATTGCGTTGCTGCTGGCGAGGATGTTGTCCGCAGTGCCGCACAAATCATTCGGGGCGCCGCTGCCGCCTCCGCCGCACAGCATCAGGCCAAGGTTGGACTCGAAGTAATAATCCGAGAAACCGCTCACGGTAATTAGGCCACCGCTGATCTCCGTCATTGCCGCTGGAAACTGGATACCTATGCTTTCGAGACCCAAATCTGCCGGTTGGATCTCGGCAGAGCCACTGGGCCGCAAAGTGACCTCAACGCTGGAGAGATGGATGATGCCACCATCCATGGCGCTGGTTTCGTAGACCGAGACGCGGCCCGGCTGCTCAGAAAGCACGGCGAATGTTATTTCCATGCTGTAATTGCCGGGCTCGCCCATCGGCGAATCCAGCGTGGTTGGCTGCTGGGCTAACAAGCCGCCATCTTCGCCATAGATTGCGACCACCAGATTCTGCTCGAAAGTCGGCCGCGATTGCCCTTGCACCGTGACCGGCGAGGTGATCGCAGAAAGCGGTCCGGGTTGCAGGATGACGATGGCCTCGAGCGGCGGACCGACCTCAACAGTTACCGTTGGCTCTGCTGGCGCTGTCGTGGGGGCTTCGGTGGCAGGTACGAAAGTCGCTGCCGAGGTTTCGGTTGGCAAAGGCTGCGGGGGAGCAGATATTCCAGGGAAGTTGCAGGCGGAAAGGGAGAGCGACATTAAAATAAGAGGGATTCGCTTCATCATCCGCCAATTATCGCATCAATTGAGGTTGAGAGCAACGGCACTGCCTTATTGGCAGACGCCCTCATTATTAATCTGCGTTGGGCACGCGGTAGGCTCTTCCTCTTTTTCCGGCGTCGGCGTGCTGGTTGGCTTAGGCGGAACAGCGATCAAACGTAGATCGCCAACCGAAACAGTCGTCTCGACAAAATCCTCGTCGATCCAGCAATTGCTTCCTTGCAGCGTCGGATGGGAAACGACAAACCATCCGCCACCGAAGCTATAGCCAACGATAGGCAATTGCGTTCCCGCTTTCAGGGTGCTCAGAGTGTTGTACTGCGGACCGGGACCGGTGTAGCAGGGGAAATCTTCTTTGACGATCAAAGTGTCGGTCTCAGGAGTTGCCGTTAGCTCGAGCGAGGTCGCCGAGGCCCCGGCTTCATAAGCGCCCACATCGCAGGCCGGACCGACAGGGCGCGCCACAAAACGCTGGTCAACTTCCAGGCAGGTACCGGTAGCCGCGTCCATGGCCGGGCTGCCCGGAAGCAAAGCATGGGTAAGCGTTGAACCGCCGTTGTCAGCCAATGCGTCCAGGAGGATCTCGTCCGCAGAGTACATAGTGGGGAAGGTGCAGCCATGATCGGTTGCAATATTGACCCCAGCCAGTATTACATCAGGCGCATCTGGATTCGAGAGATTGCAATCGCCCAGCCCGTTTCTAGCAACCAGGATATTCGAAAACAAGAGATGGATTTCACCAAAGTTGGACGCTGCAAAGCCGGTGCCAGTATTATCAGCAATAGTCACATAGGACAGTGTGAGATTTCCCCGAAATGCAACGATACCTGTTGTGAGATTGCCGCTTATTGTGCTGTTGGCAATGAGCATATCCCCGCCATCGTTTTCTATCGCTCGCAACGCGCTTACGTTGTTGGCAACCAGAGTGTTCTGCATGTTCATTGTGCCTTCGTTAAAAATTGTCTGATAATCCCCAGAATTATCATCGATGGTTGTTTCGAAAATATTCATTTCCCCATCGGGGCCGATTTGAATTGTGCCGGTACCGTTCCCCGTGATGTGGGAGTTGCGAATCTCTACAAACCCTTCGCGATTATCTAGAGCCCGACCCCATTCATAAGCATTTCCTTGAAGCGTAGTACCGTTCAAAGTTAGAGTCCCAGCAGCAATAAAAATACCATCCCCTCGATGATCACTGATCATTGAATTTAGTATGCTCACCCGCGGCCCAGACGCGGGCAGCCCATCGGTAAGTGGGTTGAATGGATCTTCGCCATAAATATGGATGCCGCGCGCATCGTTTGCTGTGACCAGACTATCCGAAAGTTCCACGGCTGCGCCACCCAGGATGACGATCCCGTCGTAATGGCCCAAGTCCCCGCCATTGTCTTGAACGGTCAGGCCAGAAAGAGTCGCTTCGCCAGAGATGAATAATCCTTCCAGCAGATTATCTTCGATCAACGTGCCGTTGATCTCAAGAATCCCGGTACTGGAGATGCCTTGATTGGGGTTTCGTGAGATTTCCCCACCCTCGATGGTTAAATTACCGCGATTGTATATCCCGGCTCCGGCGCCATATGGTTCGCGGACGACTGATTCGGTTATCGAGACATTCACCAGATTGACCTGGCTGGCTGGGTCGTTAATGACAATGCCTGCATAGAGACAACGCGTCAGGTTGACATTCTCTGCATTCACCTCGCCATTGCCCACGACCATAATGCACCCGCCCGGCGAATTGCCGCGGGCATTCTGCACGGTCAAGTCTTCAAGCCGCAAGCGGCCGCCGCCAAGCACATAAAACCCGGCGTACGTATTGCCAAGATCGATGATCGTTTCGTTTGCACCTGCGCCGACCACTCTAAGATCAAAATCGATGTTGGCGAAAACAGAGTAGTCCTCGTACCTGGCAACCTCGGCATATGTTCCAGCAGCGATATTGATTTGATCGTCGGCATCGGCGCGGCGGAAGGCTTCCACTATGGTGCGGCAAGCCAGGTCCGGCTCGGCGCAGGTATTGCTGTCACTCCCCGTAGTGGCCACGTACCAAATAGTCTGTTCATGCCGTTCGGAGGCAGCGCAGGCAGCCAGGAGAATCCCCCCAACAATGACCAGCATGAGTAAGCGTTTATTGGAGCCAGCGAACCCGGTTATTCGGTTTTTCATCAGATGCTCCTCACAAGCGATGTTCTTTGGCAAATCGCGTATTAATTAGATGAACGAACAGCTGAAAATCTTCATATTCTTAGGCGAATAATCCAATCCTTTTATATAGGCAAACAGCGATATTTACAATAGCCGCCTGGTTTGCCCAACTGCCTCGACCAGGAAGACCGAACCGCAGACTAGAATCACTGCGTCCTTTATCTTTAGGTCGATTGCCTCGCTGACAGCCTTGAGTGGATCGGTTTCCGATTCCGCATCCAGACCGAGTTGTTTGAGCTTCTCCTGAAGCTCAGACGCTGGCATCGCTCGCGGATGCGCCGATTGCGTTGCAATCGCACCCACTATTCGTTCGCGCAACGGTTCGATGATCCCTGCCAGATCCTTGTCGGCGGAAACACCGAGCACAACAATGATGGGCTGGCCGGGGAAATATTCGTCCAGCGCAGCGCGCAGTGCCTGCGCCGCGGCCGGAGAATGTGCCGCGTCGAGAATGACCGGCGGATTTTCGCGCACTAATTCAAAGCGACCTGGCCAACGGGCGTCTGCAAAACCGCGCGCCATCGCTGATTCGCTTACGACTAGGCTGCGCTCATGGGCTGCCTGTAACGCGGCGTAGGCGGTCGCGGCATTCTCGCCTTGGTGCATACCCAGCATTCCGATTTTTATTCGAGCCTTATGTTGGCTGTGGGGTGAGGTAATTTCGAAAACCTGCCCGCTCAAATCCGAACTAATTCTTTCGAATTGAATATCCTTGCCCACTTCCACTACCAGCGCTTGTTTTCTCTTAGCGATTTGTAGAATGCTGGCTCGCGCCTCTTCAGGCTGCGGAGACATAACAACGAGGACTCCCTCTTTGATAATCCCGGATTTCTCGTTGGCGATTTCTGCCAACGTGGTTCCCAAAATCGACGTGTGATCGTAGTCAATCGGCGTGATCACAGAAACTAGTGGCGTGAATACATTGGTGGCATCAAGGCGGCCACCCAAGCCGACCTCGATGACCGCCGCGTCCACTTGAGCTCTCGCAAATTGGGCGAACATTAACGCGGTTACTACCTCGAACTGCGTCCAATCTTGCCTCCGTACCAAGTGCGGAATCATTTGCCCAAATGTTCCTTCCAAGTCGTCCTCGGGCACCGGAGATTGATCAATATTGATACCCGCCAACGCCCCCGCCAAATGCGGGGAGGTGAACCGACCAACGCGGTAACCCTGCGCCTGCAGAGCTGCAGTACAAAAAGCGCTCACCGAACCCTTTCCATTTGTCCCGGCAATATGCAAACTGGGATATCTCTTTTCGGGATGACCCAGCGATTCCATTAATAAGTGCATACGGTCCAAGGCGAAATCAGCGCTTTGCATACCCCGTTGCGATCTGGCGCCTAAATCTGGCAAGGAGGATAGGAAATTTCGCAATGTCGGCATGAATATGGATTGTAATCGTCAGATTTTACGAATGAGACGATGTTTACATTAATACTCCACATAAGGAGAATTCTTTAAGGTAGTGTGTATATCTACTGGTGTTATGATGGGTTCAAGCCGGCGGGGGCCCGGCAAAAAGACCCCAATCTATTTCTCAAGGAGAAGATCTATGAAGAACCGTTTCGTTGTGCTGGCTGCTATTGCGGTTGTTGGCCTGGTCCTCGCGGCCTGCGCTCCCGCAGTAGGGTCGGCAGACAAACCCATCGTCTGGGCGCTGGTTCCCTCTCAGGACACTGACGCTGTCCTCGCCGGAGCTCAGGAAATCGCCCAGGCTGTGGAAGATGCAACCGGCTACGTGATCGAACCCGTAGTCACCACCGACTACACCGCGGCTGTTGAAGCCATGTGCAGCGGCGAAGCCCAAATGGGAGCGCTCAACACCTTCAACTATGTAGTTGCCAAGCAGCGCGGCTGCGCCGAGGTAGCACTGGCTTCCTTGCGCTTCGGCAGCTCCTTCTATGCCGGGCAAGTGATCACCCGCCCCGACACTGGCATCGCCACTGTTGCTGATCTGGCCGGCAAGACCTTCTGCCGCCCTGACCCAACCTCCACCTCCGGTTGGGTCATCCCCAGCCTGGCCATGCGCGCCGAAGGTTTGGATCCCGAAGCCGACCTGGCCGAGATCGTGGATGCCGGTGGCCATGACGGTGTAGTTTTGGCCGTTTTGGACGGCACCTGCGACGCCGGCTCCACCTTCGTGGATGCGCGCAGCAATGTGGAAGAGGATTTCCCGAATGTCATGACCGACGTGATCGTGATCGCCGAATCGGCCCCGATCCCCAATGACACCGTCAGCTTCCACCCGGATGTTCCGGCTGATGTACGCGATGCGATCGTTGCCGCGTTGCTTGAGCTGAACAACACCGAAGAAGGCGTAGCCCTGCTGAACACTCTATACAGCTGGAGCGGCCTTGAAGCGGTTGATGACACGTTCTACGATGGCTTCCGCCAGCAGCTTGATGCCGCCGGCATGAGCGTCGAAGACCTGCTCAACTAAGTTTTCGCAGCAACAAAATGGAAGGGAAGGGCTGTTGGGATTTCCCGGCGTCCTTCCCTTCTCTTACAAATTACAAGTAAAATCCCGACTCAGCTATGCTGACTGTTGAACACCTCACCATGGTCTATCCGGACGGCACTGTCGCTCTCCAGGATGTAAGCTTTGAGGTGAAAGATAATGAATTCATGGGGGTCATTGGCCTTAGCGGCTCTGGAAAATCCACTCTATTACGCTGCATCAACCGATTGCTCGAACCCACCGATGGTCGCATCATTTGGAATGGCCGCGACATCACACACCTGGAGCAAAGTGATCTGCGCTTAGTGCGCCGCGAAATAGGCATGGTCTTCCAGCAATTCAATTTGGTCAAACGATCTTCGGTAATGACCAATGTACTTTCCGGGCGTTTGGGATATACCCCGCCAAGCTGGAGTCTGATCAATCGCTTCAGCCGGGCGGACCGAGAAAGTGCAGTGGTGGCGTTAAAGCGCGTCGGAATCCCCGACAAAGCCAACAATCGCGCCGACGAGCTCAGTGGCGGGCAACAACAACGCGTAGGTATTGCGCGGGCGCTGATGCAAGAACCCAAGATGATCCTGGCTGATGAACCGGTGGCTAGCCTCGACCCTGTATTGGCTCACTCCATCCTAGGACATCTCGAAGATCTCAACCAGGCAGACAAGATCACTGTAATGTGCAGTCTACACTTTTTGGATCTAGTGCAGCGTTACTGCACGCGAGTGATCGGCTTGCGCCAGGGGCGTTTGGTCTTCGAAGGTGGCAAGGACGATATTGCGCAGTTGAGCGATACGCGCTTCAAAGAAATTTACGGCGAAGAAGCTCAGCGCCTAGGGGCACGATAATTCGAGAAACCTGTGACTAATCAAGTTATCACCCCACCGAAGTCATCACCGTTGCATGCCATCCTCTCGTTGGTTGTTCCCGGGCTGGGGCAAATGGTAGCTGGCTCATGGTCACGCGGCATTACCATCCTCGCCAGTGTGCTCGTCCTAGGCGGGCTGAGTGTTTGGACCATCGCCCAAAAAGCTCGTTTTCCCGATTTTGGTTTGAGCTTTGCGATCTTCGCCAAACTGGTTCTCGAAACCGGGCTACTGCTTGTTTTCCTGCTCGCGTTGCGCCATTTACTCAGCCGCTACATATTCCGAGATCCTGCTGCTGAAGGATTTGGCACCTACGGCGTCGCCATTCTTTTTTTCCTGGCCTTGATATTTGCCGGGGGCGCCATGCTTAGTATGGCGGGTAACCCCGAGCAACTCGCTCTGGTCCACACGGGGACCGCGTTGTTCTCTGCGGGGACACTGGCAGCGCTGTGGCTCTGGCAGATCAACGACGCGGCTCGCATCGGTGCAGCTGGAGAAGTTGTAAAGCAGCCCTCAATGGCCGCTGCCATCATCATCATTTGTTTATTGATCTTCAGCCTGGGCTACAACATCACGGAGATCGATCCCTCCAAGGCTGTTCGAGAATACCAGGATTTATTCGTCTTGCTACCACGCATTGTCTGGCCTTGGCGCGCGGCTTTTGCTTTCGACCAAAACGTTATCGAAGAAATTCAGCGCATTCAAGCTCCATGCCCGGAAGGAGCGATTGGTCCGCCATCGAATGAGCCTGATCCGGACGAACCCTGGATCAGCGCCACACCGACTTGCGGTGAACTGGGAGTGCGCGACCTTACCGGAACGTTTACCCCTGGCACCGAGCTAACTATCACCGGGGGCAACTACACACCTGGCGCAGTGGTTCATATCCTGTGGAAGAATCCGATTGGCAACCCATTTGTTCCTCGTGGGGTAGGTCCGACAGACATCGCGATTGACGAAAATGGGGGCTTTACCACACAGCTTTTTATTCCGGATGTCGTGATTTCCGAATCCACAGCTACGGGCGCTCAAATCCATCAATTGGTCGTTCGTGAGGAAAGCACGGAAGTATTTGCCGGCCGACTGAGCGATGATATGACTTTGGCTCTAACTGCAATGCTAGAAACGATCATGATTGGTTTGATGGCCACTTTTTTTGGCATCATTTTTGCTTTCCCCGTGTCATTCTTAGCTGCCCGCAACCTGATGGGCTCGGTGGTTACGCCACTGAATCGCCTAGTGGGGTCTTTGGCGGGATTGGGTCTGGGAGCTTGGGTGGCGGTTATTCTCACCGGCCAAGTTGCAAGCCTTCTCGGTGGATTGGAGCGAGCTCCGGTCGAGATTTTCCTCATTGCTATTATTCTGCTTTTGTTGTTGAGCTTCCTGGGCATGCAACTAGGTGGAAGGTTGTTCGGCGCGTTGCTAAGCGCCATCGGTCAAACCGCGGGTCAACTCACAGCCGCTTTCTTGTTGGCATTCATGGCCGCTCTGCCAGGTTATTACCTAGGCTTGGGTTTTAGTCGCGGAATTCTCAGCATCGTCATTGACCCTGAACTGGCAGCAGCTAGGGAGAATATCTACGCCTATATCAGCGCGGTAATTCTTGCGGTGCTAGCTTTCACCTTTGCCTGGGTCAATCGCAAGCGCGGCGATATTTCCGTTGGCCTTATCATCTATGCAGTCACAAGAACCTTATTAAACATCGTGCGCTCCATCGAGCCACTAATCTGGGCCATCATCGCCTTGATTTGGATTGGGCTTGGACCCTTTGCTGGCACCATAGCACTTACGCTGCACACCATAGCTTCACTTGCGAAGCTTTATTCAGAAGCCATTGAAAGCATCGACCCTGGCCCGCTAGAAGCCTTATACGCCACCGGCGCCGATCGATTGCAGACCATTGTGTACGCAGTTGTCCCCCAGATCCTTCCACCATTTATTTCATTCACCATCTACCGATGGGACATCAATGTGCGCATGTCCACCATCATTGGTTTGGTCGGCGGCGGCGGTATCGGTTTCATCCTCATCCAGTGGATTCGTACTTACCAGTACGCCCAGGTAGGTCTGGCAGTCTGGTTGATCACTATCACCGTCGCAACACTAGACTACGTAAGTTCCGCGATCCGCGAGCGATTCGTGTAATCCATCGCTGTCAAATAGCTTGATTTTGATAACCAACGCCGACTCGCGCCACGAGCTGGTGTTAGAATGCGGCGATCTCGCCAACTGCCATGACCACCCGTCAGGAAGCCCTGGACATTGTACGCGAACACGTAAAGAACGAGAATCTCGTGCGTCACATGCTGG
>Ga0209619_10002491_pt1 | contig 13363 bp, 14 predicted proteins | sample Rifsed16ft3_FD_184011 | JGI IMG/M metagenome (GOLD analysis project Ga0209619, IMG submission 184011) | Soil microbial communities from Rifle, Colorado, USA - sediment 16ft 3 (version 2) | ecosystem: Environmental > Terrestrial > Deep subsurface > Rock core/Sediment | place: Rifle, Colorado... | reverse complement strand
ATGCTGAACTTGCGCCTAAACTTGAGGCACTTGAGAAAAAATACGATGCTAAATTCAGGGTTGTGTTTGATGCAATAAGGCAGTTGATGGCTCCTCCGAAGACAAAACGACATAGGATAGGATTTTGATAAATCATTTTTGTCTTAAAAAAGAAACTTGGTATAATTTAATTATGAACGATAAGAAAAAACTTATCAATTCAGCAAAGCAATCTATGAAAAACGCATATGCGCCGTATTCAAAATTCCGTGTCGGGGCCGCCCTTTTAACGATTTCGGGCAAAATTTATACCGGCTGCAATATTGAGAACGCCTCTTTTGGGTTGACTTTATGTGCAGAAAGGGTTGCTCTCTTCAAGGCGGTATCGGGCGGCGCAAAATCTTTTAAAAGTATTGCTATAGTCGCAACCAAAAATCCTGTTTATCCCTGCGGTGCATGCAGACAGGCGCTTTACGAATTTGCCCCTGGACTGAAGATTTTTGTGCTGGAAAAAAAGAGAATAGAAGAACTTGCACTGCAGGAACTCCTGCCGTTGGGATTTCATTTTATCTAAAATAACAGGCGAATCCGTATCTTGCGAGGAGACTATTGTGACTCCGGCTGGTTTATAGGAAAGTGTTACTGGAAGCTAAAGCGGGACGAAAGATTTGGGTAACATTTTTTATGTGGCAATTCACAGTGCAATTGTTTCTTGACAGAAAGATAAAGAATTATTATAATTTAATAAGGAGCGTATATAACTATGGCAAGAATTACCGTTGAAGATTGTTTAAAAAGAGTTCAAAACAGATTCGTCCTTGTGCATTTGGCCATAAAAAGGGCAAAACAGATTTTAAATGGGGCAAGATTGTTAATTGATAACAAGGATAAAAATAAAGAAATAGTAGTTGCTCTTAGGGAGATTGCAATCGGGAAAGTGACGCCAATTTTTGAAAAAGAAACAAACATTCCGGAATACAAAGTTAAATAATATCTACCCTGCCTGATCGTTAGCCTTTAATGGCGCGTTTGAATGAAATAATTGATAAGATTTATGCCTATAATCCGGATGCGGATATTGCTCTGGTCAACAAAGCCTATGTGTTTTCGGCAAAGGTGCACCAGGGGCAGGTAAGAAGATCAGGCGAACCCTACCTCAGTCATCCACTTGAGGTTGCCAGTATAATTGCAGACTTGAAGATGGATACCCAAAGTGTATCTACAGGGCTTCTTCACGATACCATAGAGGATACATGGACTACTCTGGAGGAATTGGAGAATTTATTCGGAAAGGAGGTAGCCGAACTTGTAGACGGAGTAACTAAGGTAAGCCGCCTTTCCTTTACTTCCGATATGGATGAGCAGGCGGATAACTTCAGAAAGATGATCCTTGCAATGTCAAAGGATATAAGAGTAATTGTAATCAAACTCGCTGACAGACTCCACAATATGAGGACGCTTAACTATCTGCCAGAGGAGAGACAAAAAGAAATAGCAAAGGAGACACAGGATATTTATGCACCAATAGCTCACAGGCTCGGAATAGACTGGATTAAGTCCGAGCTTGAAGATATTGCATTCAGATTTTTGAAGCCCGAACAGTACCTCCTTATTGCCAGGAAGCTTGCAAAAACCAAAAAGGAGAGAGAAATATATTTAGAGGAAGCTCGGGGTAAACTTTCGGAATTATTAAGCAAAAATAATATTAATGCCGAGGTATACGGCAGAGTAAAAAACATTTACAGCATCTATAAAAAAATGGAAAAAGAAGATCTACCTTTTGAAGATATTTACGATATAGTTGGATTCAGAATTGTTGTGAACACTGTGATGGAGTGCTATCAGGCGCTCGGTATCGTTCATTCCCATTGGAAACCGATCCCTGGAAGGTTTAAGGATTATGTGGCAATGCCTAAACCAAATATGTATCAATCCCTTCATACCGCCATTATAGGCCCCAGGCGCGAGAGGATGGAGATACAGATTAGGACACTGGAGATGCACAGGATATCAGAGGAGGGCATTGCCGCACACTGGACATATAAAGAAGGTAAAAAAGTAGAGGCAAAGGATATAGAAAGTTTTGCATGGTTGAGGCAGCTGCTTGAATGGCAGAAGGAACTAGATGACCCTTCTGAGTTTCTTGAAAGCATGAAAATAGATCTTTTTCCTGACGAAGTCTATGTGTTTACGCCGAAAGGGGATGTGAAAATTCTGCCTAAAGATGCGACTCCTGTTGATTTTGCGTACAGCATTCATACAGATATAGGCAACCACTGCAGCGGCGCAAAGGTTAATGGCAGGATTGTGCCTTTAAGATTCCAGTTAAAAAGCGGAGATACTATTGAGATCATAACCTCCCAAAAAAACGCCCCCAGCAAAGACTGGCTGAAGTTCGTAAAAACCTCCAGGGCCAGAACGAAGATCAGGGAATTGTTAAAGCGGAGCGAAAAAGAGCGGAGCGAAACCCTTGGCAGGGAGATTTTTGAACGTGAAGTTGAGAAATTTGGTAAACATTTATTGAAATACATTAAAGAATCCGAGATGCCTGCAATTGCACAGCAGTTCAATTATTCGGATATAAATAAATTCTATTCCTCAATAGCTTACGGAAGACTTAAGACTCATAATATTCTCAAAAAGATCCTTCCAAAAGAAGAGTTGATAAAAACAGCTGAACAGGAAGAAGGTTTTATAGAGAAGCTGTTTAAGAGCGCGATCAGAAAATCTCGCGCAGGAGTAAAGGTCAAAGGAATTGATGATGTTCTTATAAGATTTGCCAAGTGCTGTCTGCCAATTCCAGATGAACCAATCATCGGGTTTATAACAAGGGGGAAAGGAATAACCGTCCATAATCGGGATTGCCCGAGGGTTTTTGAAATTGATCCTGAGCGGCGGGTGGATGTGGAATGGGCTTCTTCTGATAATGCATTATATTCTATCAAATTAAAGGTTATATGCTTTGACAAGCCAGGAATGCTTGCTGCCATTACCAAGTCTATATCATCCTCAAATGTCAATATTCAGAAAGCGGATGTAAGGACTCTCAGTAACAACAGGGCAATTAACACTTTTTATGTGGAAGTATTAAATCAAAACCAATTTAAGAATATGTTAAAGGCTCTTGAAAAGGTAAAGGGGGTTGTCTCAGTGGAGAGGGTGAAAGGATAATCAGGCAGCTTTCCGTATTTTGCCTGATTTAATGCACTGGGTACATGCCTTTATTTTTTTTACGCCGTCTTTGGTCTGGATTTTTATGTTCTTCAGATTTGGCAACCAGTTTCTCCGCCGTTTATTGTTTGCATGGCTGACCCGATTTCCCGAAGAGGGTTTCTTTCCACAAATTTCGCATGTTCTTGCCATAAAAACCTCCTGAGTGGTTGATTTTATACGATAGAAACATGCTTGGCAAGTTATTTTTTTGCAATTTCGTCAATAAAATTTTTACTGTAACTTGCTCCTGACCAGACAGAGACGATAAAAGCAAGCCAGAGTGTTACGTTGCCGATTAGTTTTGCGTCAATAATAATGCCCAAGATATTTATCGGATGAAATATCAGAAGCGCTCCCAATGCTATTGACAATAGAATGGTTTTCAGTTTACCACCGCTTGAGGCAGAAATAATTACGCCTTCGGATGCTGCAATTGCCCTTATTCCTGTTACTGTAATCTCACGCGATATTAATATTACAGCCATCCAGGCCGCTATGCGGTTCAACGGGATAAGCATTATAATCGCGGATATTACAAGTATCTTATCTGCTATGGGATCAAGGAGCTTTCCAAAATCTGTTATAATTTTGTATTTTCGGGCTAGATAACCATCAACATAGTCCGAGATAGAGGCAATTATGAAGAAAATGGCTGCTGTCCAGCTGAGGATAATGTTGGCGTAGTAGTTATTTTTATACGCTTCCAGAAACCAGAGCAATATTATTACGAGCAGGGCAAGAAGAATGCGGCTGAATGTGATAATGTTTGGGATGTTCCAGAATTTCTCTGAATTTGACTGCATTTTCAGCCGGAAGCTGAATTCAGGATGACCATTCCATCACCCTTAAAGTCTATCATGGACCTTTTATCCTTTCCCTGCGGATTCGGTATTTCAACTATCCTAAGCTGCGGTATAAGTTTTCCGTACCACCCAAGAAGAGATAGAAGGTCAACAGTTAACACCCTTTGAACTGTGCTTGTCATGCTTATCAGTTCACCTTTTGTCTCAAGGACGATTACCCCTTTGCCCCAGAAATGAACAAGATTTAGATCCTCTGCGCCCTCGGTCTGGATTCTGCCGTTTTCCCATTCAAAATTGCCGTAAAAAGACAGCAACTTAGGTTCAGAAATAAATATGTGACCATCCTCAATTTTGAAGATCTGCGGTTTGCTATTGGATAAAGTCAGTAAAATTCTGCCTGTTCCGTGTATTCTCTGTATCGGGTTCTCCTTGCTTCCGAAGACCGCTTTTGTTTCTTTTCCCTTAAATCTCTTTAACTCGGGGGAAAATTTAAGTTCTCCGTAGATGGCGAGGGTATCGGAAAGCTTACTGAATGCTGTTGAATTATTCACCCCAATTACAAGAAGTTTTTCGTTGAGTATTTTCACCCCCTCTATGTCCGATGCCTTTAATTCTGCATTATTTGTTATCTCTTCCAGGGTTGAGATGCCGGCAAAGGGGGCAGTGGGCGCTGTTTCCTCAGGTTTTTCAGTTGCGCTTGCCCCAGGCGGCGATTCTTTTTCCTGAGGAGATTTTACTTCTTGCGTTTCTTCTTGTTTTTGTTGCTCCTGAATTTCTTTCGGCAGTTCCTCCGGCTGACTGGCAAGGATCTTCGCTTCCTCTTCTTGAAGTTTTTCCTTAATATCTGCCGGAAGCGCTGCTTTGTTCATGACCTCTTTTATCTTTTGTTCCATTTTTTCCACCATTTTGGGTGATTTTCCGAGTTCAAATTCCTGTTTTGCAAGCTCAAATTCTCCTATTTTGGAATAGGCAAGCCCAAGATAATTGTGTGTATTGCTATTTGTTTTGTCCATTTCAAGAGCCTTTTTAAGTTCAGGAATTGATTTATCGTACTGTTCCATTTTAATATAAGCGAGTCCGATGTTTGTATAGAGAGTTGATACATTTGAATTTCTCTTGATGAGTTGTTTGAATATATCCACAGCCTTTTGCAGATCTTCAAGTTTAAAAAAGACCATGCCGATCAGGTTAAGCGCTCTGTCGTCATTTGGTTTTATTGTTAAAGCGGCCTCAAGTTCGTCCTTTGCCTCAACGAGGTTGTTATTTTGCAGAAATTTTCTTGCATTCTTAAAATGCTGATCGAAGGGCGTGTCCTTTTCCTTAAGGTTCTTTTTTACCATCAGTCCCTCCTAATCATAATTTTCGTTTTCATTCCTGACCGTCTCAGCTTTTTCCTTTTCCTGATATTTAATCATCCATTTTATTACTTTAGTTACGAATTTTCTCGTTGAATCAATTGGCGGGATGTCCTGGTACCGCGAAACCCTTTCTGCTCCCGCATGATATGCTGCAAGAGCAAGTGAAATATTTCCATCAAAGCGGGAGAGTAAAAGTTTCAGCAACCGGACCCCGCCGTCAATATTGTCGCCCGGATGGAAGACATCTTTTACTTTCAGCATCTCTGCTGTTCCAGGCATGAGTTGCATTAATCCCATTGCTCCAGCATTGGAAACAGCATGAGGATTAAAATCGCTTTCAACCTTTATTACTGCCTTTACAAGAGGATAATCAACATTGTGCTTGCTTGCGGCACGCTTTATAATACCGTCAAGATCTCTTAACATGATAGAATTTTTTTGTATCTTGTATCTCTCTTTATAGAGCAGTTTGAATTCGTCTTTTGAGGGAATATTGGTAAAAAATGGTACACCCTCTTTGTCTACGCTCATGTATATGTCGGCGAATGAGATTGTTATCCATGAGAAAGACAACAAACAGCAAAACCCCACTATATTTAGCCGGTATTTCACTTTTAAGTTACGATTATAGAACAATATATAATAAAAGTCAATTTTTTGTATAAGTCAAGGACATATGCGACAATTCCCCCTACTCAATAAGATAATCAATAGGTGATTTAATTCCCCAACATTTTCTTCGGTCATAGGAGTCATCAGGAATTCACTCCTGCTGGCAGAGTTCAAGCAGAACCCCGTTGGCTGATTCTGGATGAACAAAGGCGATAAGCATATCATGAGCCCCTTTTCTCGGGGTATCATCAATCATCCGGACACCGCGGGATTTCAGCGTATGGATTGCTTTATTTATATCCCTCACCTCTATTGCAATATGATGAATACCCTCGCCGTATCTTTCAATAAATTTATGGACCGGACTTGCGGGCGAGATGGGCTCAAGCAACTCTATTCTGCTCCCTCCAATCTGGACAAAGGCAACCCTTACGGAATCACCTGGAACACCCTCAAACTGAACGCTTTCTTTTCCAAGGAGCGTAGTATAAATACCAATGGATTCTTCTATTTTTTTCACGGCAATCCCGATGTGATTGATCTTCATACATGACTACACTCAATTTAAGACATCGTTGTGTCCTGTTTCCTGACAGGGCATACCATCAATTGCAGATTTCTGGTTATCTATACCTGCGCCCCTTATCCACCATTTGTCTATGAATGTATCCCCATCAATATCGCCTGCTGCCTCAGCACAGAAGATTGCCTCTTTTCCATCCACTATCTCAACCCCTGGACAGGTTGCTGGCCATGTAGGACCTGCACCTGGCAAACATCCTCCTGCTCCTGCACCCAGTGCGAATGCTGGATTTGGTGGGTTTGCATCACCACAGTCCCCGCCTGGTGGTGTCCCCCATTTATCTAAATCAACAAGCCAGCCACAGACAACGCAGGCTCCTCCACCACCCCCCCCAACTGGACAGGGTGCTGAAGGACTTAAGTTTGCTGCCCCTCCCATGGAATAACAATACTTGTTTCCGCGCTCTGGCTTAAATCCAATCAAGCATACATCTCCACTTGCAAAATCCTCTTTCTCTGCATAATAGTTTGCAACTGAGGCTGTGAATAATCCCTTGAGGTTGCTCTTAGCCTCTGTCTGCCTTGCCCTTGCCTGAAACCTCATAAAATTAGGAATTGCAATTGCGGCAAGAATGCCGATGATTGCTACAACAATCATCAATTCTATGAGAGTAAACCCGTTCTTCATTTTAGGTCCCTTCTTCTAAAGATAAGAACTGCAACAGTTATTAAAAATACTGAATAACAAATACCATAAACTATTGCATTTAAGAAATAAGCACCCTCTACAGGGGTGCTGTAGGTAGCAAGGGGCTTAACATTCAGAATTTCAAGATTAGGCAGGGTCAAATAGAAAAATTTTGCAACCCAGCGAAACAATGGGGAAAATTTTTCTGATGTAAAATACTGGAGGTCATGAGAGAGGTGTCCAATTACATAAAGTGTAAGTGAAATAATTGCACCGAGGGTCGGGGTTGTAAAGGTAGAAAAAAGAAGTGCAAATCCTCCGATTATCATAAACTGAAAGAATATTAGGACAAATGCCTGAATTGTAACAAATTCTACCGGACTTCTGGCATACAAGAGTGCAATAAATAATGCAATCAGCATTATAATAGAATTTAATCCAAGAATCATTAGGAGTCCTAAGTATTTACCGAGAACAAAACTTGTGCGGGACACTGGCTTTGAGAGGATTGCATAAGCTGTTTTTCTGTCAACCTCTTTTGCAATTAAACCCACCCCCAGGAATACAGATATAAGCACTCCGAATATTTCAATGCTTGAGAGTGAAATGTCCTTAACAATCCTCTCCCAGTCGCCAATTACAAAATAAGCTGCCTCTGCCCCAACCCCTATAAAAATCAGGGCAAACACAATGAGATTATAGAGAATCTTCTCCCTGATTGCCTCCTTGAATGTAAGAATTGCAATTGAGATTGTCTTTTTCATAGATTTATCTTACCCATTCCTTTCCATAAGTCCGGACAAAATATTCCTCAAGTGTCTCACGGTGTGGAATCAGGGCAGCCAACTTACCCCCTGCCTGAATTATATCCTGAACTGTCTTATCAACAAGTTCCTCCTTTTCAAGATAAATTGTTATCTGGTCAGCACCCCTAAGAATCCTTGTAGAGACGTTATTTAATTTTTCAATCAATCCTGTATTTCCTCCCCTGAATGATATTTCATATGATTTAATTCTTGCTCCGAGGAGTTCCTCCAGTTTGCCCTCGCCCTTGAGTTCACCATTAAGTATTACCCCAATCCTGTCGCAGATTACCTCCACATCCGGCAATATGTGTGTTGAGAAGAATATGGTTTTGCCCCTTTCCTTAAGAGAGAGGATTATATCCCTGAGTTCCTTTCTACCAATCGGGTCAAGTCCGGACATCGGCTCATCAAGAATAAGTATCTCTGGCTCTCCGAGAAGTGCCTGGGCAACCCCAATCCGCTGAATCATTCCTTTTGAGTATGCCCTGAGTTTTAAATCCCCTGCCCCTTTGAGCCCAACAGCATTAAACAGTTCCTTTATCTTCTCTTTTCTTCCATACCTTGGCATGCCGAGCAGGTTTGAATGAAAATTTAGAAATTCCTCACCAGTAAGAAAATCATGGAACTGCGGATTCTCTGGAAGGAAGCCAATCTTTTCCCTGATTCTTGGAGCACCTATGGGTTCACCTAATATCTTAATCCCTCCAGAATCCGCTGACAGGAGCCCGGTAAGAATTTTTATTGTTGTTGTCTTGCCGGCACCATTTGGACCGAGAAGGCCATAAACCTCACCCCTTTCCACAGAAAAAGAAAGCCCCTTGAGTGCAAGGAATCTTCTGCCCAAAAATCCCCGTCTAAATGATTTTTTTAGTTTATTTATTTCAACAATCTTCATCTTGGACCTAATTTTTATCCATTTTTTCAGAAAATTTAGAGGTATCAATCCTTAATGAATCCTTATAGGTTGTGCTTTGAGCCTTTTCCGATTTATCAATAATATATTTACCCCCAAATGGCTCTTCAGGAAGGACCCTCAAAATTCCAGCATTAATCAGCTCTTCCAGTTTAGCAGGTTTTTTGCCTGATTTTTTATATAATTCCTCAATTGCTGAGTTTAAAAGTTTTAAGTCTTTTTCCACCCTTAATTCCTTAATTCTCCTTTCTAGTTCCTTTTTTATATCCGGGTCCCTTTCTACATTATAAGCATCTTCTGCAAACCTCAAACCGGCATCCGGGTCATCTGCTGTAGCGTATAATTTTGTTGCTAAAAGTGCAAGGTATTTTGGATAAACATTTCCCTTCACATACCTTGACGCCATTCCAATATAATCCCCGGCCCTTCTAAAATCCTTTTCATAAGTCATTGCGTTCCAGCCACGATAAAAGTAAACCTGCCAGTATTTGTCCTCATCTTTTCTTGCATCCCTGATTCCCTTCTCAAGGAGCATATCTGACTCCTGGACATTTTTCCATTCAGTTCCATTAAAGAAGGGTAGGACAATACCACCCCAGCGGTATGGGGTTCCGTATTTTGGGTCAAGTTCTGTTACAATGTTAAGCATTGGATAAAGCCAGCGATATTCTTCATCTTTGTTTTTTGGCTCACCTCCATATTGAATTGCATTAAGAAAATAATAATCTGCCAGTGTGTTTTTATGTCCAAGATTTGCCTTGAGAAGGAGCTCTGAAGAGGGGAGATATTTAAGTCTTAGAAAACTGTATGATGATACCCTTAAAGCAATAATTAGCCCAGCAAGAAGCGCTATTAAACTTATAAAGACTGCGTATCTGTTTCTCAACTCCATAAAACTTCTCTTTACACCCCATTATAAAAAAGGGGAGGAACTTCTCCTCCCCTCAAAAAACAGGAACTGAACAATCTTAGTTGTTGACATCATTCTGACCAGATTCTTGACAAGGTTGTCCATCAACAGCTGTCTTATCCGCATCAATACCTGATCCCTGCACTCTAAAGGTATCTACTGTGGCATCACCATCGCAATCCCCACAACCTGTAGCTACAAATATTCCATTAGCAACAGCACTTGCGCCAGTATAGAGACCTGCTGCAGTTCCTGCCCATATGTTCCCTGCTAAAGGGACGCAACCATCTGGAACCGCTGTACCAAAAGCTGTAATATCGCACGCTGGATAACCACCGTTAAACTGAGGAAGGGTGCAATCATACTTCTGACAATCAACTCCCCAACCAAGTTCTGTCCCTGCTGGGGGTGTAGGACATGGTGTTCCCTGAGCTATTCCTGTTAGTCCTATCATATATGCATATCTGTTACCTCTTTCAGGTGCATATCCAACAATACATACATTTCCTCCACCCAGTGAACCATACTGTGCCCAGTATGATAATTCTGCAGTGAAGAGAGATTTCAGATTGGTCCTTGCCTCGCTCTGCCTTGACCTTGCCTGGAACTTCATGAAGTTCGGGATCGCTATTGCTGCCAGGATTCCGATGATAGCAACCACTATCATCAGCTCAATCAGTGTAAAACCTTTTTTTCCTCTTATAAACATATTCTTTCACCTCCTTTTTATTTTATTCGTATTGCTCTGTATTAAATATTTTGCAAGTTCTGTGCCACAAGCATAAATTATTCGCTTCAAAAAAACATATTCTTTTTCAATATGTTGCAATGTTGCCATAGCATAGAATAATTAAAATTTCTGTTGAAAACCCTTTAAGGACAAAATTTTGTCATATGAATACCAAAATTTTGTCTGTTTTACTTTCCCCATTCAATATTATATTTTTTCATTTTGTATCTCAGCGCCCGCAGATCAAGGTTCAGGAGTTTTGCTGTCTCAGGGATGCTCTGCTTTTTATCCAGCGCCTCAAGAATCAGGTCCTTCTCAATCCTGGATATAAAATCCTCAAAATCAAGCCCTTCTTCCGGCAGATTGTAAAAGGGCGGCAGAACCTCTTTCTCTCTCCGGGTCATCTTGGCTGGGAGGTTCTCCGGCATGAGGGTGTCGCCTGTCTCAAGCGCCACTGCTCTTTCTATGGCATTTTCCAGTTCTCTCACATTTCCCGGAAAGGGATACTTCATCAGGAGATCCATTGCCTCGTTTGAGATCCTCTTTACATCCTTATTAAGATCCCTGGCGTATTTCTCAAGGAAGAATTTGGCAAGGAGCGGCATATCTTCCCTGCGCGCACGCAGCGGCGGAAGGCTAATCTGGACCACATTCAATCTGTAATACAGATCCTCCCTGAATCTTGTCTGTATTACCTCTGCTTCAAGATCCTTGTTTGAGGCAGCAATGACCCTCACCTCCACCTTCTCCTCCTCGGTGCCGCCCACCGGCGTGATTGTCCTGTCCTGGAGAAATCTGAGGAGTTTAACCTGGAGGTTCAGGGGCAGTTCGCCGATCTCATCCAGAAAAACTGTGCCTGCATCGGCAATCTTAAACAGCCCCTGTTTGTTTGCCACTGCGCCAGTGAAGGCGCCCTTTTTATAGCCGAACAATTCGCTCTCCATGAGGTTTTCCGGTATAGCGCCGCAGTTGATTGCAACAAAGGGACCGTCTTTACGATCGCTGTTGTAGTGAATCGCCCTTGCAACCAATTCCTTTCCTGTACCGCTCTCTCCAAGAATCAGAATGTTTGTTTTAAGATCCTTTACCTTTTTTATAATTTCAAAAACCCGAACCATCTCAAGGGAAGAACCAATAATATTGTCAAAACCGTATGTTAATCTCAATTGCTGGCGCAGGAGGAGGTTTTCCTTCCTGAGCGCTGTATTCTCAATGGCATTTCTGATGATTATTTTCAATTCATCCATATCAAAAGGTTTCAGGATGTAATCGTATGCTCCGGCCTTGAGAGCATCCACCGCGGTCTGGGGTGTTCCGTATGCTGTCACAATAATTACTACTGCGCCCGGCTCCGCTTTCTTTATTTTTTTCAAAACCTCCAAGCCGTCCATCCCGGGCAGTTTCTGGTCAACAATTACGAGATCCGGCAGGGATTCTTCAAATTTTTTGAGAGCCTCCTCTCCGTTCGGAAAGGCTTCGTACTTATATCCCTCAAGTTTCAGCATTATTGAGACGACCTCCCGCAATTGGGAATCATCTTCTACAAGCATTACCTTTGACATCTATTCCTCCTGAATTTGCGCTGCTTACGGACTTCCGGGCAGTAATATTGTAAATTTCGTTCCCGCGCCTTTTTTACTCTCAACCTCTATTTTGCCCGAATGCGCTTCAACAATCCTGAATACTGTTGCAAGCCCAAGCCCGGCGCCCTTTGTCTTTGTTGTAAAAAAGGGTTCAAAAATATGCGGCAGAACATCCTCGGGAATGCCGCACCCTGTATCAGAGACAATCAACTTCAGCAATTTCTTATTTTCGTCAGAATCCATTACCTCTATTTTTATCTCCCCCCCGTTTCCGACTGCATCAACAGCATTAAGCAGGAGATTATGGATTACCTGCCTAAAGCCCTCCATGCTTCCCCTGATCCGGTCATTAACTGTCTCGGGTACGACAAGCATTTTAATATTATTGCTCACATTGTTTTGAAATAATTCAACAACCTCATTGACTACCTGCAAAATGCTGAATATCTCCGAGAAGACCCTTTCAGGCTTTGCAAAGTTCAAAAAATTAGCGACCAGCCCGTTCAATCTTTTGGATTCATTAAGCATTATTATCGTAAGGCGCGATTTTTCCTCCTCATCAGCCCTGAGGGATGCCAGTAATTGAGCAGAACCTGTTATTGAAGCCACGATATTCCTTACCTCATGGGCAAGTCCGGCAGACATCCTTCCAAGGGCAGCGAGCCGTTCTGATCGCTTTACCTCTGTCTCCATCTGCTTTTCCCTTGTAAGATCCTGAAAAATTACCATCCCGTCTTTTGAGCCCAAGAGACTCGCAGAATAACCCAGAATTAAGTCCTTGCCATCCTTTCTCTTAAACCCTGTCTCATTTCTTAATGATTTAACATTCTCAATCTGAAGGCCTGAAAATATATCATTGAATCTCATGCCGAGAACTTCTGAGATAGAATACCCGGTAATCGCCTCGGCCGACCTGTTAAATAATGTAATCCTTCCATCCTGACCCACTGTTACTATTCCCGAGGGAATGTTCTGAAACACCATTCTGGTCAGGCTCTCTAAGTTTTTCAGATCTGCCTGCTTCTCCTCCAGCATTCTTCCGGTTTTATTCAACTGCTCAGTTACTATTCCCCAGAGAAATCCTGCCGCGAAGAAGCCGATAAGATTGTAGATTATCATGGACAGCACTTGCTCACTCTTTGTCACCGGATTATCCGCAGGGAAGAGATAAAAATAAGGAAGGACCCTGTAAAACTCCAGGTCAAGCAACGCGCCGTATAATATTGCACTAAGGGCAGAGGCGAGA
>Ga0209619_10002488_pt1 | contig 13369 bp, 11 predicted proteins | sample Rifsed16ft3_FD_184011 | JGI IMG/M metagenome (GOLD analysis project Ga0209619, IMG submission 184011) | Soil microbial communities from Rifle, Colorado, USA - sediment 16ft 3 (version 2) | ecosystem: Environmental > Terrestrial > Deep subsurface > Rock core/Sediment | place: Rifle, Colorado... | reverse complement strand
CTGGGGGTGCCCGCCGTGATCGTGAAGGACGCGAGTGAAGCCAACGCGCTGGTCACTCTGCGGACGTATTACCGCGACCGACAGCAAACCATTGTGGATGCCGAGCATCGCGGCCTGCCGATCTATGTGCTGCGCGCCAACACCGTGAGCCAGATGGAACAGTTCCTGACCGACCTGTTCAACCTCTCGCAGGAGCAATTCGTCTCGAGCGACATGGACTCGGTGAAGGAGCAGACCCAGGAGGCGATTTCCGCTGTCCTCAACGGCGAGCGCTGGGTGGATTTGCCTCCAGGCCCCTCGCTCATAAGACGCCTGCAGCACGAGATGGCGCGCAACGCGGAGTTGGTTTCTCATTCTTATGGGAAAGAGCCACGAAGGCATGTGAGGATATTTAGAGAGTAAAACGTACACAGGTAAACAGGTACACACGTAGATATGTGCCTTGTTTTCCTAGGTACTTGTTTACGTGTCTACCTGTATACTTACCTCATGTTCATCACCCTCGAAGGTCCTGAAGGCTCTGGCAAGACCTCACATATCCCCTATCTAGTGGAATATCTGCGCGAGAAGGGACATATCGTATTCCCCACGCGCGAACCCGGTGGGACGTCCATCGGCGAGCAAGTTCGCGAAGTAATTCATAATCTGAAAAACGTGGAAATGCACCCGCGCACGGAGACACTGCTCTATCAGGCCGCGCGCGCGCAGATCGTGGAACAGGTCATCAAGCCGCGCTTGAAAGCGGGCGAGATCGTCATATCAGATCGTTACTACGATTCGACCATCGCTTATCAAGGCTACGGGCACCAGCAGGATTTGGAGCAAGTCCGCGCGTTAGTGAAATATGCAACGGGTGGACTTGTCCCTGATTTAACCGTTTTGCTCGATGTGGATGTCGAAGTTGGTCTCGGACGAAAAAAGAAAAACGGCGCTGAATGGAATCGCATGGACGCGCATGAGGTTGAATTCTATCAACGCGTCCGCGCTGGGTATTTGGAGATGGTGAGGCAGGAGCCAGATCGCTGGGTGGTGATCGATGCGGGAAAGAAGTGGGACGAGGTGCAGGAGGAGTTGAGGAGGGTGATTTTGGGGAGATTGAATATCACGCGTTGAGCATTTGAAGGGTTGATTTTTCTGCACGTTCTTGCTGTATAATATTTTCAGGTAAATCTATGCCACGCGTAAGTGAATTCTTCGGGATTGTCATTTACATGTACTACAACGACCACATGCCGCCGCATTTTCACGCGGAGTACGCCGAGCATGAGGCGATTTATGAGATTGACACACTTGATGTGACTCGCGGCGGTCTGCCTCGTCGTGCTCATGCTTTGGTTATTGAGTGGGCATCCCTGCATCGCGCAGAATTACGAGATGATTGGGAACGTGCCCGTTTGGAAAAGCCTTTGACAGAAATTGAAGGCTTGGAGTAAGGAGTAAGAAATGAATGTGCCTGGTCCTCTAGTTCGTGTTAAATCGGTGGAACCCTTAGAAAAATTCCGCGTTCGTATGACATTTCAAAACGACGTTCAAAAAGAGATTGATCTTGAAAAATTCCTGCGCGGCGAAATTTTTGAGCCAATTCGCAAAGACCCAAGTGTGTTTCGCTCTGTCAAAATCGTGGGTGGCACAATAGGATGGGATAATGGCGCAGATATTGACCCGGATGTTTTATATTACGATTTGAAACCTGCATGGATGGAGGAACAGGTGAAAACATAGTTTTACTTTAACGCGTCCGTACGGGGTATTTGGAGATTGTGAGGCAGGAGCCAGGGCGCTGGGTGGTGATCGATGCCGGGAGGGAGTGGGAGTCTGTGCAGGAGGACTTAAGAAAGGTGATTGAGGATCGCTTGTGATATACTAAATTAGTCGTCACAGGGTTTGGTGACACTCTTCTGAGGTCGTCTCACGCCTGATTTGTTTACTTGTCCGCTTGAGGGCGGGCGTAGTTGTTAGGAGAAAAATGGAATCCAAGTTGTATGTCGGTAATTTGTCGTACTCGACAACGGAAGATGATCTGCGGAGCCTGTTCTTCCAGGCAGGTACTGTAGCGTCGGTGACGCTGATCAAAGACCGTGATAGCGGCCAATCCAAGGGCTTCGCTTTTGTGGAAATGAGCAATCAGGTTGAGGCGCAGAAGGCCATTAGCATGTTCAACGGATATAACATGGGTGACCGCGAACTGCGCGTCAGCATTGCCCGTCCGCGTGAAGAACGTGGCGGCTTTACAAACCGCGGCAGTGGTCATTCGCGTCGTGCGCCGCAACGCGGCGGCAACAAGCGTTATTAGGCCGCATCCCGTGCTGATAGATAATTCTCCCCGAAAGTTCGGGGAGATTTTTTGTTCCGCCTGATATTATTTCCTGGTTCGTACGCACGGGCGTTTGTATTGCCGGGACTTTGCGTTACAATCAATCCATGACCGCTGAATCTGCAATCGATATCCAACGTCTCAAGACCATTGGCCGCATCTGCGCGGAAACCCTGCGCAAGATGATGGGAGAGACCCGCGCGGGGATGACCACGCGCGAGCTCGATGAGATTGGCCGCGCGTTTCTGGAAGCCGAAGGCGCCCAGTCTGCTCCGCAGAGGATGTACAAGTTCCCCGGCGCCACGTGCATCAGCGTTTCGCCTGTCATTGCACATGGGATTCCGAATGAATACAACCTGCGCGAGGGCGAACTGATCCACATTGACGTTTCCGCCGAGCTCGACGGCTATTACGCCGATACGGGCGCGTCGCTGATCGTCTCGAAGCGTGAACGCAGTCTTGAAAGGTTGCTCGATGCGACCAAATCCGCGTTGACGAAGGCCCTGCGCGCGGCGAAGGCGGGAAATCCATTGAACGGGATCGGGCGGACGGTCCAGCAGGAAGCGGGCAAGCGCGGCTACAACGTCATTTATGATCTGACGGGTCACGGCATTGGACGCAAACTGCATGAAGAACCCAAGGAAATCCTGAATTACTATGATCCGAATGACCGCCGCATTCTCAACGAAGGCCTGGTCCTGGCAATCGAGCCGTTTCTAACCACAGGCACGGGCCGCGTCGTTCAAGAACGCGATCACTGGTCTTTGCGCACGTCGGACAATACGATTGCCGCGCAGTTCGAGCATACGATCATCATTACCAGGAACGAGCCAATCGTGCTGACGCTCTAAATGCATCTCCATCTTTTCTCCACACCCGGCGAAAACGACCTCCGCTATATCGCTGAAGCAAGCCAACCCTATCTTTCCGGCAAATCGGATGCGACCATTGCGTTCATGCCGCAAGCTTCGTTGAACGTCAATCACTGGCTTGATTACACCGTGCGCGCGTTTGACGGTCTGGTGCGCGTCGAACTGATCGACACCGAGCAAATGGAGCTGCCCGAAATGGAATCCATCATCCGGCGCGCGCAGGTGGTTTACATCTTCTTCGCACATTATGCGCAGGACACATATGGACAGGCGGCTCACGATGACTGGCTGTCGGATTATCATCTTTTCCATGATAACCCTGTTATCATGTTGAGCGATGGCGCGTATGTGAAGGTTGATGGGAAGAAGACCTCTCTTGTTCGCGCTGAGGCATGGATCTTGCGTAAAGATCAGGAAAAAGAGAAGCTGGAAGAAGGAAAACTGGTCGTCCGATAGGATATAGGAGATTTCCGATGGCTGAAGAACAATGGATCCCGGAAAATAAAAATGAATTGATGTCCGCAATCAGGCGTGAGTGGAAATTGCTCATGGATGTCGTTGCAAAGCTCGAAGGAGCGAACAAGCTGACCACACCCGATGAGGGTGGCTGGTCACCCAGGGATAATCTCGCTCATCTCACCGAATGGATGAACGCGATGATGGGTTATCACATGGATTGCCGCCCGCGGCATGAAGTGATGAGAGTCTCTGAAGAGGTGACAAAGGATTGGGACATGGAAGTCATCAACCCTGTCTTGTTTGAACGAAATCGCGATCGTTCCACTCAGGATGTGCTGGACGAACTAAAGCAAGTCTATGAGCAATTGATCAAAAAGCTGGATTCCACGCCATTTGAGGATTTGCTAAAACCGCGTCACGCGGATGACCCTGAGAAGCGTCCTCTTCTGCTGTGGGTACTGAGTGACAGCACCGAACATTTTGCCGAACACCGCGAGACGATGGAGAAGATGTTGAAATAGAAGTATTGCCATCAATCTTCATCTCCGCCGCCCACATCATTTCCCAGATCGGGCAGCGCAGACTCGATCTCTTCGGGGCTTTGACCTGATTCGAGTCGATTGACGACTTCGTCAAACTCGGGCGGCAGCTCCTCTCCCATTTCCTTGCCCATCTTGCGCATCATTCGACCCATCGCCTTTGGGTCATCTTCGAGACCTTCAAAGCTGGAGAAGTCATCCGCCATGCTGTCCATGCGGGTCTCCTCAGATTTGGCAATGCGGACTTTCGTCATGCGTCTGCGGACATTTTTGCTGTTGCAGTGCGAACATAGGACAGGCTTCTTGCCATATTCGCTGAACGTCATGAACACGTCAAAGCGCTGGTTGCAGTTGTTGCAGATAAAGTCATAGGTAGGCATATCCCTATTCTAACGGAATCAGGCTCAGTCGTGGAGAGAAGCGTTATGTTAATCCCTCTGGTAAAATTCGTGCATGTTCCCCTCCCCTCATTCCGAATTCAACGTTCATCATCCGCAGCCGCTGCTCATCGTCATCTCGGGGCCCTCCGGCGCAGGGAAAGATACCGTGATGCAGCGCATGAAGGAACGCGGTCTGCCGTTCCATTTTGTTGTGACTGCCACCACGCGACCGAAGCGCGCCAATGAGGTGCATGGAAGAGACTACTGGTTCGTTTCAAAGGAGGAGTTCGCGCGCATGATCAATGAAGATGAGTTGATCGAGCACGCCATCGTATACGGCGATTACAAGGGCATTCCGAAACAGCAGGTGCGCGAGGCGCTTGCGAGCGGCATGGATGTGATCATGCGCATTGACGTGCAGGGCGCAGAAACGGTGCGCAGGATGGCGCCCGAGGCTTTGATGATCTTTCTTACGACGGATAGTGAGGATGAACTGGTGCACCGCCTTGAAACGCGCAAGACCGAAACTGTCGATTCACTTGCCATTCGCATCGCCACGGCGCGCAAGGAACTCAAGCGCGTGGATGCGTTCGATTATGTGGTTGTGAACTACGATTTCCAACTGGACGAAACGGTGGATATTATCCGTGCGATCATCGATGCGGAACATCACCGCGTGAAACCCCGAAAGGTGACATTGTGAACAACTATCCGCCCGCCTCTGACCCGCCGCAGCCTGCCCCCGCTCCACAGGCCGTGCGCGTTTCTTTACCTCAATCGGCTCCCTACGTGACGTATTCGATCATCGGCATTACAGTCTTTTTCTATTTTTTGCAACGCGTTAGTCCCTTGATTTGGGGCTATCCCACTACTTTTACAAATATCGACTGGCTTGAATTTTACGGCGCGCGTATCAATGAAGCCATTCTCGCGGGCGAATTGTGGCGTTTTCTCACGCCCGCATTATTGCACGGATCGTTCCCACATATCGCGTTCAATATGTATGCCCTGCTTTCATTCGGGACCGGACTCGAACGTCACTTCGGGCACGGACGATTCCTACTGCTTTATTTGGTCGGCGCGTTTACCGGAAACGTTGTCTCGTTCCTGTTCTCCAGCGGATACTCGGTGGGCGCATCCACTGCGATCTTTGGTCTGCTCGGTGCTGAAGCAGTGTTCCTGATCCAGAACCGCAAAGTGTTCGCGGGACGGTTTCGGAGCGCGATCGGAAACATAATTTTTATTGCGGCGATCAATCTATTCATCATAGGCTCTTTACCCGGAATCGACAACTGGGGGCATATCGGCGGCCTGCTTGGCGGGTTGGTGTTTACCTCGTTTGCCGGGCCGTTGTGGGAGATTGAGGGTATCCAGTCTGCCTATCATCTAGTGGATAAACGCCCCGCGCGCGCAGTGATTATCGGCGCGGCGATAGTGGTCTTGATCTTTGGCGCGCTGGCGATGTGGGGAATGGTGAGGCATTAAGACGATGCACGCTCAGATGTGTTTTCGATGACGGAATAATGCTTCAATTACATATCCACACATGCCAAAACCGAAGATTGTAAAAGGCATATGCCAAGGGAGAAAGTTCATATGAGTATGGTAGTAGGCAAGGGACTTGAAAATAGTATACCAACTAAGGGGAGAGAGAAGCGAAAACCAAGTTGTGGCTATTAAAGAAAGGCCTTTTGGTGTTCTTTCTGGGGCGCCAGGCCTTAATCTGTTAGATACTAAATAAATCGCAGATACAATCGCAAAAATGATTATTATGGCAAAATACGGTATATGGAATTTATTGAAATAATATTCTGATAAATAGATTTTTAGAATCGACCATAGGCTTGCATTGGAAGCATTTTCATCAATGGATAGCAGACTGGGGTCGTTGCCAAAGGTTCTTCTAATACTGGTCTCAATAACATAATTAATCCCATCTTGAGGACTTTCCGAAACATACATAATTTGAAAAGATAAAATGATAAGGCTGATGAGAATCGCGATCAAGGCTGCGAGGATGACAGTGATGGATCTCGTAATGAATTTATCTTTGTTCCATTTGTCCAAGATCCCATAAAACACTATTGGAGTTGCCACCATTCCCAAAGTTGGCAATATGAAGTCATAACCATTGAACATGCATTTCAACAAAACATATGAAAAAACCAGCCAGAAGAGTTGCTGGCATGAGAGTTGGTTTCCCCTTTTTTCTCTCTGTAAACGTAACAACAGAACCAGCATGGGGAGATAAAAAAAACCAGAGACGAAAAAAAGGCTACGTCCGAATAAAGTCATCCATTGCGACAAAAGGATCGATGCGAAGACAAAAAAAGCTGACAGCCAGCCAAGATCTTGATAAAACCAGAGAACCAAACCTGCCAGTGTTGCTGCGAATAGACCGGATGCAAACATTCGAAACAGTCTGAGGTTATTGGATGGAGAAAACGGGCTGATACGATCCAATATACTGAAAAAAAGGCCTTGGAATCCTGGATGGGATTTTTTGGGCCAATAAGTCTGGAAGGACAAGCCATGCAGATAGGTATCATATTGATTTTGATAGTCTGCCTCATTCACATCTTCAGGGATAACATCTCCCCACCCGAGGAGCCCGCCATTGGAAAATAATCCACTTTGTCGCGTCAGCACCATTCTCGCAATAACGTAGCCTTCGACATCCTTTTGAAATAGACTAAATTTCTTCTGGCGAACCATTTGCCATTGATTTCGATAGAATCCCAAGAACAACAAACTGAATACAAGAATGAACAAAAGGATCGAAGCTGTTTTTGGGGAGAGTCTGTTTTTCATCACAATAGGTAACTCATCTGAAATAAGCTTGATTGTAAAAGCTAGATGTTTATCGAAACCACACGATTGCCGAGTCTACTCAATCAGTGATAATTTTACGGTTTTATCTCAAACACCGCGCCCGCGCTTGTTCCCTGCACTTCGGGGAAGAAGGATTCCCAGGCGTGAGCCGGTAACACACGGTATTCACCCGCCTGCAATGGGATGAGGGTGTATGTCAGCACATAGGTTCCCGCAGGGAGATAATCAGCAGTAAACAGGATACCCTCGTCGCGGATTTGCGGTTCGTGGAAGAGCCACCAGCCCCAGCCGTCTGCAAAGGGATCTGTCTCGTCGAACTGGACCTGCACTTCGGTTGACTCGATCCCTTGCTGGCTGGTTTTGAGCGCGCGATTCAAAATTTCCGTGCCGGCGGGGATGAAGTCTTCGACCATCACGTAGTACGAGTCGTGGGGGAGGACGAGCGTCAGTTGCGCGATCAGTTGTTTATCGGGGGCAAATTGAAACGAGGAAAGAGGCGGGCAATTTCGCGCCGGGCGTTGAGCCGGTCGAAGTGACAGGGCGCGGCAGTCGCCATCCACATAAACGCGTTCGATCCGCATGCCCGCATCCAACGGCTTGACGTCCTGCACAGGGCGATTGACCTGCAGGACGGCGCGGTAGTAAAGCCGTCCGAGTCCGTCTTCGCGGTGGATGGTCAGTAAATTCGGCAAGTTCGGGGAGAGAAATTCGAGCGGCACGTGCGCATCCACAGGCGCGAGCACCTGGTTGCCCGTCACATCCCCGCTCGCCAGTTGACCCTCGTTGAGGCTGGCGTTGAACGTGAAATCAGGGTTAAGGTCGCCAAAACCGAGCATGGCTTCGTTGAGCGCCATCATCACCCAGGCGTTATCGTGACCGATGCCCCACAAGCCTGCCGCGTTTCTATGCGCGGCAAGATAACGCACGGCGTTGAACACGACCTGGTTCGCAGAGTCGAGCTGCGCGAGCACATACACGACGATGGATGTTGTGTAAATCGGCGAGCCTCTGGTGAGGATGTTCTCATCCGGCGTTTCCCAATGCGCGCCAGATGCGCTGAGAACGGCGGAGGATTCGAGATTCGAGATCAAATCATGCACGCGCGCATCGGCAGGGTTGGCATCATCGAGAACATATGCCAGCAATGCCTTGCTGGAGGGACTCATCCGGTCGCGCGCCTCGATGAGGCTTCTGATCGTCGCTTCATTGAAGGTATTCGCCTGCGAGAGCACAAATTGAATGAACGTGATCTCATCCAGTTTTGCGCCGGGCGTGTCGTTCGTGATCTCCGCTTTCAGCCCGCTCAAATAAGTGCCGGCGCGCTGGAGCGCGTCGTCGTTCACACTCATACCGACTGCGCGGGCGCGCAACAAGCCGAAGAACACATACGCGGAAATATACGGGTCTGATCCTCCTCCTCCGCCTCCACCAAACGACGGAACCTTGCCCCACCAGTTCGATCCGCCGTTCTCGTTTTGCACGTAAGACAACCGGATGAAGTTCGACGGGTCCGAGCCCCCTCCTCCCCTGCCGCCGGAGGGCAAAGCCTTGCCCCACCAGTTCCAGCCGCCATCCTCGTTCTGCAAACTCAGGAGTCTGCTGACGCTCGCGGCGACGTTCGACGTGACGCGTTCGGTCAATTCAGGATCGTTCAAGCCTGCGCTGTTAAGGGCGCGATAGACTTCAAGATTCGGCAGGAAGTACGAGAGGATCGCCTCCGCGCTCATGCCGGAATCGGGGACTTCCATCGCCTCCAACCCGGACAACAGACTGCCAGCCAGCGAGGGGCTTAACTCCACGTCCAAACCACCGCCGTTTGGCGTGAACGTGCGCGGGAGAGAGATGACCTCCTGTTGAGTCGCCGCGCCGCGTAAGACGCCGCCTGTGACGAACGCCTGCGGCGATGAATATTGAATGATGGGCAATAATCCCCAAACGGGACGCGTCGAATCCTGCAATTTTGGTTCGCCTGTAGCGGTCGCGGAAAATATCAGGTCGGCTGATTCGGCGGATCCCGCCGCGCCCCACCATTCGACGCGGGCGCGTCCATTCGCGGGAACGTCAACCTTTTGGGTCGCCTTGTCGGGCTCGTCCAGCACGAAGCCTTCGGATTGTAAATTCACGCTCACGGTCAATCGGTTCGGCGTGTTGTTGTTGATGATCGCCGCCATCAACACGTGATCTCCGCTGACCAAAAACCTCGGCGTCACCGGGCGGACGAGCAGCGGTTTGGTCGAGACGATTTGCGTTTCGGCTTGACCGACTTTTGTGTCCACCGTGAGTCCGCGCACATCCACGTGCCACGTGGTGAGCGAATCAGGCAGGGTCATCGTCACCTGCCCGCGCCCTTCGGAGTTGGTGATGAGCGAGGGATTCCAATACGCGGTGTCAGGGAATTCTTCGCGGAGGACTGGCGGACCTTCGCCTTCCCCTCCGCCGCCTCCGCCGACCCCGACGCCGGTTCCTCCGCTGTATGCCGCGAGCGAGATGCCCGTTTGAATGCCGGGCGGCTGGTTGCTGTAGTACGCGGGGAAGATGTCTTCTGAGTTGGGGTCGGCAAGCGCGAGCACGGCAAGATCAACCATGGATAGTGAAAATTCTCCTTCAACAGGTTGACCCTTATTGTCCGTCACAGCTACATCGAAGGTGACGTTATCGCGCGGTCCTGCCTGTGCCGGGTTCGATGTCACCTGCACATTCAATTCCTGCGCGTCGGGCGCGACGGGAATATTCACGCGCCCGTACCTGAACTCATTGCCCTGCCCCAGTACGGTCGCACTCACATACACATTCGGCGCTGAGCCATCGGTCAGCGGCAGGGAATATTGACTGCCGCTTCCCGTCAGGGTGATCACTTCTGCCTGGAAGATCACGCCGCGTTCCACCGACACGAGCGCGAGCGAATTGGTCGGGAATGGGTTTGGGATGAAAATTTTCGCAGTGTCGCCTGAATTATACGAATCTTTATCCGCAGTGAGCGGAACTCTTTGATCCGTTAGACTGGGCCATGCGGCAGTCCCCGCGCCGCCGACCCAGATGAGGATTTGAGTGCGCGCCTGTCCTGAGCCTGACGAAGGACCCGAAACATCCAGCATGTAGGTCCCTGCAGTCGGCGGGGTAAATGAAAGGCGGGCACGCCCATCCGGCCCCGTCGCGAGATTGCTGCTGCTTACCGGGGTATAGATCGGCGCATATCTCATATTGCCGTTTTCATCCGTCTCTTTTTCCCAGCGCACCTGTTTGAATTCCGCCGTGAGCGTTTTATCGCTGGAGGCATTTCCATCCCAATCGGCTGTAAACACATCAAACCCAATTGCCGATTTCGCTATGCTGACCCAATGATCGGGGCGCAAGCCGATATAAAAATCCGCGGGATGGACGCGCATCTCCGTCCGCGCGCTCACGGGCAGACCCGATTCATCCGCCGCGGTCACTTCCAGCGTGACGAGTTGCGGCGAATCGGACTCAGGGACGGCTGGCAACTCAATGGACAGGATCCCCTGCGGGTTGGTCCGACCCGACCCCTCTTCGAAAAATTCCCCAAAGCGAAGTCCGCTTCCGCCCAGCCATGAATCGTCGAATACTCCCGTTTGATACCCCGGCAGGTAAAAATAATCGGGTTGTGTGTAAGTCCTCCACATGACCTCCACATCGCCCGCGGGCGCGTCGAAGTAGTAGCGCGCGTCAACGCTGGCTGTCGCCAAATCGCCAGACTTGATTTCACCAGAGTCGAAACCCGCATTCAAATTGATCTCCGGCTTGCGATATTCCGCCACTTGAAAACCGAAATAGAAATTCAATGACTCATTCCTGATTGAATAATAGCCCGGCGCGGCATCATCGGATAGCTTGTATTCACCGTTGAACGTGCCATACGGAGAGAGCGGAAGGTCAAGGCTGAGGAGTTCTGTCCCGTTCCAATCGAGGATGGAAAAGGGAACGGAGTTGATGGAAGGCAATTCATATCGTCCGTTGAACGCCTGCCGCGCCGCGCCGCGGAAATATACCGTTTGCCCCGGGCGATAGATCGGGCGGTCTGTATAAAAATAGATTTCGGTATGAGGCGGGGTGACTCTTGCATATCCCAGGCTCGTGCTCCATACGTCGATTGCCAGCGCAAAGTTCTCATCGCCGGGAGCGCCGAGCATGGCGTATGCCTGGCCTGGCACGCCGCCACCGCCTCCATAACTTTCCCTCACAACCGGCATGTTGAGTTTTCCGTTTCCGCGGTTTGCAAGCCGGTTGATCGCGCCTTGCCATAGTCCGTTCTCATTCGTTCGCCCTGAAGCGATGATCTTCCCGTGGTCATCGTAGAGCGTTACCGGCGCGTCGGGGATCGGCGTCTGGGAAGGCAGATCCACTGCCCACACGAGCGCCTCCGTGGCGCCGAGTTTGAACGTGAGATTCACATGGCTCGAGGCGACAAAATAGACTCTGTTTGCGTTTTCATTGACTTGCGGCGACGAGAAGGCAACATAATACAAACCGACGGGCAATTGATTGTTTTGTTGCGTGAGGTTCAACTTCACCTCCTGCTCCTGACTCGGCGGGAGGTCGAACGAGTGCGGAACTGTCGCTGGGTTTATGGGGGCGTATGCCTGTTGAGTCTCGAGCGAGGTTTGCAGCGTGAAAAAATCCTGCAGGGGCAAAGGCGCGACCGTCACATCGGTGGTTTTTATGTTCACCGCGTTCGCATACAATACAGGTTCGTCGGGACGCACAAACAAGGTGTTTGATCCGAAGAAACGCAGATTCAACCGGGGCGGTATGGGCGGCGTGCGAACGTTCAAAATGACCGGGTCGCCAAGCGGCTGCCCCCACTGGTCTTTCATGCTCCCTGCCAGTTCGACGACATAATCGGTCTCGGGTATGAATGCTCCCTGCAGGTAAAGAGCCCATTCACCCTGATAAACTTCCACATTCAAATTATCCACGGCTGGCGTTACAGTCACAAATTTTCCGTAATCGCCGTCGGGGAAGGGCGCAGTGAAGTAAACGGTTGTCAAGCCGTAATTTGTTGTTTCGGTCCGCACTATGGCGAAATCGCCCATCGTGTTCAACCTCGCGCCATAATCCTCGCCGAGAGGCGTGCCGCTGCGCGATTGGGCGTCCGCGTTCACATTCAATAAGTAGCCCACATTCCGAGACAAGAGTCTGTCCGGCTTGAACGTTAATTCTGTCGCCTCATTGTTCCACGTAAACGTCCCGCTGACAGGTCCGTCAGTGCCGCTCAACAGGAAATTCGACTGCACACTCTCCGTGTCCATTGGCTGGTTGAAGGTCAACCTGATCTCGGCATCGAGAGCGACCGGGTCTTTTTCGGACGTCGGGTTCAGCTCCACGACGCGCGGCCTCGAGGTGACGAATTTCCATGAACCTGCTTCGGTTCCTTCCACGCCTACGCCTGTCATTGTTTTCAAACTTTGATTCACACTGACGGTGTATTCTGTTCCCCCCGCCATGGACGGTTCAGGGTAAAGGATGTACGTGCTGGTGTTGATCCACTCGCCGTTGCCCGATACAGAAGGAAGAATACTGAACGCAGAAGGCAGGGAGGAGGAGTCTGCTCCGAGAGGAACGACAGGTTGATTGAACGAAGCGACGATTGCCGCGTCAACGTTTACATCGGTTGCATCTGCCTTGGGCAATAGGTTTGTGACGCGCAGATAATCTGCAACTGTGAATGTAAGTTCGATGGGTTCGGCGATCCCAAGGCCATTCGCGGACTGAATGGAATTCGCCACCGTGATTCCAAGTTTTGTATCGGGTTGATAAGGTTGTGTGGGTGTAAATACGAGCGTCGCGTCATCGTTCCATGTGAAAGTCCCGGCGGGCAATCCCTGAAACGCGGATTCCACGGACGATTTGTTCATCGCCTGGTTGAAATAAAACGTGATGGGAGATCGATGGCCAATCACACTCCCTGGCGGCGGATCTGTTTCCACGAGCGCGGGAGGCAATGACTGTTGAAAG
>Ga0209619_10002483_pt1 | contig 13373 bp, 9 predicted proteins | sample Rifsed16ft3_FD_184011 | JGI IMG/M metagenome (GOLD analysis project Ga0209619, IMG submission 184011) | Soil microbial communities from Rifle, Colorado, USA - sediment 16ft 3 (version 2) | ecosystem: Environmental > Terrestrial > Deep subsurface > Rock core/Sediment | place: Rifle, Colorado... | reverse complement strand
GTCAGGGGTGCGTCAGGGCAAAACAGGCGCGGATTAGTGCTGCAAGCCGGCAGTATTCCCTTGCTGAACAAGGTCTCGATCGCGTTATAGCCCGGGGACCCGGGCCCGACATCTGCGAAGCTCGGGCAGAGGACGTCATTCCCCTCGCCCAAAGTGAAGCCGTAGTGCGCTTCCATGAAGGTGAGAATCGCTTCACTCAACACTCTGGTAAACTTCTCAACCTTCTCCGGACGGACGTAGTCCACCGAAGCCTCAACCTGTATGCCGTCCACTCCCCCGCCGTTCTTCGATCCATGGCGGAAGACGTTGTAACCTCCATCAAAGTAGACGATCCCGCTCGGCCATGGCACAAAATTACTGGGAACCGCGCGGTAGCCCCTGTCGGCGAGTAAGCCCCCCAGGCTTTGAGGTCCGCGCAGTAGCGACGACAATCCCTCCCCCGATATCGTGGATAGAGTGCGCAGGCTTGAGTCGATGACATGTCCGGGCCGGTCCAGTTCCTCGTTGCTGAGAGTCAAATCGCTCCCCGGGATTCCGTAGCCAAGCTGGATCCAGCCTCCCGCTTGGCCGTTACTGTGGAGGTCGAGGTATAGGCCTCGACCGCATTGTTCGACGGCGGAGGCCTCCGCCATGTCCAGGAAATCGTGGAACTCGCGCCAGGCCTGTTGTGCGGCTGGGCTGTCCTGGGCGCCGTAGGGCATGTCACGGTTGGCGTCGAGCTTGACTCGCTGGATGTGGTTGATGACGATGTGGGGATAACGGCCGGTGAGCTGATGGATCGCATCGGCCACGGCGAGCGTGTATTCGATGCTCCAGGTGTCGGCCACCGTCACTGCCTGCTCCCGATCTGGGATTTCGGCCGGAAGCAGATCCCCCCCGTGGGGAACACTGATCACCAGAGGCAGATCCCCGGCGATGTACTCTATGTACTGGTTTCTACCGAAGTATGAAGTGCCTGGGGTGAGACGGTCCGGGCCCGCCGCCGCCGGTTGGAACCCAGCGCACAGGCTCACCGCCAGGATCAGCGTGAACGGATGTACGATTAGTCGACGAGACAGCTCGGGACTCCCCTCTCAGATGTGATCCGACGAGCATGTCTGTTGTAGCCCGAGGCGTGTGTCGGCCGTCAGAGTACGCTAGTAACAATCACCCTTCCTAAGCCCGGTACATCAGTACCAGTTCAAGATCCTGCCTATCTCGCAGGGATTCGCGCGTCATCCGATCCGATTGAGGATGGCCACCATCTGAGTTCGGCCGCACATCCATCGGCTGAGGGATCACGTTTGTGTAAGGGACAAGGGCAGCCGAGCAACCGTCGGTTGCCTTGGGAGTCCTCAGCCTGGTCGACACGCATTCAGTATCTGGGATAGTTAGGGATCACCGGGAGGGGGCAGTGATTGTTGGCAGAAGGGAGGTAAGGTCGAGGCTCACTCCAGCTGGAGGCCGACGCGATGGGCGGTCTCACTTGTCTCGGGAGGAGGGGACTAGGAGCCCGATTCACATGCTCTGAGCTGGTAAGGGCGGTCTTGCGAAGGACTAGGCGCCGCCCGATCCATAGAGCTCGGCGTCGGTCGGCGTCTTACCTGAGGGATCCCAGACGTAAACCCAGGTCCCCTCATTGGCCCAGTTGTAGATCCAGTGCGAATCGAAGGGGGACAAATTGACGCAGCCGTGCGATCGAGGGTAGCCATAGCCATTGTGCCAGTAGGCGCCATGCATCGCCCGAGCCTTGTCAAAATACAGGACCCAGGGGACATTCTGAAGATAGTAGTAGTCTGAGCGGTCGGCGGCAAACGCCCCGCTCATAGTATCCGTCTCGAGTTTCTTGTAGACCTGGAAAACCCCGGGTTGGGTCCACCACCCGGGCAAGCCGGTGGCGGTCATCGTCGCAAACACGAGCTCCCCCTGGTCGTAAACGGCCAAGGTTTGCTCGAAAAGGTTGATCGAGATCCACCGGTCGTCTTGGACCCCGGCAGGAATCCTCGGGTCTGGGTCGACCTTGGCGATCGCCGATTGCTCGATCCACTCATCCGGCCCGACCTCGTACCAGACCTGGTTCCCAATCGTCTGAGTGGCATAGATCTGCACGATCGTGAACCGGTTGAGTGTGTTCCCCGTCCTGGCCTGACTCGGGCCGGGTACGCGGTAGGTTTCGGTTGCGGCCAAGATCCAGCCAAAAGGACGCACCGGGGTGCGGCTGAAGGCAAGGCCGTGGAATGTAGGCATGGCGATGCGCGAACACGAATCGCCTCCCGGCATATACACACCGGGAGCGATCATGTAGACCGCCTTCCCGTCGACGAACACACACTCGCTCCAAGAGAGGAAATCGAAGCCCGGTTCGATCGTATCTGTCTCGTTGATTTCCCGGCGCGCGTCTTCGGCTGAGCCATAGAGGCGTGTCGGGGAGTCGTCACTCAACCGGACATAGGTGAAGGGGAGGTCCCCCAGGCTCGGATCCAGACTGGCAGTCGGTAGAGGCATCCGAGGGTACAGACCCCTGCGGGCCAGCTCGGCGATCGCTGCCCCCGGCCCGTTCCCCGCGCAGCGCTGCGGATGGCGGAGCTGCAGGCGTGGCGCGCAGGCGTAATCCTCAAAGGGGGTCGGTGGAGTAGCCTCGTCCCACCCAGTGGCCGCCGGGGCAGAGTTGGAGGCCGCCAGGCTCAGAAGCCCCGATAGAAGGAAGCCGATCACCAGGATTCGTCGATTCACCGGCCTTGCCCGTTTCGAATCGCCCAACCTGCCGATTATACCCGGCCGATCCGACCTCGACGGACATGCGACGCCCGAGCCCAGGGTGGGCTCGGGCGTGGTCGAATGATACTCGCCGTCCTTCATACGTGACCGGCGATCTCCTGTGCGGCTCGTTTCTGGAAGGCGTCGATCGACACCGGTCCCGGATTCTCACCGGAGCGGAGGCGCAGGGCCACGCTGCCGTTCGCGATTTCCTTGTCGCCCACGACAAGCATGTACGGGATCTTCTGGGTCTGAGCGTCACGAATCTTGGCGTTCATCCGCTCATTCCGGTCGTTCACGTTGACCCGCAACCCTCCCGTGGCTAAGGTCTCAGCAACTCGTCGGGCGTACTCGACGTGGCGATCGGCGATGGGGATAACGACCGCCTGGACCGGCGACAACCAGACCGGAAAGGAGCCGCCGAAGTGTTCGATCAGCACACCCATGAACCGCTCCATCGACCCGAGCAAGGCGCGGTGGATCATATATGGCTGATGTTCCTTGCCATCTTCGCCGACATAAGTTAGGCCGAAGCGCTCCGGCAGGGTGAAATCGAATTGGATCGTGCTCAACTGCCATGCGCGGCTCAGGGCATCCTTGACCTTGAGATCGATCTTAGGCCCGTAAAAAGTAGCCTCGCCCTCATCGATCCGATAGGAGATCTGCGCCCGCTCGAGTGCGGCGCGAAGGGCTTCCGTCGGGGCCACCCATTGTTCAGGTTCTCCGGCCGCCTTGTCCGGGTTGCGGGTCGCCAGATAAGCCTGGAACTCCCTGAACCCGAACGCTCTCAAGAGCTGCAGACAGAACTGCAAGACGCGATCGATCTCCACCGGCATTTGATCCGGGCGACAGAACAGGTGGGCGTCATCTTGCGTGAAACCCCGAACGCGCAGCAGACCGTGCAGCACACCACTTCGCTCGTAGCGGTAAACCGTCCCCCACTCGGCGTAGCGCAACGGAAGGTCACGATACGAGCGCGTCTGACTCTTGTAGATCTGGAGGTGGAAGGGACAGTTCATCGGTTTGAGGTAGTAGTGCTGGCCCTCGATGTCGATGGGCGAGTACATGTTCTCTCGGAACCAATCCAGGTGGCCGCTTGTCTCCCACAGTTGTGATTTCCCGATGTGAGGCGAGTAGACGAAGTCGTACCCGCCGGCGGCGTGTTCGGCGCGACAGTAATCCTCGGAGATCTTCCGCACCAGACCCCCCTTCGGATGCCACAGAATCAGGCCCGGACCGACCTCATCACTTACACTGTAAAGATCCAGCTCGCGTCCGAGCCGCCGGTGGTCGCGCCTGGCCGCCTCCTCCAACTTCCACAGATATTCCTCGAGCTGCTCGCCGGTCTCCCAGGCGGTACCGTAGATGCGCTGCAACATCTGGCGGTGCTCGTCGCCTCGCCAGTAGGCTCCCGCCGTGTGCAGGAGTTTCACCGCGGCCGGATTGATCCGGCCAGTACGCTCGACATGCGGCCCTCGGCACAGGTCTGTAAACGAGTCATGGGTGTAGATGGAGATCTCCGGCTTGACGGCGGTCGGCTCACCATATTCGTCGACGCCTCCCTGCTCCAGCCCGTCGATCAGCTCAATCTTGTACGGCTGATCAGAGAAAAGCCGGCGCGCCTCCGAGGCCGAGACCACTTTGCGCTCGAAGGGGAAGTCGCCCTGAATGATCTGGCGCATGCGCTTCTCGAGGGCTTCCAGGTCCTCCGGGGTCAGGCCTCGGGGCAATTCGAAATCGTAGTAGAAACCATCCTCGATCGGAGGGCCGATGGCGATCTTGGCCTCGCCCGGGAACATCTCCATTACGGCTTGCGCCATGATGTGCGCCGCCGAATGGCGAATGCGGTGCAACTCCGCCTCCTCGTGATCGTCCTTCATCTCCGCATGCATGGCTACCTCCCGGCGCATTCATCTCAAGCGCCCTGTGAATGCAAACGCTCCCGCCCATCTGGGGCGAGAGCGTCTCATATCTCGCGGTTCCACCCAGGTTGGCCGGTTTCCCGGCCATCTCCGTCAGCCGCTAACGGGGCTGAGCCGTTCCCCATACTCGGCCGCCAAAATGGCGCTGCGGCCTTTCCGGTTCATGCTCGCGGGTGGTTTTCGCCATGTGCGGGCCAAGGGGACTTGCAGTCAGAGATCCCCTCTCCCTGCCGTGCGCCGTCATGGCTACTCGTCCCGGTCTGCGCAATCCAACCCTATAACTATGGTGGGCGGTATAGGACTCGAACCTACGACCTTTGCGATGTCAACGCAACGCTCTAACCAACTGAGCTAACCGCCCAAAGGAAATCCATTATAACGGGCTCCGTCGACAGACGCAATACTCGACCTCAACCAGAGCGGTTCTTTGACCGGCTCTGCAGAGGATCCTCGTGGAATTGAAGCCGATCGAAAGGCAAGAGCTCGATCTTGCGGCCCTTCTGCGTCGAACCCTCCCATCTTCGCCGAGATGCGCATCCGCTGGAAAGACCCTCCCCGACATGACCTCGAGTCGACGGAGGTCTGAGCCTCACGAGCACATCGTCGCTCGGTGCGGCCCGGGGGTGCTGTGAACCTGCGTGCTATAATCCGTGAATGGATCCAGTCCATGTGGACGATACCCTTCAGGACGTATCGCAACTCGCGCCGGGGCCGGCATCGGAAGGCCTGACACCCGCGCCCGAATCGCCTCCGGCGGAGACCCCCCACAACTTCGTCCGCATCCGGCGCTCGCACCTGTATGCTGTCCTCGTCCCTCTGGCTTTCGTCACGGGATTGGCCGTCGGGTTCCTCTTCTGGGGGCGGGCGAAGACCGTCCCCGTCACATCTCCGAGCGTAGCCGAGACTGCTGGCCAGGAACCCATCCGAGTGAGCGTGAGCCTGGACGATGATCCGTCCTTCGGGCCGCCGACGGCTCCGATCACGATCGTCGAATTCAGCGACTTCAACTGCCCCTATTGCAGGAAGTGGCAGGCGGAAACCTTCTACCCACTGATGGCGGCCTACCCCGACCAGATCCACTTCGTCTATCGGGACTTCCCCATCACGAGCCAGGAATCGTTCGTCGCTGCCCAGGCGGCAAACTGCGCCGCCGAACAGGGTGACTATTGGGATTACCATGGCGCTCTCATGACCGGTGAATTGGGGCTCGGCCGGGAGGCGTACACCCAGTATGCGGATTTGCTGGGAATGGATCAAATGGAGTTGCTCGCCTGCATCGACAGCAAGCGCTATGCCGGTGAGGTCGAGGCGGATGCCCGCTATGCGGCCAGCCTGGGGGTCAGCGGTACTCCGACCTTCTTTATTAACGGGATCCCTTTGGTCGGGGCACAGCCGCTCGCCCAGTTCTCCCAGATCATAGACGCCGAACTCCGCTAGGACTCGCCCGCATTTCACATCTCGGGTCATTCGGGCCGGATCGCAGCCCGTGCCTTGCGTAGCCCGACATCCCCACTCGAGGAATCTACCGCTTCGAAGAACCGGAGCAGAACGGCATTAAACCTCCCGGCGGCGTCGACCGGGGTCACGTGACCCGATCCTGGGATGATCTCGAGTCGCGCTCCCGGGATGCGCGAGGCCAGCTCGCGCTTGGCTCTCAAAGGCACGGTCGTATCCTTTTCCCCCGCAACCACCAGCGTCGGCGCCCGGATGTCCCCTAACCTGCGGCGACAGTCGAAACGAGTCACGGCCAGGGCGGCCCACAGATAGGCTCGCCACGGATTCCCGGCGATTCGGGCCGCGGCGGCCTGGCGCAGCGCGGTCTGGCCCTCGCCCGGGAAGAGCCCTCCCGCGACCCAGTCGCCCAGCCAATCCATCTGACCGGTCATAAGCAAGATGAGCCGGCCAACCATCCTGCCCAGCCCGCGTCGGCTCAGGCGCAACCGCGCAAAGGTGTTCACCGCGGTCAGTGAACGAACCTGAGATGGCCAGTCGATGGCCAACTGTAGCGCTACTGCTCCTCCCAGAGATAGCCCCACTATGTGAGCCGCGCCGCCCCCGAGTTCATCGAGCAACTCGGACACGGCCCGAGACATGTCCAGGACTGTTGGTGAGGCTGACTCGACGCCGGAACGGCCGTGGCCGGGCAGATCGGGCGTGATGACCCGATAGTTGCGAGAAAGATCGGGGATCTGCAAGCCCCAGTCCTCGCCGCATGAACCCAGCCCATGCAGCAGAACGACGTCCGAGGGACCTCCGACGGGCGGCGCGTGGACTGAGTAGTGCAGCCCACTTTGAGATGAATCAAATGAAGGCATGAGCTGGAATACGTCGAGCCGAAGATCCATTCGACCGTCTAGGGGGCAGGTTTCACCTCGACGACAACCATGCGGTGGTCCGAGGCCAGCGACTCTGCCACCCAGGCGCCAGCAGGAGATAGATCACGCATCCAAACGAAATCGACCCTCTGGGTTGGAGCAACCGCCGGGTCTGTAAGTGGGGCCGGCTCGATCCCCAGGACGGTGAACGGATCCTCAAACCCAGCCTGCTCGATCGCCGACGTGACTTGGCTGCCGGGGACGGCATTGAAGTCGCCCCCGAATGCGGCCGGGGTGTTGTCCCCGATGAACGCCAACGCTTCCGTGATTTGAAGCTCGGTGTGCTCGTCTTCCAGGCCTACCCAAATCGCATACGCGTGCAGGGGCTGGTGGGCGACTTCGAGCCGTGCATGAATGATCCCCGTCTGCTCCTGCAGGCTGCTCAGCAGACGCGTATCAAACTCGACTTCCGGCCCCTTGTACAGAAGGGCAATCCCTGTCAGGTGCTCGACGGTCGGGAGATAGACCGCGTTCATCCGCAGTCGCCGGCTGAGGAAGCGCACATCATCGACCCCGTAGCTTGTCAGTCGACCTGTGTCCACCTCTTGCAGGGCGATCACATCGACCTTCTCGGATTCAATCGTCCGGGCGATGTCGTCCAGAGTGTAGTGCCATTCGCGGTCATATCCGTAATGGATGTTGAATGTGGCAAACCGGAGCGTGCCGGAGGCCGGCAAGCCGTGGACCGGCTGAGGGCGGACGGCGAGAAGGATCGCCACCATCCCCAGCACGCCAAAGGTGAGACTGAAATCGGCGCGGGGCGAGAGTTCATTCCACGGAACGGAGACCGGCATCTCGCTGAGGATCCCCCCACCGACGACGGCTGCCGCCAGGAGATATGGCAGCCAGCCTAGCCCCCGCATGAACGGCAGGCTATACGGATAGGTAAACGCAAATGCGTTGAGGAAGTTGAGCAGGAGAACAAAGGCCAGACCGATGGCCAGCATCAACCCGGTCGGGCGTGGCCTGAAAGGTCGGGCGTCAAGCAAGCAGGCCAGTGCGACGAGAGCCACCGCTTGAGTGGCAAGTAGAGCCACGGCCGAGAGTACTCCCGTGGCGAAGTAGGCCAGCAACAATGCCGCCGGAAGGACAAGCGCCACCCCAACCCGCCCCGTCCGCGAGGAACCCACGCGGCGATTCACCTCGTGGCGAAGGCCTGGAATCATCAAGGCAATCGTTGCGGCGAACATCCAGGGGGCGAAGAATGTGTACGCGCTGGTGCTCCACTGGGCCATCGCTTGCGGCAGAGCGAGCAATGAGGTCATCAGGAAGATCAGGCCGCCGAGACTCAACCCTGTCCAGCCTCCCATCTGACTTGCACGGCGATCACCGGCAGCTGCCCTGCGCCCGAGCACGGCTGCCAGGACGACGATCAACGCACCCCATACGATCTGAATGGGAAGCCACCAAGGCTGCAAGGTCACGTCATAGGTCAGACCGGCCGCCTGGAACACTTGCTGGAGCGCAAGTCCCCCCAACACGGCCGGCAGGACGACCGGCCGGCGGGCCGTCAGCAGCCCAGCCAGATACAGTCCTCCTCCGGCGAGAACCGCCAGGCTGCCCCAGAAGCGCACATCGGCGTTGTTGATCGATAGTGCTACCCGGGCGATGCCGGTGAAGGAGGCCAGGACGGCCAGCCGCGTTCGCGTCGGCCCGGCGGGCGAGGATGCCGCCACGACCAGTGCGGCGGTCACGAGCAGGACGCTTACGACAAGCCAGGGGCCCGGTGTGCCGGCAAATACCTGATCGTAGATGATCCCGAAGAGCACCGAGATGCCCACAGACAGTCCTTGGAAGAAGAACAACAGGACCGACATGGCCTCAACGATACGCAAATAACGTGGCTGAGTCATGAACGCTTCCTTCCATAGGGGACCACCACCTCTGGGCGATCCCGCTTGATGTTCTCGCCGAGCTTAGTGCTGAGGGTCTTCTCCCGACGGCCGCAGACGATCCCTGCGAGTCCCGGTGGACTCGACCATTCGCTCGCGCGGATATCTGACAAGGGCTGAATTCAGTTTCGGGCGCTTTGGCACCGGGCCCGCTGCCGAAGATCGCTGTCAGGCATAATGGGACTTGATCTCACCCGTAGGCAGCGTGATCAGACCTTCGGCGGGCATCCCCACCTGCGCCGATTTTTCCGGCTTGAGAGCCGTGAGGTATGCCGTGTACGCAGCCACCAGGGCATCGAGTGTCTCGACGTCATACAGGCTGTCCAGCGGCAACTGCCCATTGAGCAGGTGATGCCGAGTGATCTCTTCGAGGGCATGCATGGGGTTGGAAATGTCCACCCCTTCCACATACAGGGCCAGCTGGCGCTGGAGGCATCCTTCGAGGCTGCTTCGGAAGAAGGGCCGGTGTCCCAAAAGGGCGGTGAAGCAAGCGTGGGGTTGGGTCTCAATCAACCAGGGCAGCTCACCGCGTTGATCAGCGATCAGAGGTGCAAACCCCATCTCTTTGAGCCGGCGATAGACACGGAAGCCGGCCTGGATCCACGCCTTGGCCGTCTTCTTCCGACTTGGTGAGCTATGGAGTCGGATATTCCTCCGGCGCAGCTCGAATTCACAAACCCGCCACTCCCTCCATCGACGACCGTCGGCGGGCAAGTTGAATTGCACCCGGATCTCCGTCTTCTGAAGAAGCCCTTTGCTCAAAGACTGCGGGGCATTGACGCCTACAACCGACGTCTCAGCGCCGCCGATGAAGGCCAGGACCTGCTCGATTTCTCCCTGGTCAAGCGCCACTACGCGCAGGTCACGGTCCAGCGCGGCGTAACGGACCGGCCTTCGGCCGGAGGCCGGATTGATCCCAACGAAGATCCCCTTTGGCAACAGCATTCAATTCTCCTCAGCTTTCCCGGCGACCATCGGCCAACACCGTCCTCCCGGCTTCGGAGGCGATCGTCTCCGCCAGCCGCTGCCAGACGGCTTCATCCGTGTGGTACGGCGCCAGCCACGGTCGATCTGCAGCCCGGCGGAGGGCATACCGGACCTGTCGCCCGACACAGATCTCATAGGCGACGTAAGCCCAGCGAGTTCTGTGCCGACCAAGACTGCTATGCAGCACGACAGACAGGCCTTCGCGCAGGCAGTCGGCGACAAACCGACCCGCGAGCAATCGGTCATCCGAACTGGCCTGGGCCTCATTCTCAATCCCGAGCCATAGGAGTCGCACGGGAGGCGGGCCCTGGAAGGTCGCCGGCCGCCCTGGTCGAAGGTGGAGTACCGCGCGGATCCCGGTCTGATCAGAGAACTCGGCCCACTTCGAGGGCAGGTGCTCGCCACCGGCAGCGAAGATCCCGTCTTGAACCCAGGTCATTCTTATCCGGGCCGAGTATACAACGCCAGAAGCGAAATGGCGGCCGTCGAAGTGTCCTTCGCCCTGCGCTCAGCATTCTTGCGCATGTCAGACGCCCTGATACACCCGTGCTTTGGGGTGGGCTTCGACCCTGGCTCGGCCTCTTTCAAGCTACAGCCGAGGTATACTTGGGTTGATCGATGCGCGAGCAGTCGGATATGTGCGTGCGTCCGACTCGGGGGGGGTCGAGGCGCGCTCATCCGCACAGAGACTGCTGTTCTACCGCCCGTCCGAAGCCGTCGCTCCGGAGGGTACGCCCTGAGAAGAATCCCATGCTTCCCCTGCCCAGGCTCATCCACGCTGATCCGAGAAAGCCGGCCGACCGGCGCCCGGCCGGCCCGCGTGACCTGCGGACAGTTCCACCGATCTGGCGGCGGAAGATATGTGCCTGCGAGTGATCCCCCAAGGGGTGCACCAATCCGCGTAGACTGATCACACGATGAACTGGGAGGTCCACCGAATGGCAAGCAAGGCAGCTCGCAAAGGGAGTTCGTCCTTCAAGCTCACCTACGCCACGATGTTCGAACCGCCGGAGGAACTGCATACGCGTTTTGATGAGGCGTTGGCGACCGTAAAACGGACGATGGGCAAGGAGTTCGCCATGATCATCGCCGGCCGCGAGGTCAGAGCCAAAGAGACTTTCGAGGACCGGTCACCGGTAAACCAGGACTGGGTGCTGGGAAGATTCCAGAAGGGTGGAGAGCAAGAGGCTCAGCAGGCGCTGGCGGCCGCGCGCAAGGCCTTTCCCGTGTGGTCGCGCACGCCGTGGCGCGACCGAAGCCGGTTGTTGCGCAAGGCTGCGGATCTGATCGACAAGCGGATCTACGAATTCGGCGCCGTCATGGCGCTCGAGGTCGGGAAGAATCGGATGGAATCCCTGGGGGACGCGGCCGAGATGGCCGATCTCATCCGATACGCGTGCGATCGCATGGAAGCCAACAGGGGTTACGCCGTTAGCATGGGGCGGGACCCGCTCAAGGGCTACCGCGCAAAGAACACCTCCGTCCTGCGACCGTACGGGGTCTGGCTCGTGATCAGCCCGTTCAACTTCCCGGCGGCTCTGACGGGAGGTCCATCCGGCGCAGCCCTGGTCGCCGGAAACACCATCGTGATGAAACCCGCCTCAGATACGCCCTGGACTGTGCGGCTGCTGGCTGAGTGCTATCGCGACGCCGGATTGCCGGCCGGTGTGTTCAACTACGTCACCGGCCCGGGAAGCACGATCGGAGAAGCGCTGATCTCCAGCCAGGAGGTCGACGGGATCACCTTCACCGGCTCCTTCGACGTCGGAATGAAGATCTACAGGAGTTTCGCCCAGGGCCTCTACCCGCGCCCGACAATCCTCGAGATGGGCGGAAAGAATCCCTCGATCGTCTCTAGGCACGCCGATTTGGATCGGGCGGCGATCGGGATCGTCCGCTCCGCCTTTGGGCTGCAAGGACAGAAGTGCTCGGCCAATTCGCGTATTTACATCGAGCGCCAGGTCTATGACAAGCTGGTCAAGAAGCTTGTCGATCTCACCCGAAACCTCGCCGTCGGCGATCCGACCGACAGGAAAGTCTACCTCGGACCGGTGGTAAACCAGACCTCCTACAAGCAGTTCAAACAGTTCACCGAGGAATTGTCTGAGGCTGGCGAGTTCCTGACAGGTGGACATGTTCTCACTCATGGCGATCTTGGCAAGGGTTTCTTCTGCGAGCCGACCCTCGTCGCGGGCGTCCCTCCGGAGCATCGACTGTGGAAGAATGAGATGTTCCTTCCGATCTCTATGGTCCGTCCGGTGCGGAACCTCGATGAGGCGATGAAGGTGTCGAATGACATTCACTATGGCCTAACGGCCGGGTTCTACGGCTCTGAGGAGGAGGCCGAGTGGTTTTTCGACAATATCCAGGCCGGTGTCACCTATGCCAACCGGCCCCAGGGGGCGACGACGGGGGCATGGCCCGGGTTCCAACCTTTCGGCGGGTGGAAGGGCTCGGGCTCGTCGGGAAAGAACTCCGGAGGCCTGTATTACCTCCCGCTCTACATGCACGAGCAGATCCAGACGTTGATACGGTAGCGGACGGCAGACGGCTGACGGCAGACGACGGACGACCGGAGACCGAGGACCGGAGACGGGCCTGCTTTTTTCATTCGGTCTCCCGTCTTCGGTCTCCGGTCTGCGCCTGTCCATTGAGTCATTCCGAGCCGCCGCAGGCGGCGAGGAATCGCCCTGACGTTGCCCGATTCGGTCGGGCAACGTACAAAGTTACGCCTCTTGATGTTCACCGACGGGTGGTCGGCAGCGAGGAAGGAAGATCTTGGAGCCGCACCCTTCATGTGTGCATGGGCCCAGGCCAAAGCCAGGCGGTAGATAACGTCGGTTTGCAGGGCGCGAAAGCGGGCTGGTAAGAGATGCTCTTCCGCCTCGGTTCGGCTCTTATCTTGATCGGGTTGCTCGTCCCGGTGGTCTTCGCCCTCACACTGAGCATCCGCCAGGCCGACCCGCGGGTTCTGCTCGCAGGAGCCGGGCTGGCCATTCTGGGATTGCTGATCCACCGTCGCGTCCGGCACGATCGACCGCACGCCGGACGCTTCCGCACCCTGAGGCGTCGGTTGTCCACCTCAGGCTGGGCAGGCGGAGCTTGCTGAGAATGGCGTCGGCTGGCAGATGGACTTCCCCATCATACGCCCCTCCGATGCCCTCTTCTTGAGAAGCCCTTCAGCCAGCGTCAGAGAGGCGCGACAAGGCTGCGAACTCAGCGGCCAGTGCCGGGTACAATGCCCGATAGCGCGCATGGTATTCGCGGTATCGCTCGACGCCTTCTCCCGGCTCGGTTCGCCCGGTCTCTCGAACAGTCCGAGCGCATGCCTCCGCAACAGACCCGAAATCTCCGACCCCCACCGCGGCTAGCAGCGCCGCGCCGAAGGCTGCTCCTTCGGCCGAACTCACCGTGACGATGTCTGCCTCGAGCACGTCAGCCAGGATCTGCCGCCACACGGG
>Ga0209619_10002473_pt1 | contig 13402 bp, 10 predicted proteins | sample Rifsed16ft3_FD_184011 | JGI IMG/M metagenome (GOLD analysis project Ga0209619, IMG submission 184011) | Soil microbial communities from Rifle, Colorado, USA - sediment 16ft 3 (version 2) | ecosystem: Environmental > Terrestrial > Deep subsurface > Rock core/Sediment | place: Rifle, Colorado... | reverse complement strand
CTCTCCGTCGACGACATCGCCCTTTGGGAGCACAACGAGGCGTTTGCCGCGGCGAGCTGCGCGGTCATGAAGGGTCTCGGGGTTCCCCACGACCGGTTCAACGTGAACGGCGGGGCCGTCGCCCTCGGCCACCCGATCGGCGCGAGCGGCGCCCGGATCCTGACGACCCTCCTCTACGCGATGGGGGAACGCGGGGCGAAGCGGGGCCTCGCGACCCTCTGCCTCGGCGGCGGGAACGCGGTCGCGATGGTCGTCGAACGGGTCTGAGCGGGGTCGGTAGCTTCAAAGGGGCAATCCCCGTTCTTGCGCGGGTCGGGACCCATGGCCGATTCCTCCGCCCTGTACCTGATCGGCGTCTTCGCGGCCCTCCTGGGCTTCTTCGCCCTGAACCGGTGGATCGTCGGGCTCACGGGCCGACGTCGGCCCGTCGCCGGATCCGTCTTGGGGGCCGCTTTCGCACTGTTCGTCGCGGGCGGCCTGATCCTCGCGACCGCGATCCTCCTCGACACGGAGCAGTACCAGATCGAGAACACGCGCCTCTTCGTGTACGAGGTGACCTTCCGCCCAACGGGCGATCTGCCCGTCGGCGTGCGCATCCCGGCCCCCCTCGACTCCCGCGTCCGCACGGCGTTCCCCCAGACGAACGGGACCTCGACCCTGTCCCTTCTTGGGACCGGGACCGAAGCCTACGTCCAGGCGTACCTCACGGGAGACGCCTCGTTCCGGGTCCAGGTCCAGCTCGTCGGGACGCCGCTCAACCGCAGCCTGAGCGCCACCAGCCCCGCGCGCCCCGCGGATTCGGGGAACACGACGGTCGCCGCGACCCTCGAGGTCTCCGACGCAGGGCCCGCCGTCTCCTCCGTCGACGTCGAGCTCCGTCTCCTCTACGACGAGTTCTGCGCGGAGGCCGCGTTCTCCCTCCAAGTTATCGCCCTGGAGGGGCGCGCCGTGTATCCGGCCCTCTGGGTCGTCTCCGACGTCGTGTGCTGAGCCGTTCCCCGACGTCCCCGCAGGGGTCCCATCCCCGGTCCCGCGCTTCCGCCCCATAAGCTCTTTTAGGCCCATCGGCAATACCGCTCGATTTCCGACTCCGTCGAGGGTCCGCGCATGCTGCGTAGAGTCACGAAGGCGTCCACGAAGGAAGAGGTCCTCGGCCTCCTCGAACCCCTCCTCCGGGACTGGTTCGGCTCCAAGTTCCGGGGCCTCACGGAGCCGCAGGCCTATGCGGTCCCCCTCATCCACGCCCGGAGGAACGTCCTCGTGTCGTCCCCCACGGGGAGCGGGAAGACCCTGACGGCCTTCCTGTCGATCATCAACGAGCTCTACTCGAAGCAGCTCCGCGGGGAGCTCGAGGCGAAGATCTACTGCGTCTACGTGTCCCCGCTCAAGGCCCTCGCGAACGACATCAACCGGAACCTCGAGACCCCCCTCCGCGAGATGGCGGAGCTCGCCGGGAGGGAGGGCAAGCCGGCCCCCGAGGTCCGGGTCGGCGTCCGCTCGGGGGACACGACAGCCCAGGAGCGCCAGCGGCAGGTCCGACGTCCGCCCCACATCTTCATCACGACCCCCGAGAGCCTCGCGATCATCCTCAGTACGCCGAAGTTCCGGGAGGCCTTCGCGGGCGTGGAGTGGGTCATCCTCGACGAGATCCACGAGGTCTGCTCCTCGAAGCGGGGGGCCCTCCTCGCCGTGTGCCTCGAGCGCCTGCGGGAGCAGACGGGTCGGGACTTCGTGCGGATCGGCCTGAGCGCGACGATCGCCCCCATCGAGGAGGAGGCGAAGTTCCTCGCCGGGTTCGAGGGAGGCAAGGTCCGGGAGATGCACATCGTCGAGGTCGACACGCGGAAGTCCCTCGACCTCGCGGTCCTGTGCCCCGTGAAGGACATGACCGCGGTCCCCATGGACGTCGCCAACGCGCGGATGTACGACGTCCTGAGCCGGCTCATCGACGAGCACCGGACGACCCTCATCTTCACGAACACCCGGAGCGGGACGGAGCATGTGTCGTTCAAGCTCAAGGAGCGGGGGGTCGAGGACCTCGAGGCCCACCACGGGTCCCTGTCGAAGGACACCCGCCTCGACGTGGAGGCGAAGCTCAAGGACGGGGCCCTCAAGGCCGCCGTCTCCTCGACATCCCTCGAGCTGGGGATCGACATCGGGTACATCGACCTCGTCGTCCAGATTGGGTCGCCGAAGAGCGTCGCGAAAGGCCTCCAGCGGATCGGCCGGGCGGGCCACGCGTACGGGGATACGGCGAAGGGCCGCATGATCGCCTTCGAGCCGTGGGAGCTCATGGAGTGCGCGACCCTCGCGAAGGCCGCGTACGACGCCCGCATCGACCGGGTTGACATCCCGCGGAACCCCCTCGACGTGCTCGCCCAGGCCTTGGTCGGCATGAGCATGGAGAAGCGATGGGAGGCCGACGAGGCGTTCGCCCTCCTCCGCCGCTCGTACCCGTTCCACGAGCTCCCGAAGAAGGACTTCACCGCCGTCCTGGACTACCTCTCCTCCCGGAACCCCGACATCAAGGTGTTCGCGAAGATCTGGTTCGACGAGCAGGAGGGCCGCTTCGGGAGGAAGAAGGGCACCCGGATGATCTACTTCACGAACGTCGGGACGATCCCCGAGGAGGGGACGTACCACGTCTTCTCGGAGCGGGGCTCGCCCCTCGGTGAGCTGAGCGAGAAGTTCGTGGAGTACATGAGCCCCGGGGACATCTTCGTCCTCGGCGGGCGGACGTACCAGTTCGTCCGCGTCCGGGGGACCGCCGTCTACGTGAAGGACGCCTCCGGCCGCGCCCCAACGGTCCCCTCGTGGACAGGCGAGATGCTCCCCCGCTCCTTCGACCTGTCCATCGCCGTGGGCCAGTTCCGCCAGGCGATCGCGGACCGGATCGACGCGGACGGGGAGGCCGCGGCCCGGCGGTGGCTCCTCGAGACCCACCGGGTCGATGAGGGCGCGGCCCGCTCCCTCGTCTCCTACGTCCAGGAGCAACGAGCCCTCCTCCCGGACCTCCCGACGGACCGGCGGGTCCTCCTCGAGGGCTACATCGACGTGAAGGGGAACCGGAATGTGATCTTCCACTTCCCCTTCGGTCGGCGGGTCAACGACGCCCTCAGCCGGGCGTACGCGTTCGCGATCACGGAGGCCCACCGGACGAACGTGCGGGTGAGCGTGACGGACGACAACTTCATGCTCACGGTCCCCAAACGGATCGAGATCGATGGGCTCGTCGGGCTCGTCACGAGCGAGGGCCTCGAGCAGCTCCTCCGGCGCGCCGTCCGGAACACGGAGCTGTTCAAGCAGCGCTTCCGGCACTGCGCGACCCGGGCCTTCATGGTCCTCCGGAACTACAAGGGCCGGGAGGTGTCCATCGGCCGGCAGCAGCTGAGGTCCCAGCGGGTCCTCGACTGGCTCCACGAGATCGAGGATTTCCCCGTCGTCAAGGAGACGTACAACGAGATCCTCCACGAGGTCATGGACCTCCGCCGGGCCCGCGAGGTCCTCGAGGGGATCGAGGGGGGGGCCATCGAGGTCCGCACGTCCGACTTCTCGAACCTGCCCTCCCCCTTCGCCCACAACGTCGTCCTCCAGGGGGTCTCGGACCTCGTCCTCATGGAGGACCGGTCCGCCCTCCTCCGGGAGCTCCACCGGCAGGTCCTCAGGAGGGTCATGCCGCAGGAAGACATCCGCGCGATCCAGTTCCCCGAGGGGGAGATCCGGGAGTTCTTCCTGCGGAGGATCCCACGGATCGCGAGGAAGGAGGACCTCCTCGCGTATCTCGACCGGGTCGGGGACGCGAACCTCCTCCAGGAGAAGGGGCGGAGCCCCTTCGAGCACGCGACGGCGTCCCTGGCCGAAGTGCGGACGTGGGCGGGCCAGCTCATGGAGGAGGGCCTCGTCGAGAGCGTGTGGACCCCCCAGGGGATCCACTGGGCCCGGCGGGAGCAGGTGCCCGCGTACGTGGCCGTGTACGCGCAGAAGGCCCGGCTCCGACCGCCCGAGGAGCGTCTCCTCGCGGCGCTCCGGCAGAAGCCGCGGACCCATCGGGAGCTCGCGCGCCTAACGAAACTCGGGCGGGACGACCTCAACGAATCTGTCCGAAAGCTCGAGCGGGCGTACCTCGTCGGGCGCCGGGGCGTCGAGGAGACCGTGTACGTCGCCCGCACGCCGGAGAAGGCGGGGTTCGAGGCGTCCCTCGACCGGCTCCTCCAGAGGCGCCTCGAGGCGGACGGCCCCCAGACGGCCCAGGAGCTCGGCGTCGCCCTCGGCCTCGAGGCGGACCTCCTCGCGGAGGCCCTCCGGGACCTCGAGCGGGAAGGGCTCGTGTCCTCGGGGCACTTCCTCGTCGGGGAGGAGTTCCAGTTCATCCTCACTCGGGACCTCCAGCGCCTCCAGCGGCGCGGGGAGACGCGGGAGGTCTTCGAGGAGGGCCAGGTCAAGGCCTTCCTCCTGGGGAAGCAGTTCGAGGGCCTCCGGACGATCGACGACTACTTCGACCGCTTCGTCGAGGTGGGGATGGTCCTCGATATCTGGAACCACGTGTCCGCCTTCGACTACGAGGACTGGCTCCGCCGTCGGGCGTCGGGGGACATCCTCGAGGGGCGGTTCCTCAACGGCCGCGTGCGGTACGTGCGCGCGAAGGACGCGCCCCTCTTCCTCGCCGCGTTCCCCCGGCGTCCGCTCACGGAGTTCGAGGACCAGGTCCTCGAGGCCGTCCGCTCCGCCGACGGGATCGACCTCTACGGGATCGCGAGGAAGGTGCGGGCCGAGAAGGAGAAGGTGAAGGAGGCCCTCGAGAAACTCGACTACGACGTGTACGTCGTCCGCAAGTTCCAGGGGGACGGCTGGACCGCGAGGAACCTGTACGTCGCGTACGAGCCGCCGGCCGCGGACCTCCCGGACGCCAAGGAGGACCTCGTCGTGCGCTACCTGCGGGCGAACGGCCCCGCGCCCCTCTCCGGGATCCGGGAGTGGGGCCGCTTCGAGTGGGAGGACCTCGAGGCCCTCCTCGACCGTCTCGAGGAACGAAAGGCCGTCGTCCGGATCCTCGTGACGGGGAAGGCGGAGTCCGAGATGCTCGTCCTCGCGGACGGCCTGCCGGCCTTGCGGAAGGCCCCCCACGACGGCGGTAGGGACGGCCTCCGGGTCCTGTCCCTCCTCGACCCGTGGACCCAGCCCCTGTGGGCCCAGGTCGCGAGCCGCTACGGGGATGGCTGGCTCTTCCCCCTCGTGAAGGACGGCGACCTCGTCGGGATCGCGGAGCTCTGGGAGATGTCGGGGTGCATCGAGCTCCGGGGGCTCGACCTCACTGCCCCCGCCCTCCTGGACGAGGCGATCGCGGCCCTCGTCCGGATGATGGGCTTCTACCGCCTCCGAGGGGTCGACATCCTCCGGGTGACCCGCGTCCTCGGCAAGGACGTCCCCGAGATCGAGGACCTGTCCCCATGGACCCGCGCGGGCTTCCTCCGGTTCGCCGACTTCCTCGCCCACGGGACGATCATCCCGAAGGACTTCGAACCCGCCGCCCTGCTCGCGTACGTCCTGCACCGGCAGGGGGTCGCCCCCGACGCCCGCTTCCCCGACCCCGTCGCGGCGGCCCGGGCCCTCCTCGGCCTGCGCTCGGACTTCGCCGCCCGCCTCCGGGTGCGGAGCTTCGAGCCCCTCGAGCGCCTCCACCGCGCGGGCACCCTCGCGAAGGGGCTCGGGATCCCCGAGTACTGGACGTACTGCACGGAGGACGACCTCCGGCTGTTCCGGGTCGCGAAGGGCGCCCGCCTGACGAAGGACATGCGGCACGTCCTTGGGCTCCTCGAGGCGAACGGCCCCCTCTCCCGACCCCGGATCCTCGCCCTCTCGGACCTCAGCCCGACGGCCACCGCGGCGGCCCTCCGGACGCTGTACGCGGGGGACGTCGTGACGAGGGACGCGGACAACCGATATCGCGTCGTCGGGGAGGCGAAGGTCTCGCGGGAGGCCGCGCGGGCCGAGATCCTGCGGCGCCTAGTCCGGAGCGTCGGGGTCACGTCCGCGGAGGCCCTCGCCGCCTACACCCGGTTCGAGTACAACATGGCGGAGATCCGCCGTCGGCTCCGCGCGTTCGAGGAGGAGGGCTGGCTCGTGAAGGGCTTCCTCGCGAGGGGGGACCGGACCGTCCACTGGATCCTCCGGGAGGACCTCGACCGCCTCGAGGGCCTCAAGGTCCGCCGGAGGTTCGTCCTCACTCCGATGGACAACCTCTTCCTGTTCCTCCGGACCTCCATCGTCGCCCGCTTCCGCTCCGGCTACTGCTACGTCGCGTTCGAATCCACGGAGATGGTCGGCTCCTTCAAGGCGAGGCGGCGGAAACGGGAGTTCGTCGTCACGGACTTCCAGGGCGAGGCCTCCGTCCGCCGGATCGTGGAGGCGTGGGAGAAGGAGAACGAGGTCGAGGTCGGGGAGGCCGTGGACCGGATCTCGGACCACGAGGTCATGGAGTGGTACCACAAGATGTACGGGCGCGGGGCCGCGGAGAAGTGAGCCCGCCGGGAAGGGTTCTTGTCCCCGCGCGGGTTGGGGGGCCGAGGGGTCCCCGTGACCGTCCTCGGGATCGACACGGTCGCGATCGTCGTCTCGGACCGGAGGAAGGCGCTCGCCTGGTACCGGGACGTCCTCGGGCTCGCCGTCGCCTACATCGGCCCGAACTCGGAGGACGCGCCGCCCGACGCGCACGGCACCCCCGAGGACCCCGGGCACTGGATCGAGATCGGCCCCGGGCGGCCGCGGACCCGCGTGCACCTGTGCCAGATGGGCGGGCGGACGGAGCCCGGTCCCACGGGGATCACGTTCCTGACGGACGACATCGGCGCGGACTACGAGCGGCTGCGGTCCCTGGGCGTCCGCTTCCTCGGCCCCCCGGAGGCGATGGACTGGGGGGAGTGGCTCTGCCAGTTCGTCGACCCGGACGGGAACGAGTTCGACCTCAAGCAGCCCGCCCCGCCCTATGGACGGCCGTGAGGGCCTTCGTCGCGGCAACCTTTATCGACGGCCCGTGGATGGAGAGCCGATGGCCTCCCCTGACGTCCTCGACCGGATCCCCCGCGCGCGGGGGGCGATGGTCTCCTCCCTGAGGGACCTGTGCCGGATCCCCGCGGTCGGGCCCGACAACGGCGGGACGGGGGAAGGGGAGAAGGCGGAGCATGTGCGCGGCCTGCTCAAGGGGCTGGGCCTCAAGGTCGAGCGATTCGACCCGCGGGACGACCGGGTGCCGGGGAAGAAGCGGCCGAACCTCGTCGTCCGCGGGGGCAAGGGCCCGCGGCTCTGGGTCCTCTGCCACCTCGACGTCGTCCCGCCCGGGGACGCGTCCGCGTGGCGGTGCGACCCCTTCGCGCCGACCCTCGTCGACGGGCGTCTGTACGGCCGGGGGACGGAGGACAACGGCCAGGCGATCGCGGCCCTCCTCGGGGCGTACCGAGCGATCCTCGACGCGGGGGAGGAGCCGTCCCGCCCCTTCGGCTTCGCGTTCGTGGCCGACGAGGAGACGGGGAGCGGGAAGGGGGCCAAGTTCCTCCTCGAGTCCGACGTCTTCGGTCCGAAGGACGTCTTCCTCGTCCCGGACCGCGGGGCCTCCGACGGCGAGGAGATCGAAGTCGCCGAGAAGAGCCTTCTCTGGATCCGCTTCACGGTCCGCGGACGGCAGGCCCACGCGAGCCGGCCTGAGATGGGGGTCAACGCCCTGCGGGCGGGCGCCTACCTCCTGACCCTCCTCGACGCGAACCTCCCGAAGCGGTTCCCGAGGTCGGACGGCCTCTTCCGGCCGTCCACGTCGACGTTCGAGCCCACGAAGAAGGACGCGAACGTCCCGAACGTGAACACGATCCCCGGGGACGACGTCTTCTACTTCGACTGCCGCGTCCTGCCGTCGTACGCCACGAAGGAGGTCCTCGCGGCGGCCCAGGACCTCGCGGGTCAGGCCGCTCGCACATTCGGCGTCCGGGCGTCCGTGGACGTCCTCCAGGACGAATCGAGCCCGCCGACCCCGGTGAACGCCCCCGTCGTCCTCGAGCTGACGAAGGTCCTCCAGAAGGTCCGCGGGGTGCGGGCCCGTCCCGTCGGGATCGGGGGCGGCACCGTCGCGGCCCCCTTGCGCCGGAAGGGGTACCCCGTCGCCGTGTGGGAGACGACGGACCAGACGGCCCACGGGGTCGATGAGTACGCGAAGCTCGACAACCTCGTCGGGGACGCGAAGGTGTTCGCGACCCTCCTCCTCGGGGGCGCGTGATCAGGCCCGGGTCGCGGGGACGGGGTCCTTGATCACGACGAGGCTCATGCTGTCGAGGAGGATGTGGGCCCCGCACTTGGGGCAGTCGATCCCGTCCCAGCCCGAGGTCGTGGGGTCCCCGGCCAGGGTGATTCGCGTCGACTTGCAGTAGGGGCAGAGGAGGCTCACCCGGAGCTCCTTGTCTCCGAGCCGGTCGAGGGACACTTTGTCGAGAATCCTGCCCACGCGAGGCCTCCGGGGCGCCGCAGGATGAGGCCTTGTCGTCCGTGGCTTATTAACTGAATGGGACGGTTCTCGAATCTGGGAATGCTCACGCGGCGTCCGCGCCGCGGCCCGGCCGTAGGCGAAGGACGCGGTCCGCGCAGGACGCGGCCTCGTCGAACCGCCCGAGCTTCGCGAGGACGTACCCCTTGTTGACCCACGCCCCGCGATACGAGGGGTCGATCTCGAGGGCCCGCTCGTAGCACCGAAGGGCGTCCTCGTACCGACCGAGCCGGGCGAGGGCGTTCCCCTTGTTGTTCCAGGCGACCTCGTACCTCGGGTTCACCTTGATCGCCGCGTTGAAGCACCGAAGCGCGTCGACGAGCCGACCCATCTTCGTGTACGCGTTCCCCTTGTTGACCCACGCGACCTCGTTCCGGGGATTCAGGTCGAGGGCCCGGTCGATGGCCCGGAGGGCCTCATCGTACCGCCCCAGGAGGATGAGGCTCGCGCCCTTTCCGTACCATGGAAGGTCGGCCCCTGCATCCGCCTTCTCCGTGAGGGCGATCGCGCGGTCGTACGACTCCACGGAGCCGCGGAAGTCCTCCCGGTCGAGGTCCCGCTCCGCGCGGACGAGCTCCCGCCGGAGGTCCCGGAGGTACCCGCGCTGGCGCGCCTCCCCGAGGAGGGCGGCGGCTGGCCCCAGGAGGGCCGCGAGGATTCCGATGGTCCAGGCGAGACGGGCGGCGTCCGGGACGCCCTGGCCCGCGGCGATTGCGAGGGCGATGAGGGGGACGGCCCCGGCCGCGGCGAGGATGGGACGCTGGGGCGTGTCGACGACGGCCCGAGCGACGTATGCCATGGGGAACGCGCTCGCGGCCGCGAGGACGTACGCGGCCTCGACCGGTCCTCCGTACGTGAGGGGCCCGAGGCCCCCAGCGGTCCCGCCGAGGACGAGCAGGAGTCCCTCTCGCTGCCGGATGCGGGCCCGGCCCGAAGGAGAGAGTCGGGCGAGGGAGAACCCGACGAAGCCCGTGAGGAGGAGCGCGAGGGCCCAGAACATCCCCTCGATCCCGAGGTCGTAGGACACGTAGAGGCTCGCCCCGGCCCCGAGGATCGCGGGGCCTGCGAAGTCCATGGGCGCGGGTCGCCGGGACGACCCGGCCGGCGGGCGACGCGCCGCGGTGCGAGGACCGAGGCGGATCTCCGCGGGGCGCTTCACGACGCGATCCTTCGCGGGCGGCTCGGGCTCGTTCTCCCAGGCACGGACGGGTTCCCGGGGTCTGGGGCGGTCCGGGGGCCGATTTGGGCTCGACGGAGGAAAGGATGATTGCGGGGCCTGCGTCGCAGGCTCCCGCGGCGCGGGGGGACGCGGGGGCTCGGGGGCAGCCGCGGGCGCGGGCTTCGGCCGGAGGGGGACTGCGGTCATCGGAGGCCGTGTCTCCCGGGGCGGCGGCGCCGGGGCGGGCGCGGCCTTCTCCACAGCCTTCGGCGCGACTCGGTCCGGGGGGCGGGGGTCGATCGGCGGGAGCTCCAACGGCGCGGGCCTCGGGGCGACGGGCTCCTCCCGGACTCGGGACGTCCTCGGCGGCTCCGCCGGCGCGGGCGCGCTCGGGGGCATCGCCCGGGAGACGCGTGGGGTCTCCGCCCTCAGGGGCTCCCCGCAGATCTCGCACTCCGTCCAGTCCGGGGTGTTGTCCGCCCCGCAGATCGGGCAGAGGATGAGGTCCAGGATGTCCGCGTCCTCCCCGGCCCACGCGGGCTCCGTCTCCTCGTCCGCTTCGAACTCCGCCCCGCACCGAGGGCACGTCGGGTCCCCCGTGGCGACGAAGCCCCCGCAGTTCGTGCAGAGGAACAGGAGGCCCGTCTCCTTCCTCTCGAGGACGCCGTCCACGTCGCGCCCCCGGAGTTGCTCGGGACGCCGGAAGCCGGCCTCGAAGAGGGCGAGGGCCTTCTCCCGGTCGATGCCGAAGGCTCGGGAGAGGCGGACGACTGCCTCATCGATGACGAAGGCCCCGCAGTTGCCGCAGTCCGTCGCGTCTGGGGCCATCGGCTCCTGGCAGACGGGACAGAGGGCCCGGGCCTGTTTCCCGGGCATGAGCGATCGAACCATCCGTGGGACGGAGCCATAAGGGTATTGACCCCGTTGTCAGGCCCGATAGTGGCCTCCCGGGCACCTTAAGTAGCGCGCGACGCCTCCTGTCGTGCCGATGGCGACCCAACTCGACTTCCTCGCGGCCCTCGCGATGGGGATCGGCCCCGCCCTCCTCTTCATGTGGGTCTCCCTCCGGCGGTTCGACCGCCCTCGGGTCGAGGCGACTCTCTTCGACGATCGGCGGGTCTTCGGGCACCTCGCCGTCGGGATGATCTTCGGGGTCTTCGCGAGCGTCCTCGCCCGGGCCATGCCGCGGTTCGACTTCGCGTCGTCCGTCCTCGCGGTCGGCGCCTCCTTCCTCGTCGAGGAGCTGTTCAAGGTCGTCGTCCTGAACCGGAAGGGGTATCAGGGGCGCTTCGACACGACGTTCACGGGCGTCTCCCTCGGCGCCGGCCTCGCCGCGACGACCGCGATGGCGACGATCTACTGGAACGTCACGGGGAGCCTCGGGTTGCCCGATCTGTTCCTCACGTTCCTCCTCTTCTCCGTGACGATGAACCTCGTCCACGTGGACACGGGGGTCCTCATCGGCTTCGGCGCATCCCAGAAGGAGATGGGCCGGCCGCTCGTGAAGGCCCTCGCGATCCGCGGGGCCCACGCAGGGTTCCTGTTCCCCCTCCTCGTCGGCGCCCCGAACCCCTGGAGCCTCGTCGCGGCCGCGACATCCACGGGGTTCGCCCTCCTCGTGTTCTACTACGCGTACACGGTCCTGCTCCCCGCGACCCTGCCCCAGGACCTCCAGCGGAAGGCCCGCCGGGAGCGCCGGCGCGTGCCGTCCGTCAAGGAATGAGGGAGACGGCCCGGTAGAACCCCGCCCGCGGTTCATACACGGCGCCGGCCTCGACCAGCTCCGCGAGAGCTGCTTCGGGATCGGGGATCCCGAGCCCCGCGAGGACCTTCCGCCAGTCCTCGAGGGAGAAGACCTCGAGCTCCCGCGTGAGCTCGGCCGCGGCGACCCGGGTGCGGCGGGCCCGGTCCCCCGAGGCCGCGGCCGCGACGATCCTCGTGTGGACGTCCCGCGATCGTGCGCGCCTCCTCGGGGCGGACGCCTCCGCGGCGACGTCGGCACCGCCCGCGAGTTCCGCGTTCACCCGCCCGACAAGGGGCGCGAGCTCCCGCGCCGTCGAGGCCCGCGCGCGGACCTTCGCCGGGACGACCCGGATCTCGAAGCCGCAGGCGCACGCCGTCGTCTTCTGCGCAAGGTCCACGCCCTTCGCCCGCCGGCACCGCGGGCACACGACGACGCCGTACATCCGCCTAGACCAGGAAGACGAGGGCCGCGAGGCACGCCCCGTAGTGGTCCATGGGGATGCTCAGCTCCTCGATCCGGTACTCGATCCGGCGGAACTTGATCCCTCGGAGGTTCGCCATCTCCCCCATCTTCCACTCCATGACCTCCTTGAGGGAGCGCTTCGTCCCGTGCATGTGGCCCTCCGCGACGTACCCGCCGAAGCCGTCCTCCCGGAACCCGTACGCGATCCCCGCCGCGACCGTTTCCCCTTCCCCGCCCCGCTGCTGGGCCAGGACGCAATGGGTGATCGCCCCCATGGGGAGGTCCCTCTTCCGGACCTGCTTGATCCCAATCGGGAGCACGGAGGACACGGAGACGAGGTTCTGCTCGGACAGCCCGCCCGCGAGGAGGGCCTGGTCGAACGCGTTGAGGTCGGAGATCTTGGACACGGCCTTCCCGGACGTCACGAAGAACTTCGTCGGAATGGGCAACATGGGGCTCTGCGGGGCCGCCCCATCCCCCGCCACGGCTTAAGGCTTTGCGAGAGGGCCTCGCAGGGACCCACCGACATCTATTCGTCTAATATTATTTATCTAGATGAATGGATAGGGACGGACGCCACGGAGACGTGCGGGACGTCCGGCGGCCGCTCAAGGACCTTCCGCATCTCGAACGCGTCCTCGCCCCACGAATAGTACTTCGGGAGGAGGCCTTCCGTCCCGTACCCGAGCCGGCGGTAGAGGGCGATCGCCGCGAGGTTCGCCGTGCCCACCTCGAGCCGGACGATCCCGCATCCCCGGTCTCTCGCGGCGTCCTCTGCGGCGAACATGAGCCGCGTCGCGATCCCCCGCCTTCGGGCCTTGGGCTCGACGGCGATGGACAGGACCCGCCCGACGCGTCCTTCGAACAGGAGGAGGAGGGCCGCCCGGATCCGGCCCTCCGCCTCCTCGACGAGGGCGAGGGCCCGCGCGTTCCGGAGGATCCACTCGAGGAGCTCCCGCCGGAACCGGCGGTCTTGGAAGCACACGTCCTCGATGCGCTGGAGCCCATCGAGGTCCTCGATTGACGCCCGTCGGAGCAAGGGGGCATGGACGCGCGACTCGTTATTCTCCCTTTCGGTCCGCTCCTCGGCCGCGGTCCTCGTCCCCGAAGGGGCGAGGCCTCACGTCCTCGAAGATTCCGAACCGGTTCCCGCTCGGGTCCTCGAAGACGAGGCACGGCCCGTTCGGGATCTCGAAGGCGCGGCCCTCGGATTTCCATCCGCGACGGCGGAGGGCCTTCGCCGTCCCCCGGAGATCCCGGACCGCGAAGAGATGGATCGTGCTCGGGGCGGGCCGGTGGTCCGCGAGGAGGACGAGGGGACCCCTGCCGAGGCGGACGGCGGCCACGTGAGCGCCGAAGCCCTCGAGGTTCCACATGACCTCGCCGCCGAGGACGTCCCGGTAGTACGCGAGGTCGCGCTTGAAGTCCCGGGACCCGAGGTACACGTACTCGAGGCTCTCGAAGGGGAGCGCCATGGTCGACGATGCGCCGTCCCCCGCCTTCCGCCTTTCGG
>Ga0209619_10002472_pt1 | contig 13402 bp, 16 predicted proteins | sample Rifsed16ft3_FD_184011 | JGI IMG/M metagenome (GOLD analysis project Ga0209619, IMG submission 184011) | Soil microbial communities from Rifle, Colorado, USA - sediment 16ft 3 (version 2) | ecosystem: Environmental > Terrestrial > Deep subsurface > Rock core/Sediment | place: Rifle, Colorado... | reverse complement strand
GGGGGTCCGGAGCGACCACCGCGGACGTGAACGCCCTGCTCAAGGAGTTCGAGCAGGCCCGGAAGATGATGAAGGCCATGATGGGCGGCAAGCGCATGCCGAAGATCCCGGGTATGCCCAAGATCCCGGGCATGTAGAACGAGCTAGGAGACGAGATGTCCGTTCGGATCAGGTTGAAACGGCTGGGGGCGAAGAAGCGGCCCTTCTACCGCGTCGTGGTGGCCGACCAGCGGAGCCCGCGCGATGGCCGCTTCATCGAGAACATAGGCAAGTACCACCCGCTCGAGGACCCCTCACTTATCGATATCGACGAGGAGCGCGCGCTGCACTGGCTGCGCGTGGGCGCCCAGCCCTCCAACACGGTCAAGGTGCTGATGACCAAGGTCGGCATCTGGGACAAGTTCGCGGCCGAGCGTCCGAAGCCGGAGAAGAAGGCGGCGGCGAAGGCCTCCTGACGTGAAGGAACTCCTGGAGTACCTGGCGCGCGAGCTCGTGGACGAGCCCGACGAGGTCCGGGTCGAGGAGTCCGAGGACGACCGCGGCGTCCTGCTCACCCTCCGCGTTGCCAAGGACGACATGGGCAAGGTGATCGGCCGCGGCGGCCGCACGGCCCGCGCGATCCGAACGGTCGTGAAGGCCGCCGCCGTGCGCGAAGGCATCCGCCACGCGCACGTCGAGATCGTCGATTGACATGCCCGAGCCGACCGTCGCGGTCGGTCGCATCGCCAAGGCCCACGGCGTGAAGGGCGAGGTCTCGGTGGTCGTGATCTCAGAGGTCCCCTCGCGCTTCGACCCGGGGGCGGTCGTGTGGCTCGAGGACGGACGGGCGCTCACGGTCGCCTCGTCGAAGCCCTACCGCGACAAGCTCCTCGTCACCTTCCGCGGGGTGCGCGACCGGAAGCAGGCCGAGGCGCTGCAGACCGCGCTGCTCGTCGTGCCGGAGTCCTCTTCGCCGCCGTTGCCCGAGGGCTCGTGGTGGGACCACCAGATCGAGGGTTGCTCGGTCGCCACGGACGCCGGCCGTGAGCTCGGCATCGTGGGCGAGGGGATTCACACGGCCGCGAACGACGTCTGGTCGGCGGTCGACGCCGGCGTCGAGACGCTGGTCCCGGTTCTGAAGGACGTGGTGATCTCGGTCGACGTCGAAGCCCGACGCATCGTCGTCCGTGAGATCGAAGGCCTGACCGTGCCGGAGGAACCGCGCTAGCCTGCGCGTGTGCGGATCGACGTCCTGACGATCTTCCCAGGCATCTTCGAGAGCCCGCTGCGCGAGAGCCTGCTCGGGAAGGCGGTTGAGGCGGGCCTGCTCGATGTCCGAGTACACGACATCCGGGACTCGACGACGGACAAACACCGCCAGGTCGACGACGAGTCCTACGGCGGCGGCCCGGGGATGGTGATGAAGCCCGAGCCGATCTTCGCGGCCGTAAGGACGCTAGGCGAGGGCGACAAGCGCTTGCTTCTTCTCTCGCCGGCCGGGCGGCGGCTCGACCAAGCGCTCGTGCGCGAGTTGGCGGGGGAGCCGTGGCTCGTCTTGATCTGCGGCCGCTACGAGGGCGTGGACGAGCGGGTCGTCGAAGGGCTCCCCGCCGAGGAGGTCTCGATCGGCGACTACGTGCTCTCGGGAGGCGAGGTACCGGCGCTAGTTGTGATCGAGGCGGTCACGCGCCTGATCCCCGGCGTGATCGGCCGGGAGGAGTCGCACGAGCGGGACTCCTTCGGCCCCGAGGGGCTCCTCGATCACCCGCACTACACGCGCCCGGCCGAGTTCCGAGGGATGGCGGTGCCCGAGGTGCTGCTGTCCGGCAACCACGCCGAGATCGAGCGCTGGCGCCGCGAGGCCGCCCTCGAGAAGACCCGCCGCAACCGCCCCGACCTGTTGGAGGAGTGACCGGAGCCGGCGAAAGCGCCTGCTACCATTGGGCGTCCCTTCCTACGGGGCATCTCGCATGAACAAGACCGATCTCGTCGATAAGGCCTACCTGCGCGCGGACGTGCCCGGATTCCGCCCCGGCGACACCGTGAAGGTGCACGTCAGGGTGGTCGAGGCCGGGCGCGAGCGTCAGCAGGTCTTCCAGGGCGTAGTGATCCGCCGCCAGGGCGGGGGCCTGCAGGAAACCTTCACGGTGCGGAAGATCTCGTTCGGCGTGGGGGTGGAGCGGACCTTCCCACTGCACTCGCCCTCTATCGGCAAGCTCGAGGTAGTGACCCGCGGCAAGGTACGCCGGGCCAAGCTCTACTACCTGCGCGAGCGCACGGGAAAGAAGGCCCGGATCAAGGAGCGCCGGTTGGGCGATGAAGAGCTCGCCGCGATCGCGGAGGCCGAGGCCGCGCGCCTGGAGGCCGCGACCGCCCTTCCCGAAGAAGCGGTGTCCGAGTCAGACGAGGCGGCACCCGATGCCGAGGTGGATCTCGAGGCGAGTGCCTCCGAGGAGGCGAGCGCCTCCCAAGAGGAGCCGGTGGAAGCCGAGGCTCCCGACGAACCCGTGACCGAGGACGCCCCCGCGGAGGCCGGGATCCCCGCCGAGGCCGAGGTCCAGGGCTAGGCGTGACCGACGGCCCGTCGGGCTCGAGCGAGCCCACAGACGGACCCTCATCGACCGCACCCAAGACCGCCGTGGCCGAGCGTCCCGAAGCCGAGAAGGCGCCACCGGCGAAGGAGAAGAGCGAGCGCTCCGCGTTCCTTCGCGAGCTGCCGATCCTGATCTTGATCGCGTTCGGCCTGGCGATCGTCCTGAAGACGTTCTTCGTCCAGGCGTTCTACATCCCCTCCGGCTCGATGGAGCCTACCCTGCAGCCCGGCGATCGCGTGCTGGTCCGCAAGGTCCTGTACGAGCCCGACCGCGGGGATGTCATCGTCTTCGGGGACCCGCAGGGGCGGCCCGGGCCCGATCGGGGTCTAGTCGGCGGGTTCCTGCACTGGCTGTCCGAGGGGGTCGGGTTCGCCCGCCCACAGCACGAGGACTTCATAAAGCGGGTGATCGGCTTGCCTGGGGAGACGGTCGAGATCCGTAACGGCCGGCTCTACGTGGACGGCCTGCGGATCGACGAGCCCTACCTGGAAGGGCGCGAGGATACGAGGGACTATGGTCCGGTGAAGGTGCCGAGGGGGGAGTTGTTCGTGCTCGGCGATAACCGGCTGAACTCGAACGACTCGAGGTTCGGCCTGGGGTTCGTGCCGGTGGACAAGGTGATCGGGCGGGCCTTCGTGATCGTCTGGCCACCCTCGCGGATGGGATGGCTGCGCTAACCCTGGATCTCGGGCGCTACGAGCGCGGGCTGCGCGAGCAGGGATTCCGCCTGGTCGCCGGTGTCGACGAGGCGGGCAGGGGCGCCCTGGCGGGACCACTCGTCGCCGGGGCCGTGATCCTGCCCGATGGTTTCGACCTCGAGGGTATCGATGACTCCAAGAAGCTCACGGCCGACCAGCGAGAGGTCGCCTACGAGCGCATCGTGCGCGATTCGGTGGCGTGGATCGTCCGGCGGTGCATGCCGACCCGGATAGATCGGCGTGGCCTGCACCGTTCCAACATCGCGCTGCTGCGGCGGTGCGTGGTCTCTCTCCCCGTCGAGCCCGACTACGTGCTCTCGGACGGGTTCCCGATCCGCCGCCTGCCCGTCCCCAACCTGTCGATCAAGAAGGGTGACGCCGTGACGGCTTCCGTAGCGGCGGCCTCGATCGTGGCGAAGGTCACGCGTGACCGGATGATGGACCGCTACCACAGGCGGTTCCCCACCTACGGGTTCGACCACAACCGCGGCTACGGGACGGCGGAGCACCGCGACGCGATCCGCCGGTTCGGGCCCACGCCGATCCACCGCTTCTCGTTCAAGGGGCTGGCGACCGGTTACTACGACGGGTCGCCTCCGGATAGGGTGGGGGACCGATGAACGAAGAGGACGACATCGAGCGGTTCGAGGAGGAGCGCGAGCTCGAGCTGTACCGCGAGTACCGCGACGTCGTGCCGATGTTCGCCTTCGTCGTGGAGACCGAACGCCGCTTCTACCTGGCGAATTCCGTGGAGGTCACCTCCAAAGGCGACGGCTGGGTCGAGGTCGTGCTGGGCGACGCATGGGTGTGGGACATGTTCCGCCCCGCGCGGTTCGTCTCGAGCGTGCGGGTCATGACCCGCCGAGACGTGAACGTCGAGGAGCTCCGCCGCGAGGAGCTGCAGCTCCCCGAATAGCCGTGTCGGCGGGTGCCGCTAACCTCGCCCGCATGCGTTCTCCGGATCTAGACCAGCGGACCGCGCGTGGCCGCGCCGGAGAGGGCGCCGCCCTCCGCGTGTACGAGGAGCGCGGGTACGTGCTCGTCGCCCGGAACTGGCGGTGCTCGCTTGGCGAGCTCGACCTGGTGCTGCTGCGGCGGGGCACGCTGGTGGTGTGCGAGGTGAAGGCGCGCGGCGGCCCCGCGTTCGGCGGCGGGTACGAGGCAGTCACGTGGTCCAAGCGGCGGAAGCTCCGTCAGCTCGCCGAGGCGTTCCTGCAGCAGAGCGGGTCGCACATCCGGCAGGTGCGGTTCGACGTCGCGAGCGTTTGGCTCGGCAGCGTACGGACGGACGTCAAGATCTTCGAGGATGCTTTTTGAATCGCGAGCGGGGTCGACGCTCGCCAAGCCTTGTCGGTGGCCGGCGCTAAGGTCGCGCGACCGTGTACGGGAAGGTCACCGGCGTCACCGTCGTCGGGGTGCGAGGGCACCCCGTCACCGTCGAGTCCCACGTCGGGCGCGGCCTCCCGTCGCTGACGCTCACCGGGCAGCCCGGGGCCGCGGTCCAGGACGCGCGCGACCGGATCCGCCCGGCGATCGAGAGCGCGAAGCTCGAGTGGCCGCTGCGGCGCGTCGTGGTGAACCTCGTGCCGGGCAACCTCCGTAAGGAGGGGCCGGGGCTCGACCTGCCGGTGGCGATGAGCGTGCTCGCGGCCACTCGGCAGGTGCCGAGCTCGAGGCTGCGGGGCTGGGCGTTCGCCGGTGAGCTGTCGCTCAGGGGCTCGCTCGTGTCGACGCCGGGCGTCCTCTCGGTGGCGATCGCCGCGGCACGGCAGGGGCTCCGGGGCGTCGTGGTGCCCGAGGCCAACGCGGCGGAGGCGGCGCTCGTCGAGGACCTCGAGGTGGTCGGCGCCCCCGCCCTGGCAGAGGTCGTTGGCTTCTTCCGCGGGTCATGGACGCCGATGCCGATCCCCGGACCCGGCGACGATCCCCAGCCTTCGCACCTGGTCGACCTGTCCGAGATCCGTGGGCAGGCGCAAGCGCGAAGGGCGCTCGAGGTCGCGGCGGCGGGCGGGCACAACGTCCTGTTGATCGGTTCTCCGGGCGCGGGCAAGACGATGCTCGCGCGGCGTCTGCCCACGATCCTGCCCGCGATGTCGCGCGAGGAGGCGCTAGAGGTCACCCAGCTGCACTCGGTCGCTGGGCTCCTGCAGGGCGAGCTCGTGCGCGAGCGGCCGTTCCGCTCGCCGCATCACACGGTCTCGCCGGCGGCGCTGCTCGGCGGCGGGAGCGCATACCTGCGGCCCGGCGAGGTATCGCTCGCGACCCACGGCGTCCTCTTCCTCGACGAGTTCACCGAGTTCCGGCGCGACGCGGTCGAGGGCCTGCGTCAGCCGCTCGAAGACGGGCGCGTCGTCGTCACGCGGATGGCCGGGACGGCGGAGTTCCCCGCGCGGTTCACGCTCGTCGCCGCGGCCAACCCGTGTCCCTGCGGATACCGCGGCGATGCCTCGCGGCGCTGCTTGTGTCGCGACGACCGAATCGGGGCATACACGGCCAAGCTTTCGGGACCGCTCCTCGACCGTGTGGATATCCGGCTGACGGTACCTCGACTCACCAAGCAGGAGCTCCTCGGGCAGGAGCCGGGGGAGCCCTCGGCGGCGGTGCGGGAGCGGGTCGAAGAGGCGCGCGCCCGGCAACGGCGGCGCTACGTCGATCTCGGATCGTTCTGCAACGCGCAGTTGCCGGGCCCGGTCGCCCGGCGCGAGGCGCGCATGTCCGCCTCGGCCGAGTCGCTGCTGGCGGAGGCGGTCGACCGGCACGCGCTCACCGGCCGGGGGTTCGACCGGGTCCTGAAGGTGGCGCGCACGATCGCCGACCTCGCCGGCTCCGAACGCGTCGAGCCCGACCACGTGGTCGAGGCGCTCGCCTACCGTCAGACCCCCTCCGCCCTGGAGCTCGAGCATGTCGGATGAGGAGACCGACGTCCTCGCCGACGACCCTTGGCCGGTCTGGCCAGACGGGTTCGCCGCGACGCCGGAGGACGTGCGTGCACTCCTGGTCCTGTCGGCGCTCCGCGGCATCACGCCGCGACGGCTGCTGGAGGTCGCCATCGAACGCGGGACCGCCGCTGCCACCTTGGCGTGGATCCGTGCCGGCAGGGCCGGGAGCGAGAACGACCGGGCGTTCGCCCGGACGCTCGATGCGGACGCGATCGCGGGCGCCGCAGAGGACTGCGGCGCCCGGTTCGTGCCGTGGGAGTCGCCCGAGTACCCGGAGCAGCTGCGCACCATCCACGATCCGCCGCCGGGTCTCTTCGTCGCGGGCGGGGCCTTCCCAGATCCGACGCGAGCGGTCGCGATCGTGGGCTCGCGGCGGTGCACCGACCTCGGGCGCGAGATCGCGCAGGAAGTCGGCCGGACGCTTGGGCTCGCCGGGGTGGCGGTGGTCAGCGGCGCGGCTCGGGGGATAGACGCCGCTGCGCACGAGGGCGCGCTCTCGGCGGAGGCGCCGACGGTCGCGGTCCTGGGCTGCGGGCTCGACGTCGCGTACCCGCCCGGCAGCCGTGGCCTCCTTCGTCGGATCCGATCCGGCGGGGGCACCGTGGCGAGCGAGTACCCGCCCGGGGTGCCCCCCGATCCGTGGAACTTCCCTGCGCGCAACCGCATCGTGGCGGGCTTGTGCTCGGCGACGGTCGTCGTCGAGGGCGCCGAGGGAAGCGGCTCGATGATCACGGCCGAGCACGCGCTCGAGTTCGGGCGCGATGTGTTCGCGATCCCGGGCGCGGTGACGAGCCCGCTCGCCTTCGTTCCGTTGCGACTGATCCGCGAGGGCGCGACGTTGATCCGCGGCGCCGAGGACCTGCTGGAGGACCTCGGCATGGAACTCGTGCAGGACGAGGTCGCGGGGCGCGTGGACCTGTCCGAGGCAGAACGTCGGGTGTTCGATCGTCTCGTCGGCCCCACGCTCCCGGACCGGATCGCCTTCGAGCTCGGCGCGTCGGTCCCTGAGGTGGTGGGCGCGCTGATGCGCCTCGAGCTGCGTGGCTTCGTTCGCTGCGTCGGCGGCCGGTACGAGTCGACGCTGAAGGCCCGCCCTCGGGCGGCGGCGAGCGGCAGCCGCAGCGCCGGCGAAGAGCGGTAGTCGCAGCGGCACCCGATCGTCGAGCCCGCGTCGAGCGCGTCGGGCCTCGGTTGCTTGAACCGCGCCCGGGCGGTTGGTACAAGGAGCGCACCCCCGGGACCCGGAGGACCATGGCCGCACGCGAGCTCCCGCCACACGACGCCGCCCTCATCGAGGCGTTCGCGGACCACCTCGCCCTGGAGCGCCACCTTGCCGCGACCACCGTCGAGGCCTACGGACGGGACCTCACGCAGCTCGCGGCGTTCCTGCGGCGCACCCATCGTGGTCTGCGCGGGGCCCAGCTCGACGATCTGCGGCGGTTCCTCGCCCAGCTCACCACCCTCGGGTACGCTCGGGCTTCGATCGCTCGTCGGGTAGGAGCCATCCACACCTTCTACCGGTGGGCGCTCGCGAACCGAGAGGTCGAGCGCGATCCCGCCGCGCTGCTCGGACGCCCGAAGGTGGTCTCGCGCCTGCCCACGGTGCTGCGAGCCGGCGAAGCCGCAGCCCTGGTAGAGGCTCCCGCCGCGCCGCAGGAGGCGGACGACCTCGACCTGGCACTCGCTCTGCGCGATCGGGCGATCCTGGAGCTCATGTACGGGTCCGGGCTACGGGTCTCCGAGGTGGCGGGACTCACCCTGGCCCGCGTGGACCTGGAGCGCGAGCGGGTCCTGGTGTTCGGCAAGGGTTCGAAGGAGCGCGAGGTGCCGATGTCGGATTTCGTGCGCGAGGCGCTAGCGGTCTACCTCGATCGGGGGCGTCCGGCGATGGTCCCCCCGGACGGATCGGACGCCCTCTTCTGGAACCGGCGTCATCGGCCGATAGGCCCACGCGACATCCGGCGCCTTGTGGGACGATACGGTGGCTCCACGCTTGCTGGCCGGCGGGTGACGCCGCACACGCTGCGTCACTCGTTCGCCACGCACCTTCTCGAAGGAGGAGCCGACATCAGGGCCGTCCAGGAGCTGCTCGGCCACGCTAGCGTGGCGACCACCCAGCGGTACACACACGTGTCCCGCTCGCGCCTGTTCGAGGCGTACGAGCGCAGCCATCCGAGGGCCTGATGCCGCGAGCGACGAAGACCGAGCCCGCAGGAAAGCCCAGGCCCAAGGCCAAGCCGGGATCCAAGACCGTGTCCAAGACCAAGGTCGCGGGTGCCGCCGCGGTGACGGTCGAGCCGCAGCCCGTCGACGAGGCCGCGCTCGAGCTCTCGCGCCTGTGGGAGGCGTTCAAGGCGGAGGGGAGCTCGGACGCCGCCCGCGAGCGCCTGATCCTGCACTACGCGCCTCTCGTGAAGTACGTCGCCAGTCGTGTCGCCACGGGTCTGCCGGCGAGCGTCGAGCAGGCCGACCTCGTCTCCTACGGGATGTTCGGGCTGATCGACGCACTCGGGAAGTTCGAGCCGGCGCGCGGCAACAAGTTCGAGACCTACGCTATCCCCCGGATCAAGGGCGCGATCATCGACGAGCTCCGGGCGATGGACTGGGTCCCGCGTTCGGTCCGGTTCAAGGCGCGCGAGATCGAGAAGTCCTACGCCGACCTCGAGTCACAGCTGAAGCGCGCGCCGAGCGAGCACGAGATCGCCGATCGGCTGGGGATGTCGCTTCGCGAGCTGCACGATGTCATCAACCAGATCTCGTTCGTGCAGGTGTTGCAGCTGGACGAGATCCTCACCATCGGCGGTGACCGGGGCGAGAAGGTCTCCCTGATGGACACACTCGCAGACCGCACCGTGGACCCGACGACCGGCCTCGAGGGGCAGGAGACGCGGGGGCTGCTCTCCGCGGCGATCAACTCGTTGTCCGAGCGCGAGAAGATAGTCGTGACGCTGTACTACTTCGAGGGACTCACGCTCGCCGAGATCGGCGACATCCTGGGGGTTACCGAGTCGCGCATCTGCCAGATCCACACGAAGGCGGTCGGGCAGCTCCGGCTCCAGCTGATCGAGACGGAGTGACACGATCGAGCTCCGTGTGAGACTCGTCACATCGCGTAAACGTCTCCGCGGCTAACGTCGCCCCCGTCCCGATACGGAGGTGACGAACGTGGTGCTTCGCGCGCTCGTCCTCCCCCTGATCCTGCTCCTCGCCGGTCCAGCCGAACCTGGTGGCGCCACGCGCCCCGGCGAGCGATCCGCCCTGAGTCCCGCGACGGCGTCGGGGACATGGTCGTGGCCGGTGCACGGCCCGCTGCTCCGCGGGTACGACCCGCCCGAGACGCCGTACGGCGCGGGGCATCGGGGCATCGACATCGCGGTCCCGATAGGCACCACCGTGCGCGCGCCTGAGGGCGCCGTCGTCGCCTTCGCCGGGAAGGTCGGCGGACAGCTGTTCGTGACGCTAGAGCACGGCGGAGACCTGGCGAGTACCTACTCCTGGGTGGGATCGGCGCTCGTGCGCAAGGGCGACGTGGTGGCGCGCGGACAGCCGATCGCCACCAGCGGGCTCGGGCACCCCGGCTCGCTCGTGCCGCACCTGCACCTCGGGGTGAAGCTGGGTGATGCCTACGTCGACCCGCTGCTTTACCTCGGTCCCGCGGGGGTGGAGGACCTGATCCGACTAGCGCCGCTCGCGGTCGCCGGGGTCGCCGGAGCGGCCGCCTGAGTACGATGTGCGCCCCCGGCACCCGGAGGGCCACCTGTCCGCCAAGACGATCCACCTGTCGACGCGCACCGCGCTCGCGGTCGCCCTGACGGTTCTCGGGCTCGGATCGACCGTGGGCTTGGCGAACGCCCAGGAGGGCCAGCCCTCGAGCTGGCCGCAGTACCAGGGCGGTCCTGGACACGCGGGTTCGCTCGAGGACGGCCCCCAGCCGCCCTTCCGCGAGCGGTGGAGGCGTCCCGCGCCGGCCGGGGAGTCCCTGTCGCCCGCGATCCTGGTCGACGGCCTGGCCGTGACCGTCGGGAGCGAGGCCGTCTACGGCGTGGACCTAGGCACCGGCACGGTCCTTTGGGAGCTCCCCCGGGCCGGTGGCCCGCTGTCGACCCCGGCGGCGGGGAGCGTGGGCGGTTCGACCGTGGTGCTGTATCTGGAGGGGCCACAGGATGAGGCCGAACCGTCGCCGAGCGCCTCGGCGACCACGTCCGTGTCGACATCCGGCTCACCGTCGCCCGGCGGGGAGGCGGGCGGGCTCGGCGAGGGAGGAGAAGCCCTCTCGTCCCTGGTCGCGGTGTCGCTGGAGAACCGCACCGAGCTGTGGCGGATTCCGCTGGAGGGAGTTGCGCGCAGCGGCGTCACGATCGACGGAACGATCGCGTACGTCGGCGATCAGGACGGACACGTCGTGGCGGTAGCGCTTTCCGATGGCTCCGTCATTTGGAGCGCCGAGGTCCCCGGCCGCGTGGACGTGCCGGTCGCCGTCTCCGGCGATACGGCTTACGTGGTGGCCCGCGACGCCGACCCCCCCAGCGTGGCCATCGTCGCGCTCGATACGTCCACGCAGCTCGACGAGGGGACGGATAGGGAGAGGTGGAAGGTCTTCCCGCAGGCAACGTCGACCGTCGGCTCGGCGCTCGCGGCGGGGGAGGGGTTCGTCCTGGTGGGCTCCGCCGATCGTCTCCTTCGTTCCATCGCCGCCGAGGACGGCACCGAGCGGTGGGCGTCGCTCGTCCTGTCGTTCTTCTCGCCCGCCACCGCTCCGGCCTTCGCGGGAGATGCCGTCTACGGCGTAGACCTCTCCGGCGGGCTGTACCGCTTCGACGCCGCCGAAGGACATCGGGAGTGGAGCCATCAGCTGAACGAGGTCGTCTTCCGGAGCGCGCCCGTCGTCTCCGGACCCACGGTCTTGCTAGGCCTCAGCGACGGGCGCCTGGTCGCGATCGACGCCGCATCGGGACACCTCGTGTGGGGGTCCGAGGCGACGCCCGGCCTCGTCGGGACGATCGCGCTCGGCCCGGACATCGTGGTTGCCGTCAAGGGAGGCAAGGATGCCGGGCTGATCGCGTTCGAGCCTGATCCGCAGGGTACGCTGGTCGACCTGCCCTCCCCGACCGAACTAGACGCCGGCACGACGCTCTCTCGATACGCGGTCGCAGCCGCTGTCGTCGTGGTCGGCGCGCTGGTACCGGGGATGTTGCTCCGGCGACGATTCGGTCCCGCCGACCTGTCGGGCGACATCGACGGCGAGGACTTGGGTGAGACCGAGGACGAAGACTCGGCCGAGACCGACGAGGAGGGGCCGTGAGCGGCAAGAAGGCTCGTCGGCGCGGCCCTGCGCCCGCTCGCTCCGCGCCGAGTAGGGCCGAGCCGGCGCCGGGGCCGCGCCGACCGTTCGGCAGCGCGTTGTTCGGCTCGGCGAGCTCCGTGATGCCGCCGATCGGACGGTCGCTCGGCCGCGGGCTGCTGACCGTGGCCAGCTCCCCGGTGCTGGTCGTGATCGCCGTGGTGGCGGTTCCGCTTTCTTGGATGACACTTCTCGCGATAGGGTTCGAGGGCTCACCGTCGAGGTTGGTGGACGTCCTCGCCCTGCCGCCGATCTCCACCTACTTCGACCTCGGCACCGGGGCAAGCGTCGTGGGCATCGGTCCGGCGTTCCTCATCTTCACGGGTGTCGCGATCGCGATCCGCAGCGTGATCTACGCCGTGCTGACCGGGCTGATCGTCGAGGTGCTGGAGGACGGCCGCGTGAGCACGTACGGCCTGCTGCGGGGTCTGAGCGTGATCCCGACCGTGATCGTGGTCCAGATCCTGTCGTTCTCGCTGATCGTGGCAGGTAACCTGGTGTTCCCGGTCCTTGGCCCCGGTATCGGCTTCCTCGCCTTCGTCGCGGCGCTGGTGGGCGGCCTGTTCTTCTTGGGCTTCGCGCCGACGGCGGCGATCCGTCAGGGCCGCGGGATAGCGGAGTCGGTCCGGCGTTCCGGCCGCGCCGCCATGCTCCCTGGTTCCCGGCACCTGATCTTCTGTGCCCTGTACTTCTTCATAGCCCTGCCGGTCATGGTCGGGCTGGCTCCCGGTGGCGGAGACATCACCGCCAACCCCGCGCTCGTCACTTGGATCTTCGCCCTGGCCGTGAACGTGCTGCACCTGGGCTTCATGGCGGCGCTTTCCTACCGCTGGATCGTCGCCGAGCCCTCGGTGCCCGAGGCGCCGGTGAAGCGTCGCCAGCCCGCTCGAGAGCCATCGGCACGCGCCCGCGGCCGCCGCTAGATCCCCTCGGAGGCGCCGTACATCGCCGCTGCTAGACTGCCCGTTCGCCGGCGCGCGAGCGCCGAGCACACACGTCCGGGGACCGTGCCCGGGGTCCCGGCTCGCCGGGCCGAGCGCGGGTCGAAGCGGGCGGAGGGAAAACCGGAAGGAGGAAGCACCGTGCCTGTCGTCACCAGGCGGGAGCTCCTCGAGGCAGGGGTCCACTTCGGGCACCAGACCAGGCGCTGGAACCCGAAGATGGGCCGGTTCCTGTACGGGGAACGCTCCGGCATCTACATCATCGACCTCGAGAAGACCCTCACCGGGCTCGAGGAGGCCTACGCCTTCGCCCGGGACCTCGGCCGCCGCGGCGGCGTGATCCTGTTCGTCGGGACCAAGAAGCAGGCCCAGGACATCATCACCGAACACGCCGAGCGCGTCGGGATGCCATACGTCACCACCCGGTGGCTCGGCGGCATGCTCACGAACTTCCAGACGGTCTCGCGCCGGCTCCTTCGTCTGCGCGAGCTCCGCGAGATGGAGCGCACCGGCGCCTTCGACTACCTGCCGAAGAAGGAGGCGATCCGCCTCCGGCACGAGAAGGAGAAGCTCGAGCGCAACCTGGGCGGCATGCAGAGCCTCGAGCGTCTTCCCGACGCCATCTTCGTGATCGATACGAAGAAGGAGCACATCGCGGTGAACGAGGCGCGCAAGCTGGGGATGCCGGTCATCGCGATCGTTGACACGAACTGCGATCCGGACGAGGTCGACTTCGTCATCCCCGGCAACGACGACGCGATCCGCTCGGTCTCGCTCGTTACGCGGCTGATAGCCGACGCCCTCGTGGAGGGCAAGCAGGAGGGGCGCGAGTCGATCGTCACCCGCGCCACCGGTCCGGAGATCGAGCCCGAGCCCGGGCCGGTCCCCGCGTCTCCGCCGGTCGCCGCCG
>Ga0209619_10002470_pt1 | contig 13405 bp, 11 predicted proteins | sample Rifsed16ft3_FD_184011 | JGI IMG/M metagenome (GOLD analysis project Ga0209619, IMG submission 184011) | Soil microbial communities from Rifle, Colorado, USA - sediment 16ft 3 (version 2) | ecosystem: Environmental > Terrestrial > Deep subsurface > Rock core/Sediment | place: Rifle, Colorado... | reverse complement strand
CCCGGCCTGCAGGCGGTCACCGGCAACCCGGCGCATCGCGGGATGTTCAAGGTGCCGTCGTTGCGAAACATCGCTCTCACCGGGCCCTACATGCATGACGGCCGTTTCACTACCCTCGAGGAGGTGCTGGATCACTACGACCGCGGCATCAAGAACAGCAGCACCCTGAGCCCCCTGATCGTGGAGGCGGACAACCGGGGCGCGGCGGCGGAAGGACGAATCAGCCTGCATCTGACGGCAAAAGAGAAGGCGGCCATCATTGCCTTCCTGCACACCCTGACGGACCAGGACTTCGTGACTGCGGAACGGTTCTCCGATCCGTTCACGGGCAAGTGAATCGGATGCGCAAGGCTACGTTTCTGATACCGGTGCTACTCGCGGTGGTCGCGGCGCTCGGCGTCACCGGCTGGTTGCTGTACCGCGCGGCGCAGCCCGTGGAACTGGCGCTGTATTTTCATCCGTTCGTGGGCCCGGAGCCGCTGGTCTTCAACGAATCCCGCTATCCCAATCCGGGTGGCGAGGGTCGTTTCAAGGTGCGTGACTTCCAGTTTTTTCTCAGCAACATCCGGCTGGTGGGCGCGACGGGCGCATACGTCGAACCCGACAGTTACCACCTGGTGCGATTCGACGGCGCCGAACCCGCCTTTGTCATCGTGCTGCACGACGTGCCGCGCCGGGACTACGAGGGGATCGAGTTCGGCATCGGCGTGGATGCCGCCGCCAACCGGTCGCTCACGCCACGCGGAGACCTGGATCCCAACGGCCGCATGGCCTGGACCTGGGAGGTCGGTTACAAATTCGTGCTGTTCGAAGGTGCACTGGTACGCGGCAACGCGAGCGACCCGCTCGTCTATCACGTCGGATTCGACGAGAATTACAGGCTCGTCTCGACCGAGTTGCACGGCGAGCCTCTGGACAGCCGCACCTCGCGGCTGGATTTCCGGGTCGACATCCTGCGCCTGTTCCAGGGTTCCGCGACCGTCGACATGGCCGCGCTACCCGATGTGAAGTTCGATCGGGCCGACGCCGCGCGGCTCGCGCGCAATTTTGCCGCCATGGTCACGCCGATGCGATCGGATGCGGTCGGTCAACCCGAACGAGCCCGTTGACATCCGGGAGCGCCGCCTTTCCTCGATCTTGACGGTTTGGAAATTCGGGATTACATTGATCGCCCGCGACGGCGCCGTAAGATCTGTGGGCCGTCCCAGAGGGAGGAACCGCCATGACTGCCTCAGACACCTCGACCGAACTCCGTTTTGAGCCGCCAGGGCCAGGATCGTGGGAGCAAGACCCCGTGCACTTCCCGCGCCCGATGACGCGCTACTTCCAGGAGACGCATCCCCCCTCCATCAAGAGGGGCACCAACGACTTCGCCCGCTTCTACGGGATGCTCATCGACGGCCTCCAGATGGGCTACGTGAATGGCTTCGGCTACAACCAGGTGCTGCCGGCTCCGGACGCCGAAATCCCAGGGCGCTTTCAGCGCGCTGAACAAGTCTTCGCACAGAAACTCTGGCGGGAGCAGCTTCGCGACTGGGACGAGAATCGCAAACCATCCGCCATCGCCATGCACCGGGAGCTGCAGGCCGTCAATCCGGACGCCCTCTCCGACGCGGAGCTGGTCGCCTATCTGACGCGCTGCCGCGACCACCATTCGGCCATGATCGCCCAGCACATGCGCTTCACCGCCGGTGCCGTGCTCCCAACCGGGGACTTCCTCGCACAGGTTGGAGACTGGACGGGCCTGCCGCCGTCCGAGCTGCTGGGCCTGATGCGCGGTTCGGCAGTGGTGTCCGCGGGTGGCTCCGACGAGATGGAGCGCCTGAAGGGGGCGTTCGCCCAGGACCCCGCTGCCCGCGAGGTCCTCGCATCCGACGGCGACCCCGCACAGGTGCTCGCGAGCCTGCGTTCCCTCGGGGGCGAAGCTGGCGCGGCGTTCTCCGGCTACCTCGACTTGGTCGGCAACCGCCTCATCGACGGCTTCGACATCGCCGAGCCCACGGCGCTCGAATTGCCGGACGCACTCCTCAGGGCCATCCGCATCGCCGTTTCCGGAGAAGCCCAGGCCGCCTCGGACGTCGATGCCCGCATTGCCGAAGTCCGCGCCCAGGTCCCCGCGGCGCACCAGGCCGAGTTCGACGAACTGCTCGGCGAGGCCCGCCTCACCTACCGCCTCCGCGACGAGCGTGGCGTTTACAGCGACATCTGGGCCTCGGGCCTCATGCGGCGCGCCGCCCTTGCGGCTGGCCGGCGGGTCGCGAGTCGCGGCCGCATCGCCACCCCCCAGCAGATGCTGGACGCCAGCCTCGACGAGATGTGCGCGCTGGTTGCCGGCACCGGTGGCCCGTCCGCGGACGAGCTCGCCAAGCGCGCCGAATACCGCGCGACCTACACCGCCAAGGACGTCCCGCCCTTCCTTGGCCCGCCCGCACCGCCCCCTCCTGACCTCGCGGCCCTGCCCCCATCGGTCGGCCGCCTCATGCGCGCGACCTTCATCGCCTTGGGCCACGTCTTCGGGAGCTCCCAGGCGCAGAACGAAGAAAAGCTCCTCTACGGGCTCGCGGCGAGCAAGGGCGTCTACGAAGGGCCCGCGCGCCGCGTCTCCGGCCCCTCCGAGTTCGGCCGGATCGCCAAGGGCGACGTGCTCGTCACCGAGTCGACGACCGAGGCCTTCAACATCCTCCTCCCGCTCCTTGGCGGGATCGTCACCGACAACGGCGGCCTCCTTTCGCATGCGGCGATCGTCTCGCGCGAGTACGGCATCCCCGGCGTCGTCGGGACCCGCGAGGCGACCGAACGCATCGCCGACGGCGTCCTTGTCCGCGTCGACGGGGATGCCGGCGAAGTCACGGTGCTCGGGTGAAAAAGGTCGTCCCCTTCACGAGGGCGCGCGAGACATCGCTCTATGGGTCGAAGGCCGTGGGGCTCGGCGACGCCGCGCGCCAGGGCCTCCCGGTCCCGCCCGGTGTCGCGCTCTCGGGCAACTTGGTCGAGGCCGTCGCCTCGGGGGAGGTCAAGGCCATTGAAAAGGTGGCGAAGGCCATCGCCGCCTTGCCGCACCCGTTCGCCGTCCGGTCGTCCGCCGTCGACGAAGACGGCGCGGCGGCGAGCTTCGCCGGCCAGCACCTCACCGTGCTCAACGTCCATTCGGTGGCCGATGTCCCCGGCGCCGTCCGCGAAGTCTGGTGGTCTGCGAACTCGGACTCGGCCATCACCTACCGCCAGCGTGTCGGCCTGTTCACCCGGCCGAGCGTCGGCGTCGTCGTCCAGACGCTCCTCAACCCCACCGTCGCCGGGGTCATGTTCACCGAGAACCCGGTCACCGGCGCCGATGAGCGCCTGATCGAAGCGAGTTGGGGCCTCGGTGAAGCCGTGGTCGCCGGCCTCGTCGTCCCGGACCACTTCCGCCTCGACCGCTCCGGCCGGGTGCTGGAGCGCAAGGTCGGGCGCAAGCGCATCGCGATCCGCTCGCTCCCGAGCGGGGGCACCTTCGAGCAGCCAGTGCCACCCGCGCAGGTGAACCAGCTCTGCCTCGACGACGCCCAGCTCGCGGCCTTGGGCGAGCTCGCCCTCCAGTGCGAGAAGGTCTACGGCCCGCGGCGCGACATCGAATGGGCGTTCCAAGAGGGGACGCTCTACCTCCTCCAGTGCCGCGCCGTCACCACCGGGAAGGCGCGCAGCGAAGCACCACCGCCCGGCCCGCCCCCGCGCGACCCCGTGGCCGCCCTCCAGCGCGTTCAGCTCTTCGCCGATATGGACCGGAGGCAGGCCGAGCAAATCGCCCGCCTGCTCAAGGAGCGCCCCTTCGCGAAGGGCGAGACCGTCATCATGGAGGGCTCCGGGGGCGCTGCCTTCTTCCTCATCGACTCCGGGGAGGCCACGGTCTCGAGAAAAGGCGTCCACCACGCCACCCTCGGCCCGGGCGACTACTTCGGCGAGATCGCCCTGATCGACGGCGGCCCCCGCTCGGCCACGGTGACCGCTGCGACCGACCTGGCTTGCTACGGGCTCACGTTCTGGGAGTTCCGCCCGCTGGTCGAAGGAAACGGCGCCATCGGATGGAAGCTCCTGCAGGCGCTAGCGAAGCGGTTGCGCGCCGCCGACCCGAGCTAGCACCGGACCTTCAGCCGCGTCGACGAAACCCGGCACGAGCTCCATCACCAGGTGTCGTAGATGGCGACGATGTTGGGATGGTTCAGCTCCGCGGCGGCACAATCCACCACGAGTTGGTGACTATCGGATCGCCGTCGGGGAGACCGTCGATCCCGTCCCGCCCTTTAGCTTCAAAGGCTGCATCACGAACGCGAACTCGTGGGCACCTGTCGCCGCGAGCTCGTCGAGCTTCATGTTCTCGAGGAGGTGAATGCCGTTCACCACGAGAGCGATCTGATGCACCGGGAGCGAGAGCTCCGGGTCGGGGTTGGGAGCGACTTCGACGGGCCAGTTGTCGGAGCCGAGGAGCATCGGGTCCTGCCGGACGAGCCACTCGGCCGCGGCGATGCCGAGACCGGGGCAGCTTTTCACGTAGCGGGCGTTGTCCTTCGCCCAGAGCGTTCCCCAGCCCGTGTGGATCAGAACGGCGTCCCCGGGCATGAGCTTCAGATTCTGTCGCGAGAGCACCGCCTCGAGGTCCGCGACCGTGATTTCGTAGTTATCGGGCAGGACCGCAGCCCCCTTGAGGCCCGCGATGTCGAGGAGGACGCCGCGGGTCATCAGCATTCCCACCTTTTCGATGCCGAGCCGCGTGAATCCGCTCCGGGTCGCGTTCTCGCTCACCGGAATGCAGTTGTACCAGCGGTCCTCGTGCGTCTGGTGCGCGAAGCCGTCGAACTGGGTTCCCACCTGTCCGATCTCGGCGACGACGATCTCCTCATTCGAGCCGCGCCGGTTCGACTGCGGGTTCATCGTGGTGCGCTTGGTGTGGAGATCGAAGCGCCTGGTGCCGAAGAGCGGCATGTCGGAGCTGAGCACGTGGGCGAGCTCGATCACCTCGCCCAACCGGATGAGCTCCCGGGCGCGGAGCACGGACGTCGGGCCCATGTGATTCGCCGAGCCGCGCTCGTCGGCTGCGCCCCATTTAGATGGGCAACGCTCGGTCTCGGGTGGGACTCTCCACGTCTGCGCGGCGGCCAGAGCAACGACCAATGTGACTGCTACGATCATGATTCCCCCTTCCGAAACGAAAGACCCACGGACAGCGCCAGGTTCAGGCCGAGGGCGAAAAGCCCTGCCTGAATCCCGGACACCTCGTTGACTCCCGACAGCGCCAGGCTCCCCGCGACGACCGTTCCCACGACGAGTCCCGCGAGCGTCGCTTTCGACTCCAACCTCGGCCAGATGACACCAAGAATGACCGCCGGGGCGACCTGGATCAAGAGCTCGAACTTCAGCTCGATGAGCCCCCAGAGAGTGATTCGGGGGGAAGTCGCGAGCCAGGCGAGAAACCCCGTCGCCGCCCAGGAAAGAAGCTTCCCCGCATGGGTGAGCCTCGCTTCGGGCGCGTTTCGGAGCGCGGTCTTACCTAGAAAATCTTTGGCCAGAATCGAGGAGAGGCTCAAGAGCACCGAGTCGGCCGTGGACATGATGGCGGCGAGCGCCCCCGCGAGCACCAGAACTGAGAGGGCGTAGCTCGTGAGCGACTGTACCGCCCAGTCCCGGAGGAGCATCGGCATGATCTGGTCTGCCTCGACCCCTTCGAGACCGGAGAATCGCCGGAAGCCGACGAGACCGGTGAGAACTACAGGGACGATGGTCACGAGCGGCATGAAGATCATGAACTGGAGGGATCGCTTCAGGGCTCCGGCGCTCTTCGCGGCGTAGATCCGTTGGATCGCCTGAGGGTAGACGGCGCCGGAGAAGCCCACGAGGACGACGGTGCTTAGCCAGCGGAAGGTGATGTCGGCGCCGGGAACGGCCGTCTTCGCTGGATCGTGCGCGCCAAGCCAGTCGGTCAACGAGCGCCAGTGGGACGGGGTCGGCGCCGCCCAGAAGAGCAAGCCCACGACTCCCAAGAAGAGAAGCACACACTGAATGAAGTCCGTCCAGGCGACGGCGCGGAGCCCGCCCAGGGTCTCGTAGATCACGATTACCAGCACCAGTACGACCACTCCCACCCAATAGGGGATGGCGTTTCCCGAGAAGCCGGCGACCATGTGGCCCATGGCCATGAACTGCGCCAGAAGGTAATTCCCGATCGATACCACGAGGACGGCGTTGGCGAGGTAAGAGAGGGCGGGCGAGCCGAAGCGGTAGTCGAGGAAGTCTCCCGGAGTCACGAAGCCGTGGCGCTTGGCGAGGCGATGGAGCGCGGGCGCGAAGGGGAGATAGGCCACCACGATCGACATCATGAACGAGACGCTCATGATCCAGGCGAAGCCCAGCCGGTAGGCCTCGCCTGGATAGCCGAGGACGGTGTTGCCGCTGTACTGTGTGGCGTAGAGCGTGAGGAGGAGAACGACGGTCCCGAGGCTTCTTCCCGCGAGATAGAAGTCGCTGAGCGACTCGTCTCGCTGCGCCCGTTTCGCGATGTAGCCGATGACGAGCATCGAGACGAGGTACAGCCCGATGAATGCGAGCCCTCCCGGGCCCAGGGGGACTTCGCTCACCGCTCGTGCTCGTCCCAGTAGCGGTGGATCACGAAAGCGGTGAAGAACGCGATTGCGACGGTTGCCCCGAGGGACACCGTCACCCAGAGGGGGAAGCCCGGCCAGGCGGGGCGAGAGGCCGAAGCCGGCATGTACCACGGGACCGCCGCTCCGAACAGGAAGATATAAGTGACCCAGACCCAGCCGTGGAACCGAGGCTCGTCCTGCATGCGACTACCGCTTCCGAATCATACTTGACAGTAACGTGTAAACTGACGAATCTGCGTATCTATCAAGAGGAGGTTCTAAACCATGGCTATCCGTCTCGGCGACAACGCACCGGATTTCGAGGCTAATACAACCGACGGCTCCATCCGTTTCCACGACTGGATGGGAAGCGGCTGGGCGATCCTGTTCTCCCATCCCAAGGACTTCACCCCGGTCTGTACCACGGAGCTCGGCGCCGTCGCCAAGCTGAAGTCGGAATTCCAGAAGCGAAACGTGAAGGTCATCGGACTTTCTGTGGACAAGGTCGAGGACCATACAAAATGGGCCAAGGACATCGAGGAGACCCAGGGGGCGAAGTTGAACTTCCCCCTCATCGACGATCACGACCGCAAGGTCTCCGGTCTCTACGACATGATCCATCCGAACGCCAGCGAGACCGCGACCGTCCGCTCGGTCTTCGTCATCGGTCCCGACAAGAAGGTGAAGCTGACCATCACCTACCCCGCGAGCACCGGGCGCAACTTCGACGAGATCCTCCGGGTCATCGACTCGCTGCAGCTCACCGCGAAATACCAGGTGGCGACTCCCGTCAACTGGAAGGACGGTGAGGACGTCATCATCGTGCCCGCGGTCTCGAACGAGGAGGCGAAGGGCAAGTTCCCCAAGGGTTGGAAGGAGATCAAGCCCTACCTTCGGGTGACACCTCAGCCGAACCGCAATTAGTCAGAAGGCCTCGCCGGGCCGGAGTGCTTCTCGTACCGATGTGCTTGGGGCTCGGCGAGGCCGTGGCCCTCTCTCGGGTAGCGCACCAGAACCTCTCACTTGGTTTCCGTCAGGTAGCCCAGAGATTCGAGCCGCTTTCGCATCTCGTCGGGAATGACCGCGCTTTCCGGGCGTAACCGGGAGCGGTGCCCCTTCTCGATGTGGCGCGACAGAAGCCCGAGGAGCTTCCGGGCTTCTTCCTCGTTCTCCGAGGCGACGTCACGATACTCCCGGGGGTCGGCCTCGAGATCGAAGAGCGAGACCGAGCCGGTCTTTCCGTCGAAGATGAGCTTGTAGCGCGCGGTTCGCACGGCATGCACGCCCTCGCGGTGCTTGGTCGCCGCCGAAAAGCTCACCTCGTCCGTCGCGTCGGCTCCCAACAGATCCCTTCCCTCGATTCCCTCGGGCACATCCACGTTCGCGAGCGCGAGCAAGGTCGGCATGACATCCACCAGGTTCGCCGCTCGACTCACGCGCCTGCCAGCGTCACCGGCCCCCGGAGTTCGTATCAAGAGTGGCACCCGGATCTGGTGCTCGTACAGGTTGAACCCGTGATCCCATCCTCCGTGCTCGAGAAGCTCCTCGCCGTGATCGGAGGTCAAGATCAGAATCGTGTTCTGGTTGAGCTCGGAGTTGCGGACGTCGTTCAGGAAGGGTGCGATCCGGCGGTCGAAATCCAGCACGTTCGCCGCGTAGCGCGCGCGCACCGTATGGCTCCGACCGAGACGAAAGGAGATGATCTCCCCGAAGCTGCGGTGCCGGAACTCCTCGTCTCCGAACCACGGGATTCCCGCGAGGTAGGGGGGAAGCTTCCCCCCCGGCCTCGGCTCCTCCCGCACGGCGAGACTCGGGCTCGATCCGATCGATTCGAAATCCTCCTCCGGAGAGTCGTACGGTCCGTGCACGTCCATGAAATGAAGGTAGAGGAAAAACGGCCTTCCCTCGTCCTCTCGAACGAACTCTCGGGCGCGCTCCAGAATCTCCGGGAGCGTCTCCACGACTTCGTAGGAGTCGAATCCTTGACCGAACCCATAGCGGCCGTGGATCCAGGGATTCGCCACGAACGCGGCGGTGCGATAACCGGCGCCCTTCAGCGCCTCGGCGAGGGTCAACGCCTCCACGGGAAGGACTCCCGTCGTGAGGGCCTGGTCCTGCCGGGGACCGAACAGACCCTCATGGTTGTCGAGCCCGTGGGTTTCGGGATGGAGCGAGGTGAAGAGGCTCGCGACGGAGGGCTTCGTCCAGGGGGCCTGCGTGAAGGCGTTCTCGAACGCCACCGATTCCTTCGCGAGCCAGTCGAGGTTCGGAGAGATGGGTCCGTCGAAGCCGTGAAAACCGAGATAGTCGCGGCGGAGGGTGTCCACGAGAATCAGCACCATCGAGGGCCGCGGTGGGGCCGGCGCGAGCGTTCGGTTCTCGACGACCGGCTCTCCCCAAGCGACGTCGACGTCGTCTACCCATGCGCCGACGGCTTCGGGATGCGCCGGCTCGGCGGCGAGAGTGAGGGTGACTTCCTTTCCCCGCCAGGCGGCCAGGTTCACGCCTCGACGTTGGAGCGTTGCTCCGCCGCGAGCGCGGACGGTTTCCTCGTAGATCGCGAAGCGCCGTGCCTCGTCATCGAGCAGAACCGAGAACGCGATGCTTCCGCGGCCTGCCTCTTTGGAGGTGAGAACCGCGACGGAAAAAGCGAGAAACGGCTCTTCGGGAAGGGTCACGCGGAACGTCAGCTCGGAGGGAAAGCCGGGGGTGAGCGCGCGCTGGCGGCCCACGGTTTCGACCGACTGACCCGCGGGCGCAAGGTCGATGAGAGAGAGAGGCTCGTCTGCGCACCCAGCGAGTACGAGCGCAAGGGGCAGGCCAACGGTGATGTGCGTGCGGCGCACGGGGCGACTAGGAATTTCCTACCCACCTTACCGTGGAACGACTCCCACAGCAACCGAGGGTCACGCCGCCGACGAATACAGCGTCTGCGCGTAGGCCAGAGCTTCCTCGAGGGTGTCGAAGACCCGGCTCGTCTCGCGAACGCCGCTTCTGTCGCGGAACACCGCTCTCACCTTGGTCTTGGGATTGACGCCGCCGTCTTCGGCTTCCAGGTAGACGGCGTGCGCGTTCGTCTCGCTTAGATGGAGAACGTCGACGTGCATCATGGTCCACCTCCTGTCACCTGGAGAGACTGCAAGAAGAAGGCCAAATACGGAGGCTTACCGCTTATCCTTCGTTCCGCAAACGGCTTGCGCGGCTTGCCGAAGTCCGGAGCGAGACTCCGCGCCGCTACTTTTGGTAGCGTTCAGGGGAAGCGGAACCGCAGCGTCGTGAGGAACTCGTCGTGATCGATCTGCTGGCTCGCCTCGATGTCGTGGAAGGCGTACTCGATGGTGACGTCGACGTTCTGGAGAATGGTGACGCGCGCGCCCACATCAATCTTCGTCCAGTCCCAGGCGACACTGGGCGCGGCGAAGCCAGGAGGCGCCGCGAAACTGTTGTCGAGCCGGCTGTATCGCACCACCGGTTGAACGAGAGTGAAGAGCGCTCCCGGATCGCCACGATCGCCGAGGACGAGATTGTATCCCGCCTCGACCTCGATCCCCGTCCGCGGAAGGGAGGCGGCTTCCTCGTCGACGTACTGCAGAAAGACGCCGAGGTTTCCGTACTGGCCGTCGACGTTGAAGCCCCACTCCTTGCGCTCGTTGCCCGAGATCGGGAGGCTTACGCCGGCGCCGTTGAGGATATCGAGGTCGCCCTCGTAGAACGTTCCGTGGAGCTTCGCCGCATCCGAGAGCGTCGTACGGTAGTAGAAGCCGAGGACGTCGACGCCCCACTGCTGATCCTCGGAAGCGAAGCGAACGCCTGCGCCGAATCCGCCCTCGAAGTTGTCGTCGAAGGCTACTTCCTCGACCTCGGCGTGATAGAAGATGGGAAAGCCGGAGTCGAAGGTGATGTCCGGTTCGGGCGGCGGCACGACCCCGTTGTCTCCCGCGAGCACGTTGGGATCGCGGAAAAACGTCGGGTTTCCATTGCTCACCTGCGCCCGGAAGTAGACGTGCTTTCCGACACCTCCCCCGAGCTGGAGCTGGAGGTCGTTGAACCGATTGAAGGCGGTCTGCACCAGCCCGTAGCTCTCGAGCCGTCGGAAGAGCTGGCGCTCGAACTTGGGCGCCTTGCCGAAGAGCGCATACATGTGGCTTCCCGCCATGGGCTCGAGAGATTCGTACTTCCTCCCGAACCGAAGATACGCCTCGTCCACGTCGACGTTGTGGTCGCTGCTCGTGGGGTTGCGGTCGTAGAGATCGATGAAATCGATCTTCACCCGGCCGGAGACGCTCTGGGGAAAATCGACGTCGAAGAAGATCGTAGCTTTGCTGAGCTCGATGGAAGGGCCAGGTGAGACCGTGCGGAGCTCGACCTGCTGCCGCCCCTGAGGGACGAAGCTCGGAGGAAACGCGGGTCGAGCGAAACTGTCTTCCTCGGACCAGCGAAAGTGGCCTTTCACCTCTCCTGAAACCCGAAACTGGACGCCCTGAGACTCCTCGAATGGCTTCTCTTCTTCCTGAGCGGCGGCGGCGAGAGCGGCGGCGAGCGTGAACCAGAGAACGAGATGAAACGACCGCATAAAAAAGAATGGTACCATGAAGCTCGTTTCTCGGGTCATTCGAGCCATGCTGCATCGACTTGCTCTGTTGACAACTGCGATTTTCGTTTCCGGTGTCGCCGCCTCCGCCCCGATCTCGGGGAAGGTCGAGGTGCTGGAGAAGGGGAACGTAAAGCGCGCTGTGATGAGGGATGTCCTGGTGTACCTCGAGGGGGTCCGGGCCGAGATTCCCGCCTCCATGCGGCAGCGGCCGGTTTCCATCACCTCCCGCGAGAAGACGTTCGAGCCCCATGTCGAAGTCGTGCCGCTGAATGGATCCGTGAGCTTCCCCAACCACGACGACATCATGCACAACGTCTTTTCCCTCTCGAAGGGCAACCGCTTCGATCTCGGGCTCTACAAGAACGGAGCGAAGAAGGATTTCACGTTCGCGGCGCCGGGGCTGGTTCGCGTCTACTGCAACATCCATCCGCAGATGAGCGCGTTCGTTCAGGTCATGGAAAACCCTTACTTCGCCTGGACCACTCCGGACGGCGGGTTCATTATCGACGACGTTCCCCCCGGCAACTACCGGTTGAAGGCCTGGCACGAGGAAGGGGAGGCGGCGCAGCCGCTTTCGGTCACCGAGTTGGGGGCCACGGGCCTCGTGGTTCGGATCGACGTGAGCGGGTTCGCCAAGCGCCCCCATCTGAACAAATTTGGAAAACCCTACAAGCGTGAAAAGTACTGACTCCTACTGGTCGAAGCTCGGCCTCCAGGCCAAGATCTTCCTGGTCTCGCTCCTGCTGGTGGTGGGCCTCACGAGCGCCCTGCTGTTGTTCTCCTACCGGCGCGCGAGCCAGCTCGCCCAAGAATCCCTCCGGGTCGCGCTCACCTCCACCCGCGAGCTCTACGAGAATCTCGAGGCCGATCGCCTGGAGAAGCTCCAGCTCATCAACTCGGTCATCGTCGAAAGCCCCTACTTCAAGGCCGCGGTCGTCGAGATGGACGCCGCCACCACTCTCGACTCGGCTCAAACCATGGTCGAGCAGGTGGGGAGCGATTTCATGATCGTCACCGACGTCGACGGAAGGGTCGTCGCCCGCACCGACATTCCCGCGCTCACCGGCGTCGATCTGTCGGCAACCCCGCTCGTGGGAAAGGCCATCGAGGGGGAGAGCTTCGGCGGTGTATGGAGAGAGGAGAACCGCCTCTACCACGCGGTATCGGTTCCCTTCGGCGTGGGCGAGGAGATTCTGGGCGCCGTCGTCACCGGGTACGAGATCGACGACGAGCTTGCCCAGGACATCAAACGCTTCGCCGAATGCGAAGTGGTGTTCTTTGCCAAAACCGAGGCCGGTTACCAGGAGGCCGGAACCACGCTCGCCGAGAGCACCACGGCCCTCCGGGACTGGCTGTCTACGGCTTCGATGCCGGCGGAGTCCGAGGACGTGCGGCTGCCGCTTCAAGGCGAGACGTTCCAGGCGATTTTCGCGCCGCTCGCGACTCCACCCCATGGGCCCACTGATAACGACGAGCCCGTCGGACTCTTCGCCGCGCTCCGGTCGCGGGATCGGGAGCTCGCCGGGTTCCGGAGCTTCCAGAGAAGTGTGCTCCTCGTGGGTCTTCTCGGGGTTGCCGTCGCCGTCGGCGCGAGCCACTTCCTCGCGAGCGGCATCGCCCGTCCCCTGCGGAAGCTGGTCACCATCACCGATCGGATCCGCGAGGGAGACTACTCGAGCGACGTGGACGCGCCATCGGGAGGCGAGATCGGGGCGCTCGCATCGGCGTTCAGGTCTCTCCTCGGCGAGCTTCGGGAAAAACAGGTCATGGAGAAGTTCCTCTCCAAATCGGCGGCGGAGATGATCCAGAAGACCGATCCCGGCGCGGCAGGCACGGGCGAAAGACGTCCGGTGACCGTGCTGTTCTCGGATCTCAAGGCTCACACCGCCTTCAAAGAAGGGAGCGAAGATCCGAAAGAGGTTCTCCGCCGGGTGAACCACTCGCTGAGCCGTCAAGCGGAGCTGGTGGAGCGCTACGGGGGCCAGGTGGACAAGTTCGTGGGCGATCGCATGATGGCGATTTTCAAGGGAGAGGACAAGGTGTGGCCGGCGATTCGCTGCGCCATCTCCATCCAGCATCTGCTCGATTCCGACGGCGACAAGGCGGCCCTGGTCCCCGGCATCGGCGTCTCCACCGGAGATGCGGTCTTCGGCGCCGTGGGAAGCTCGAACCGCCTCGACTACAGCCTCCTCGGCCGCGC
>Ga0209619_10002465_pt1 | contig 13413 bp, 10 predicted proteins | sample Rifsed16ft3_FD_184011 | JGI IMG/M metagenome (GOLD analysis project Ga0209619, IMG submission 184011) | Soil microbial communities from Rifle, Colorado, USA - sediment 16ft 3 (version 2) | ecosystem: Environmental > Terrestrial > Deep subsurface > Rock core/Sediment | place: Rifle, Colorado... | reverse complement strand
GAAACGGCAACAGGAGTGGATATCATAGTTGATGATACTCCGGAAGCGGTAATAATATCTTCTTTTGACCCCCAGAGAAGAGAGATAGCAAGATTAGCCCTTGAGAAACTGATTTCAGATGGCCGCATACATCCTGGAAGGATTGAGGAAGTAGTTGAGAAGACTTCAAAAGAGGTTGAGAAAACTATAAAGGAAGCCGGAGAGCGTGCTGTTTTTGATCTTGGACTTCACGGTATCCATCCGGAAATAATAAGATTGCTCGGTAGGTTGAGATACCGCAGCAGTTATTCCCAGAATGTTTATGCGCATTCAATGGAGGTTGCCTTTATCTGCGGGATAATGGCATCCGAATTGGGATTAAACATTAAGCAGGCGAAACGAGCGGCTCTGCTGCACGATATTGGAAAATCGGTTGACCACGAAATAGAAGGAACGCATGCTTCAATAGGTGGGGAGCTTGCCAAGAAATACGGCGAGTCCCAGCGTATTGTTGAAGCAATTGCAGAACACCACAACGATTCGCCGAGCAATATTCTCGCTGTGCTCATTCAGGCATCGGATACTCTTTCCGCTGCGAGGCCAGGTGTGCGCAAGGAGATTTGGGAAACCTATGTTAAGAGGCTTAATGACATGGAAAGAATTGCGAAAGCTATTCCAGGCATTGATAAATGTTATGCTATACAAGCAGGAAGGGAACTGCGGGTTATAGTTATGCCTGATAAGATTAAGGACGATGGAATTGGGCTTGTTTCCAGGGAAATAGCTAAAAAAATTGAAGCAGAGGTCGCTTACCCGGGACAGATCAAGGTTACAGTCATAAGGGAGTTAAGATCAGTGGAGTATGCGAAATGAAGGTGTTGCTCATCAGTGATATTATAGGCTCTGCCGGAAGAGCTGTTGTAAAAAAACTTCTTCCCGGACTGGTAAGGGGGAAAAAAATTGACCTTGTTATCGCCAACTGTGAAAACGCTTCCGGAGGTTTTGGTTTAACGCAAAAGACTATGGATGAACTCTTTTCTTCCGGTATCCATATTCTTACCTCTGGAAACCATATTTGGGATAAAAAAGAGATACTTGGGTTTATATTTAAAGAGTCAAGGCTATTGAGACCGGCGAACTATCCTCCCGATGCGCCGGGATTTACATATACAACATTTACTACTTCCGCAGGGACAAAGTGTATAATATTTAATCTTATGGGCAGGGTTTTTATGTCCCCTATTGACTGCCCTTTCAGGACTGCGGACATGCTTATTGAAAAATTAAAGCATGATGCAAAAATAATGATTTTGGATTTTCATGCTGAGGCAACATCAGAGAAGATAGCCATGGGCTGGTATCTTCAGGGAAGGGTGAGCGCTGTGATCGGCACTCATACTCATGTCCAGACTGCGGATGAAAGGATTTTGCCCCTTGGTACTGCATACATTACCGATGCAGGAATGACAGGATCGCTTGATTCTGTTATAGGTATGAAAAGGGAGCAGGCAATTTCAAGGTTTCTTACCTTTATCCCAAGCAGATTTGAGGTTGCTAAAGAAAACATTGAATTACAGGGGGTGATTGTTGATATTGATGATGAGACAGGAAAAGGGCTTTCTATTGAGAGGGTGAGACGAAAACTTGAGGATCTTCAGGAATAATAAATGCTAAAACTTTCCCTTTCAAAACGAGGATTTATGCTGTCCGTTTTTGTTACTATAATTGTTCTTATTATTATGTTTATAAATCCTGATGCCCTGCAGTTGATTGAATTAAAAACATACGACCTGAGAATGCAATTAAGAGGAAGCCGGTTGCCTTCTAAGGATATTGCGATAGTTGCCGTTGATGAGAAAAGCCTGGGTTCGCCACTACTGGGCAGATGGCCGTGGTCAAGGGCAAGGATAGCAGATATTATAAAAATTATTAACAATGCAGAAGCTAAGGTAATAGTTTTTGATATGGTTTTTGCTGAGCCTGACAAAACAGGCATGGAGGCGAAAACAGGGCTTGAAGATGCTCTCCAGAAACTTGAATTGTTCAATCTCCGGGAAACAGAGATTCCCGAGGCAGAACTGAACAAGGCAATAAAAATAATTACTTCGCTCAAGTATCGTCTGGATTTTAGTGATGAGGATCTTTTGAAACTTTCTGGTCTGTTAAATGTTCCCAGATCATTAAAAGAATACAGGGAATACCTTGTCAACAGCATTTCCAGATCCGAAACGGACGACTATCTTGCAGGTGTGCTAAAACCTTATAGAAATGTTGTTCTGGGATATTATTTTAAAAGGGATAATGGACCGGATTTTACCGAAGATGAGACGTTTTTGAATTCGCTGGCTCTTTCAAAAATAAAAATTATCAAAAAAATAGCGAAAAACGCTGATGTGATAAGCGTTCCGGAGTATAAAAGTGTGGTTAATAATATACCGGCAATAACCGATGCGTCATCGCATTTTGGATTTTTTAACGCAGAGCCTGATGCTGATGGAGCCTACCGGTGGGCGAATCTTGTTGCCTCCTTTAACGGGGATTTTTATCCTTCGCTCCCGCTTGAGGCAGCCGGCATCTATTTTGATTCTCCGATCGTATTGCATATTGACAACATGGGAATAAAGAACATATCTGTCGGAAGGTCATTTATACCTGCTGATGAAATGGGAAGAATGCTTGTTAATTTTTATGGTAAATCGCAAAAGGATTTGTCGGCAGAAAAAAATACCCAGGGTTTTAAATATTACAGCGCAATTGATGTTCTGAATAATTCCTTTCCTCCCGATGCATTCAAAAATAAGATAGTGTTTTTTGGAACAACAGCAATAGGTATATATGATATCAGGCCCACTCCGTATGATAATCTATTTCCCGGAGTTGAGATCCATGCCTCTGTTCTCAGCAACATCCTGAACAAGGAGTTTCTTGTTAAACCCAGCTGGGGTGTAATATTTGATCTGTGCATAATAATTATGCTGGGACTTATGCTTGGGCTTTTATTCCCGGGAATCAGGGCAAACATTATTCCTGTTTTTTTAATTGGTTTTGTTGTCATGTATTATTTTCTTGACTGGTTTATTTTTAAGGTAGGGGGAGTCTGGCTCAGTTTTATCTACCCGAACCTTGAGATAATCACTGTCTCTTTTGCAATGGTTATATTCAAATATATGACAGAAGAAAAGACCAGAAAGGAGTACAAACACGCATTTCAGCATTACCTCAGTCCAAACTTGGTAGACGAAATTCTTAAAGATCCCTCTCAACTCCGGCTCGGCGGTGAAAAAAAGGAATTAAGTGTGATGTTTTCAGACATACGCGGATTTACAAGCCTTTCCGAAGGGTTGACACCGGAGACCGTGGTAAGTATACTGAACGAATATTTAACCCCCATGACCAATGTTGTATTCAATAACGGAGGATTGCTTAATAAATATATGGGAGATGCAATAATGGCTGTTTTCGGTGCGCCGATCTACAATGAAAAACATGCTGTCCATGCATGCAATACCGCACTCGGTATGCTTGCAGAATTAAAGAAACTCCACAATAAGTGGCGGTATGAAAAAAAGCCGCTCTTTGATATTGGAGTGGGAATAAATACAGGATTTATGCATATTGGTAATATGGGGTCAAAAGACCTTTTTGATTACACCGTAATTGGAGATGCTGTAAATCTTGCATCAAGGCTGGAAGGGATCAACAAGATCTACGGTACCTCCATAATTATCAGCGAACATACTTATGCAAAAACAGGGAATAATTTTATTTGCAGGGAGATAGATCTTGTCCGTGTTAAGGGAAAAGCCACTCCTGTAAGGGTGTACGAACTTGTGGACCTGAATATGGGAAACAGTCCGGAATGGATAACTTATTATGAGAGTGGACTTAAGTTTTACAGGGAAAGGAAATGGCAGGATGCTATATCAGCTTTTGAGATGGTTCTGAGCCTCAGAGCCGGAGATGGACCTGCAGCATTCTTTGTTAAGAGATGCAGATTGTTGAAAGAAAATGCCCCTGGTTCTGAATGGGAACCGATACTGGATATTTCAGAAAAGTAAGATTTTATGGCGCTGGATAAAGAGAAAATAAGAGAAGATGCTCAACTGTTCATCAAAGAGTCCCAGTGGGATAAGGCGCTTGTTGAGTACCAAAAACTCAAAGTTCTTGAAGCTGGACTTCCGGATGTTCATGCAGATATCGCCATAGTGTATCAGAACCTTAATGAAACTGACAAGGCTGCGCAGGAGTTTGCCCGCGCAGGCAGGTTGTTTGAAAAGGCTAATGATAAAGAACAGGCAATCCGGATGTATGAAAATGCCCTCCAGTTAAAATCTGACCAGAAGGATATCCTGAAGGCCATTAGCATATTGAGAGAATCCCGTATCAAAGCGCCGCTCATAAAAACAGCAGAAACGAAAAAAGGGAATATAGAAGGAGAAACCGCAAAAAAAGATACGGGAAGATCTCTGCTATCAATACCACTTTTTTCGGATCTTGACGAAAGCGAATTTAATGAGCTCATCAGAGTATCAAAGAAAAGGTCTTTTGTTAAAAACGAGGTTATAGTTGAAGAAGGAAGCCCGGGCGATTCCATTTTTTTTATAGTATCCGGAGAGGTGGGAATTTTCAAAAAAGGATACAGGGGAGAACCTCTATGGTTAAACACCCTTAGCGATGGGGATTTTTTCGGCGAATTGGCTTATTTTTCCAAGACAGTAAGACAGGCAAGTGTTATAGCAACAGTAGAAACTGAGATTATAGAAATGGGAAGATCTGAACTGGAATCGGTCTGCGAGCTGTTTCCCAAAATTACCGAATCTCTGATTGAGTTTTACAAAATGCGGGTCCTTGATACTATTGTAGCAATTGTTCCCATATTTAAATCGTTGCAGCCACAGCAGAGAAGAAAGTTAATATCAAGATTTGAATTGAATGTAATCCCGGCAGGGAACATAATAATAGAGGAAAAAAAGCAGGGCGGCGCATTATATCTGATTAAAGACGGAACTGTTAATGTAATTACGAAGGCTTATGATGGCAGGGATGTGCTTCTATCTCAACTGAAAGAAGGGGATTTTTTCGGCGAAGTTTCCTTGTTTATGATGGTTCCCGCTACGGCAAGTGTTGTGGCTGAGAACGATGTCCGTCTGATGAAACTTTCTCAGGAAAACTTCAAATGGATGCTGGATGAATATCCGTTTCTCAGGAGGACATTAAAGGATCACATTGAAAAAAGGGCAGAATCAGCAATAGGATCCATTATGCTCTTTTATGAGCATGAAAATGATACGGTAAAAATTTAAATAGTATTTGGCGAAAAGATGGAAGATAGAGAAAAAATTATAAAAACTGTAAAAGACCTTGTGGATAAGGGGGATTTATCAAGGGCAACATTTGAATTAAAAAGATATATGAGTTTAAATAGGACGGATCTTGCAGTGAAATCAAAACTTGCAGATATCTATTTGAAATCAGGAGAAAAAATGCAGGCTAAAGTTCTTTACAGTGAAATAGCCAGCGAGTACGCTAATAAAGGCTTTTTGATTCAGGCAATCGCAGCAAACAAAAGGATACTTGAGATTGATCCGGGTCATAAAGAAACACAAAAATCTCTTGCACACTTTTATGCCCAGAAGGCAAAGAAAACATTGGAAGTGGAAGTGCCGGATGAAAAAGCAGAAATTTCGACGGCGGAGATAAAAGAAGATGTTGAAGATATAGAAATTGGGAGTGCAGATGAACCGGCTGTTGCGCCATTGCCTAAATTCCCTCTTTTTTCTGACTTGGCAGAGGATGAATTTATTGCAATAGTGAATGAGATGAAATCTCGCGTATTTTATGCCCAGAGTATAATTTTTAAAGAGGGAGACAGTGGAGATTCCATATATCTGATAGGTTCGGGTAAGGTGAATATATATAAAAGGGATTCAGCAGGCAAACAGGTTTTATTGAGGGTGATAAATACTGGGGACTTTTTCGGGGAGTTTGGATATTTTGCCAATTCAGTCAGGAATTTCTCAGCTATTGCATCGGAAGAAGCCCATCTTTTGGAACTTACCAGGGATGATATTGAATTGCTTATTGGAAAATTTCCCGGGGTGAGCAATGCCCTTGTGGAATTTTACAAGAAGCGGGTGCTTGATACTATACTGGGTGTAACTCCGGTATTCAGGGATCTTCCATATATAGAGAGGGAAAAATTCTTGCCGAAATTCCAATTAAAGATAGGGAAAGCAGGCAATCATATAATAAAAGAAGGAGACCCAGGCGGAAGCATGTTTGTAATTGTAAGCGGGAAGGTGGAAGTATGGACATATAAAGGGGGCAAAAAGATCGTCCTTGCTACTCTTAAAGAAGGAGATGTGTTCGGCGAAATATCGGTTGTGACTGGTGAAGTTAGAACAGCTACTGTAACCGCGGTTAAAGAATGCAGGTTGATGCAGTTAAATAAGGGCGATTTTGATGAGATTGCAGGTCTTTATCCAAATGTTCTCAGGGTTACAAAAAATATACTTGAACAAAGGCTGTCTGACACCCTTGCTCAGGTGGTGACTTCCGAAAAAAAGGAACTTATATAGATGAATTCCCTTCAAAAAGAAAAGACAGGATATCTTAAAAAAGAAATAAAGTTCTACAGGAGATTGGGATTACTATATCTGTCACTTGGAAATTCGGACAGGCTGTTAAAAATTATGCTTAATTTTATTATCCGGCATATGAACGTAGAAGCGGGAACTCTCTTTCTTCTAGATTCAACGAATAAAAACATTGTCTTTAATGTTGTGAGCGGAAAAGCGAGAAGGAAATTGATTGGAGAAAAATTGCCCGTGGGCGCAGGTATAGCAGGTTATGTTGTGAAAACCGGTAAGCCATATCTTACCAAAAATGCAAAGAATGACAAAAGATGGTTAAGGGAAATTGGAGATTCAATCAGATTCAAAACGAGGGATGTTCTGTGCGTTCCTTTGTACGGACTTGATGGAATAATAGGTACAGTTGAAGTGATCAATAAAAAAGGACGGAAGGGGTTTACTGACAGCGATATGTATTTTTTGAAATCGGGGGCAGGACAACTTGGAGTTTTGATTGAGCATGCAAGATTTCTGAAAGAAGCGAATCAAAGGGTAACTCAACTGGATCTTCTCCGCAATATAGGGAAAGTAATTAATTCAACACTTAAACAGGGTGAGATTCGCGGAAGAACAATTGAATCAATTACGAGATTGTTAAACTGTGAAGCTGGATCTCTGCTTCTTTTGGACGAAAATACACGAGAATTGTATTTTGATGTCACTCATGGCGAGAGGGGGGCAGAGATCAAAAGAATAAGGTTAAAACTTGGAGAAGGAATCGCTGGATGGGTGGCGGAAAAAAGCAAATCAGTGATTGTTAATAATGTTGGTGCGGATAAAAGATTTTATTCCAAAGCCGATAAGGTTTCTCAGTTTGTGACGCGAAATATAGTCTGCGTTCCCATAAGACTGAAAGGCAAGGTGATAGGTGTTATTGAGGCAATCAATAAGGAGAGCGGCGGTTTTACGAAAACAGATCAGGAACTGCTTAGTTATCTTGCGGATCAGGTTGCAGTAGCAATTGAGAATTCAAATCTTTACGAAGATCTGAGAGTAACATTTTTGGAAACATCGGAATCGCTTGCGGAGGCAATTGAGCAGCGGGACCCGTACACTGGGGGACATACGCGGCGGGTGCTGAATTATTGTGTTGCTACTGGTATAGAAATGCGATTAACCGATGAAGAAATGGATAACCTCCGACTTTCTGCAATTCTTCATGATATAGGGAAAATAGGAGTGGAGGACAGGATTTTAAGAAAACCAGGGGTGTTGGATGAAGTTGAGTTTGCCAGCATGAAGAAACATCCTGAGATAGGTGCTGAGATAATCAGACATATTAAAAAATTAGAAGGTGTAATTCCGGGCATTCTTTATCATCAGGAAAAATATAATGGGAATGGGTATCCTTCCGGGGCTAAAAACGGCGATATACCATTGTCTGCAAGGATTATTTCCGTTTGTGATACCTTTGACGCAATGACAACCAACAGACCGTACAGAAAGGGGCTTAACGTCCAGGCTGCGCTTGATGAATTAAAACACTTCTCCGGCATCCAGTTTGATCCTGATGTTATTGACGCATTTATTTCTGCTTATAAAAAAGGCAAAATTAAACCGGAGGCGGATTGACTTTTAAAAAGGGTATGATAAACTTTTAAAAACATGAATGGAAAAGATGAATTATTTGAGCAGTTTGGTAAATTGTACCATAAGGGCACCAAAATCTTCAATGACGGGGATTTGGGAAACAATGTCTTTATCATACAATCAGGCAAGGTTCGAATTTATAAAATTATAGATGGTACTGATAAAACTCTCTCTATACTTGGTCCAGGAGATTTTCTTGGCGAGATGGCGGTTCTTGAGAAGAAACCGCGTTCAGCATCTGCTGAGGCAATGGAGGATAGCAAGGTGTTGATTCTTGATCCACAGACATTTGAGGAACTTATAAAGACCAACGGAGAAATAGGGTTGAGGATTATCAAAAAACTTATTCAGCGATTAAGGACAGCGGATTCGTTGATTGAATGCATATTTATAAATGATCCGCTTCAGAGAATAGTCTCACTTCTTGCATCGTTTGGCGAAGGGGCAGTTGTAGCACAGAACAAGTGCGATATCGGCATGGGTATTGGAGAAATAGCAAAACTTGCAGGGATGAATGCTCCTTCGGTTGAGGCAGTTATGGAAAAATTACAGAGTCTAAAGATTATTTCCTTCCAGAATAAAAACATACATATTGCTGATTATAACGGATTGTTAAACTATAAAGAGATATTGGGCATTAAAAATTAATGCGGAGGAAAGATGCTTAGAGTAAAAGTCTTGGGTTGCTATGGGGGAGAACTACCCAATTTCAAGTCTACCAGTTTCCTTATAAATGATCATATCCTGCTGGATGCAGGTGCGGTTACATCAGTTTTATCTCTTAAAGAACAGATGAAGATTGATACTATAATTATAACGCATTCACATTTTGACCATATTAAGGATATATTTTTTCTGGCTGATAATATTGTTAGCCGCAATTCACGAAGTGTTAAACTTGTCACAAACAATAACAATATCAAAATAATAAAACGACATCTTTTAAACAATGTTATATGGCCTGATTTTTCAATAATTCCTTCAAAGAAATCTCCAGTTTATAAACTGGTTGCAATAAATGAAGGGACGAGGCTGAATCTTGTTGGCAATATTTCTATAATTCCAATTAGTGTAAGCCATACTGTGGATACAATGGGCTATCTTGTATCGGATGGCCAGAGCTCTATTATTTTTTCCAGCGATACCGGTCCGACTCATAAACTGTGGCAAAGGGCTAATTCAACAAAAAATCTAAAGGCAATTTTTATTGAAACCTCATACCCAAACAGCATGAAAAAATTTGCTGAAATCAGCAGGCATTTTACACCATCCATGCTTATTAAGGAACTTGGAAAACTTAAAAAAAGCGAATTAGATATATTTGTCTATCACATGAAGCCGCTTTATCTTAAAAAAATAATCAGTGAATTCAAAAAGGAAGGGAGAAAGAACATTCGCATTCTTAAACAGGAGATGATTTTAAGGTTTTGAAAATGGCAGCTGGCGATCTAAAAGCAGATTCTCTGTGGGTTAAATGCTTAAACTGCAATGAGATAATCTACCGCAAGGAAGTTGAGAAACAGCTTTATGTCTGTCCGAAGTGCTCTTACCATTTCCGCATATCAGCATCTGAATGGATAAATTTGTTGGCGGATCCGGAAACATTTTTTGAAATGGATAAAGAAATTACATCAATAGATGTTTTAAATTTCAAGGATAAGATCTCTTATCAAAAAAAGCTTGAAGAAAGTGAAAGGAACGCTAAAACAGGCGAAGCGATTGTTACGGGCAGATGCAGGATAGAATCAACGCCTGTGTTTATGGGTATTTTTGAATTTTCCTTTATGGGCGGCAGTATGGGTTCGGCAGTGGGAGAGAAAATAACAAGACTTTTTGAAAAGGGTGCAGAAGAATTGACGCCAGTGATTATCATATCTTCTTCAGGGGGAGCCAGGATGCAGGAGGGTATTTTTGCCCTTATGCAGATGTCAAAGACAACCGCTGCGCTCAGGATAATGAAATCTAAAAAAGTTCCTTACATTTCCGTTCTCAGCGATCCCACAACCGGAGGAGTAGCAGCAAGTTTTGCATACCTCGGAGATGTTATTATATCTGAGCCTAAAGCGTTAATTGGCTTTGCCGGCAAAAGGGTTATTGAAGATACAATAAAGCAAAAATTACCGGCGGATTTTCAGCGGGCAGAGTTTGCATTGCAACACGGAATGATAGATATGATTGTGGAAAGAAAGAACCTGAAAAAATCACTTGCGCAGATTTTGCATTTTATTTATTCATAGGATACAGGTGCAGTAATGAATTTTGAATTCAGCGAAGAACAGAAAATGCTTCGGACAACAGTCAACAGGTTTGCCCGGAAAGAGGTTGAGCCCATCACTGAAGAACTTGATGAAAAGGATGAATTTTCCTTCCCTTTGATGCGGAGAATGGGCGAGCTTGGTTTTCTTGGACTCCAGTTTCCTGAGAAGTATGGCGGTTCAGGGGCTGGAATTATGGACGCTTGCATATTTGTTGAAGAAATGGGCAGGGTTAATTCGGGCATTGCCGCCAGTGCGATGGCTCACACCAATCTTGCGCTTATGCCTGTGGCAGTTTTTGGGACCGGGGAACAAAAGAAAAAGTATCTTGTTCCCGGAATCAGGGGAGAAAAGATAGGAGCTTTTGGTCTTACAGAACCAGATGCAGGGAGCGACGTGAAGGGGATAAAAACTTTCGCAAAAAAGTCCGGCGGCAAATATATAATCAATGGAAGCAAAACATTCATAACCAATGGAGCAGTTGCGGACTTTTTGCTTGTGGCTGCTTATACTGATAACTCAAAAAAATACAAGGGGATAACGGTTTTTATAGTTGAGAGGGAAACGCCCGGCTTCAGAGTTTCAAGGAGATTAAAAAAATTGGGCTGGCATGCTTCTGATACTGCCGAATTATTTTTTGAAGATTGCGAAGTTTCTGCGGAGAGTATTCTCGGGGAAGAGGGATCTGGATTTATCAACCTTATGAAAACCCTTCACCTTGGAAGGATAACCATTTCGGCTTTTGCTGCAGGAATAGCAGAAGCCGCTCTTGAAAAATCCGTGAAGTATGCAAAAGAGAGGATAGCTTTCGGTCAGCCTATAGGAAATTTCCAGGCGATAAGATTTAAATTATCAAGAATGGCGACGGAAATAGAGGCGGCAAAGACGCTCGTTTATAGGGCAGCATGGGCGGCCGATTCCGGGAATGAGGACAAAAAATTGACATCAATGGCAAAACTTAAATCCTCAGAAGTATGCCAGTGGGTAACCAAGGAGGCAATTCAAATCCACGGTGGATATGGGTTTATGATGGAATATCCGCTGCAAAGGTACTACAGGGATTCCATGATCTTTACAATAGGTGAAGGTACCAGCGAAATCCACGAGGAGATCATTGCCAGGGAACTGGGCCTCTGATCTGCCAATTTTCTTGACAACCGGCCGCTTATTTCTGTAAATTGGAAATAGGGAGGACTTATGACTGTTAATAAAAAAAATATTAGCGAGGAGATTGAGGCTCTGGCAACTGCTATTGCTAATGAACTTAACGGATTGAGCACATATCTTAAATTTGCAAGACAGACCAGTAATTTTTCAGGCAAGAATATGTTTATCACTCTTGCGAGTGATGAGTTGCAGCATTTTCACATTCTTGATTCCCAGCGCCGGCAGATGCAGGAGAAAAATGAGTGGCAGCAAACCGAGATAAAAAAATCAGTGATTCAGTCGCTGTTACCAAAATTTGATAGTGTGGCTGTTAAGGGCGGTGAATCAAAGGCTTCCGATACAGAAGCATTAAATGTTGCCTTAAAGCTTGAGGAGAACTCCAGGAATTTCTACAGAAAACAGGCGGGGCTTGTGAATGATGTAAAGGCAAAGTCCATGTACAGCCAGCTTGCCGAGATGGAAGATGCCCATTATAAAATAATTCTGGCAGAAAGGGAAAGCGTGCTGAAAAGCGGTTTCTGGATGGATGTTCCGGAGTTTTCAGTTGAATTGCCCGAGTAGATTGCAGAAGGGTTATAATTAAATACTGAGGTAATGTTTTAGAACAATTAGCCCAATTGGGATATTCTGGCAAAGGGGCCAGAAATTCCGGTTACCATAAATAATTTGACAGTTGATCTTTATCCAAATATAATCTAAAAATAAATCTCCGAATGGCGGAGGTTGGGAGGGAGTTTCTATGAATGAAATTTTTCCTGGCAAAAAAATTAAATCAATTAATCCTGCAACAATGGAGGTTAATGCTGAGGTGGAATGCTTGAGCGCAGAAAGGGTTCGGGCAGCAGTGAGGGAGTCCTGGCAGGCGTTTTCTACCTGGAGAACGCGGAGTTTTAGCGATAGAGCTAAATATATTTTAAGAGCCGCTGATATTATTCTTAAAAAATCTGATGAAATAGTGGGCGTTATATGTAAAGAAACTGGCAAACCAAGGGTTGAGGCCGTTATTGCGGAGATTCTCACTGCTCTTGATCTGATTCAATATTACACAAAGAAAACAGAAAAGCTTTTGAAAAAGGAAAACATCAATATCGGGAAATGGGGTCTAATGATGCGGAAGAGCTACCTTGAATATTATCCTCTAGGCGTTATCGGAATTATTTCTCCATGGAACTTCCCGTTTACAATTCCAATGGGGCAGATTGTAATGGCGTTGATGTGCGGAAATACAGTAATTATGAAACCTTCTGAATACACACTTTTGGTTGGATTAAAGATAGAGGAAATCTTTAATGAAGCAGAATTACCAAAAGGCGTATATAGAACTGTGCCTGGAGACGGGGCTACCGGAGACGCCCTTGTGCGCGCCGGAGTAAAAAAGATCATCTTCACCGGAAGTGTTGCAACGGGTAAGAAGATTATGGCTGCTGCTTCAGAAACGCTAACCCCGGTTATTCTTGAATTGGGCGGCAAGGATCCAGTTATTGTTTTTGAAGATAGTGATCTGGAAAATGCTGCGAGATCTGCGGTATGGGGCGCTTTCTTCAATTCCGGACAGGTTTGCTGTTCCGTTGAAAGATTATATGTAGCAGAATCCATTGCAGATAAATTTATCAATCTTGTTGTTGAAAAGACCAAAAAGCTCAGACAGGGAGTAGATGATAATTTTAACATTGAAGTTGGAAGTATGACAAATCAGAGACAACTGGAAATAGTGGAGAGCCATGTTGATGATGCGAGAAAGAGGGGGGCAAAGATTCTTACAGGGGGAAAAAGAAAAGGCAGTCTCAATG
>Ga0209619_10002463_pt1 | contig 13422 bp, 14 predicted proteins | sample Rifsed16ft3_FD_184011 | JGI IMG/M metagenome (GOLD analysis project Ga0209619, IMG submission 184011) | Soil microbial communities from Rifle, Colorado, USA - sediment 16ft 3 (version 2) | ecosystem: Environmental > Terrestrial > Deep subsurface > Rock core/Sediment | place: Rifle, Colorado... | reverse complement strand
TCAGCGCCCAAAGTTGCCTGGCGCACGATTTGAGCCGCAAGCTGATCATGCGGCATTCCAGCGCCCGAAAAGATGGGCAATTTCTGGCCGCGCAGGAGAGTATTCAATCCATCAATGGCAGAAATACCGGTCTGAATGTAATCACGTGGATACACGCGGGCAGTCGGGTTGATCGGTTGGCCATTGACATCGGCATAGTGATCGGTCAGAGGCAGTGGACCACCATCCATGGGGTTGCCCAGACCGCCGAAAACCCGCCCGAGCATTTCCTCCGCAACGGGGATGCGTAAGGTGTCTCCCAAAAATCGGACGCGCGTACCATCAATCGAGAGTCCTGTGGAACCGGCAAACACTTGAACCACACATACTTTCTCGCCGACTTCCAAAACACGTCCGAGACGCATGCGTCCCTGCGCATCACGGATCTCCACCACCTCATCATAGCTGACATTCGCCGCGCCTTCCACAATGACGATCGGCCCTGTAATACTCCTTACGCCAAGAACTTCCTGCCCGGCTTGTGCAATTACAGTGCTCATCTATACTCCGCATCTAATCGACTCATCTGCTCGTCGATTGCCTTTTGAATTTCATCCAGCTTTTCCAACTCCTCGTTGGGCACGGTCGTCTTCATACGGATGAGGGTATCCACCACCGGCAGATTATGGATCACAGAAATCGGCGCACGGCGCTTGACGACACGCAGCGCACGCTCATGGAAATGCAGGATCAGGTCGAGCATTCGAATTTGCTTTTGAACCGAAGAGTAGGCATCGACCGTGTCCATCGCATTCTGCTGAAGGAAACCTTCGCGCAACAGACGGGCCGTTTCCAAAATCAATCGCTCTTCGTCAGGCAAAGCATCCGGGCCGACCAGCTTTACGATCTGCGAGAGACGGCTTTCCTCACTCAGGATTTCCATGGCATGGTTGCGCATCTTCAACCAATCCACGCCAACCTTCTCACGCCACCAACCTGCGACATCTTCGAGATATTCACTATAGCTATCCAGCCAGTTAATGGATGGGAAGTGACGCGCGGAGGCCAGCGACTTATCCAGCGCCCAGAAGCAACGAATGAATCGTTTGGTATGCTGCGTCACCGGCTCAGAGAAGTCACCACCTGGAGGAGATACCGCACCCACGATCGTGACAGAGCCTTGATGCCCATTGGTGGTTTCCACATAGCCAGCGCGCTCATAGAACTCAGCCAGCCGTCCCGCCAGATAAGCAGGATAACCTTCCTCAGCAGGCATTTCTTCCAGGCGACCTGAAACTTCACGCAGCGCCTCAGCCCAGCGCGAGGTTGAATCGGCCATCAAGGCAACGTGATAGCCCATATCACGATAGTATTCGGCAATGGTGATGCCGGTATAGATACTGGCCTCACGCGCGGCCACGGGCATGTTGGAAGTATTGGCGATCAGCACCGTCCGTTCCATTAAAGGACGACCAGAGCGCGGATCCACAAGATGCGGGAATTCCTGCAACACCTCCGTCATCTCGTTACCACGTTCGCCACAACCGATGTAGACAATCACTTCCGCGTCGGCCCATTTGGCGATGCTATGTTGTGTGACGGTTTTTCCTGAACCAAACGGCCCCGGGATGCCTGCCGCACCGCCTTTGGCAACCGGGAAGAACGTATCCAATACACGCTGACCGGTGATCAAGGGAGTTGTTACCCCAAGGCGGGACTTATAAGGTCTGAGCCTGCGCACAGGCCAGCGCTGAAGCATGGTGATTTCTTTTTCCTCCTTGCCAACCCGCAGGCGCGCAATCGGCTCCTCGATGGTGTACTCTCCTGGTTCAGCAACCCAGGTCAAAGTCCCGGAAAGATCCGGTGGAACCATGATGCGGTGCTCAAAGGTTTCGGTCTCCATCACAATCCCAAGGATCGCACCTCCGGCAACATTGTCGCCTTCTTTTACCTGGGGGGTGAACCTCCAGCGATCTTTTCGATAAAGCGGATCGAGACGCATCCCGCGCCCGATGAACGAACCAGACTCCATTTGGATCAATGGCAGGGGACGCTGGACTCCGTCAAAAATACTTTTCAACAGACCCGGGCCAAGTTCCACTGACAGGGGCAAACCAGTTCCAAATATCGGGGCGCCGGTCCGCATCCCGGAAGTTTCTTCATAGACCTGCGCGGTGATGATGTCACCGTCCAAACCGATCACCTCACCCACCAGGCGCTCTTCGCCCACCTCAACCAACTCAAGCATACCTACGTGACGTGAACCACGAGCACGGACGACAGGTCCGTTGATCCAGGTCACTATCCCGATTTGTTCACTCATAACTTCTCTCCCATAAGAACGTGGTAGACCGATGAACGAAGCGAACTTTGCAATCGGCTCAGGCGGGTTTCGAGTGTGTTATTGAAATGCAGATGTCCATCTGATGCCTCAACGATGAGACCGGTGCCCTCATCCAGCACATCACCCATGGACACTTCCGCATTCAACTCTTTTGATACTTCTCCGAGCACACCATCTTTTAGGATCTTCTGCGTGGCTCCATCCGCTTGAACAACCGCTTTATTTGCTTTCAGTTGAACAAGAGCTTCCCGAAGCAACTGGGCAACGAGCTTGTTGTAATCAGAGCGTTTTTGGATGGCAGACAGTTTTTGGTTGGCCGAATCAAATACGCGATCCAACAGCTTTTCGCGATGCTCCAATTGCAGGGTTCGAGCCTTCATTTGAGCATTTGCAACCACCTGACCTCGCAGACGTTCCGCTTCCTGCCGCGCCCGTTCCAGGATTTCCTTTCGTTCCTGCTCAGCCTGTTCCTGGGCACGCTGTCGAATGGCCTCAGCCTTTGCCTTAGCCTCCTCCTGAGACTGCTCGGCATCAGATTCCGCTTCCTTCAAGATGGCGCGTGATAAATTTTCAATTCCTTCTTCGGGTTTCATAACTCGCTCACCATATTATTTCTCCTTGTCTCAATTACAGGCGAGACAGGAAAGATTCATAGCTTAATACCGATTGCCTTTAGCACAACTTCACTTAGGGATGGCTGGTCCGCAGGAACTCCGGCGGGCGACGGAATTTCCACAACAAGCGGGATTGTGCTATGCAATTTTAGGTCTTCGACTCTCTCCTGAAGCATCCCGGCAATATCCTGAGTTACCAGAATAATTCCGACATCCTTTGAAGCAAGAGCCTCATCCAGAGCGCGATCAGCCTCTTCAGCCGTTGTAACAGCGCGTCCACTAACTCCGGCAAGCGAGAAGCCTAATACCGCTGCTGGATGACCGATCACCAGAACTTTCATCTCATCCCTACGTCCCTACGGGAGGACCAGGAAGGAAATGATCAAGCCGTAGATGGCAATACCTTCCGAGAGACCTACAAAGATCAGCGAACGGCCAAAGGACTCGGGTTTTTCAGCGGTCGCGCCCACGGCAGCGGCACCAGAACCAGCGACCGCGATACCAGCGCCGACACAAGCCAAACCTGTGGAAATGGCTGCTGCGAGAGAGGCATACTGATCAACATTGCCGCCTTCTTGAGCCGCCCCGGAAGCCAACACTGAGGAAGGTGAAGCCAGCCAGACGACAGCGAGTCCAGCTGCCATCATGCCTACCAGGAAGTTGAATCCATTGAACCCGGTCACCAAACGCGAAACAGCTTGGACAGGACTGGTATTATGTTGCTGGATTACATAGATGACAGCAGGAATCAGCGGGATCAAACCAACCATAACAGCGAAGATCAAAAACATTGTATCTCTCCTTATTTGTTGTTTTTTGAGCAATCTTAGCGCAAGACGTTCAAAACATATTTGGGGACCTCAGCAAATTTCCTTATCTACCCCTCCTCTTTCGCAGGTGTCAAGGCAAGCGGTTCGAAGCGCATCCCTCCACCCGTGAAGAACTTACCCAGGAATTCATAGTAGTGGAGACGCATCGTCTGAATACCAACGATCAACCCTTCAAAACCCACTATGAAGATATTACCAATGAGAATTGTGATCCAGAATCCCAGGTCCGGCTGCGTGCCAGCGAGTGAAAAAATTGCAAGACTCAAACCGCCATGCGCGACTGCAAACGCACCCACACGCACGTAAGAGAGAGTATTGCTCAGGAAGCTAATGACTGTTTCAAACAACTCCATGGGCGCCTGAATGGCATAAGTGCCAATACCGCCCTCGATCAAAGGACGATGGCCTTCCATGAGGTTGCGGAACACTTCGGAGAACATAATTGCCACTCCAGAAATGATCGCCAGACCAGTAAACACCACTGATGGAAGCGAAGACCCGGCAGCGACAGCCAGCTTTGGGGAAATGGGTGATTCGCCCAGTGAAGACCCCAACAGCCCGAGAAGCGACCAATACAGCACAAATCCTACAATGCCGTTGTGCCCAAAAACGAGATGTGGCCAATCGCGTGAGCGCCAGAGATTGAAGATACTGAGCAAAAAACCCAGGGTCAGCAGGATGATCCCGGCATCAATTGCAACGATCAGGATCGGCAAAATTTCGTGAATGGGGCTGATCCAAAGTGGCTCCAACTTGAAACCCAGATATTCTTCAACCAGATGCCCTTCAAACCCAAAAATACTTCCGTACAAAAAACCAAATAAAGTCGCGGATACACCACAAATAGCGATGAGCCCACCGAGGCTGGACATGCTCTTGAGTATCCTGCCACTGCTCATAAGCCAGCCGAGCAAGGCCAGCACCAATCCCTGACCAATATCACCAAACATTGCTCCGAAAAGAATTGGAAAGGTAAATGCAATCAGGATGGTCGGATCAATTTCACCGTAGCGGGGCCGCGCATACGTGTTGACCAACATCTGGAACGGACGCAGGAATCTATTATTCGTTAGGGCCACAGGCACGTTCTGATTTTGTCCGGAACGACTGGTCGGTAATGTTTCTATGAGAATTTCCCGGGATGCCTGCTTTAGCCGCCGGTTGAGTTCTTCCAAATCATCAGCCGGTACCCAGCCTGTAATGACATAGGTATGGCGGAGCTGGCCAAAACGAACGATCGCATCAGCCAACACCCGGCTTGTGTGAGCCTGCCAGAGCAAATCACGCAACTGTTGTCGGCGCTCATCTGCCAAACGAGCGAGTGTTGCCTTTAATTCATCAATCCTGCGTTGTGTACTCTCGATTGTATTGCGAATCGACTCGATAATCTTCCCCGGGGTGCCCTGATAATCACTCGGCAGGCTCAAAGGGTCAAGATAAGCGCTCCGAGCGGCGCGCTCCAAAACGTCAGCGTTGGCTTTCGTTCCTGCAAGCCAGACAACAGGCTTCCCCGGGTCTGAACGCAGTATCAGAAAAACATGGGGCACTCTGGCCAGGCTGGTCTGCAACCGATCTACATTGGCCGATGGAATCAGCCCAAGCACCGAAAACATATAGCGTGAATCGCGCAGGGAGCTGATGTCGAGGTCAATATCTTCAACGGGTTCCAGTTGATGGAGTGTGCTTTCGAGCTGTTCCAGCCTCTTGCGTTGATCAGTCAGTTCGTCACTGATCTTCTTGACCTCCTCTTCGAGCTGCTCTACCAGCGGGCGAATCTTTTCAATTTCGACCATCGCCTCAAAGTCAGAGGACGGAGGCTGTCCCTCATCAACACCAAGAGCCTGCATCACCAGCTGGATGCGGCGTTCCAAGGTAGCGTAAAGTGCGGCCTGCTCCTGCCAGGTATTGGCAGAGCCGGAGGCCACCCCCGGATAACTGCTATCGGTCTGGTGAAAAACACCGTAACCGCTCAAGACTTTTGTCACCGCCCATAGATCCTTGGATGGAACGATCAGTTCGATCTCAGTCATTTCTTTGGGGAAGAACATGTAATCTCCAGTCCATAAAACAAGGTGATTTCTGCTCGGTTTTGTTATTCAGCGAACAGTGCACTTTTGAAACGTTATAGCCGTTTACGCCGCAACCGATCTCAGCAAATAAGGCAGGTATTCTTCAGCTGACATTTGCGAAGATTTGGCTTCAATCAGTACCGTCAAATCCTGAATCTCGAGGTCGCTTAAAATCAGGAACGCCAGTGGCACGCCAATGTGAAATGGATTACCGGTAAAAGCTGCCAGGCATTGATTCATAATGTGCCGCTTCAATAGAATTTCCAGTTGAGGCAGGCCATGGCGTGGTTCCTCAAGAAGCGTATCCACATCCGGTATGCCGGGAAAAACACGTTCCACCACCGTAACGAGATCGGCACCCGCGGCGATGGCACGCACGTCTTCATCACGGACACGATAACCGAACGGCAGAGTATAGTTGATTACTTCCTCTTCAGAAAGCTGGTGATAAACCCGGTAACGAATCACCCACATCAGGTTATTCACATCCATCAATGACCCAATCAGGCGCAGCGCCTGCTCCCGATCCTGACCCTGCAGCCGTTTGGCCTCATGCCATAATTGCCGCCAATAATATAAATCCAGAGCAACTTCCAGCGGGAAAAGATTCTGCTCGGAACTATAACGCTTCATCGCGAAAGACAGCGTTTCATAATACATGGTACCCTGTAACAACTCTATCGCGGCCCCAACACTCCCTGCCTCCAGCATGGCTTGCGCTGGCAAAACCGTCATGGATCCCATTGGAAAGAGGACATCACGGACGCGTTCCCAGGATGGGTCCGTTACGATGCCACGAAGCACGGCTTTCAAATTTTGTACTTCAAAATATCGATAGAGTTGTTTCAGGAGCGGACGGGCGTGTTCGGGCGCCATTTGTATAACGCTGTGATAGGAATCGGCCAGGCGCCCTTTGATCGCCAAATCCAGCTTTTGCGGCGTCAGTTCCCTGTCTTTCAGGTTTTCAAGGTAAGGGCCGTAAGCGGTATGTTTGAGTTGTGTGATAAGAGTGGGAAAGTCTGGCGCATCACTGAGCCGTGCAAAATCCTGTGGACTGAGCAGCGACGAATACATTGCCCGGACTCGGGCGCTGATGGCCGCATACCCGGAAACACCGCTCTTGGGCATGGAAACTACACTCTACCGATTACACGATCAAGAATGTAGTTCACGGCGCGGTCAAAATTACTCATCGCCAGCGCTTCGATCTGGCGGTTCTTTTCTTCCGCCTGAGCCAGAATGCGGGCAACTTCCTCTTCCGCCTTTGCCCTGGCAACGATCTGGCGAGCTTCCGCTTGTGCATCGGCCCGCGCTTTGTCCAATATCGCCTGAGCCTCCTGCTCGGCAAGCGCGGGAAGTTTCTGTGCATCGCTCAGCGCGGCATTGTAAATTTCCTGTGCCTTTTTCTCAATTTCAAGTACCTGCTTGATCCGATTCTCGTTCATAGTCTCTTTCCTCACCGAGTAGTCTCTCTTGCCCAGGACAATCTGGGCGTTATTGTAAGATAAAAATACTTGATAATCAAGGTCTGGATTGAATCAAATAAAAATTCCTTATGAAATTCAGCACAAGCCAATCAAATCTCACATTCCACAGAGACATCAACCTTTCTTTACAAACCCAAATCACACAATATCTTCATAATTCCCCGACAGTATCTCTTTATTAAGTTATTATAGTTAATTGGTATACTGATTTTGGAAAGGTGATTTATGTCGAAAACGATCATGGTCGTGGACGATGAAAAACGGTTGGTCTCACTGATCGAAAGTTATTTGACCCAGGAGGGCTACCGCGTGGTAACCGCACACAACGGCCAGGATGCGCTGACTGTGGCGCGTCGAGAAAAGCCTGATCTCATCGTCCTCGATGTGATGATGCCCGAGATGGATGGCTACGAATTCATGCGCAAACACCGCGCGGATAACAACACGCCGATCATTCTACTGACGGCGCGCGTAGACGACGAGGAAAAAGTGATCGGGCTTGAAGTGGGCGCGGATGATTATATGACCAAACCTTTCCGCCCGCGCGAACTCGTCGCGCGCGTGCGTGCTGTGATGCGCCGCGCCGGTGAATTACAACCTTCAGCAAAAGTATTGAAGGCCGCGGATATTATTCTAGACCGCGACAGCCGCACGGTAAGAGTGGCCGATCGATTCGCCGATCTAACTCCATCTGAATTCGATGTATTGACCGCGCTGATGACCTCGCCCGGAAGGGTCTACTCACGGCTCGATCTGCTGGATATTATTCAGGGTGTGCGCTACGAAGGTTATGAGCGCACGATTGATACGCACATCAAAAACCTGCGCGGCAAAATCGAACCTGACCCGCGTACGCCACAATATATTGAGACTGTATACGGCGTTGGTTATCGCTTTAGGAGAGAGTGACTCTGATGCGTTCCATCTCGACCAAGCTGATTCTGGCCTTCCTGAGCATTGGCATCATCAGTGTTGCGATCATTGCCCTGACCGCGCTATGGAACACACGGACGGAATTCATCAGGTTTCTGTCGGACCAGACTCAGACAGATATCATTACAGAACTTTCGGATTATCATCGCGCAAACGGTACATGGGATGGGGTTGAGACCATCCTTTTTCAAAACAGGGATTTTCCGCAACCCGGGCCCGGACCCGGTCGCATGCCATTCACTTTGACAGATGAAAAGGGTGCGGTCGTATTATCCAATGAAAGATACAAGAGTGGTGAAAAGATTTCCCAATCTGATCTTAATACTGGCACACCCATTACAGAAGATGGAAAGGTGATTGGCATCCTGGTTCCCATGCGCATGCCCTTTGAAGGCAAACCCCGTGAAGTGGAATTCATCGAACGCATAAATCTCACGTTGTTCTATGGCGCGCTGATTGGCGCGGTCATCGCTTTGCTGCTGGGCACCTTCCTTTCGCGCACTCTCACCCGACCCATCCGTGAACTTACGCAAGCCACACACGCTGTTTCAGAGGGTGATCTTTCACAACAGGTCCCTGTCCGTTCGAGCGATGAGTTAGGAGAACTTGCCAAGGCCTTCAACAAGATGAGCGCGGAGCTTTCGCGTTCCGTCAATGTGCGCAGGCAGATGACCGCCGACATCGCGCATGAACTCCGCACACCATTGAGTTTGATCCTCGGTCATGCCGAAGCCGTGCATGACGGCGTCCTGCAACCCACGCGCGAGAACTTTGAGATCATCCGCGAAGAGGCGGCGCGGCTCGAGCATCTCGTGAATGACTTGCGCACGCTCTCCCTGGCAGATGCAGGTGAATTGACGATCAGCCTGCAGACCATCGAACCACAGCGACTCATCCATGAAGTGGCGTCGCTGTATCAATATCAGACCCAGAGAAAGAACATTTCGCTCGATCTGGATATCGCTTCGACGCTTCCCAATATTGAAGTTGATCCCGGTCGAATGACTCAAGTCCTCACGAACATTTTGGACAACGCCCTGCGCCACACCCCCGAAGGCGGACGGATCACCCTCAGCGCGAAACAACGTGGCGACCAAGTTGAACTCTCTGTGCAGGATAGCGGCCCGGGCTTGAAAACAGAAGATCTCGACCGCATCTTCGAACGCTTGTATCGAACAGATTCCTCCCGTCAGCGTGACGGTGCTGTTCCGGGCGGCTCAGGGCTGGGATTGGCTATCGCCAAATCCATTGTCCAGGCGCACGGCGGGCAGTTATCGGCTGAGACTTCGGCGCGGCTCAGTCCAGGGAGTGAAGCGGGAACGGGCTTGAGGATCGCCGTCGCATTGCCGAAGAAATCCTGAGTCAACCTTGATAATTTGCACACAATTTTTACACTGCGTCTTTACACAGCCGTGCTAAAGTTGAGGAAATGAAAGAAAGGAAATTCAAATGAAAAAAGTGATCCTTCGCATCATCGCTGCAGTATTGGTCATTGGCGTGCTTGCCGGCTTCGGGTACGCCGCTTATCGTATTGGATACAACCAGGCTGCGCAGCAGGCAACGGTTAATAGTAACACCCCGCTTTTCCGTCGGTTCGGAAACTTTGATCCGCAGAGAATGCCCATGCACAACTTTGGCAACGACTTTGGCCGCGATTCCAACCGAGGAATGGGTCCCACCGGTTTCCCAATGATGGGCTTCGGCTTCATCCCTCCATTGTTGTTCCTGGGACGCATTGTGATGTTCGGCCTCGCCATCTGGTTCATCTACTGGCTGTTCACTCGCAGCGGCTGGCGCATCACACGAACACCGCCAGCCATGGCGACCACTCCTCCGAACACTGAAGGTGGAAATCAAAACGCCGAAGCAAACAAATAGATAAGTGACCTCCCAGCCTGGGTTTGGTAATAATCAACAAATCGGCTCCATCTGAATGGGAAATATCGAATTACACATTGATGAGACCCTGTGTTTTGACCAGGGTCTCATCAATGGATGTAATCAGGAAGTCGCAGAGGAGAGAAGTATGGAATTCATTAATCGCGTAATTCATGCCCTGACGGAATTGCATCCCACCCACCCGATGTTTGTGCACTTTCCCATCGCCCTCACCGGCGCAGCGTTCCTGTTCATCCTGCTCGCGTACTGGAGAAAGAGTGCAGCGCTCGAACAAACCGCCTTTGCGAATATCGTCCTGGCCTCGATCAGTACGATCGCGGCAGGCATTACTGGCTTTCTGGATAACCTGAAAAATTATCTCGGTGATGCGCCAAATGCAAGTACAAAGATTATTCTGGCCATGCTTTTATTCATCCTCACAATGGGGATCAGTATTGTACGTTACCGCAACCCGGATTTATTTCAGAAGAGCAATCGTTTCTTATATATTGCGTCCTATGGCCTCAGTTTCGCCATTGCAGTTACGCTTGCATTTTTAGGCGGCATTATTTTATACGGTTTCTAGAAGAACCATGCCTTATTTCTGGTATAATTTCGCCCGCTCTAAAAAGGCAATTGGAGAGGTCGCGTAGTCCGGTTTAGCGCGCACGCCTGGAGAGCGTGTTTCCCGAAAGGGAACGCGGGTTCAAATCCCGCCCTCTCCGCTGAAAACGCCTCACACACCGTGGGGCGTTTTCTTGTTTTGGGAACGCGCGCCCCCATTGAGGGGATGATATTCAAATCCCGCCCTCTCCGCTGAAAACGCCTCACAATCCGTGAGGCGTTTTTGTTGCGTCATTATGGCGTTGGCGTCGCGGTCACTTCCGCTTCACCGACCCGCTGACCTGCATACACAATCACTTCCTGGGCAGGAGCATCGGGTGAGTGACCTTCCGGGACCAAACTTTGATTGACAAGCACCTCATGCAACAGGGACTCTTCCCAATCACCCCCACCAAGGATATCGGTGCCCGATGATGATGCACCCGCCACGCGCCGCGTGCCCAATGATATTGCTTCGTAAGAAGTCAAATCCAGTCCCGCGCTTCGATCTGACAAATCAGAGTTATGGCAGGAAACGCATCCTAGCGAGCCGGGAAACCATAGACTGTTTTCCACAAACAGGGGTTGTACATCTTCTGAAAATGTCCCTTCACAGGTCTGACCATTTATATCAGTAAACGGAAATGGCTCCTTTTCTGAATATCCGGTTGCAACCCACGCGCCAACCAGGTCAACCGCGGCCACCTGGCATTTATTGAATTCAGCCGCGCCTGCTTGCGCCGGGGAAGCAGAACCTGGGGCAGGGATCAACGTCGGGATCGGTGTGCGTATGACCAAAGGCGCGCCCTGAGTACAGGTGAGTGTGAACCCGCAGGCCGAAATATAGACAATGCTAAACCAGAATACCAGGAATAATAAGAACGCGACCAGGGTTACATAGATCATTTTACGGACATCATTCATGTTTCACTCCTCCCTTATTCCGATGCCTTCAAGGTGCGAAGGAAGTTGACTACATCCCAGCGCTCAGAGACGAGAAGATTCTCGTTGAGGGCGGGCATTTTTCCGGTGATGCCATTTGTGATGGTTAGAAACATCGAGCCGTCACTCTTGGACTGCACAACATCAGATGTGAGATTCGCAGGTTTATTCGCGAGGAAGGGAGCAATTGGACCCGTCCCTTCAGCCGTTTGTCCGTGACACATCTGGCAATGAAGGACGTACAGTTCCGCGCCGCGGGTAACGGATGATTCGTCCGCCGCGACGGGGTTCGCGGGCGCGGCCATGCCTGGAATGGCAACCGGTCCCTCAATCGGGATCGAGCGTTCGGGAGGCGGAAGCGGGTTTTCCATCGGACGGTAGGATGGCTGGATTTCCATGAAGCTAATCCAGTCGATCTTGATGATGTCGTAAGAGAAAATCAGGATCACCGCCAAGAGAATTCCCAACGCGGTAAAGATCCAAAACAGTTGCCTTAATAGTCTCATAGCTGCCGCGCCTCCGCGGGTTTGACGGATTCAGCACCCAATTGGTTCAGGGCAGCGGTGAATTTTTCCTGTTCATCCTGCGGGCACTTAAAGAAGACCGCAATCTTGCCATCACTGATTTCCGGCACGTACTCCAGCGGGCGATAATTGGGAAAGTAGCTGTCCAAAAACACACCCAGGAAAGTAGCAAGGAGCATGAAGAGCATTGTCATCTCAAAAAGGATGATCATGCCGGGTGGGACTGGAAAGATGGACTGACCGCCCACATAGACGGTATACAGTTTCGGGGTTCCAAAGTTAAGGAACAATCCAAGCAGAAAACCGGCTGCCGCGCCGCCCAAAGCCAGGCGTCCGACGTTCGTCCACGGGAGGGGACGACCAAGCATCCGTTCCATCACCGGCACGCCTGAGATGACGTTGATCTGGTCATCTGTCACACCCAGCTCATGCAGTTTCTCAATCGCGTTGGCGGCAGGGTCTATATCTTCAAAAAGAGCAAATAGAGTCGTTTCAGACATTTCGTGCTCCCTTATTCAAACTCGCTAATAGTTGGGACCTCGGTCTTGCCCACTTTGCGGAGCGAGTGCGCCATCTGCCCCTCCTGTACCTCCCAAACGGGGACAAGCGGAATAAGGCGCGAGGCGATCAAATAGAACAGGAGGAACATCGCAAAGGTGCCTATGGTCAGGAATATCTCGATGCGGGGGAAGTAAAGCTTCCAGGTGAACGGCATGCGATTGATCGTAAGGGAAACTGGAATAATGATGTAGCGTTCAAACCACATACCCACATTGATGAGCAAACCAACACTGGCAAGAAGCCAGGGTGTTGCGCGCCACTTCTTATTCCAAAGGAGGAGCCAGGGGATCACGATGTTAAGGATCAACATTGAAAAGAACATCCAGGCCATGGGTCCCGATTCGTGCCAGTGCAGGAGGGTGTCTGTCCACTTGTCGCCGCCATACCACTGGACAATGTAGTCGTTGAAGAAGAAGTAAGCCCAGGCCATTGAAACGATCAGCATCAGCTTGCCGAGGGCGTCGAAATGTTCAGCGCGTATAAAGTAATCCATGTGCTTCATCGTGGCACGCATGATGGCTAACACGATTGCCACCGCGCCCATGCCCGAATGCAGCGCACCGACTACGAAATATGGACCGAAGACTGTGGATGACCAGCCCGGGCGCATGGACATCGCAAAATCCCACGACACGATGGTATGTACCGAGAACATGAC
>Ga0209619_10002462_pt1 | contig 13427 bp, 8 predicted proteins | sample Rifsed16ft3_FD_184011 | JGI IMG/M metagenome (GOLD analysis project Ga0209619, IMG submission 184011) | Soil microbial communities from Rifle, Colorado, USA - sediment 16ft 3 (version 2) | ecosystem: Environmental > Terrestrial > Deep subsurface > Rock core/Sediment | place: Rifle, Colorado... | reverse complement strand
CGCCAGGCTCGCCGTCGAGCTTCTACGGACAGGCCGCCCCGTACGACTACGCGCCGATCACGTGGGACCTGTCGGCGGGCCAGACATGGCACTTCGACTTCCCCACGACGCCGGTCGTGTTCTACGACCCGAACCTGACGCCGGACGGCGCGAATCCAACCGAGGGGGCCTATGTCGCTTTCTCCCAGACCCTCAAGTACAACGCGACGAACCCCGCGAGCTATGGGGCATGGGACGCGGCTGCGTTCTCGTGGGACGTCGTGGGCCCCTCGGTCACGGGCGGCCCGGTCGGGTCGCCGGGACCCGACGGAACACCTGGCACCCCGGACGACTTGTATCCGTGGGAGTCATGGGGCGCGATCCGACTCGTCCCCTCGACGGTCGTCCTCCAGGGGCGCGTATCCACGGCTGCCTCCCCCGGCCCTTCTGGGACCTCGGGGATTCCGTCGGCCCTCTCCGAGGGACTCCCAACGCAGCCGTTCGCGGCGTCCGCAATGCCGGCCCGCTCCGAGCCGCTCCTCATCGGGTCACGCAAGTAGAACGGCTCGGACTCCTGACGCCGTCCGGCCTCGTGCCCAGCATGGGCTACAGCCAGGTGGCTCGAGGTGGAGGTCGCTAACTTCAAATAAGGTCCCGACGCTTCCAGCCTCCGCCTGACGTCTCAATCGCCGCGTCGGCCAACTGCGCATCCGGGTGGCATCTCATGGAGGAGGAATCCCAGGAAGTCCGCGACGAGGAGGAAGAGCAGTTCGAGGAAGAGGACCGCAAGGCGGCGCGGAAGAAGAAGCTCACGAAGCTCGTCGCCTTGGTCCTCGTGATCGCCATCGTCGGTGGCATCGGGGGATGGTACGCGGTGACGAGCCTCCTCAACGCGCCTCCCACAGCGGCCTTCACCGCGAGCAGCCAGGATCTGCGGCTCTCCGTCGACGCCTCGAACTCGACGGATCCGAACGGGGACGCGCTGACGTTCCGATGGGACTGGGGGGACGCGAGCCCCACGGATGCGGGGAAGACAGCTTCCCACATCTACGCGGCGGAGGGCACGTACACGGTCACCCTGACCGCCACGGACGCCCGAGGCGCCGCCGGGTCCCTCCCCAAGTCCGTGACCCTGACGATCCTCCCGACCGCGCTGTTCGTCGCGCGCACGACCCAGATGACCGTCTCCGTCGACGCGAGCTCCTCGTTCGTCCTGAACGGGGCGATCACGAACTACGCGTGGGACTTCGGCGACGGGAGCACGGGGACGGGCGTGCAGGCCACCCACGCCTACGCGACCCCGGGCCGGTACACGATCACCCTGACCGTCACGGATGACGACACCCGTACGATGTCCACGACCCGTCTCGTGAGCCCTGCATCGACCACCGTCGACGTGGTGTTCGACCAGTTCTACCAGCTCAACTGCCCGTACCGCGAGTACTGGAACCTCCGGTACGACTCCTACGGAGACCAGATCCTGACGGACACGGTCCCCTGCACGAGCTACTACCCCTGGGTCCTGTTCTCCGCCTCCACGGCCCTGCAGCCCATCAATCCGTCCTGGGTCTACACGACGTACCGTCAGGATTCAAAGGTCCGGAACCACCCCGGGTACAACCTCCTCGATCCCGTGGTCCTCCCCGTCTTCAACTCCAGCGTGACCCCGGGCCTCGGCTCCTACATCATCATCAACATGACGATGGACTACCTCGACTCCGATCTGCTCAACGCGCTGAAGAACCCGCCATGGTACGTGAGCCAGAAGTACAGCGACGGCTTCGGGTACCTCGTCCAAGGCAACATCACGATGGACCTCACGATGTCGAAGCGGATCTTCGGCGTGAAGGCCGCCAACGCGGACGAGGCCCAGCTGTGGTGGTGGAACTACACGGGCGAGGGGACGGGGACCTCGCCGCGCTCCCCCGGCCCGCTCGAGGCGAACGTCGCCCTGTGGCTCGAGGACAACGGGAACGTGAAGTACGACATCTACAACGGCTTCGAGTGGTTCTACGAGACGGACCTCACGTACCTGAACGCGACCGTGGATCCCGACGGGACGACCCACGTGCGGATCTTCTGGGACGGCTGGGGCTACGACGTCCTCCTGGCGCGCTGGTTCTACTGGGGCAAGGCGAGCTACCGCGACGCGGTCTGCGTCCAGTCCGAGAACTGCACGGAGACCCAGCCGTACGGCGCCATCCAGCCCCTCGGCTGGGCTCCCATGGAGATCTGCTGGTGCGAGACGGCGTCGATCGACCTGAGGATCACGAGCAGCCTCGACCTCGATATGACCGCCGTCGCGGGATATGTCTTCTACGCGGGGGCCGACCCGGGCCGGGACCAGATCCTCGGGACGAGGGACGACGAGCCCCGCTGGGTGTTCGAGCCCGCGAACATGGACTACGTCCCGCGCCTCGGGTCCGGCAGCGTGGGCCAGGGCGGGTACGGCCAGTCGGAGCTCCGGTTCTACGAGGACGAGACGCGGATCGTCACGACCCCCGGGGGCTACGCGTACGGCGAGCCGTACGAGTACACGTTCGCCCCGACCCGGTGGCGCCTCACCGCAGGCAACACACTTCAGATCATCCTGCCCCGCGATGTAGACGGGAACCCGCTTGAGGTGCCTTGGTACGACCCCGTGAACTCCCGCTGGGACCCCGTGGCCAAGATCGGGGTGTACCAGTCGACGATGGCCTCCATGACCCTGAGCCGGGTGACCCCGGCGGCGAACCCCTTGGACCCGTACTACGTCTGGGACGCCCGGGGCCGGGTCGTCTCCCTCGCGGGACCCTTCAGCTCCGGGGCGACGGGCGTGCCGCTCTACGGGGAGCCGATCATCGAGTTCCGGCCCGGGTAGAAAGCCCGCGGACGAAGCATCTCGAGGGGGCTCGCGCGCCCCCCTCCCTTTCCCGACTTCGCCGCGAAGGGGCTCAGAACTTCACGGACCGCCAGTGCTTGAAGTACCGGAGGGTGGCCCTCACCCCGACGTCCTTCTGGTACTCGCACCGGCTCAGGATCTCCGGGCCGCTGTAGCCGATCGCGAAGTCCCCGTAGATCCGGCTGTCCTCCGCGGGGTTCCAGTAGTAGGGGGTGCCGTCGAGGTTCCGGCCCCGGAAGGCGTACGAGGGATCGTCGTGGAGGATCTCGAAGGACCACGCGTTCGGGGTCGCGTAGAGGTTCCACGCGGACACGTCCGCCTGGACGACCGGGTCCTGGATGTAGTTGATGAACTGGTGCGCGAGCCACAACTTCTCGCACTCCCGGTGGATGACCATGTTGTCGATCCATCGCGCGCCCCCCTGCTTCGGGACGAAGTACTCCACGGGGAGGTGCTGGTTCGAGTTCGGCCGCACGGCGTACATGATGTCCCCGGACCACGCCTGGTCCACGAGCATCTGCTTCGCGACGAGCCACGGGCCCTGCTGGGGCGTGTTGAAGCCCCAGGTGTCCCCCTTGAAGGAAACGAGCCAGTCCGTCGCAGCCTGGAGCTTCTCTTCCGTGGTCTCGTTCGAGGACCACTGGTAATCCCCGTTGCTACGGGTGACCGCCGTGGGCGTGAGGCCTTCGTCGACCTGCCGCTTCCATCCGACGTCCTTGAACGCGGCGGTGTAGACCTCACGCATGTCGTCGAGCATCATCTTCTTCTTGTGGAGGTTGTACGTCGTGCCCGTCCGCGGGTTGTGATACTCGGGAAGCTCGAGGACGTCCCACCCGTACCGCTCGATGTCCTCTCGCTCGAACACGTCGGTCCGGTACCCGATGCCCGTCGTCCCCCATTGGAAGGGGACCGCGAGGAGGCTGTTCGTCTCGTCCCAGGTGAAGTTGTCCGTGCCCCGCGGGTTCGGGTACGTGTCACGGTTCATCCGGTACATGTATCCGTTCAGAGCGGGCGTCCGGAAGTCGAACCCCGCCTCCGTGTTGTAGCCGTTGGGCCACGAGGGGTACGTCGTGACGAAGGGATTCGGACGCCACACGTCGATGTGGTCGACGGAGGAGGGCACCGGGCCGAACATGCAGTCAAAGTTCGGGACCCACTCGCGGTTCATGTTCACGATGAGTCCCGCCTTCTCCATCGTCTCCACGGTGTAGTTCGTCGGGACCATCACATCGAACTTCCGACCCGTCTGGCTGATCCACGTGAAGAGCTCCTCGTTCGACGTGTAGATGTTCGAGGTCCATCGGGCCTCGCAGCCGGGCAGGTTGAACCTCTCCGCCATGTAGACCCCGAAGTCGCGGATGACCTTCCCGGGCCAGTAGTCGTACCACTGGGCCACGTTGAGCTTCCTCCGGTCCTCGGATCCTTCTCGGTAGAACCGGGGGACCCCGAAGGCGTCCATGGCCCCTTCGTGCTCGGCGACCTTCGCGTAGTCCACGACCCCCGTGGCGAGCTCCCAGGGCTTCTGGCCGTACGTCATCCAGCGGGCCCAGCCGCTCGGATAGACGATGCCCGAGTAGACTCCCCACGCGGCCACGCCTCCGAGGGCCGCATACTTGAGAAACGAGCGACGACTCACGCCGTTCGGCGTTCCTGGGTCCACTGTGACCGCCCCGTTCCAACCCGAGGAGTCGACGGAATCGACCCTCTCCTATCGTGAGGCGCGAGCCGGCTTATAAGGGTTCGGCCCATGGGTGGAACCCTCCACGGGAGGGACTACACAAACCGTTAAAGAGGATGCTCTCATACCGTCCGGAGGTACTCGGGAGGAGTGAGGACGAGCCCTGGGGATACGGGGCCTGCGACCACGAAGTCCATGCGAGCGCCGACGGGCTGGGGGCGGTGGCTGGCCGTCGCGACCCGGAGTACAGGCCCGCTCCGTTTGTTCTTGATCCTCACGACGCCCACCTCGTGGATGTCCCTCTTCCTCATCGTGCCCCTCGCCTTCGTCGCCCTCTACGGGTTCTCGTGGTACGACGACGCGTACCTCCTCCGGCTGTGGCCCCCGGACGGGTCGAACTACCTCGATGCGGTCTCCCTCTCGCACGACGCGATCGTCATCCCGATCCTCGCCCGGACGTTCGGGATCGCGACCCTCACGACCCTCGTCTCCCTCGTCCTCGGGTACGTCATGGCGTACTACATCGCGCGGATCGCGAAGGAGAAGTGGCGCGGGCTCCTCATGGGCCTCGTCGTCGTCCCCTTCTGGGTCTCCTTCATCGTCCGCATCTACGCCGTCTTCCCTTTCACGAACACGGAGTCGTTCGTGCATAAATGGCTCAACAGCGTGGGCCTCGGCGGGTTGAGCTCCCTCATTGCCGGCTTCTTCCAGCTCGGCACGGGCCAGATGGTCGTCTTCACGCTCATGTACGTCTGGCTGCCCTTCATGGTCCTCCCCCTGTTCGCCTCCCTGTCCAAGGTGGACCCCATCCTCCTCGAGGCGGCGTACGACCTGGGCGCGAGCCGATGGCGCGCCTTCCTCACCGTGACCCTGCCCCTGACGTATCCCGCGATGATCGTGGGATCCATCCTCGTCTTCATCACCTCCACGGGGGCTTTCATCGAGCCGGAGATGGTCGGCGGCGGGGAGTGGCTCCTCATCGGGAACTACGTCCAGACGCAGTTCAATTTCATCGGGGGATTGCCCCAGGCGGCGGCCTCCGCGCTGTTCATCATCGCCGTCACGGTCAGTCTGATCAGCGTCTACCGGAAGTACTCCGAACTCGAGGAGGAGGGGGAGACGGAGGTCAAGTCGCGGATCATCCAGCCCCTCTGGCGGTTCATCAAGCGCACCCTCAAGATCCGCAAGCCCGCGGAGCCCTCGGAGGCCGTCGCGCTCCCCGACGGCGGCGAGGCGGCCACGCCTTCGCTTCTGCGCCGCCACGAAGGACCCATCAAGAAGGCCCAGTGGGAGCGGATCCTGGACGTCGTCGCGGAGAAGGGCGGGAAGCTGATCCTCGGAGGCATCACGACGTTCATGCTGCTCCTCTTCTTCATCCCTTTGATCATTGTCGCCGTGTTCTCGTTCAACAGCGTCGACTCCCTGAACGAGTTCGGGGGCTTCTCCCTCGAATGGTGGGTCGGCAGCGCGGTGCGGGACGGCCTGTTCACGGACCAGAGCGCGATCGACTCGATCTTCTACAGCGTCGTGATCGCCTTCGCGTCGTCCCTCATGGCCGTCATGTTCGGCATGCTCGCGGCCTTCGCGATCACGCGATATACGTTCCGCATTCGCGGGTTCCTTCGCACCCTAATGTACCTGGGACTCGTCATCCCCAGCCTCGTGATGGGCGTGTCCCTCGCGATCCTCATCCGGTTCCTGAACTACTACCTCCTGGGTCCCCTCTCCCTGGGCTACGGGTTCCCGGGCCCGGTCCAATGGGATTTCGGGCTCGCCTCCGTCATCGTGGGGCACACGACGTTCAACATCCCGCTCGCGACCCTCGTCCTCCTGATCAGCTTCAAGGAGTTCGACCGAACGCTCGAGGAGGCCGCCATGAACCTCGGGGCCGACGAGATCACGACGTTCCTCAAGGTGACCTTGCCGAACATCATGCCGGGGATCATCTCGGCCATGCTCCTCGGGTTCACGTTCTCCTTCGATGAGCTCCCTGTGACCCTGTTCCTGTACGGGAGCGGCGTGATCACGGTCCCCGTGTACATCTACGGGCTCATCGCGAAGAAGATCATCAGTCCGCGCGTGAACGCGATGTCGACCATTGTCCTCCTGCTTTCGCTCGCCTTCGTCATTGTAATCAACCGGATGGGAAAGCGGGGTGGCCAGCTATTCCGCATCTGATCGCGATAGACGAACCGAGGGGGACTTATCGTGCCTGAATACGACGTGGAGGTCCGGGGCCTGACGAAGATCTTCGACAACACGGTGAGGGCCGTGAACGACGTGTCGTTCGGGGTCGAGAAGGGTGCGTTCCTGACCCTCCTCGGGCCATCCGGAAGCGGGAAGTCGACGATTCTCCGGATGATTGGCGGCCTCGAGTCCCCGACGAAGGGGACCGTGCTGATCGGCGGCCGCGACGTGACGGGACTCCCGCCGTACGAGCGGGACACGAGCATGGTGTTCCAGAGCCTTGCCCTGTTCCCCCACCTCACGGTGGCCGGGAACATCGCCTTCGGGCTCCGGATGCGGAAGGTCCCCAAGGACGTCATCTCGAAACGTGTGGACGAGAGCCTGGACCTCGTGGAGCTTCCCCACCGCAAGTACGGCCGGCGGCGGATCAACCAGCTGAGCGGCGGAGAGCGCCAGCGCGTGGCCCTCGCCCGCGCCCTCGTGACGGAGCCCCGTGTCCTCCTCCTCGACGAGCCGTTCGGGGCCCTGGACCTGAAGCTCCGCAAGCAGATGCAGGTGGAGACCAAGAAACTCCAGCGGCGCTTAGGGATCACGTTCATCTTCGTGACCCACGACCAGGAAGAGGCCCTGACGATGTCGAACGTGATCGGGGTCGTGAACAAGGGCCGGATCGAGCAGATGGGCAACTCGAAGGACATCTACGAGCGACCCGCGACCCGCTTCGTCGCGAGTTTCATCGGCGAGGCGAACATCCTGGGCGGGAAGGTGGAAGCCCTCCAGGACCCGTACGCGGTCGTCCACCAGATGTCGAAGGACGCGCCCGGGATCTCCGTCCTCGTGCCTCCCGACGGATTGGCGGCAGGCCAGGACGTGTTCGTCTCCGTCCGCCCGGAGAAGCTGCGGGTGGGTCCCGACACGGACGGTTGCGTGAACGTCTACGAGGGCACGGTAATCGACGAGGTGTACATCGGCCTCGCGAGCCGCATCCAGGTGCAACTCGACAACGGCCCAAGGCTCATCGCGAACGTCCAGATCTCGAACATCGGCGACACGGTCCCCATCGGTACGCGGCTGCGGGTGGGGTGGAACCCGAACAACTCGATCGTCGTGCTGCGCTGACCGTTCCTCGGGCGTATTCCTTGGGGATCCGAATTCCCGGGTTCAGCTCGGCCACGGGCTCCGGCCGACGTTGATCATGACCGTCTTGACTTCGGAGAAGGCGTCGAGGGTCCACCGGCCTGCGATCCGTCCGAGCCCGCTGTTCCGGAACCCGCCCCAGGGGTTCATGTAGTCCCAGGAGTAGACGGGCTCGTTGATGCAGATCTGCCCGGACTTCAGGCGCTTCGCCGCCTCCATGGCGACCCGGAGGTTCGACGTGTGGATCGCCATGCTCAGCCCGTACCGCGGCGCGTTTGCCATCTCGATCGCCTCGTCGAGGCTCGAGACCTCGAACACGGGAGCGACGGGTCCGAACGTCTCGACCGAGTTGAAGTCCATCTCCGGGGTGACGCCGTCCACGACCGTGGGGGCGTAGTAGAGGTCCGTGGGCATTCCGGGGATCCGCTTCCCGCCCGCGACGACCTTCGCGCCCTTGTCGACCGCGTCGGAGACGTTCTCCTCGATCTTCTTCAGGGTGGGGCGGTTGTTCACGGGCCCCATGTCGACGTCGGCATCGAGGGGGAACCCGACCTTCATCTTCCTCGTCCTCTCCGTGAGCACGCGGATCAGCCGGTCGTGAATCTTCTCGTGGACGAACACGCGCTCGTTGGCCACGCAGCAGTGTCCCGTGTTCGTGAAGCAGCCGAACATGATGTCCTCGACCGCAGGCTCGATCTTCGCGTCGTCCATGATGATCAGGGGACCGAGGCCGCCGAGCTCGAGGGTGAGCTTCTTCAGGCCCGCGCGCTTCGCGATATCGAGGCCCGTCGTCGTCTCCCCCGTGAAGCCGATCCCGTCCACGAGGGGATGCTCGACGAGGGTCGTGCCGACCTCCCCGCCAGGCCCTGTGACCATGTTGATGAACCCGGGCGGCACGCCCGCGCGGTCGACGGACTCCATGAGATGGACCGCGCTCACGGGAGTGTTGCTCGCGGGCTTCCAGACGACGGAGTTCCCGGCGAGGAACGCCTGGACGACGAATTCGGAGGGGAGGACCCAGGGGAAGTTCCATGGCGTGATGACGGCGACGGTCCCCAGGGGCTCGTGGAGGGACATGTACACGACGTCGGGCTTCGAGTAGCCCTCCTGGACGGGGGCGTCCCAGCGCTTGAGGTCCTCGACCTGCCACAGGAGGTTCGGGATGACGTCCTCGACCTCGACGATGGACTCCTTGAGGGGCTTCCCGTGCTCGAGGGAGCAGTCGACCGCGTACTCCTTCACGAACCGCCGGACCTCCTCCGCGACCCGGGCGCCGAGGCGGCAGCGCTCCTGGATCGGCATGGAGCGGACGTCGTCCTGGGCCTCCACGGCGACCTCGACGGCGCGCCTCGCGTCCTCCCGGGTCCCCTTCGGGAACGTCCCGAGGACCTCCCCGGAGGCGGGGCTTGTGAGGTCGAACGTCTCCCCGCCTTCCGAGTCGACCCACTTCCCGTCGATGTACATCTTGAACGCGCGCTTCGAGCCGCCCTTCTTCGAAGACTTCACCATGACGTCCCCCCGAGGGTGGCGTGCGAACCGCGCGCCCGGACGATATACTTTACGTTCCCGCGAGAGGAGCGCGTCCGCGGCCCGTGAAAAAGGGTGCCGGCCGGGCCCTCCCGGGTCCGGCCGGGGAGGAGGGTTACACGCTCGGCGGCGCGGACGTCTCGCCGTACGCGGCCGCCTGCTGCTGCAACGCCTGAAGCTTCACGGGCGGGGCCCGCTCCCTCTGCCGCTTGACCTGCTTCGCGACCGCCGCGAAGCCGTTGTCCGCGACCTCGAGGGCCCATTCGACGTCCTCCTCCGTGTGGACGGCGGAGATGAAGGCCCGCTCCCCCGTGTTCGGGATCCCGAAGAGGACGTTGTTCCCGAGGCAGTGGATGAACCAGTTCCACCAGCGTTTCGTGTTCGCGCTGAAGGTGTCCCGGAACCCGCGGATCTCGTCCTTCGTCGTGAAGTACACGTTCCCGATCGAGCCGACGTATTCGACCCAGGCCGGGAGCCGCCGGTCGTCCGCGAGGTCCTGGAGGCCCCCGAACAGCTGACGGCCGAGGGAGTTCACGTGGTTATAGTACTCCGGGTGCTCCCCGAGGATCTGGAGGGCCTTGAGGCCCGCCGCCACGCTGATTGGATGCCCGTTGTACGTGCCGCCGTGATACGTCAGGTTGCGCCAGCCCTTGCCCGGTTCGAGGACGTCCATGATCTGCTTCTCGCCCCCGAACCCCGCGAGGGGAAACCCTCCGCCCGCGATCTTCCCGAAGCACGTCATGTCGGGCCGGATGTTGTAGTATTCCTGGGCGCCCCCGTACGCGAGGCGGAAGCCCGTGAGGACCTCGTCGAAGATGAGGACGATTCCCATCTTCCGGGTGAGCTGGCGGAGCTTTTTGAGGTAGTTGTTCTTCGGCGCGATCACGCCGGCCCCACAGAGGACGGGCTCGACGATGAGGGCGCCGACCTCGTCCGCGTTCTCCTCGAGGACTTGGGCGGTCCCCTCGATGTCGTTGTATGGGTAGATCACGACCGTCTCGGAGACTTTCTTCGGGATCCCGCGGCCGTACGGGATGGGGCGGTAGTTGCCCTCCTTTCGGACGGCCCGGCTGTCCATGTCGAGGTTGTGGAGCGCGTAGTCCTGGCCGCCGTGGTAGGCGCCCTCCGCTTTCGCGATCTTGTCCTTCCCCGTGTAGGACCGCGCCGTCCGGAGGGAGTGCATCGTCGCCTCCGTCCCGCTGTTCGCGAGGCGGACCTTCTTCATGCTCGGGATTGCCTTCTGGATCGTCTCGACGTAGGCGATGTCGAGCTCCGTCGTCACGCTTAGCATGGAGCCGGACTCGAGCTGCTTGATGACCTCGAGGGCGATGTCCCGGTTGTTGTGGCCCAGGAAGAGGGACCCGAAGCCCATCATGAAGTCGAGGATTTTGTTCCCGTCCACGTCGTAGATGTACGCGCCGTCCCCGTAGTCCGCCACGAAAGGATGGGGTCGGAAGAACCGGATGTTGCTCTGGACTCCCCCGGGCATGAAGCGCGCGGCGCGGCGCCACAGCTGATGGCTCTTCTTGTGGCGCGTGACGTACTTCCGGCTGAACTTCTGGGCGGGCAAGGGACCACCTCCCGCGGGCCGTGCGCCCGGCCTCCGGCCGGACGTCGGGGCGCGCCGGGACCGAGGAGCCGTTCCCCTCTTCAGTTCAGATCCGGACGAAGCCCGTCGTGCCCCATCCCGTGGGCAGGGACGACAAAGGCTGGAAACTATGAATAGGTTTCGCACTTAGGTGCGGGTTTATATATCATATCGATTCCTAGAGAAAAATGAATGTCGAACCTATATCGTCTGTCCGACGTTCGTCCGTCACCGGCTATTTAACGGCCCTTATAAAAGCCATCCGGGCGACGTACAAAGGGGGCCTTCGGGGGCCTCGAGATGGCATCCGGCGAGCGGGGCCGAGGGATGTCCGATGTACGTTTGCGTACAATGTGAACGACCCCGCCTTGCGTCCCGTGGCCACGCGTGAAGACGGTGCGTCCCCGGCAGGGATTGGCAGCGGCCTGCGCCCGCCGCAATCCGCGCGTCGCGCGACGGGATGCGTGGGGCAGGATTTGAACCTGCGAACCCCTACGAGACAGGATCCTGAGTCCTGCGCCTTTGACCAAGCTTGGCAACCCACGCACGCCGCGGATGTGCCGAATCGGACGACGCGTAATAAACTTGCGGAGACGTCGGGAATCTGTCGAATCTCTTAAGAGGCCCGCTTCCTTGTGCAGCCCCGTGTTCGAGAAGCGGGAGGCACGCCCCGTCCTCGGGGTCCGACGGGACGAGTTGTGGCCCAAGGTCTGGGACTGGTGGACGCGCCAGGGATTCCAGCTCAGCCAGACGGGGCCCCACCGGTTCCACGGCACCTCCTTCTACTCCCGGATCGGTCTTCGGCGGGAGCTCGACGTGATCCTCGACGAGGCGGGGAGCGCGACGACCGTCGACCTCACGTTCCGCGCGAGCGTGACGGACGAGGGCCTCGTCGGGGGCGCCGTCACAGCGGTCCTATTCTTCCCCGTCGCCGTCCTGGGAGGGGCCCTCTCGTACTCCGAGTACGAGACGGACGCGAGGAACCTCATGGGGGCGTTCTGGCAGTTCCTGTCCGCGGCCTCGGGGCCCGGAGGGTCCGGTGCCCTCCCCGTCCCGCCCCCGCCGTGCACGGCCTGCGGCGCCGCCCTCCTCCCGGACTGGAAGGTCTGCCCCTACTGCGGCAAGGCACGACCCGTCCCGTGAGGCACCCCGCGCCGCACGCGGGCGCGTCAGCGCTTCTTCCGCATGATCTTCATCCAGCCGCCCGAATCGAAGACCTGGAGCTTCCGGTCCTCGAGGGTCCGACGGAACTCGTCCCAGTCGATGACCTCGAGCCGGTTGTTCCGCCCCTTCGTGAACTGGATCCCGTCCGTCCCGCGGACCCGTCCGGGGCGGAGCCCCTTCTTCTTCGCCTTCTCAATGGCGACCTCGACACTGATCGGTTCCATGACCAATCCGATTCCCTCCTGACGCGCACGGGCCCGCGAGGCCCGGCGGCAGAGCATCCAGACGTCGCTATTTAATGATTGGTCAACGGAGGAAAACGCCTCGCGTCCCGAAGGGATTTCAAGGCGGGACCTCCTACCCCCGGGCGTGCCTCGGTTCGGCTCCTCCGGGATCCGCGGGCTCGCGAACGTCGATGTGACCCCGGATCTCGCCTTGCGGGTCGGGCAGGTCCTCGGGGACCTCTACGGGGACGTCGTCGTGGGCCGCGACCCGAGGACGACGAGCCCCATGCTCGCCTGCGCCCTCCTCGCGGGCGTCCTGTCCTCCGGGGGCCACGGCACGGACGCGGGGCTCGTCTCGACGCCGACCCTCGCTCGGGGCGTCGCGGGGTACGGGTGCGGCGCGATGATCACCGCGTCCCACAACCCTGCGCCGTACAACGGCATCAAACTCTGGAACCCGGACGGGATGGCGTTCGACGAGACCCAGCAGGGGGAGGTCGAGGCGGCCCTCGACGGAGGTCGGTTCCGCCGCGCGGCCTGGGACGGCGTCGGCCGTCTCCAGGAGCGGCACGACCTCGTCGAGCGGCACACGGAGGCGATACTGAAGGAGGTCGGGACCGCGAAGCTCCGTGTCGTCGTGGACTGCGGCTGCGGCGCGACGGCGACGATCACCCCGTTCCTCCTCCGGCGGATGGGCTGCGAGGTCCTCGCGATCCACGGCCAGCCCGACGGCCGCTTCCCGGGCCGGGACCCCGAGCCGACGGAGGCGAACCTCGCACTCCTTGCCTCGACCGTGCGTGCGACGGGAGCCGACCTTGGGGTCGCCCACGACGGGGACGGGGACCGGATGGTCGCTGTGGACCGCGATGGCGCGTTCGTCGGCGGGGACAAGCTCCTCGCCCTCTTCGCCAAGCGGGAGGTCCGCTCGGGCCTCGTCGTGTCCGTCGACGCGTCGATGGTCCTCGAGGACCTCCTCCCGAAGGCGAAGGTGTGGCGGACCCGCGTCGGGGACGTCTACGTCGCCCAGGAGGTCAAGCGGCGGGGCGCGGACTTCGGGGGCGA